>WNGC01002153.1_pt1 | contig 19168 bp, 18 predicted proteins | sample 5400051 | NCBI WGS metagenome assembly WNGC01 (sample SAMN13153368, study PRJNA577476) | soil metagenome | isolation source: 20 cm soil or saprolite under grassland replicate 2 | place: USA:California | collected 2016-06-15
GCGGTGGAGGGTGGGGGAGGGCGGTAGAGGGCGGTCGAAGGCGGTAGAAGGCGGTAGAGGGCGGTAACGAGCCGCCGCAGGGGAGCGTAGATTCATCGGAGAGGCGACATCGTGACCCAGTTCAGCCGGCGGCTGGCAGCGCTGCCCACCTACCCCATGGCCGAGATTCCGGCGATCAAGCGCCGGCTCGTCCAGCAGGGGGTCGACGTCATCGACGTCGGGGCGGGGGACGCCGATTTCGCGCCGCCGGAGGTGGCGGTGGCAGCGCTGGCGCATGCCGTCCGCGATCCGGCCATGAGCCGCTATGCGTTTCAACTCGGCTTACCGGCCTTCCGCGAGGCCGCCGTCGCGTACATGAAGCGGCGGTTCGGCGTGCGGTTCGATCCGTTCACCGAGCTGCATCCGCTCATCGGCTCGAAAGAGGGCATCGCGCATCTCGCGATGGCACTGCTCGATCCGGGGGATGTGGCGATCGTCCCCGAGCCGGGTTACGCCGTGTACGAGGGCGGGACGGTGCTCGCGGGCGCCGAGCCGTATCGCTACGCGCTGACGTCGCGCACGGGCTTCCTGCTGGAGCTCGACGAAATCCCCTCCGATGTGCTCCGCCGCGCCAAGCTCGTGTACCTGAACTACCCCAACAATCCCACTGCCGCGATCGCGCCCCGCGAATACCTCGAGCGCACGGTCGGATTCTGTCGGAAGCACGGGATCGTCATCGCGTACGACAATCCGTACTGCGAGATCACGTTCGACGACCACGTGGCGCCGAGCATCTTCGAGATCGCGGGCGCACGCGACATCGCGGTCGAGTTCCACTCGTTGTCCAAGACATTCTGCATGACCGGGTGGCGGCTCGCGTGGGCCGCGGGGCGACCGGAGCTGATCGCGGCGCTGGCGCGGGTCAAGAACTACGTGGACACGGGGGCGTTCCTCGCGGTGCAGGCCGCGGGGGCGGCGGTGCTGCCGCAGGCGGAGGCGCTGGCGCGCGGCTATGTGGCCCGCTTCAAAGAGCGGCGCGACGCGATGCTGCCGGTACTCCGCGCCCAGGGGTTCGAGCCCGAGACGCCCGAGGCAACCATGTATGTGTGGGTGCCGCTCCCCGAGGGCGTCGCATCCGCAGGGTTCGCGCGGCGCGCGCTCATGGAGGTGGGCGTGGTGACCCTCGCCGGCAGCGGGTTCGGGGCGGGCGGCGAAGGATTCTTCCGGATCGCCCTCACGGTCGGCACGCCGCGGCTCGTCGAAGCCGCCGAGCGGCTGGGAAAGGTGCTCGCCGCTGTTTGAGATTCGGAGGCCCTCGCTCGAGTTTCGGCGGCTCACCTGGGTCGTCAGCGCCGTGGTGCACGTCGCGATCATCATCGTGGCGTTCAGCGGGTCGTGGCGGATCGACCGGCCTCAGGGGCTGATCACGATCATTCCGCCCGCGCGGCCCCAGCCACCCGAGCTGCCGCCGTTCGGCGGCACCCGACGTGGTGCGGGGCCGAGCGGCGGGCTGGGACGGCCGGTACCGAGCGCCGCCGCGCCCGATACGACGCGACCCGTGCCGGCCCCGGTCGGCAAGCCCGACTCGGCGCTCGCCGCGAGCCCCGCCGCCGTCGGTCCCCACATCGTGACCCTACCCCAGGTCGGCGACGGGCGGCTGTGGGTGCTGCCGCGTCCCGCGCTGCCGTCCGAGGTCGCGGACGCTCTGTACGAGCCCCAGGAGAGCCGGGACACCACGGTGGTGCGCCGCCTGCGCGCCATGGTCGACTCGCTCAACGTGTTCATCGACCAGGATCAGCGCGCGCGGCAGCGTCCCGTCTGGACGACGGACGTGGCGGGAAAGGTGTTCGGCATCGACTCGCAGTTCATCCACGTGGCGGGCATCAAGATCCCGACGGCGGCGCTCGCTCTGCTGCCGATCACCCTGCCGCAGGGGAACTACGGCGAGCAACTGCGGGCCCGCCAGCTGGACGAGATGCGGCAGGACCTGATGCAGGCGGCGCGACGCACCGAGACGCTGCGGCTGTTCAAGCAGTACGTGCGCGACTTGCGCGCGCGCAAGCAGGCCGAGCGGGACGCCGAGCGCCGGGCGCGGGGGGACACGTTGAACGCCGCCGCGGATACTGCGAAAGCGGTTCCCTGAAGCGTCGCACGACGCCACGACGGCACGTTCCAAGGGGTCGTGCAACGTGGCGTCGTGTCACGCAGTCATGTCCCGCGAGCCGCTGCCTCCAACCTGCGTAATGCAGCATCTCTGCCCACCACATACAGCAGCTCGTTCACCGGCTCCGAAACGGTCCCGCCCGTCAGCGCGATGCGGATCGGCTGGAAGATCTTACCGGCAGCAACTCCTGTTTGTTCGGCGAGTGTGCGCAGTCGTCGCTCGAGTTGCTCGGGCGTCCAGTCCGTGTCCTTGAGCGCCGCGAGGCTCGCCTTGAGCGACGCCTGGTATCCGGCCGGATCCTTCGCGATCTCCTGCGTCGCCTTCGCGTCGACAACGACGTGCTTCGCGTCGAGCCGCGCAGCCACCTGCCGCGCGACATCGAGCGTGGTGCGTGAGCGGGTCTTCACGGCGGCGATCGCCTTGAGCACGGCCTCCTTATTGCCGTTCACTCCGAGCTGCGCGAGCTGGGGGGTCACGAGCGGGTAGAGGTCTTCCGCGGCCGTCATCGAGAGATACTGCCCGTTCATCCACTCGAGCTTCGTCATGTCGAAGATCGCGGCCTTTTGCTGGATGCCGGCGAAGGAAAACAGCCGGATCATCTCCTCCAGCGACATGATCTCGCGGTCTGCCCCGGGACTCCAGCCGAGCAGGGCCAGGAAGTTCCGCATCGCGGCGGGGAGGATCCCCAGGTGCTGATAGTCGCCCACCGCCGTCGCGCCGTGGCGCTTGGAGAGTTTCTTGCCGTCCGGTCCGTTGATCATGGGGACGTGACCGAACACCGGCAGGGGCGCCCCGAGTGCCCGGTACAGCGCGATCTGTTTGGGCGTGTTCGAGATGTGGTCGTCGCCGCGCAGCACGTGGGTGATGCGCATGTCCAGATCGTCCACTACCACGGCGAGGTTGTAAATCGGCGTNNNGGAGCGCAGAATGATGAAGTCCTTGATATCCGCACCCTGGAACGAAATGCGGCCGTGCACCGCGTCCTCCCAGGCGATCTCCCCGGGCGGCAGCCGGAACCGGATCGCGCCTTCGTCCATATGCGCTTTGCCTTCGGCGAGGAGGCGGTCCGCGACTTCCTGGTGGCGTTTCACACGCGCCCCCTGAAACACGAGCTCCTCGTCCCAGTCGAGGCCGAGCCAGGTGAGGCCGTCGCGAATCACCTGCGTATGCTCGTCGGTCGAGCGCGCCTTGTCGGTGTCTTCGATACGCAGCAGGAACTTGCCGCCCTCGTGACGCGCGTACAGCCAGTTGAAGAGCGCGGTGCGGGCGCCTCCGACGTGGAGAAAGCCCGTCGGCGACGGAGCGAAACGGACGCGGGGGGCCATTCGAGGTGTCGGGTGTCAGGTACCAGGTGTCGGGTGTTCGGTAAGGTGCCCCTGAGACCTGACACCCAGCACCTGGCACCCGTCTTCCACGGAGAGGGGGGGATTCGAACCCCCGATAGAGCTTTTAGGCCCTATAACGGTTTAGCAAACCGCCGCCTTCAGCCACTCGGCCACCTCTCCCGGCGCGGGCTACCCTATGCTAACCGCGCAACGGCTGGTGAGCAACGCAGGCGCTCTACGACACGGCGGCGCGTGACTCGCGGGCGACACCCGCCACGCGGAGATGCAGCCCCGTTCATTCGCGGCGCGACGGTGTCGCGCGTCCGCCACAAAAACCGGCTCTTTGCGATACGCGCCGAGATGCCGTGGAATGCCCGGGACCCCAATCACGGTGGTGCTTTAGCGCTGCGTGGCGTGGGCGTGGCACCCCCCTTGCCCTTCCTGTGGGCATGACGCGGACTACGGCACTACTCCTTGCGGCGACCACGGTGGGCGGATGGCTCACACCAGCAGCGGCGCAAAAGGCCTCGAGGGTACCGGGCTTCCGGACCGCGTCCTACATCTATCGTGCGCCGAACCCCTTTGTGGGATCGCTATCGGCCCGCATCCCGCTCCGCTCCACGCCCAGCGTGGATCGTCGAGCGCTGCGCGTCGTTGCCGCAGGGCTGCCTGCTCGCGCGTCGTGGAGCACGGAGCTTGTGACACGACTCCCGGCACGCGTGTCGTGGACGCCATCGCACACCGCGCTGGCGAGTGCCTTCCTCGTCACCCTGATGATCGATGCCGCCCAGACCCGGCAGCTCGCCCGCCAGGGCTGGGTCGACTTCCGCGAATCGAACCCGCTGCTCGGCGCGCGGCCGAGCGTCGGGCGGGTGAACGGCTATACCGCCCTGGCCGGTCTGAGCGTGCTCGGCGTGGCCGCGGCGGCCCCGCCGCGCCTGCGCCCGTGGCTGCTCGGGGCTGCGATCGCCGTGCAGGCGTTCACGATCCAGGGTAGCGTGCGCCAGGGGATACCCATCCGCTTTCCGTAGACATCACGCACCTGCCCGTAAACGGGCCTCGCCGTGCCGCTTCAGCGGTAGTGCCGAGTCGCGGCTTCAGCCGCGGATTACATTCGGCGAATGACCCTCCATGCTCTGTCAACGATCCCCAGCGTCAACCGATCCATCGTCCGTTGCACGCGCTGTCCGCGATTGCGGGCCTATTGCCGCCGCGTCGCCCGGGACAAGAAGCGCGAGTTTCGCGACTGGGAGTATTGGGGGAAGCCGGTCCCGGGCTTCGGCGATCCTGATGCGCGACTGCTCGTGGTCGGCCTCGCACCCGCGGCGCACGGAGCGAATCGCACCGGTCGCATGTTCACGGGAGATTCGAGCGGCAGCTGGTTGTACGAGGCGCTCTACCGCCACGGCTTTGCCAGCCAGCCGCAGTCGCTGTCGCGGGACGACGGCCTCACGCTCAACGACTGCTACATCGCCGCGGCCGCGCGGTGCGCACCGCCCGGCAACAAGCCGAGCCGGTTGGAGCTCGACCGCTGCCGCCCTTACCTCGCGGCCGAGCTGCGATTGCTCCGACGGGTGCGCGTAGTGGTAACGCTGGGGCGGGTCGCGCACGAAAACTGGCTCAAGGCGGCGGGATGGTGGGAGCGGCTCTCCCCGGGCGCGCGGCCGGTCTTCGCGCACGGCACGATGACGCAGCTCCCGGATGGCATGATCGTGATCGCGTCGTATCACCCCAGTCGACAGAACACCAATACCGGGAAGCTGACGCGGACGATGTGGCACGCGGTGTTCGAGCGCGTGGCAGCCGTACTCGAGCATCACGGATAGGGTCCGGCGCCCGAGTTTCCCGCTCGCACCAGTTGCATGCACGCCACACGCGCGCTCTCACTACAGCACTGAGGCGCGCGGCACCTGTCTTGCGGCCCCGCCACAACCAGCCTGCAGCAGTTCCGGGTGGGTCCATCACACAGGGGGTTCCGATGAAACGTTGGCTACTCACCGCCGCACTCGTCGTGGGCGCGGCGTGCGACACGCAGCGCGACGCGGCGGCTCCGCAACGTAGCGTCGATCCCGCGCTCACGGCGGCGCTCGCCACCGCGCTGCCGACCGACAGGCTGGTGGTGATCGTCAACTACGACGAGAGGGTGACCACGTCGGATGCGATGAGCGCGGCCATCATGAACGTGGGCTCCGGGGTGATCCAGTTCAACAACCTGGACCTCGTGGCCGCGTTCGCCACGCCGGCCGAGATCACCGCGATCCGCGCGCTCCCGAACGTGCAGGGCGTGTACGCGAACAAGCAGCTCCGCTACGCCGCGATGTTGCACGAAAGCGTCGCGACGATCGGAGCCGACGCGGTGCAGGCGTCCGGAATCACCGGAAAGGGCGTCGGCATCGCCATCCTCGACAGCGGAATCGACGGGTTGTACAACCCCGACCTGCACTATCCCGACAAGACGGTCCAGAACATCAAGGTTCTTTTCAACCTCACGGACCTGTTCACCTTCAAGGGCTCGCTCCAGAAGCCCGCGAAAGCGGCGAATCTCTTCGTCGAGAATCTCCCCAACAGCGAGACCTCGGTCGGCCACGGCACGCACGTCGCCGGCATCGCGGCGGGGTTGGGAAAGGCGTCCGGCGGCTACTACACCGGAGTCGCGCCGGGCGCGAACCTTGTCGGCGTCGGAACTGGCGACGTGTTGTTCATCTTTTGGGCGCTCGCGGGCTTCGACTACATCCTCGACCATCAGCAGGCCTACAACATCAAGGTCGTGAACAATTCCTGGGGGACGAGCGGCCCGTTCGATCCGCAGGACCCGATCAACAAAGCGAGCAAGAAAGTGCACAATCGCGGCATCACGGTCGTGTTTGCGGCCGGGAACGACGGCCCCAACCAGAACACGCTCAACCCGTACAGCGTGGCGCCCTGGGTGATCGGGGTGGCGGCGGGCTGCAAGACGGTCCCCGACCCGACCAATTCGGCGATCCATTGCGCCGACCAGACCGGACAAGGGCGCGATGCGGTGCTGGCCGATTTCTCGTCGCGAGGCGTCCCGGGGGATCCCCTGTACCATCCGGACGTCACCGCGCCGGGCGTGCACATCGTATCTACCCGCGCCTCGACCGGGACTGTGTTGAACGTGCTCGACGCCAACCATGATCTGAACCTCACCAGCACCTGCGCCCTCAGCGTGGCGAACGCGCCGTACTACACCTGCGCCTCCGGCACCTCGATGGCGACCCCACACGTGGTGGGTGTGGTGGCGCTGATGCAGGAAGCGGCAGGGGGGAGCCTCACGCCCGATCAGGTCGCCGCGGTGCTCACACAGACGGCGCGCCCGCTTCCCGGGTTCGCGCTGTGGGAAGTGGGAGCGGGGTACGTGGACGCGCTGGCCGCGGTGAACGCGGTCAGGAAATAGCGCCGCTCTGTAACCGACTCGTGCCTGGGCACTTGCGTGAGCCCGCCGGGGACGGCCTTCGGGACCTTCAGAGTCCGCACTCCCATGAGTGACCCAAGCTGCCACGAAGGACTCCTTGGTTATCCACCGTGAGAAAGTGAGCCATGCGCCCGTCATCGCCACTCGACGACCACACTGCCTTTGTGCCCTTTCTCGACAAGTCCGATAGTTTCGCTCTCGGTGTCGAGCTCGGCGAGTTCCTCGGGCCTGCGAGCCACGGCATCGAGGTCATCGAGGGGGAGTTCAGCGGGCGCCTCGAGGCCCAGCTGCTCGTCGCCGCCGCGAAGCTCGGCTACGCGCGTAAGGAATGGCGCCGACTGAAGCACGGAAGGTATTACGGTCTCTTCGTGTCGCGCGCTTGCGCGACCGGGCGCGCCGACGACGAGTGAAGCGCATCGCGTCCGCAAGCGGTTACCGCACGTCGAACTCGGCCGTGATGTCGTAGTCGTCGACGTCGCAGATTCCGACGTGGACGTAATAGTGCCCCGGCCGGGGCGCGGCATCCTCAGGGAAGTGGAGGGCGTCCCGGAAGAGCCCGCCGCGCTGCATCGTAAAGCGTCGGCCGTCCGGCCTCGGAACGATCGTGGTGGTGTCCCAGACGCTGATTCCTTCTTTCGACTTGAACGCGATGCACAGGAACCGGTTCGTCGGGAGGACGAAGAAGATCGGGGCGGTGCGCCGGTTGAGGATCGTGTACACGAGCAGGGGATTCACGCCGGTCGAGCTGCCGGTGGTATCTCGCCACCGGAAGCGATTGGGGATCACGGAGAGCGTGACGTCGGCGTGGAGAGTCAGACCGTGGTCGACGGTCGCCCGGGCCGTGCCCGGTGGCTCGAGCTCTTTGGCTTTTTCCACCTCCATGCCGATTCCGGGATTGCCGCGCTCGGGCAGGCGCGTGACCCGCCCACTGGCCTCGATGTACCGATTGAGGTACCGACCCCAACGTTCCGGTTGGCCCACCACCGGCACCACATAGGTCCGCGTCTCCAGCACCTGGAGCGGCAGCGGCACGACGATGGTCCATAGGCCCTCGTCGCCGTCTCGTTGGAGAAAACCTTGGATGGTCAGCGTGGTGTCGACGGACTGCTGGGCGACCGCGAGCCGGGCGGCGCCGATGAGAAGCGCGAGCACGACGGAGCGTGAGCGCATCCCCTAATACTCGGCGCGGGGACGCCCGTCTGCTAGATGGGCGCCTTTACACCGGACGAGACGGGGGCCCAGCTAGGGCGTGTGATGAGAACCCGCGCTCCGGCCCTTACTTTGAAAACCTGAACGTTGCGAGGATTTGCTTCAGGTAGCCTTCGTGGGAAGGATCTCCTATTTCAACCAGCACGTCGTCACGCGATATCATGACTGTGGGGATACCAAGGAAGTCCTGGTAGAGATTTTGAGTCGTCTTGCCCACGGTTACCTGCGTCGCGGTGGCATTGCCCGCTATCAACTGCGCCCGCGAGGAGCATCGCCGACGTGATGGCCAGCGTGGATTTCATAGCAGTCATATTTCCTTGACCGTTCCGCCAAGATGGGGTTACGGGAACAGGAGGTGCGCGACCGCCGATTCCCAGTTCCAATAGATCAACGCAACAGCGGTAACGTCGAAGGCCGCGTGCGCCACCATCGGCAGCCAGAGCTGCCGCGTAACCGCGTAAATTGTGCCGAACACCAAGCCGATCACCGCCGCTTGTTCCACGCCAGGCAGTCCTTGGTCCTGATAATGCGCCAGCGCGAACAGCCCGGAGGTGAGCAGGACGGTTGCCGTCAGCGCCCCTGGTCGCGTGCCGAGCAGCTTGCCGAGACGCTCAAAGAAAAAGCCGCGAAACATCGTTTCCTCGCCAAAGCCGGCGCCCACCACGACGGCGTAGAGTATCCAGGGCAACGCCGCCGCATTGGCCGCGATGTAGTGGTACCGCGGATTTATCGCGGGAGCGCCGAACAAGGGCATCACAATCGCCTTCATAGCAAGCTTCAAGGCAATACCGAGCGGTAGGCCGATCGCAACGGTGCGCGTCCAGCTCCGTGGGGCCGTGAACCCGAGTGTCCACCACGGCGTTTGCGAAAGCCGAGCCCATACGAGGATGAGCACGGCGCTGAGGGGGACGACAAGGAGGTTGCCAGCCAGGACGAGCAGCAGCGCCAGCAAGCCGACGGGGCCAAAGCCACGGAGTTGCTTCGCGAAGCCATTCGACAGGGTCCGCTCGCTCAGAATAGATTTGCGCACAGGATGAGAACGACTCCGACAATGGCGATGATCAGCGCACGGAGAAAGCGGTGACGGATCGGGGGGGCGTTGAAAGTGGGCCGCTGAAGCTGGTTGAGGACCAGGCGGCCCTGGTCGTAGTCGGCGTCGTCCGCCACGGCCACGGTAATTGCGGCAGGTGGGAGGCCCCCGAGATTCGCATTGCTTACGAAGGCGGAGATCCCTTCAGCCTCAAGGGCGACACGGAGGCTCTCTGCTAGCGAAATACTCGACGTGCGGAGGATTTCCTTCATAGCGGCATTCGAGTACGTCCAAACGGAGGGCACAGGACTCGAACCTGTAAGGGCCTCGCGGCCCAAGCGGTTTTCAAGACCGCCGCCTTACCAGTTAGGTCTAGCCCTCCCGAACTGAACGCAAAACCTAGCCGAGCGCCTGCACGCCGGTCAACGATCGGCGGGTGGAATCAGGCCGTAGCTCGTGTTTTTGAAGACCGAGTCGGCCAGGAGCAGGGCGCGGCTCGCCACCGCCGGCTTGGTCGGCCGCAGCGCCTGCGCCAGCGACTGATACAAGAGCCCGTAGGTCGCGAGAATCCCTTCCGACGGGCGGTCCACCCAGCCGCGCGGGCGGCGACGTCCCGCGGCGTCCGCGTGATACACGCCGAAGGCCAGCGCCTCGGTGCGGGGCAGGTTCACGAAGCCGAATACGGGCAGCAGCTTGATACTGTCCGACTCGGCCATGGGCTGCCGTCGCAGCTTGCGCGCGAAGCCTTGTCCTTCGAGGTACCCGCTGAGGCCGAACTGGTCGGCGTAAGGACCGACGGTGCGCGAGTAGTAGATCGGCCGCTTGCCGATCTGGTCGTCGATCGCCTTCAGCACGACGACGTCCGCGCGTTCGAGATACTGACGCCCCAGCTGCTGGGGATCGAGCGTGATGGTGATCCCGCCGAAGTTCACGTACCGCTTCTGGTCGAGCCAGTATACCGGCTCCAGCTTCGCGACCTCGTCGTCGCTGTAGTTGAGCAGCTTGCCCGTCGGTTTGGGCCACGCCCGGCCGCGGTAAATGGGCGGCGCGCTCGAGGAGTCGAAGGTTGCGAGCGGCCGCCGCTGCAGCTGGCGCACATACCAGTCGGTGTTGGCGAGCGACAGGTTCACGATCGTCACGTCCTGGCGGACGTGCTCCACTTCCTGCGCGTACCACAGGGGGAACGTGTCATTGTCGCCCGCCGTCACCAGGACGCCGTACGGCTCGACCGACTGCAGCAGGTCGAACGCGAAGTCGCGGGCCAGCGTCTCGCCTTTGCGGGACGCCGTGAGATGATTCCCCCACAGCGGGATCAGCGCGAGCACGAGCACCGGCGTCGCGAGCAGCCAACGACGGGCGCCGTCCGGCTCCCGCGCCTCCAGCGCCTCGGTGATCCACTCCATCAGGGTCGCGAGGCCCATCCCGACCCACACGCCCCACAGGGCGAACGACGCGATGAAGAAGTAGTCGCGCTCGCGCACCTCGCGCGCCAGCTGTTTCTCGGGCTGCCACGAGTACCCGTACTTGAAGTTCAAGTAAAAGATCAGGAGTAGCGTGAACGTCGCGACGAGTACGGTCATCGCGATCGCGCGACGGCGATCGGCCATCCAGTGGCGCACCGCGCCGAGCAGGCCGAGCGCCCCGAACAGCACCGCGAGGCCGGCTTGAATCGAGCCGGGAAAATCACGTCCCCACTGCCAGCTGAAGTACTGGAACCACATCCCGAGCTGCGCCCAGAGTGTCGCCTGCCGCTCCCACACCGGCGGCTTGCCGTACTGCTGGCGCGTGAGCACGTCCCACAACGCCTTCCAGGTGGTCGGCTCCCCTTCGTTGATGGGCGGGAACTGGGCGGCGCGCATCGGGAGGAACAGATAGACCGACAGGCCCACGATCGCGACCAGCAGCACCGCGAGCGCGAAATCCCAGTTGCGCGCCTGGAGGAAGGCGTACCCGAGGGCGCCGAGGAACAGCACCGCGGCGAGCTTCAGCGGCGCCGCGTTCTCGAGCCCGCTCGCCACGATCAGCGCGAACCCGCTGCAGAACACCAGCCACTGCGACCACTCTACCCGGCGCGCCGCGTCGTCCGCCGGCCGCTCGGCCTTGAGGAGCGGGAACAGCAGCACCACGACCGCCGGCCCCACGAGCACGCCCATCATATGGTTCGTGGACGTGAGCGCCAGCAGAAACACGATCATGAGGAGATGATGGTCGTGCCCCTCGCCGGCCGGCTGATCGTCCCAGCGCACGATGAGCCACAGCACCAGGGCGATCGAGAGCAGCGACAGCGTGTAGACCTTCTCGTTCACCACCGACTGGTTCCACACCGTGAACGCCGTGGCCGAGACGAGTGCCCCGGCCACGGCGGCCAGGCGGCGCGGCAGGCGAGCGGGGACCCACTCCCGCATCCAGCGCTCGCCCACCAGGAACCAGCATCCGGCTGCGACCGCGCTCGTGACCGCCGCCAGCAGGTTGATGCGCATGGCATACCCGGCGGCGAGCGGCAGCAATCCCCACGTGTGGGCGATCAGCACGAACAGCGGGTTGCCGGGGGGATGCGGGATGCCGAGCACCTGGGCGGCGGCGATGTATTCCGACGTGTCCCAAAATTGCGTGGTGGGCGCGAGGGTCAGCACGTACAGCAGGAGAGCACCGAGCGCGACGAGTCCTGCCCAGAGATACGGCGGGCCCTCGGGTGTCACATCGGCGAACGAAGGTCGGGAGAGCCGCTGAGGCTCGGTCATGGTCGTCATAGGTCAATGCCTGAACTGTCGGATGCCGGTGAACACCATCGCCAGGTTCGCCTGATCGGCCGCCGCGACGACCTCGGCGTCCTTCACCGAGCCGCCCGGCTGGATGATCGCGCGCACGCCCGCCCGCGCCGCTTCTTCTACCCCGTCCGCGAAGGGAAAGAACGCGTCGGAAGCTAACACGGCACCAGCGGGATCGTGACCCTGCTGGCGCGCCTTGTGTACCGCAAGGAACGAGGCGTCCACGCGCGAGGTCTGGCCGGCGCCGATGCCGATCGCCGCCTCGTCGCGGGCGAGGAGGATCGCGTTCGACTTGACCGCCCCCACGGCGGCCCAGGCGAAGCGCAGGTCGCGCCACTCGACGTCGCCCGGCGGGCGCCGGGTCACCACCTTCCAGCCGGCTTCATCCATTACCTGCGCGATGCGGGAGCGCTCCTGGGCGAGGAACCCACCCCGAATCCGCTTCCAGTCCCAACCGGCGGCCTCTCCGGCGGGGAGGCGCACCACCCGCAGGTTCTTCTTCTCCCGGAACACGGCGACGGCGTCGTCCGCGAACGCAGGCGCCGTCACCGCCTCGACGAACAGCTCGCGCATGGCCTCGGCGGTCTGGCGGTCCACCGCCGCGTTGAACGCGATCACCGACCCGAAGGCGGACGTGCGATCGGTAGCGAGGGCGCGCTCATACGCTTCCTGCGGCGAGCGCCCCAGCGCGATGCCACAGGGGGTGGTGTGCTTGATGATGGCGCAGGCGGCGCGGTCCGCGTCGCGCGCGCTCCAGGGCGCGAGCGCCAGGAGACCCGCGTCCAGATCCAGCAGGTTGTTGAAGGACAGCTCCTTGCCGGAGAGCTGCTCCAGATCGCGGATGCCGGGCTCCGTGGTCGCGTACAGCGCGGCAGCCTGGTGGGGGTTCTCTCCGTAGCGGAGCTCCTGGCGGCGCTCCAGCGCGAGCGTGATCCGCTGGGGCTTCCCGGGCGCATCCTTGGTGAGGTAGGCGTGGATCGCGGCGTCGTAGGCGGCGGTGTGGGCGAAGACTTTGACGGCGAGGTCCTTTCGTAACGCCGGGGACCCCGGGCTCGCGCCCGGGGTTAGTTCCCCGGCCTTCAGTCCCGCGATCACTACGGGATAATCGTCCGGATCGACGACGACCAGCACGTCCTGATGGTTCTTCGCGGCCGAGCGCAGCATCGAGGGGCCACCGATATCGATTTGCTCGATCGCCTGCTCCAAGGCAACCCCGGGCCTGGCGACCGTCTCGCGGAACGGATAGAGGTTGACGACCACCAGGTCGATCGGCGTGATGCCGTGCTGCGCGAGGGCAGCGCGGTCTCCGGGGTGGGCGCGACGGGCGAGCAAGCCGCCGTGCACCTTGGGGTGAAGCGTCTTCACCCGGCCGTCCATGATCTCGGGGAATCCTGTCACCTGCTCGATCGGGATCACGGGGACGCGTGCCTTCCGTAACGCGTCGGCGGTGCCGCCGGTGGAGACGATCTCCCAGCCGAGCGCGACCAGCTCGCGGGCGAGCTCCACGACACCGCGCTTGTCCGACACGGACAGCAGGGCTCGTGGCTTCACCAGGTTTCGGCCACGGCCCGGATCAGGTCGGCGAGACTCACCACGTCCTTGAGATCCACCACCTCGACGGGGGAATGGGAGTAGCGCAGCGGCCAGCCCATCGCGACGTCCACCACGCCGTACGGGGTGAATACGGATCCGTCGTTGCCGCCGTTGGTGGTGCCGACCTGGAGCGCGACGCCGCGCACGCGGGCGACCTGGACGAGCGAGTCCACGTAGCCTGGAGGCGTGACCGACGAGTTGTCGAGCGCCCGCGCCACGACTCCTCCGCCGATCGGCGCCACGGCGAAGTTGGGCAGCTCGAGTGGTGAGTCCGCGGACACGAAGGTATCGATCGCGTACACGCGATGCGGCGTCGTGCCGAGCGCTGCGGCCGCCACCTGCGCGCCCTCGAGCCCGATCTCCTCGCGCACGCTCCAGATGAAAATCACCTGGTGCTTCAGCGCCGCGCGGTCCAGACGCCGTAGCGCGAGGAGCTGGGCCGCCGAGCCGACGCGGTCGTCGAATGACCGACCCGTGGCCCGGGTTCCCGAGAGGCGGACGTACTGCTTGGGCATGGTGACCGTGACCCCGGGGCGCACGCCCCGGGCCATGGCCCCGGCGCGCGATGTGGCGGCCACGTCGACGCGCAGCGGGGGCGGGGTGCGGCGGGTGAAGCCGGAGTCGCGCGGCAGAAAGATGCCCGGCACGTCGCCCCGGTCGGTGTGCACCAGCGCCGGCTGTGCCTCGAAGAGGGAAGAGAAGAATCCGCCGCGCGGTTCGAGCTCGAGGGTGCCGTCGTCACGAACCCCAGTCACCCGGAAACCGATTTCGTCCAGGTGCGCAATGAACACCACGACGGGACCCCCCTGGCCGACCCGCACCCAGAGGTTGCCAGCGGTGTCGGTCTCGCTCTTGGCCCAGGCGGGGAGCAGCCGCTGCACCGCCTCCCGCACCGGGCCTTCGGCGCCGGAGACGCCGTAGGCTTCCACGAGGGGGGCGAGTACGGTTTGGGCCTCAGCGATTCGAGGCGAGTCTTGGGCGGAAAGACGGTGGAGCGGTAACGCGGTAAGCAGCCCCGCTGCGGCGCCCACCGCTCTACCGCTATACCGCCATACCGGCCTCATCTCCCCTCCATCCATTGCACGATCTCACGCGCCAGCCTGTCCACGTCGGCGAGGCCGACGGTCTCGACCGCCGTGTCCGGGTAGCGCGCCGGCAGCGCGGCGATCTTGATGTCGTCGAACGGCCCGAGCAAGGCTTTCAGGCTCGCGAGGCCGGCGTTGCTGGTATAGAGGCTCTGCACCGTGAAGGCCACTACTACCGTTCCTCGCACTCTGGGCTGCGCCTGGACCGCCGCCGCGAGCGCGGCGCAGGCGGCGCGCCGTGCGGCGTCGGGCGCGGCGAGCAGCCGCTCGCCGTAGAGGTGCGGCCGCTTGGCGAGCGACACCGGTGCGAGCAGTGCGATCCCGAGAGCTTGTACCTCGGCCGCCGAGCTCGCGCCCACGTCTACGTAGGCGTTGTCGACGGTGAATGTGGGCTCCGGCGCACCGGGCGCGCCGCGGCCCCGCGTCAAGTGCGTCGACTTCACGGCGACCACGCCGGGCACCGCAGCTTTCGCCCCGAAGACGGTGACCCGGTGACCCTCGAGCTGCTGATCGAACGCCCGATCGCGCGCGCTCCCGGGGAAGAGCGCGCGCAGCGAGTCCACCATTGCCTGCTCGAGACCGGTGACGGCGGTCATGGAGGCGAACCGGAGGGCGAGGCGCTCGACCTCACCCTGAGCGGACAGGCGGACCGGCGGAACGGCGAACAACAGAAGCATGAGCACCGCCGCGGTTCCTCTATCCCTCATCCCCGAACCTCACGGAAGGTTGTTCGGCCACGACGAACGCGGAGCCGCTCGCGACCAGCCGCACCGGTCGCTCCGGCACTCCCAACCGGACCAGCGCCTCGACGACCTGCGGGAGCAACCGGTGCTCCACCTCGAGTATCCGCGCGGCGAGCCTGTCCGGTGTGTCATCCCGACGGACCGGCACGGGCCACTGCGCGATGATCGGGCCACGGTCATACTCCTCGTCCACGTAGTGGACGGTCGCTCCGGAGAGCATAGCGCCGCTCGCCAGCACGGCCTCGTGGACGCGGCGGCCGTACATCCCGGGGCCCCCGAACGCCGGGAGCAGCGCCGGATGGATATTAATCAGGCGCCACCGGAGCCGGGCGACGGCTGCGGGCGGAATGCGCTTCATGTATCCCGCGAGCACGACGAGCCGAGCATCACCTGTGGCCGTCACGACCTCGGCCGGATCATCAGGGTGCGCGAGCACGACCGTGGATACACCTGCTCGCTGCGCTCGCTCGAGCGCGCCTGCGTCGGGGCGGCTCGCGATCACGCGCGCCACCTGCGCCACCGGCGAGCGGCGCAGCGCCTCGAGCAGCGCCTGAAGGTTCGTGCCGCCGCCCGAGACGAGCACGGCCACAGGAATCGCCGTCACCGATCGCAAGCGGCGAGCGAACGAGGCTTGGGTCCGGCGACGACGGTGAGCGTGAACGCGCCGGTCGCGCGCCGCTCGCTGCTCGTCACCACGATGAAATAGTCCCCCGTTCGCGGCAGTCGGACGGTAAGCCGGGCGTTGCAATGGCCGCCCGAGTCGTCGTCCTGGGGCGCGGCGGCCTCGAACCCGGGGCCCAGCAGGAACGCGTACGCGTCGAACGCGGTCGCGGCGAGGTCGATCGTGATGGTTTGACCGGCTCGCCCTGCGAGCCGCCACTGCTGGGTGTACGTACTCTCAGCCGCCAGGAGCGCGTCGTGCCGCGTGAGCGAGTCCCGCACCGTGTCTCCCACGGCGATCGTCCGGCTCCCCTGCGCGGCGACAGCGCCCGGGTATAAGGCGAGCAGGACGACCAGTCTCCACGGCCCCATGTCGCCCCGCAATCTGCCGGCCCTAGGCGCCGCGCACAATCTCGGCGGCGGCGGCCGCGAGGTCCGCCACGCCGGGGACGCCGAGGGCGCGTGCTTGCGCCGCGTAGGCCGGGTCGTCAGCCCTCGCCACCAGGAAGGCGCGCCCACCAAACTGTCGCGCGGGCTCGACGTCGCTCAACCGGTCACCCACCCAGACCGAACGGGCGAGGTCGAGGCCGAGCGCGGCCTGGGCCTCGCGGAACAAGCGCACACCCGGCTTGCGGCACTCGCACGGTCCCGTGATGTCGGGATGGTGGGGGCAGAAATACGCGCCGTCGAGCCGGGCGCCGTGCGCCGCCGTGGATCGCCTGTCCGGCGCCGGGAAGGAGGCGAACCTTCCCGGGCTCGTGCAGGAATCCCGGGTCCGCCACAATGGTTCCGTCGCGGTCGAGAAACGCGGCCCGGCGCGCGGCCCCGGCCCGGGCGTCAGCCATCGAGCGCGGCCCGCACGGCGCGCGCCACCGCCTCCAGCTCGTCGGGGAAGATGGTGCGCGGATCGAGGACCACGCGATCGTCCGCGATGCGGGCGATGACGGGAGGGTTGCCTCCCCGCAAGCGCTCCGCCAAGGTGTTAGGCGCTAGGTTTTGGGGGTGAATGGCCAGCAGCCACGTCTTGAGTTTGGCGCCCGGGAACGACCCGCCACCGACCTCCGATTCCCCCTCGACCACCTCGGCCTCTTTGCCCACGCCTTGGTGCAACGCCTCTGCACGTTGACGTATTTGGGTGACGTCTTCTGTGAGCATCCGAAGTACGGGTATCTCAGCGCGAGCCCGTTCCGGATCTCGGTACAGCGCGAGCGTCGCCTCGAGCGCCGCGAGCGTGAACTTGTCGGATCGGACCGCCCGGGCCAGGGGATCCTGGCGACACGCGGCGATCGCGTCTCGCCGGCCCAGCAGGATCCCGGCCTGGGGACCGCCCAGCAGCTTGTCCCCGGAAAAGGCGACGGCGTCCACGCTGCTCGCGAGCGCCTCGGCCACGGTGGGCTCGCCCGCGAGGCCCCGCGACGAGAGGTCGATCAGCAGGCCGCTGCCCAGGTCGTACAGGCTCGCCGCGCCGCGCGCGCGCGCGACCCCCGCGATGTCCTGCGCGGAGACCTCGGCGGTGAAGCCCGTGACTTGAAAATTGGAGCGATGCACCTTGAGCAGGAGCCTCGTGCGCTCCGTGACGGCGCCTTCATAGTCCTTCAGGTGCGTGCGGTTGGTGCTCCCCACCTCGACCAGTTTGGCACCCGAGCGGGCCATGATATCCGGGATCCGGAACGCGCCGCCGATTTCCACCAGCTCGCCGCGCGATACGACCGCTTCGCCGTCACGCGCCAACGCCGAGAGGGCGACGAGCAGGGCCCCGGCCGCGTTGTTCACCACGAGCGCGTCCTCGGCGCCTGTCAATTCGACGAGCAGGTCACGGCATAGCTCGTGGCGTGAGCCACGGGCCCCCCGCGCGAGGTCGTATTCCAGATTGGCGTAGCCGGCGCCGATGCGAGCCAGTGCGGCGATCGCCGCGCGCGCGAGCGGCGCGCGGCCGAGGTTCGTGTGCAGCACCACGCCCGTCGCATTGATCACCGGCACGAGCGACGGGGCGGCGAGGCGCTGCACCCGCGCGTGCACAGCCGCCCGACAGCCCTCGGCCGGCGCGGCGCCGTCGTGGGCGCGCGCGTGCTCGAGCGTGTCCCGCACCGCGCGCACCACGAGGCCTCGCGGATGCGCGGTGAGCAGCGCCGCGACGTCGGGCTCGGCCAGCAGGGCGTCCACGGCGGGGAGCCGGCGGCGCGGGTCGGTCACGGCGTCTTGGCCTTGGTCGTGTCGCGCGGCGCCGGCTTCGGCACCGGGATCTCGACCACTCCGACGCCGTCAGCGGCGACGCCGCTCAACCCGACCGCCGCACGCACGCGCACGAGGTACTTCGCACCCGCTCTGAGCGGCTGCGCCGTCTGGACGACGAGCCGGTCGTACGGCACGGGGCGTTGGCTCAGCAGCTTTCGGACGCGGGCGGTATCGACCCGCGCGGCGGTGTCACGCGCGGCCCGAGCGACGCCCCGCGGAGCAGGGGGCGCCGGCCGGGCCCGCGAGGTGTCCCGGCGTGCCGTCGTATCGCGCCGTGCCGTGGTGTCGCGCAGCCGCTTGAGCGAATCGGCCACCGCCCGCGCCCGCGCCTGGATGGAATCGAACTGCGCCGGCCGATACAACGCGTGCACTCCGACCGGCGTCGTGTCGGGCAGCGCAAAGACGCGCACCGCGGCCGTGTCCGGCGCCCGGGCCGGATCGAGCGGCTGCGAAAACGTGATCCGGACGGCGACCGAATCCACCGGCTCGACGGTGCGGATGCGCGGCCCGACGGTGTCGTGCGCGAACGCCCACAGCACGACGCTCGCCGTCGAGTCGATCGTGACGGTGACGGTATCGAACGGCTCACGCCGGTCCTGGCGCCGGTTGTTGTTCTGGTCCTGAACGACCCAAACGCGATAGCGGCCGGGAGGGATCTCCCGCAGCCGGAAGTCTCCGGCCGAGTCCGTCAGGGTGACGTAGGCGGCGGTGTCGGGGAGCGGGGCGGCTCGGATCACGCCCTGCGTGAGCTGCCGCTGCTCGACCCACAACAGCGCGGTGCCCCTGAGCGCGGCCCCGGGAATCGCGCCACCCGTCGAGAAGACGATGGTCGTGCCGGTCTTCGTGATGTTGCGCCGCAGGTCCGCGATGCCGGGCAGCACCTCGAGGTGATACACCCGGTTCGGCTTCCACCCCTCTTCCGGCTGGATCTGAATCGCGCTGCG
>WNGC01000760.1_pt1 | contig 19160 bp, 23 predicted proteins | sample 5400051 | NCBI WGS metagenome assembly WNGC01 (sample SAMN13153368, study PRJNA577476) | soil metagenome | isolation source: 20 cm soil or saprolite under grassland replicate 2 | place: USA:California | collected 2016-06-15
TGCGCGATTCGATCGTCGACAGCTGGGAGCCGAGCTCGTCCTGCATCTGCTTCAGGTACGGCACGTCGACGGCGACGCCTTCGGACTCCATGTCGGTGAGCACGCCCGCCAGCGGCAGCTCGATCTCATGAAACAGGTAGTCGACGCCCAGGTTGCGCATCTCGGCCTCGAGGCGCGGGCGCAGGTTGAGGATCACCTCCGCGCGCCGGGCTGCAAAATCCGCTGCCTCTTCGACAGGCACAGCCGAGGGCTTGCGCGCGGCGCGGCCGACTCCCAGCAGCTGCTCTGAGCTGACGAGCGTCACCTCGAGAAATTCACGCGCCAGGTCCTCCAGGCGCGGGTCGCGCGACCCGGCGCCGAGCAGGTAGGCGGCAAGGAACGTGCTGAAGTCAAAGCGTCGCTTCCCGCCGCCCAGGGAGCGCAGCGCGAGCTCGGTCTCCTTGGCGTCGTGACCGCTGACCGTGCGGTCGTCCAGGGTGCTCGCGACAGCGTCCATCGCGTCCTGCTTCGCCACGTAGAAGGTCTGCGCGCCGGTCGAGACGCCGAGACCGAGCACTCGCACCGAACGGCCAGTGCCTTCGGTGAAGGTGAAGACGCCCGCGTGCTCCGCGCCGTCGAGAAGGCTCGCCGCCTCTGCCGCCTCTTCGACGATCTTCAGCCCCGCCGGCTGGGGCGCGGGCTCGAATGCGAGGCTCGGCTGCACAGGCACCTGGTCGGGTGGCGGGAAGCGGCTCAGCAGCTGCCGGAACTCGAACCGGTCGAAGACGTCGCGCACGTGGTCGTAGTCGAAGCGGGTCCAGCGTGCGGCCTCGAGCTCGAGCTCCACGGGCACGTCGCGGACGATGGTGACCATCCGCTTGCCCAGCCGGATCTGGTCGGCGTTGGCCTTGATCGACGTCTTCAGCCGGCCTTCTGGCAGCTCGTCCACCCGCTCCAGCAGCGCCTCCACCGATCCGAAGTCCTGCACGAGCTTGGCCGCGGTCTTGTCCCCCACCCCCGGCACGCCCGGGATGTTGTCGGACGTGTCGCCACGCAGCGCCTTGAAGTCGATCAGCTGCGGCGGCTCGAAGCCGTAGCGCTGCCGGACCTGGTCGGGGCCGTATATGAACGTGTCGGTGATGCCGCGCCGGGGGACGAGCGCCTCCACCGAGTCGGAGACGAGCTGGAGGCAGTCCAGATCGCCCGACACGATCGTGACCGAGTGCCCTCTTTCCTCCGCGATCCGCGAGAACGTGCCGATGAGGTCGTCGGCCTCGAAGCCGGGCACGCCGTAGATGGGGATCGTGAAAGCGGTGAGAACGTCGCGCACCTTCTCGATCTGCGGCCGCAGGTCGTCCGGCATGGCCCGCCGGCCGGCCTTGTACTCCACGTATTCCTTGGACCGGAAGGTCGGCGCGCCAACGTCGAAAGCCGCCACGGCGAACTCCGGCCGCGAGGCCAGGACGATGGCCAGCATTGACGTGAATCCGTACACGGCGTTGGTCACCTGCCCGTCCGACGTGCTCATCGGAGGCAGGGCGAAAAACGCCCGGTAGATGAGGCTGTGGGCGTCGATCAGGACAACCTTTCCGCGCCTTCCTTTCGGCACGTTCAAATGGTACGGATGGCCGTGTCGACACCCTTAACCGGCCTGCGCGTTCAAATAGCAGGAGCGCCGAGGACCGAAGGCTAGAATGAACCCGAGGATGAAGAACCTCATCGAGGTCTCCGTCGACAGCATTCGGATTCATATGCCGACGGCTCAGCACCTCGTGATCCTCAAAGAGAAGGAAGCCGACCGCTACCTCCCCATATGGATCGGTTCCTTCGAGGCGCAGGCCATCGCGGCCAAGATCTCAGGGAACTCGGTCGGCCGGCCGCTGACCCACGACCTGATGGCCAACGCGTTCGGCGACCTGGGTGTGAGCATCAAACGCATAGTCGTCACGCGGCTCGCGGACCAGGTGTTCTACGCGCGCCTGTACGTCAAGCAGGACGGGCGCGACCTCGACTTCGACGCCCGGCCATCCGACGCCATCGCGCTAGCGGTGCGCGCGGAGTGCCCCATCTTCGTGGCGACCGAGGTGATGGACTCGGCCGGCATCATCCCCGACGCGGACGAAGCCGACGACAAGGACAAGGGCGAGGTCCAGGTCGACGACGAGCGGCTGGCGGTGTTCAGGGATTTCGTGAACAGCCTTGATCTACCCGAGCTGCCCGATGAGCCGGGAAGCAAAGACGAGCCGGGCGGCCGGCGCGGGCGCGGCTAGGCACTTCCAACCACGCCAATACATACCGACCTCGACCTCGGCATTCGCATACTCATCGCGCTCGCGATCGGTCTGGCCCTTGGGACTGAGCGCGAGTACAACGGACATCCGGCCGGCATCCGCACCATGGCGCTGATCGCCGTGGGTTCCTGCCTGTTCACCGCCCTCGCTCTGGAGCCCACATTCGGGTCTCGTGTCGATCCCACGCGCATCGCCGCCCAGATTGTCACCGGCGTCGGCTTCCTTGGCGCCGGTTCCATCCTCCGTCAGGGCGAATACGTGCGAGGCCTCACGACGGCAGCTTCCATCTGGGTTGTGGCCTCATTGGGTATGGCTGTCGGATTCGGCTATTTCACGATCGCCATATTCACCGCGGCTGTGGTACTCGTGACCCTGGTCGCGATCCGTCCCATCGAATCGCGTTTCTTCAAGGGACGCCGCAACCGGCGCCTGTCCGACCCGCATTCGGACGAGCCGGGCTGATGGCTGCACGCAGCGTCGCCATCGTCACCGACTCGACCGCCGACCTGCCGCCGGCGCTCGCTTCGTCGCGATCGATCACCGTCGTGCCGCTGACGCTCAACTTCGACGGACGCAGCCTGCTCGATGGCGTGGACATCACGCCCAGCGAGTTCTATCGCAAGCTGCCGTCGGCCGCGACACATCCCACCACATCGCAGCCGTCGCCGGGTCGCTTCGCTGAGATGTACAACGAGCTGCTCGCTAATCACGACGCGATCGTCTCCATCCACATCTCCGAGAAGCTCAGTGGGACATATGACTCGGCCAAGCAGGCCGCGGACATGACCGATCCGCAGCGCGTGCACGTGGTCGACTCGCAGGTCGTCTCGATGTCGCTCGGGCTCGTCGTGCTTGGCGCCGCGTCGCTCGCTGCGAATGGCGCTGACGCGGAGGCGATCATCGGCAAGGTCGAGGCAATCCGGCCGTACGTGCAGACCTACTTCTCGGTCGCAACGCTCGAATTTCTGCGCCGTGGCGGACGCATCGGTCGCGCGAGCGCGATGCTGGGCTCGGTGCTGCAGGTCAAACCCGTGCTGTGCATCCGCGACGGTGTGGTCGAGCCGCTGGAGCGCGTGCGAACTTTCGAACGCGCCCTCAACCGCATCATCGAGCTGGCCAAAGCCGTGGACCGGGGCAAAGGCGTCTGTGCAGTGGTGGGCCACGCCGACGCGGAGAAGGACGCGCAGAAAGTCGGCAAGGCGCTCGAGCCGATCGCCGAGACGCTGATGATCCAGCCTCTCGGGCCAGTCGTGGGCGCGCACGGCGGGCCGGGGGTCGTCGGAGTCGGCTGCTACCCGGCAGACCTTCTGCCGCTTGGCATCAAGACGTCACGCACTGGAGCTTCCGCGACCTAGCTAGACGCTCCTCCACCGGACGGATTCGGGCGTCACCAGCTTCTCGAGCTTCCCCTCCACGGCGAGCGCCTGCAGGTGCGCCAGTCCCTCCTGCAGCGCGAGGCGCTTTTCGTAAAGCTGGTCGCGCGGTCCCCACAGCTGGAGCGCGACCTGCCAGCCGGTGAGCTCACCGTTCGAAAGGATGCCCATCACGCGCTCCATGCGCTTGCGGTGATGAGCCGCCAGCATCTCCACGCGTCCTGCAGCGTCGGTGAAGGGCCGGCCATGCGCCGGCAGGATGAGACGCGGCGCGTAGGCGGCGAGTCTTTGCAATCCTTCGAGGTACTCGTGCAGCGGGTCCGGCGTGCTCTGCGGATGGAGACCGATGTTCGGCGAAAGCTCGGGCAGCATGTGGTCGCCGGCGAAGAGAAGCCCTGACGTCGCCGAGTAGAGGCAGATGTGTCCGGGCGAATGCCCCGGCGTCCACTCGACTCGCAGCTCCATACGACCCATCGTCAATGTCTCCGCGCCGTCGAGCTGCACCGCGGGCTCGGCGGGAGCGACCACCTGGCTCAGCGCACGCTGCGAGTTGCTGAGCACGTCGGCCTCCTCCGGAGGCACGCCGTTGACCAGCAAGTACTTGAGCACCTCGAGCACCAGGTGCTCGAGCTCGACGTAACGCGGGTTGACGAGCGGAACCTCGAGGCGGTGCAGATAGAGGTCAGCGCCGTCAGGACCGGCGAGGATGCCGGCGGCTCCGTAGTGGTCGGGATGGATGTGCGTCACCACCAGCCTGCGCAGGCGCTTGCCGCCGAGGAATGCAAGCGAAGAATGAATGAGCTCCAGTGACTCGCCAGAGTTCATGCCGCAGTCGAGCAGGTCGACCTCGTCGCCATCGACGAAAAGGAAAACGTTGACCAGGCCGTCCTCGAAAGGGATCGGCAGGCGGAGCTCGAAGATCCCTTCGGCTATCTCGTTGAGAGCGGGCACTGGGCTCAATTGTCGCGAAGGCGGCGCGCCGGTACCCGGCGGTACTCGGTCGTTCTAAGATGAAAACCCAGCGCGATCACGCGTCGCGGTATCTTCGCTAGGAGGACTTGATGTCTGACGTCCAGGTGACCCCCCAACAAATCTTCGACAGCATGCCGCAGGCGCTCGTGCCTGAGAAGGCGGGCAGCACCAAGGCCGTGATCCAGTTCGACCTTTCCGGCGACCAGGGCGGCAAGTGGTGGGTGAAGATCCACGACGGGCAGGCCGAGTCAGGCAAAGGTGACGCGCCCGAGGCGCCGCAGCTGACGCTGATGGCGGACGCGATGGACTACGTCAAGATCTCCCTCGGGCAGCTGGACGGCACAGCCGCCTTCATGCAGGGTAAGCTCAAGATCAAGGGCGACATGGGCCTCGCCATCAAGATGGCGAGCCTGTTCCGCCGCCCGACCTGACCGAACCTCTCACCCCACCGTTTCCCTCCCGCTAACCCCGGGAGGGGAACGGGTAGATTGCACGGGTGAGGTCAGTCGACCTCCCCCGTGGAACCCCCACCGAGTAGCACTTTGCCCGCGTGCATTTGTGGAGCGCCTGGGTAACGGCCGGAGTGAATCCGGCCTCCTAGCAACCTGGGATTTCTAGGTAAGAAATTTCCAGGTATCGAGGCGCTGGGCCATCGCGGCCTCGAGGTCGAGGTTGCCCGCGCCGGAACGCAGCTCGAGGATCACGACGTGGGTCGGCGTCAGCGCGATCCGGCGGCCGCTCGGCAGCTTCATCGCCTCCTTGGCGTTGCCCCACGAGATCGTCTCGCCGGGCGACGGCGCCGGGTTCGTGTTCGACTGGATCCATTGCGACAGGCTGGTCGCCTCGCCCCGCTCGTACGTGTAGACAACCATCAGGCCGAACAGGCCGGCGTTCGTGGCGCAGACGGGCCTGGCTGTCTGACCCGCAGGAACCGAGGGCGTCGTGCAGGGCACGTCGGTGATGTCGAAAACCAGGTCGAGCTCGGGCGGACTGACCACTGACTGCGCCCGGAGGTTGTATTTCCAGGTGGCGGGATAGCAGAATCCCCACCCGGCCACGTTGTCCTCGAACGCATGATCTCCGCTATGGCACTTGAGATCTGAGCCGATCTGAGGCACACTCGGGGTTGCGCGGTTTACGGGGGAGCCTAACTGGCAGGCAGCCAGAAGGATTGGCAGCAGGGGAATAGCGAGCAATCGCAGGCTACGGAGCACTGTTTCGGACCCGAGTATGGCGGTACGGGCACGCGTTCTGTCCAAGAATCGGACCGTCACTCCGGTCGGTATTAACGGCAAAAGGGGGGAAACCTTGGGTTCACGAAAACGTCCTGATGAGGAGCCAGAAGCAAAGCTGGAGGCCAGCAAGCAGCAGCTGCTGCGGCTCGCCATGGCGTTCGGGGAGGAAGCTGGGCTGCACAGGCCACTGGCCGACTGCGTCGGCGGAGTGATCGCTTCGATTCCCGAGGACGTCGACCTGGCGCAGGCACTGTCAGACCGCGAGACAACTGACATCCTGGTGCACCTGCTCGATCAGAACCGGGAGCAGGTCGAGCGTGCGCTCGCACGCGTGCACGAAGGCGCCTACGGGCTGTGCGAGGACTGCGGCCACCGGATCCCGGCCGAGCGTCTTCGCTACCAGCCGGCGGCCACGCGGTGCGTGGAGTGCCAGGGGCGCTGGGACCGGGTCAACGGCCGTACCGCGTAGCGACTGACTAAGTCCGACGCGGCCGGTAGATGAGGGCAGCTGCGCCCAGTAACAGCGCGGCTGCCACCATGCCGGTGCCGATCCAGAACCAGTGCATGTCACCGGTCATGAAGCTGCCCTTGATGTAGCCGAGGCCCTGGCCGATCCACACGCCGCCAGTGAGCAACATGAGCACGGCGAGGACGATGGCCCCGGCTTTCATTGGTTCTTCTTACGGCAGTTGGTTACCCGACATCCCCACCGGCTGCCCCGAGGGCAGCCACCTCCCCGCCTGCGGGGAGGGTCCCACCGGCTGCCCTTACGGGCAGCCACCTCCCCGCTTGCGGGGAGGCTACAGGCCGCCGTAGACGACCGACTTCTCCTCGGTGTACTGCAGGAACGCCTCGACTCCGTGCTCCTTCCCGAAGCCCGACTGCTTCGTGCCGCCGAACGGGAGCTCGTCGTGAGCGATCTGCAGGGCATTGACCCACGTGTAACCTGCTTCGAGCTCGTTGACCGCCCGGTGCGCCGCGGCCATGTTCCCCGTCCAGATCGAAGAGCCGAGGCCGAACTGCGAGTCATTGGCGAGGCGTAGGCCCTCGTCCAGATCCTTGATCTTGCGCACCGGTAGCGCCGGCCCGAACACTTCCTCGGTCCACATGCGCGCGCCGTCGGGTACGTTCTCGAGGATCGCCGGCTCGATGAACCAGCCCTTCTCGTACTCGGCGCCCTTCGGCCTGCCGCCGCCGTACAGCACCTTGGCTCCGCGGTCGACGGCGTCCTTCACCTGAGCCTCCACCTCCGACCGCTGCGTCTCGGTGTGCATGGGGCCCATGCGGCTGTCCTTGTCCAGGCCGTTGCCCGGCTTGAGCTTGGACGCCCGCGCGACCAGCTTTTCCATCAGCGGGGCATACGCGGCTTCCTGGACGTACAGCCGCTTCACCGCGAGGCACGCCTGCCCGCAGTTGAAGAAGCGGCCTATCGAGATGGCGCGAGCCGCGGCCTCCAGGTCAGCGTCATCGAGGACGATGCACGGGTCGCTGCCGCCGAGCTCGAGCGTGACCTTCTTCAATGCGTCGGCCGCCCGGGCCATGACCTTGCGGCCGGTCGGAGTGGAGCCCGTCAGGGCGATCTTGCGGATGAGGGGATGGCCGACGATCGCGTCGCCGGTCGCCGGTCCGAGCACCACGTTGACGACGCCCTCGGGCAGGCCGCCCTCGATGAGAGCCTCGATGCAGGCCAGCGTTGACAGCGGTGTCGTGCTGGCCGGCTTGAGGACGACGGTGTTTCCCGCCGCGATCGCCGGCGCAACCTTGTTGGCCGCGAGCGTCAGCGGAAAGTTCCAGGGCACGATCGCGCCGCACACGCCGATCGGCCTGCGGACGACGAGCCCGTAGGTCGTCGTGTCCGGCAGCGACACGTGCTCGCCATGGACTTTGTCCGCGAGGTCGGCGAACCAGGCAATGTTCTCTCCGAATCGCTGCGCCTCGATGCGTGACTCGAGCAAGGTCTTGCCCTGCTCCTTGGTGAGGATGGGTGCGATCTCCTCGACCTTGGCCAGCATGTTCCGCGCGGCCTTGTGAAGGATCTCGGCGCGTTTGTTTGGCGCGAGCTTCGACCACGTGATGAACGCCTTCGCCGCCGCCTGCGCCGCGCGGTCCACGTCCGCGACGTCGCCGAATGGAACCTCGTCGACCACCTCGCCGGTGGCCGGGTTGCGTACCTCGTAGGTCTTGCCGGACGCGGCCTTGGTCCTTTCGCTTTCGATGATCATCGTCGCCATGCGAATAATGGTGGCATGACTGTGAAACTCGAGAAGGAAGGCAAGGTCGGCGTCATCGTCCTGGACCGCCCGCCGGCCAACAGCTACGACTACGCATTCCTACGGGAATTCGCGAGCGCGATCGACGACGCGCGCGCTGATGGAGACGTTCGGAACGTCGTCGTCACGAGCGCTTCTGAGAAGTTCTTCTCGGCCGGCGCCGACGTGGCTCAGTTTGCGGCCGGGACCGCGCGACAGCGCTTCATGACGGCTCTGCTCGCGCACGAGGCGTTTCGCAAGATGGAGACGTCGCCGCTGATTTTCGTCGCCGCCATTTCCGGCCACTGCCTCGGCGGCGGCTTCGAGCTGGCGCTGGCATGTGACCTGCGCTTTGCCGCCGAGGGCGGCTACCAGATTGGCTTGCCCGAGGTGAACCTGGGGCTCTTCCCCGGCTCCGGCGGCACGCAGCGCCTGCCACGGCGCATCGGGCTGGCGAAAGCGATCGACTTCATCGCCAACGCGACCACGCTCAAGCCCGCCGAGGCGAAGGAGGCGGGCCTCGTCGACCGGCTGTTCCCCGATGCGGCCGCGTGCCGCGCTGGGGCGATCGAGTACGCGGCCAAGCTGGGCGACGGCCCCAGCGTGGCGATCGGCCACGCCAAGCTCGCCGCGACGCTTGGCTACGGCGGGCCGATCGACGTGGGGCTGGCGCTGGAGCGAGAGGCGATCGGGCGCGTCTTCGTCAGCGAGGACGCGGACGAGGGCATCAAGGCTTTCACGGAGAAGCGCAAGCCGTCGTTCAAGGGGCAGTAGCTGACGGCCCCACCTAACCTCCCCACACGGTGGGGAGGGACTAAGATGTGCTCGCATCAAAAACAAGGAGGCGAAGTCAAATGGCTGAAGTTGTCGTGACCGTCACTGCCCGGCCGTCGGCCGCCTCCGGAGGCGCCTTCTAGAGCTCCTCGTCTGGCGGACCGACCTGTCCGCCTGTCATTCCGAGGAGTTCTGCGTTGTCCACGCATTTCAATTCCCGGCTCGCATCGCTGGGCTGGGACACATGGTTCGAACAACGCTTCGAGTCATTCGCCGCCGAGGGCCTGCAGCCCGCGCGCATCGCGACCGACTACGGAGCTGAATATCTCGTTCACAGCGCGTCCGAGACCACCCGCGGCGTCCTCGGCCGGCGCCTGCGCTCAGAGAGCACGGTCGTGCCGTCGGTGGGTGACTGGGTGGGAGTGCTTCCGCGCGCCTGGGACACGCCTGCGGTCATCCACGGTGTGGTCGAGCGCCGCACATCTTTCTCGCGGAAGGTCGTTCACCGGGAGACGCGCGAGCAGGTGCTCGCAGCCAACGTCGATGTGGCCTTCGTTGTCGCGACGGCCGGGGACGCGAACGTACGGCGGATCGAGCGCTACCTCGCCATGGCCTGGCAGAGCGGTGCCATGCCAGCCGTGGTGCTGACCAAGTCGGACCTCACCGAGTCGCTCGACGACATTCGCGTCGAGATCGAGGCTGTGGCCGCGGGCACGCCAGTCGTCGCCACGAGTGCGGTCACCGGCGAGGGTGTCGATGAGATGAACCTGCAGCTGGCCGGGTCGCGCACCGGCGTCCTGCTCGGGCCGTCAGGAGCAGGCAAGTCCACGCTGATCAACCGCATGGCCGGTGCTGACGTGATGCAGACGCGCGAAGTCTTCCGCACAGGGGAAGGCCGGCACATGACCTCCCACCGAGAGCTCATCGAGCTGCCGGGCGGCGGCATGATCATCGACACGCCAGGGCTGCGCGAGGCTCAGCTGTGGGTCGGAGAAGGTGCGCTCGACAGCCTGTTCGAGGACATCGAGGCGCTCGAGCTGCGGTGCCGATTCCCCGATTGCGAGCACCGCACCGAACCGGGCTGCGCCATCAAGGCCGCTCTCGCCGACGGGTCTCTCGATTCAGGTCGTCTTGACAGCTATCGCAAGCTGCAGCGCGAGCTGCGATCAGTCGCTGCGCGAAGCGACGCTCGCCTACGTGCAGACGAGCGTCGCAAGTGGAAGCAGATAACGGTCAACAATCGCGCCCGGGAGCGCTACTTGCGCCGGTGAATTCCGTCCCAGAAAGGAATCCTGCCCTTCGAGATCCGGTCGAGGATCCGATCGGCCTGCGCCTGCGTGATCTGCTTGTGGTCGACGAGCTGTGCCAGGCGCGGCTTCAGGTTGGCGGCGAGCTTCTTTGCGAACTCGTCCTTGTTGATGTGCCTGTCGTTGGCCAGGTCGGAAACCTTCTGACCCTTCTTCAGGTCGGCGATCAACGTCCCCTCTGGGATGCCGAGGACGTCCGCCTCTGACTCGAGGACGGCTTGGCGGACGAGCTTCCGGTCGGCGTGACGGTCGGTGGTCGAGGTCGACGCTGCGGGACTCGGGCTTGGAGTCGCGGCCTGGGCGAGCGTGCCGGCCACTCCCATGCTGAGCACTGCGGCGGCGGCGCCACTGCCCAGCAACTTGACGGCGGCTGCTGTGAACGGGGTCATCGTGCACTTCTCCTCATTGGTTGCATTTGCCCTTGTCGGGCGAGCATCACGATGAGGAGCGGCTGTCAGACGATCGTGAGCCGCCTTTCAGCCTTTTGTAATGGCCGTCGGGTGCTTTGGCTCGTAGACGCCCAGCTCACCGCCGCCGGGCAGCTGGATGCTCACGAGCCGGCCAAACCTGAGGTCAGCGACCGGCTTTTTGATCTGCACGCCCTTCTGCTTCAGCTCGGATACCGTGGCCTCGATGTCGTCGCACATGAGATACAGCTCATGGCGGCCGCCCACGTCGTCGGGATGCACGGCGACCTCTGACGGCGGCAGCGCGAAGATCAACCAGCCCCCGCCGGCATCGACAGAATCGAAGCCGAGGACGTCGCGGATGAAGGCGCGGTCGGCCTCGGCATCACGGCTGTAGATGATTGCGTGAGCGCCGATGATCACTGCGATCCCACCGTCGACCGCTGGCGAATCTCGCGGAGCTCAGCCGCGGTTGGAGGCGGCGTCTCGCCGACGTCCGCGCCGACACTTACATCCCAGCCCGTCATTTCGCGCACTTCCGCCAGCGTACTTCCCGGATGCACCGTGTCGACGTAGGCCTCACCGCCCCCGGACGGAAAACGAAAGACGCACAGGGTCGTGATGATGGCCGCCGGGCCCCCGCCTAGCAGGCCATGGCGCCGGCGCCAGTCGGGAGAGCCGTCGCCATGACCCGGCGAGGTGATGAACGAGACGCGCTCGACCAGGCGGCGCCGCTCGTGGGTCATGAGCGTCACCCACCTCCGGCTCAGGATCGCGATGTCCGCGCCTCCCCCGCTCCCCGGCAGCTTCACTCGCGGCCGCTCCGGCGGGCCGACGTACGAAGTGTTGAGGTTGCCGTAACGGTCGACCTCCGCGCCGCCGATGAATCCGAGGTCGACCCCGCCCTGAGCCATCAGCGCCATCACGTTCGACATGCGCGTTGCCCACAGCGCGCCGGCGACGTTGGGCGGGTCGCCCATGGTGCCGAGGTACGAGCTCGCCGCGTGATCGCGCATGAGACCGACCTCGAACAGGCCGCGCGCGTTCGGCGCGTGCGTGTTGCGCGCAACCGCGTACGCAACGATGGGCAGCCGCATGCCAACGAAAACCAGCTCGCGGTCGCGAATCTCGCGCGCTGCGACAGCGATCATCAGCTCCTGCGATGTGTATGCGTCACTCATCGGCGAAGTTCACGGGCTCGGACGGCCGGTTGCCGGTGATGAGGATCGAATCGACTTCGACCATCGTCATGTACGTCTTGCGATCGGGCACGTCGAGCACCCAGCGCTTGAGCCACGCCTCGTAGCCCTCGCGCGTTCGCGATTCGGCCGCGTAGGCGTTGTCAAGCGCGTGGTCGCGCTTCCAGAAGCCCTGCACCGGCGAGGGATGCGCGCCGCCCGGCTCGTGCACGACAGCGACCACCTTCGTCTCCGGCAGCAGGATGCGGTTCGGATCGCTCAGCGTCACCGCTGGGTCCACCAGCTCCTCGCACGAGATGATCACCCGCTCGGCTGCCAGCCCCGCCTCCTCACTGATTCCGAGCGGACCCCATGCATGCGCGCGGCCCTGCGCGTCGCAGCGCTGGACGTGGAGGATGGTCACGTCGGGCCGCACGGCGCTTATGTGCACCAGCCCGTCGACTTCTCTGACGTTCGGATTCGTGCGCAGGATGTCGCTGCCGAGAAGCGTCCGCGCGGGCAGGAAAGGCACGTTCCAGGCCGCAGCCCAGAGCGCCATCGAGATCGAGAAATTCGTATGGTCGTGGATCTCGATCGACCGAGGGATTCCCTGCTCGGCCGCGCGCCGGTAGCAGTGGCCAAGCCCCTCCGAGACATTGCCCACCCACGCGGCGGTGATCCGACGAACGCAGCCGGCGCCGACGAGCTCGTCGAAAAGCGAGTCCGAGATCGGTCCGACGAGCTCGAGGTCCTGGCGGCGCTGCCGTATCAGCTCATGGCCGGCGGCGAACGGGATCAGCGGCTCGAGCGAGGTGCCAAGGGCGACGGTCGCGCCGTCCGCGACGAAGCGATCGATGGCCTCGGCCATCGTCATGACCTTGCTCAACCTGTTTTTGTGCACAAATGCAGGTTATCCGCGCTTGATATCAGGATTTTGTGCGCAAAAGCATTGGCCGCTCACCTGACCAGAGAGTCGATGTAACCCCGGTAGTTGCGCTCGAGCTCGGTCATCGAGTCGCCGCCGAATTTCTCGAGGAACGCCGCCGCCAGCGTCAGGGCCACCATCGCCTCGCCGATCACGCCCGCGGCCGGCACGACGCACACATCGCTCCGCTCGTAGTGCGCCTCGACCTTCTCCTTGGTCTTCAGGTCGACCGACTGCATCGGCTTCTTCATCGTCGAGATGGGCTTGATGGCGACGCGCAGATCGATGGGCTCGCCGTTGGTGACGCCGCCGGTCAGGCCGCCAGCGCGATTCGTGAGGTGCCGGAACGCGCCGCCGGCGAAGTCGATCTCATCGTGAAACTGCGAGCCCGGCCGTGCCGCGCCCTCGAAGCCGGCGCCGATCTCCACGCCCTTGATGGCGTTGATCGACAGCATCGCCTGCGCGAGCAAGCCGTCGAGCTTGCGGTCCCAGTGCACGTAGCTGCCGAGCCCGACCGGCACTCCGCGCGCGATGACGCGGAATGTCCCACCCAGCGTGTCGCCGCGCTCCGCGACCTCGTCAATGTCGGCCACCATGCGCGCCGACATCTCCGGGTCGGGGCAGCGCACTGGCGACGCTTCGATCTCTTCAACCGTCACCGTGTCGGGGTTGACACCTTCGTAGCCGACGTCGTTGAGGCCGATCGATTGAGTGAAGCTGAAGATCTCCACCCCGAAATGCCCCAGCAGCTTGCGCGCGATGCCACCCGCGGCCACGCGCGTCGCAGTCTCGCGGGCTGACGACCGCTCGAGCACGTTGCGCACGTCGTCGTGGCCGTACTTCAGCGCTCCTGCCAGGTCGGCATGGCCCGGGCGCAGCCGCGTGACGGGCTTTGGCGCGAAGCCTTCCTTCGACGCGGTCATCTCGGCCGTCCAGTTGGCGTGGTCCTTGTTCTCGAGCACCAGCGTCACGGGGCTGCCGATGGTGAAGCCGCCGCGGACGCCGCTGACGATGCGGGCGAAGTCCGTCTCGATCTTCTGGCGGCCGCCCCGGCCGTGGCCGCCCTGGCGGCGCGCCAGGTCGCGTCGCAGGTCGTCCTCGGAGATCTCAAGGCCGGCGGGCAGACCTTCGACGATGACCGTCAGCTGAGGACCGTGCGATTCGCCGGCGGTAAGGAATCGAAGCATTCAGTACGGCGCCTCCTGACTGCGCTTGCGCACCATTGAGGCGATGATAGGGCGGCCGATGGCTGAGTCCTTGAAGGCTGCGCTGGTGGACATCGGCGGCACCTTGTGGCCCAACTCGTGGCCGGTGCGCGCCACCGACGGCGAAGGCCGCCTCGCCAGGCTGCGTGCGCTGCTGCCGGATCTGCCTCTCGAAAGCGCCACCGAGCTTGCCGCCGACATCATCACGAGGTCGCGCGACCTGAACGGCGGAACCGTCATGGTGCCCGAGCTGATCCGGATCGACGCCGACGAGCTGATCACGCTATGCCTCAACGATCACCATGTCGCGCTGCGCCCGTCGTTGGTGATGCAGGTGCGGCGCGCGATGGCGATTCCCATCGACGGCCAGTTCCAGCCGCTGCCGGGCGCGCGGGAGCTGCTGGCCACGATTCGTGAGCTCGGGCTGCGTTGCGTCGTCGCCAGCAACACGTACTGGCGCGACGCCGAAAGCTACTGGGACGACTTCCGCCTGCTCGGCTGGGAGGACAGCATCGACGCGGTCGTCACATCGGTGGACGCCGGCCACCTGAAGCCGCACCCGGCTGTTTTCGAGCTGGCGGTCAAAGCCGCCGGCGTGCCGGCGGAACTGTGCGTCGTCATCGGCAACAAGGAGGCCAACGATGTGGCGCCCGCGCTGGCGCTGGGCATGCAGGCGATCCTTGTCTACCCGGACGACCCGCCGCCGGCATCCACTGGCGCGCAGGCGGTCGCCGCCGACCTCTGGGAATGCGCCAGAGCATTGAGGGTTATGCTCGGCCGGTAGTGAAAAACGAGCTGCAGCGCAACGTCGAGCGCGTGTTGCTGACGCTCGAGGTCAACGGCGAGCGCTCCCAATTGCTCGTGCCGGTGCACAAGACGCTGCTCGAAGTTCTGCGTGAGGACATGGGCCTCACCGGCACAAAGCATGGATGCGAGCTTGGCGAGTGCGGCACGTGCACGGTGCTCATCGACAGGCGGCCACAGCTGAGCTGCCTGGTGCTGCCGGTCCAGATCGAGGGCCGCGCCATCACCACTGTCGAAGGACTTGCGGTTGGCTCGGAGCTGCATCCGCTGCAGCAGGCGTTCGCTGAGCTCGGCGCGGCGCAATGCGGCTACTGCACGCCGGGCATCCTGCTCGCGTCGCGTGCGCTGCTCGACGTGAATCCGAAACCTACGCGCGACGAGATTCGCGAGGCGCTCGCGGGCAACCTCTGCCGGTGCACGGGCTACGTGAAGATCCTGGAAGCGGTCGAGATGGCGTCAACGAGGATGAGTAGTTGAGCACCCCCTCCCGTCCTCCCCGCAACAGCGGGGAGGTGGATTTCGCGGTCATCGGGAAGCCATTCCCCAGGGTCGACGGCGGGGCCAAGGTCACCGGGCAGGCCGTCTACGCCGACGATGTAGTGCTGCCTCGGACGCTGCACTGCAAGTTCCTGCGCAGCCCGCACCCGCATGCGCGGATCGTCTCTGTCGACACGTCAGCCGCGCGGCGCATTCCCGGCGTGAAGGCCGTGATCACCGGCGCCGACCTGCCGGTCAAGTTCGGCATCCTGCCGGTCACCCAGGACGAGCGCGCGCTCGAGCACGAGAAGGTGCGCTATGTCGGTGACCCGATCGCGGCGGTGGCGGCGACAGACGAGGAAACCGCGGCCGCCGCGTGCGATGCGATCGCCGTCGAGTACGAGGTCTTCGAGCCGGTGATGTCCATCGAGGAAGCGCTGCGCGCACCGAAGGGCGAGCGCATCCAGGACTACGGAGGGCCGAACAACATCCACAAGCTCGTGGCCCTCGAGTTCGGCGACATGGACGGTGGCTTCGCGAAGGCCGACCACATCAGAGAGGACGTCTTCTTCTTCCAGGGCAACACGCACCTGCCCATGGAGCAGCACAGCGCCATCGCCAGCTTCATCGACGGCAAGGTCACGCTCTGGTCGTCGACGCAGGTGGTGCACTACGTGCACCGCGCGCTGGCGAAGGTGCTCGAGCTGCCGATGAACCGCATACGTGTCATCGGCGCCGCGCATGGCGGCGGCTTCGGCGGCAAGACAGACCCCTTCGCGCACGAGATCGTGGTCAGCAAGCTTGCGATGATCACTGGCAGGCCGGTCAAGTGCACGCTGACGCGCGAGGAGGTCTTCTACGCGCACCGCGGCCGGCACCCGGTGCTGATGTGGGTCCGCACCGGCGTCACGCGCGATGGCCTCATCACCGCGATGCATTTCAAGAGCGCGCTCGACGGCGGAGCGTACGGCTCTTACGGCGTCGCTTCCACGTTCTACACAGGGGTCCTGCAGCCGATCACCTACGACATCCCCGCCTATCGATTCGAAGGCTGCCGGGTCTTCACCAACAAGCCGCCGTGCGGTCCCAAGCGCGGGCACGGGACGCCGCAGCCGCGTTTCGCGCTGGAGCTACACCTCGAGAAGATCGCGCACGACCTCGGCCTCGACCCGGCCGAGATGAAGCGCAAGAACTTTGTGAAGCCGATGACGCGCACCGTGAACTGGCTGCGCGTCACTTCGTGTGGGCTCGAGGAGTGCGCGCAGAAAGTCCTGCATGCGTCCGGCTATGGCGATCGCAAGCGACTCCCTGGCCACGGCATGGGATTTGCGATCTCGAGCTATCTCTCGGGCGCGGGCACGGCCATCTACTGGAACGACATGCCGCACTCGGAGGTGCAGATCAAGGTCGACCGCGGCGGCGTGACCGCTTACTGCGGCGCGATGGACATCGGGCAGGGTTCCGATTCGGTGCTGGCCGCGATCGTGGCCGAAGAGCTCGGACTGCAGCCCAAGGACGTCCGCCTTGTGACCGCCGACTCCGACACGACTCCGATCGACCTCGGGTCCTACTCGTCGCGCGTCACGTTCATGGCGGGCAACGCGGCGCTGGAAGCGGCGCGAAAGATGCGGGCCATGCTCGTCGAGGCCGTCGAAGCCGCCGGGCGCAAGTACGAGGACTTGAAGTTCGAGGAGGCTTGCGTGCTTGCCGAAGCGAAGTTCGGCACGCTCGTCAGCGCGGGCAGCTACACGCCCCCGAAGATCGCCGGCCCTTACAAGGGTTCAGGGGTCGGACCAAGCCCTGCCTACAGCTATTCGGCCTGCGTGGTGGACCTCGACGCCGACGCGCGCACCGGGCTCGTGCACGTCAACAAGGTCTGGATCGCGCATGACGTCGGACGGGCCATCAACCCGCTGCTCGTCGAGGGGCAGGTCGAGGGCAGCGTGTACATGGGCCTGGGCGAGGCGCTGATGGAGGAGCAGGAGTTCCGCAAGGGCCTGCACAAGTGGCCGTCGATGCTCGAGTACAAGTCCCCCACCTTCCTCGACGTGCCGGAGATGGAGACGTTCATCGTCGAGACCGATGATCCCGAGGGTCCGTACGGCGCGAAGGAGGCCGGGCAGGGCCCGCTGCTTCCTGTCATCCCGGCGGTCAACGCTGCCGTGTACGACGCGCTCGGCGTGTGGATCGACGAGACGCCGGTGACGCCGGAGAAGATCGTCGAGGCGCTGCGCCGCAAAGACAAAGGTGAGCCGGCTCGCGTCGGCCCGACGCGTTTCCCCGACATCCCTTACCCGGCGTGCATCAAGGTCGAGCCGCCACCCAAGGATCTAAGTGCTTCGCCTGCCGAGATTTAGGTACCTGCGCCCGAAGACGGCGCGCGAGGCGGCGCACATGGCGCGCGACCTGGGACCGAAGGCGATGTTCGTCGCGGGCGGCACCGACCTGTATCCGAAGCTCAAGCGGAGGCAGTTCGAGATCGAGGCGCTCATCGGCCTCGACTTTCTCGACCGGCGCATCGACGGCGACACGATCGGCGCCGGCGCGACGCTGGCCGACATCGCATCACATGCCGGCGTCCCTCGCGGCTACGGGCAGGCAGCCGGTCTCGTGTCGTCGCCGCCGCTGCGCAACGCAGGCACGGCGGGAGGCAACCTGTGCGTCGACACGCGGTGCAACTACTACGACATGACTTACGAGTGGCGGAAGGCGATCGGCTTCTGCATTAAGAAGGACGGGGACATCTGCCTCGTCGCGCCGAGCAGCCCGCGTTGCTGGGCTGTGTCCTCGTCAGACACCGCGCCGATGGCGATCGCGCTCGGCGCCACAGTGGTACTGGCAGGCGATGATGGCGAGCGCGAGGCGCCGGTCGCGGCGCTGTACCGCGACGACGGCATCGACTACCTCGCCAAGCAGCCGCATGAGGTCGTGACGGAGATTCGGATGCCTGTCGACGCGCGCACGAGCAGCGCTTACGTGAAGCTGAGGCGGCGCGGCTCGATCGACTTTCCGATCGCGGGGGCAGCGGTGGCGCTCGAGCTCGACGGCGACGTCGTGGACTCCTGCCGCATCGTCCTGAGCGCGGTCGCATCGCATCCTCTGGAGGCCGCGGCCGCTGGCGAGTTCCTCGCCGGCAAGCGACTCGACCGGGATGTGATCCAGGCGGCGGCCGATCTCGCCGCGAAGCCGGCCAAGCCCCTCGACAACGCAGATCTCACCCATTTCTGGCGCAAACGGATGGTGCGGGTGGTGGTCGAGCAGGCGATTCAGGAGGCGATCGGAGCCGGGGGCTCGACGGTTAAGCTTGCAGGCCAATGAGAGGAAGGTTCAAACGGCGACAGTCGGGCCAAGGCATGGTCGAATACGCGCTCATCCTCGCGCTGGTGGCTTTGATCGTGATCGTGGCGCTCATCGCCACGGGAGGTCAGGTCATCAACCTGTACTCCGACATCGTGACCACGATGTGCCAGAACCACGTCGGCTGCTGACACAAGCGCGCGCCGACCAGAAAGCGGCGGCGGATCGTTAACCTCTGTATTCATGATTCATTTTTTCCGCTGGACCCAGGAGGGCCAGGGGATGGTGGAGTACGCCCTCATCCTGGCTCTGGTGGCGCTGATCGTCATCGTGGCGCTGATCGCCACTGGCGGCCAGCTCATCAACGTCTACTCGAACATCACCGCCACGATGTGCAGCTACCACGTGGGGTGCTGAGCTAACACCCCCTCCTGACGGCCGCCTTCTGCGGCGCCCCTCACCCACTCCTGCCAGGCTGGGCAGGGACTTGTAGACTCGTGCCTTCAGCCGCACAATCGGATAGTTCGATGGACTTCAAACATCTGGATGCGTTCCTGCAGGTCGCGGCAACAGGGCACTTCGGCCGCGCCGCAATCGCGCTTCAGATAACGCAATCGGCGCTCACTCAGCGCATTCAAGCTTTGGAGCGCGAGTTGGGGGCTCAACTGCTGAGTCGAGGCCCGAGTG
>WNGC01000762.1_pt1 | contig 19151 bp, 19 predicted proteins | sample 5400051 | NCBI WGS metagenome assembly WNGC01 (sample SAMN13153368, study PRJNA577476) | soil metagenome | isolation source: 20 cm soil or saprolite under grassland replicate 2 | place: USA:California | collected 2016-06-15
CCGAGTACACCTTCGACGCCGTCGTGGACGTCGTCGAGCCCCTGGGCTCCGAGATCCTGCTCGACCTGCGCGCCGGACAGACCACGCTGGTCGCCCGGGTCGAGCCCGCGGTGCGCGCGAAGGTGCACGAGACGCTCAAACTCGCGCTCGTGCCCGACCGCGCACGCTTCTTCGACACGAAGACCGAGCTCGCGATCTGACGCGGGTGCCGGCCGGCTCGGCGCGCCGGCGCCGGCAGGTCGCCGTCGCCTACGCGCTGATGGCGCCGGCCGGGGCGCTCGTGCTGGGGATCCTCGCCTACCCGGTCGCGTGGGAGATCTGGGCGAGCCTCAGCGACTTCTCGAGCCGCGCCGAGGGCGCCCCCGCATTCGTCGGGCTCGCGAACTACGCGCGGCTCCTCGGCGACGCCTGGTTCTGGAAGGCGCTCGCGACCACGCTCGGCTACCTGGCGCTGACGACGGGGGCGAAGCTCGTCCTCGGCGTCGGCGTGGCCCTGCTGCTCGCGCGGCCCTCGCGGCTCCGCGCGCTCGTCTTCCTCGCCGTCTTCCTGCCCTGGGCCTACCCGGGCGGGGTCACGGTGATCGCCTGGTACTGGATGCTGAACCCGCCCCTCATCACGAGCTACAGCGTCTTCATGGGCAACGTGAAGCACGCGGTGGACGGCGTCCTCGGAGCGGGCGCCTGGGCGTTCCTGAGCGTGATGCTCTTCAACGTGTGGCGGGGCGGCTCCTTCACGGCCGTCTTCCTGCTGGCGGGGCTCAACGCGATCCCGATGGAGCTCTTCGACTACGCCCGGCTCGAGAGCCGGAGCGCCTGGCAGCGCTTCCGCGCGGTGACGCTGCCGCTCCTCGCTCCGTACATGGCGCTCGCCGTCTTTCTGTCGTTCACGACGGCCTTCGCCGACCTCGGCAACGTCTGGATGCTCACCGGCGGGCGCATCATCTTCCCGGTGGTCGGCACCTACGCCTACTGGCTCGCGGTCAAGAGCGGCCAGCTCGCCGAGGCCGCCGCATGGACGCTCTCGCTCGTCCCCCTGCTCGCGCTGGGGCTGGTCGTCCTCTTCCGCTGGTTCGATCCGCGCGAGGAGACGGGGGCGTGAGCCGGCGTCTCCGCCACGGCGCGCTGCTCCTGCTCGCCGCCGTCTACAGCCTCTTCCCCATCTATTTCATCACGGTGCAGTCGCTGAAGACGCCGCACGAGGACGTGTTCGGCAGCCCGCTCTGGCTGGCCGACCCGGACTTCGAGAACTACACCGCCCTCTTCGAGGGCGCCGAGGCGCGCGTGCGCGGGTTCGTCATCATCCCGCGCGTGCCCTTCCTCGCATGGCTCGCGAACTCCGCGCTCGTGCTCGTGGGGAGCCTCGCGCTCACGCTGGGCGCGGCCGTGCCGGCGGCGTACGCCCTCGGCCGGCTCCGTCCTCCGGGCTGGCGCGCGTGCCGGCGGGTCCTTTTCGCGAGCTACGCGGTGCCGCAGACGATCCTCTTCATCCCCCTCTACCAGGTGATCGTGCGCCTCGGGCTCGACGACAGCCACGCGGCGCTCGTCCTGATCTACTCGATGATGGCGCTCCCGTTCTGCGTCTGGATCCTCTCGGCGTACTACCGGCACCTGCCGCGCGAGATCGAGGAATCGGCGCTCGTCGAGGGCGCCACGCCGGTCCGGGCGTTCCTGCGCGTCGTCCTGCCGATGAGCCGCAACGTGCTCGTCGCGGCCGCGCTCTTCACGCTGGGGACGGTCGGCAACGACTTCATGCTCGCGTCGATCTTCCTGCTCGATCCGGAGAAGCAGACGGTCGCCGCCGGCCTCGGCGTCATGGACGTGAGCCTCGAGGAGCTGGTGGCGGTGGCGGGCGTGAACCTCGCGGCGATCCCGGTGGTCGCCGTCTGCGCGCTCTTCGCGCGGACCTACGTCCGCGGCCTCACGGCCGCGATGCTGGAGGGCGCGTAGTTCCCGCGCCGTCCTGCGCCCTGTCGCGCGACACGAGCGCCGGGCCGACGGGCGGGCGCGGCAGGGGTCGACGGGATCCGTTCCCGCAAGCCGGCGACGGACCTCGCGTGCCCGGGTGGAGCCCAGCCTCAGCGAGGTAGCGGACACGTGCCGCGTGGTCCCGCGACCCCTGCCGCGCCTGCCCGTCGGCTCCCCGCGCTAGTGCCTGAGGAGGTACGGCACGTCCGCGACGACGGTGTTCCTCCGGAACAGGAGCGCGCCCTTGATGAGCAGCGCCGTCTGGTTGTGCAGGAAGTGCTGCCACCACTTCCGCGGCAGGAACTCGGGCAGGACGATCGTCACCATCTGGTCGTCGCCGCGCCCCTGGATCTGGTCCAGGTAGTCGAGGAACGGACGCAAGAGCGAGCGGTAGGGCGACGTCAGGACGACCAGCGGGACCCCGAGCCCCCAGCGTGCCCACTTCTCCTCGATCCTCCGCGTGTTCGCCGGGTCGGTCTCCACGTAAACGGCGCGCACCGTCGCCTCGGGCGCCAGCGTCTTGGCGTACTGGACGGCGCGGACGACGCCACGGTGCACGTCGCCGATCAGGACGAGCACCGTGTGCCGGAACTGCGGAGGGCCCTCGAACCCTTCCAGCGAGAGGTCGCCGGCGACGTCCTCGTAGTGCCGGTGCATCACGACGAACGCGGCGACCAGGAGCGGGATCACGAGCACCACGATCCAGGCGCCCTCGACGAACTTCGTGAACGCGAGGGTCAGGAGGACGAGGAACGTGACGACGGCGCCGACGCCGTTGACCCACACGCGCCAGCGCCAGCCCCTCTCCCTGAGCGAGAGCCAGCGCCGCACCATGCCGCTCTGGGAGAGCGTGAAGGAGATGAAGACGCCGATGGCGTAGAGCGGGAGGAGGGCGTGGGTGTCGCCCTGGAAAACCACGATCAGCAGGACGGCGAAGCCGCTGAGGATCAGGATCCCGTTCGAGAAGACGAGCCGATCACCCTGGTTGGCGAACTGCCGGGGCACGAAGCGGTCACGCGAGAGGATGGACGAGAGGCGCGGGAAATCGGCGTAGGACGTGTTGGCGGCAAGGACGAGGATGAGGAGCGTCGAGCCCTGCACGCAGTAGTAGGGCACGCCCGTGCCGAACACCCGGCGGGCGATCTTCGACACGACCGTCTCGTCGCCGCCCGGGACGATGCCGAAATCGAACGCGAGATAGGTGATGCCGAGGAACATCGTGATCGAGATCACGCCGAGCCAGGTCATCACGATCTGCGCGTTGCGTCCTTCCGGCGGCTTGAGGGCCTGCACGCCGTTGGAGACGGCCTCGACGCCCGTGAGCGCCGTGCAGCCGGCGGCATAGCTTCGGAGAAGAAGGAACAGGCCGAGGCCCTCGAGGCCCGGGGGATGAGGCTCGTACGGAGCCTCGGGGAGCAGCCCGAACATCGCGCCCACGAGCCCGTAGCCGACCATCGCCAGGATGCTGACGACGAAGAAGTACGTGGGCGCGGCGAACATGCGAGCCGACTCGCGGACACCCCGGAGGTTCCCGAGCGCGATCCCCGCGACCGCCAGGATGCTAAAGACGACGCGGTAGGGGTGAAGCTGCGGCACCGCCGAGGTCAGGGCGGCGATGCCCGCGACGACCGACACGGATACCGTCAGGACGTAGTCGACCAGCAGCGCCGCCGCCGCGGTCAGGGCGGGGTAGATGCCGAGGTTGTCCTTGGCGACGAGATAGGCGCCGCCCCCCTGCGGGTACGCCGCGACCGTCTGGCGGTATGAGACGACGACCACCGCCAGCAGCGCGGCGATACCCAGCGCCACGGGAAGCGAGTAGCTGAGCGCCGCACTTCCCGCGAGGATGAGCACCAGCAGGATTTCCTCGGTCGCGTAGGCCACCGACGAGAGCGGGTCGGAGGCGAACACCGCCAGCGCCGCCGCCCTTCCAAGCCGCTCGTGTCGCGCCTGGGCGAGCGGCATGGGCGCGCCGACGAGCAGGCGCTTGACCAGGGTCAGTCGCATACGCGACACCGACTCTACGGCGCCCGGTCCCCCGGTGAAGCCCCAGGGCGAAATTTTTACGCGTTCTTTACGCCGCCGCGGTCCTTCTTGACACCAGCTTGAGACGGCGTCTGTCACGCTGCGGCCAGGGAGGTGGCGAATGTGCGACGTGACGGCGCGCTCGGGGCGCCCGGGCACGACCCCGCGTCCCCGGTGGGGCCGGCTCTACGGGCTCGCCGGCCTCACGCTGGCCGCGCTGGCCGCGGTCGAGGTCCTCCCGTCCCCCGGCCCCTCACTGACGGCGCTCCGCTGTGGGCTCGCGCTCGGCGGTCTCGCGGCGATGGCGGTGTGGGCCCGGTCGAACCGCGTCCCGCTCGAGCAGCAGGACTGGTGCGAGTGTGCCGCCGAGACCATCACCGTGCGCGTGATTCCGTCCCGCCGACCGGAGCCCGAGCGCGTCGAGGACGAGGAGGAGAAGAGGATCCTCGTCCCCGCGGGCCGGTAGCTAGAAGAACAGGTAGTAGAGGCTGATCGAGATGGTGTCGAGGCTCCTGGAGCGCGGCAAGAGCCCGTCGGCGGTACGGTCCGGCCGCGAGTACCGCACCTGGAAGACCCTCTCGTCGGCGGCGTCATGACGGTACTCGAGCCGACTCACGAGGCCCTTCCAGATCCTGTACTGGATGGTCGCCGTGGTCGACCAGAGATCCAACGCGGCGCCGAACTCGGTGCGCGCACCGTCGGCGTCCCGGAAGAACTCCTGGCGCAGCGAGGTCCGGAGCTTGTCGGTCCAGTCGTACGCCGCGTAGGCCGCCCAGCCCCACCAGGTGGCGTCGGTGTTTCGACGGGTCCCGAGACTCGTGATGAACGCGTCCTTGTCCTCACGGCCGTAGTCCACGTTGAGCGCCAGCGTCCAGTTCTTGAAGCCGGTGTAGCTGAGGATCCAGTCCAGGACGTAGCGCTGGTGGTCGTCGTCGTCGATCAGCTCGGGCCCGGCGATCCAGTTGAGGCTGGCCGCCAGGTCCTGGAGCGGCGTGAAGGCGATCTGCCCGGTGTAACTCGCGACGTTCTTGGCGTCGTCCCAGCCCAGCACGGCTCCGGCCGTGACGCTCAGCCAGTCGGTGAGCGTGTAGGAGAGCAGGCCACCGTTGTGCGCCAGCGGGGTGGCCAGGGAGAAGAGGTAACCCCGGGAGAAGTTCAGGTCATTGGGGGAATCGATCACCTCGTAGCCCAGCAGGGAGACGAACTTGCCGCCCTTGATGGTGAGGCCGCTGCCGAGCGGCACGAGGCCCGACACGTACGCTTCCTGCAGGTCGAACTTCGCAGTGTTGCGGAACGGGAACTCGTCGTCCTCGTCGCGGAAGATGCCGATGGAGTGGTTCTTCTGGGAGTCGATGCCGGCCGTGAGCACCAGGCCGTAGCCGAAGGGGTACCGCTCCGACGGGTCCTTCTTGAGGCTCAGCTCGACGACGTTGAAGGTGTAGCCCTCATGGTCATCGTAGACCCGCAGCTCGTTGACCCCGCCGCGCCCGGACCCGGTCAGGTTGAAGGTGGCGCTGTTCTCGATGTACGAGAAGAGCTTGTGCTCCTCCCAGAAGGTCTTGGCCTGCTCATCTTCCCTCGTCTCAGGCGCCGGCGCCTGAGCCCACACCGGGACGGCGACGGCGGCCAGGCCCATGGCGAGTACCAGCGCGAGAAGGGTGCGCAACGCGGTTCGACCGGCTACTTGGCGTCGAGCGCCAGGTTCAATGCGAGCACGTTCACCCGAGGCTCACCGAGCAGGCCGAACAGACGGCCCTCGACACGTTCCTCGACGAGCTTCGTGACAACGTGAGGATCGAGCTTCCGCGCCTGGGGCCACGCGGAAGACCTGATAGAACGCCGCCGCGGGGCCGATGTGCGGATCGAGGCCGCTCGCGGAGGCCGTCACCAGATCGACCGGAACCGGCGCCGTGATGTCGGGATCCGCCGCGCGCATGGTGTCGACCCGCCCCTGGACCGCCTTGATCACGTCCGAATTCGTGGGGGAGAGGTTCGAGCCCGACGATGCGCCCGCGTTGTACGGGAACGGGCTGGTCGCCGACGGGCGCCCCCAGAAGTACTTCGCGTCGTCGAAGGGCTGCCCGATGAGGGCCGAGCCGACGGCCTTGCCGTCCTTGACGATCAGGCTCCCGTTCTTCTGCCGGGGGAACACGGCCTGCGCGATGGCGGTCACGATCGCAGGATACGCCAGTGAGCAAGCATGGCTGCGCTCCTCTACACCAGGTGGAGGAATACGAGAATCAGGTCGACCAGCTTGATGCCGGGGAACGGGATGATGATACCGCCGACGCGGTAGATCCAGACGTGCCGGCGAAGGACGGCGGCGGCGCCGAGCGCCCGGTAGCGGACGCCCTTCAGGGCCAGCGCGATCAGCGCGATGATGATCAGCGCGTTGCGCAACCGCGTGGCGTTCGAGCTCGAGTAACAGAGATGACTCATGCCCATCTCTGGACGCCTCGCGCTCGACGGGCGTTACACTAGGGGCGTGAACGCGGCGCGGCTCGACCCCGACACCCTGCTCGCCCGGGTCCAGGAAGAGGAAGCGCGCCAGCAGCGCGGCAAGCTGAAGGTGTTCTTCGGCGCCGCGGCGGGCGTGGGCAAGACCTACGCCATGCTCGAGGCCGCGCGCGAGCAGCGCGCGGACGGCGTGGACGTGGTCGCCGGCTACGTCGAGACCCACGGCCGCGCCGAGACCGAGGCGCTCCTGCAGGGGCTCGAGATCATTCCTCCGCGGACCGTCGAGTACCACGGCGCGAGGCTGCGTGAGTTCGACCTCGACGGCGCGCTGGCGCGCCGCCCCAGCCTGATCCTCGTGGACGAGCTGGCCCACACGAACGCGCCCGGCTCCCGTCACGCCAAGCGCTGGCAGGACGTGCTGGAGCTGATCGACTCCGGCATCAACGTCTACACGACGATCAACGTCCAGCACGTCGAGAGCCTCAACGACGTGGTCGCCAAGATCACCGGCGTCGTGGTGCGCGAGACGGTGCCCGACTCGATCCTCGAGCGGGCCGACGAGGTCGAGCTGATCGACCTGCCGCCCGACGACCTCCTGCAGCGCTTCAAGGAGGGCAAGGTCTACATGCCCGAGCAGGCGCAGGAGGCGCTGCGGAACTTCTTCCGCAAGGGCAACCTGATCGCGCTGCGCGAGCTGGCGCTCCGCCGCACCGCCGAGCGCGTGGACGCGCAGATGCGCGTCTACATGCGCGAGCACGCGATCGGGAAAGTCTGGCCCGCGGCCGAGCGGCTCCTGGTCTGCGTCAGCCCCACGCCCGACTCGGCCCGGCTCGTGCGGGCCGCCAAGCGGATGGCGGAGGGGCTCGGTGCCCCGTGGATCGCCGCATACGTCGAGACGCCGGCGCAGCTCCGGCTGCCGCAGGGCGCCCGCGACACCGTCATCCAGACGCTGCGGCTGGCCGAGCAGCTCGGCGCCGAGACGGTCACGCTCCCCGGTCAGAAGATGAGCGAGGCGCTCCTGGCGTTCGCGCGCGACCGCAACGTGACGAAGATCATCGTCGGTAAGCCGAGGCGTCCGCTGTGGAAGCGCATCCTGATCGGCTCGATCGTGGACGCCCTCGTCACGGGCAGCGGCGACATCGACATCTACGTCATCAGCGGCGAGCGCGAGGACGCCGCGCCCGCCGCCCCCGTCCACCGACGGGAGACGGCGATCGATTGGTGGCCGTACGGCTGGGCTGCCACGATCGTCGCGCTCACGACCAGCGCGGCGTGGCTCATGTTCCCGTTCTTCGAGCTGGCCGACCTCATCATGATGTATCTCCTCGGCATCGTCGTGGTGGCGATGCGGCACGGCCGCGGCCCGTCGCTGCTCGCGTCAGTCCTGAGCGTCGCCGCCCTCGATGTCTTCTTCGTTCCGCCGTACTTCACGTTCGCCGTCTCGGACGCCCGGCACCTCTTCACGTTCGCCGTGATGCTGGTGGTCGGGTTCGTGATCAGCAGCCTGACCGTCCGGATCCAGGCGCAGGCGGCCGCCGCCCGAAGCCGGGAGGCACGGACGGCGGCGCTCTACGCGATGAGCCGGGAGCTGGCGAGCACGCGCGGCGTGGACGAGCTGCTGACGATCGCGCTGCGACACGTCAGCGAGGTCTTCAAGAGCCAGGTGGTCGTGCTCCTGCCCGACGCCGACCGCGGCCTCACCGCCTGGACCGGCGGGCAGTTCCAGCTCGACGCGCACGAGCTGGGCGTCGCCCGCTGGGTCTACGAGCACCGTCAGCCCGCCGGCCTCGGCACCGCGACGCTGCCCGGCGCCTCGGCGCTCTACCTGCCGCTGATCGCGCCGCGCGGCCCGCTGGGCGTGCTCGGCGTGCGCCCCGCCGACCGTCACTCGCTCGACGCTCCGGAGCAGCTTCACCAGCTCGAGACGTTCGCCAATCAGACCGCGCTCGCCATCGAGCGAGCCCGGCTCGCGGACGAAGCCAGCGACGCCCAGATCCGGATGGAGACCGAGCGGCTGAGGAACTCGCTGCTCAGCTCGGTGTCGCACGACCTCAGGACGCCGCTCGCGACGATCACCGGCGCGGTGAGCACGATCCTCGAGAACGGCTCGCGGCTCGACGACCGCACGCGCCAGGAGCTGCTGGAGTCGGTCCGCGACGAGGGCGAGCGACTCAACCGCCTCGTCCAGAACCTGCTGGAGATGACCCGGCTCGAGTCCGGCGCCCTCCAGCTTCGGAAGGAATGGCACTCGCTGGAAGAGGTCATCGGCGCGGCGCTGAGCCGCGTGGGCAAGCGCCTCGCGAACCGGCGCGTGACCACGCGGGTGCCGCCGAACTTGCCGCTGGTGCCGATGGACGACGTCCTCGTGGAGCAGGTGCTGGTCAACCTCCTCGACAACGCGCTCAAGTACACGCCGCCGGGCAGCCCGATCGAGATCATCGCGACCGCCACCGACCGCGCCGCCACCGTGGAGGTCGCCGACCGCGGCCCGGGCCTGCCCCACGGCGAGGAGGACAAGGTCTTCGAGAAGTTCTACCGCGGGCGGTCGGACGGGGAACGGGGCGCCGGCCTCGGCCTGGCGATCTGCCAGGGCGTCGTCCGCGCCCACGGCGGACGCATCTGGGCCCAACACCTCCCGGGGGGCGGCGTCGCCTTCCTGTTCACGCTGCCGATCACGGAGGCGCAGCCGACCGTCGATGGCTGAGCCGGTCGCCGTCGTCGTCGAGGACGAGCCGCAGATCCGGAAGTTCCTGCGGGCGGCGCTCACCGGCCAGGGCTATCGTGTCTTCGAGGCGGGCACGGGCGAGGACGGCCTCATCGAGGCCGCGAGCCGGCAGCCGGACATCGTGATCGTCGACCTCGGCCTGCCGGACATCGACGGGCGCGAGGTCATCACGCGGCTCCGCGAGTGGAGCGCGGTGCCGATCATCGTGCTCTCGGCGCGCGGCCAGGAGCCCGACAAGGTCGCGGCGCTCGACGCCGGCGCCGACGACTATCTGAGCAAGCCCTTCGGCGTCGGCGAGCTGCTCGCGCGCATGCGCGTCGCCCTGCGCCACGGCGCGCGCGGAGACCAGGAGTCCGTCGAGTCCACGCTGACGGTCGGCGACCTCCAGATCGACCTGGGCCGTCGGCGGGTGCTGGTCCAGGGCGCCGAGGTGCACCTGACCCCGATCGAGTACCGCCTGCTCGCGACCCTCGTGAAGCACGCGGGCAAGGTCGTCACGCACCGGCAGCTCCTCCGCGAGGTCTGGGGCCCGAACGCCGAGGACCAGTCGCACTACCTGCGCGTCTACATGGCGCACCTCCGGCGCAAGCTCGAGAAGAACCCCGCGCAGCCGCGTTATCTGGTGACCGAGGCCGGCGTCGGCTACCGGCTGCTGACGGAGTGACGGCGAGGCGCGCCGACGGTGTCGCTCACGGCGCGCGCACGCGCACGATGCGGTGGAGCGCCGACTCCGCCAGGTAGAGGTTCCCCTCGGCGTCCAGCGCGATGCCCTGCGGGTCCGCGAGATCGCTCGCGACGACCGTGACCGCGCCGTCGCGAGACACGCGGAAGAGGGCGCCCACCTGAAAGCCACCGCTGACGAACACGGTCCCGTCGGGCGCGCCGACCATGTTGGTGCGGGTGTACTGTCCGCGCGGGAGCCGGGCGAACGGCGCCAGCGCCCCGTCGCTCCCGAGCCGGAACAGGTCGCCGGAGGAGGTCAGGAAGACCAGATCGTCGCCCGCACGCGCGGCCAGCGAGATCAGTCGCGGCAGGTGCGCGCCGCCGCTCCGTCCGCCCCACGCGCGCGGAAACAGCGGCGCGAGTCCGTCGAGGCGCCGGGGCAGCGGGATCGTGGGATCGAGCGCCAGGCGGAAGACGAGCGGGCCCCGATAGTCCTCCTCGCGGAATTGCTCGAGGCCGGGCGGCACGCGCTCCTCGGCCCGTGAGAGCGCGGGATCGGCGAGGTCGACGATCAGAAGATTCCCGCTCCGATCGAAGGCCAGCGTGCTGCCGCCGCCGAGCCGGCGGAGCCCGGTCGCGTAGAGGGTCAGCTGCTCGTCGCGCGTCAGCCGGTAGACCCGCGTGCCGTTCTCCTCGCCCAGGAACAGATCGCGCGTCTTGGGATCGATGGCGAGGCTCCCGAGCGCGGCGGGCCGCGAGTCCACGAACGGGATCCTGACGCGGGGGTGGCTCGACAGGTCGCGGGGTACGTCGCCACCGAGGTCCAGCCGGTAGATCTCGCCGGCGGTGTCACCGCGCGCGCCGGGGCTCAGGATGACGAGCGTGCGGGCATCGAACACGAGCTGGAGCGGACGGGGCACCGCCACGCCGATGACCTCGAGCGCGGCGCCGGGGTGGACGGCCGCGGGCGACGCGGCGAGCCAGACCCACGGCAGAGCCGCGAGGATCGCCGCCGCACCCCACGCTCGGACCCGCGCGGGTCCCGTCACGTCCGGTTCTTCAGTCGTCCCCCTTGGCCTTCTCGGTCGTCGTCGCGCCCGGCGTGGCGACCAGCAGCAGGAGATACTTCACGGGCGTGATGCCCGTGTTCGAGTGGTTGTGCCAGAGGCCCACCGGATCCGAGTACGCCTGGCCTGCCGTGTGGTACTGCACGCCGGCGACGCCGACGCGGCCGCCCTCGCTGTTCGTCGTGAGCGTCCCCTCGAGCACGTAGATGAAGGTCGGCACGAGGTGACGCTGCTTGCCCGTCTGGCCGCCCGGCTCGATCACGATCGTCTGACCGCTCAGCACCACCGGAATGCTCACCGGCTCGCGGAACGGCCCGAGCGACGTGACGATGGGACCCGCCTTGACGCCCTTTTCCTCCGCCGGCTTCGCATCCTGCGCCAGCGCCGACGCGAGCCCCCCGCCGAGCGCGACGAGCCCGGCCACCCCCACTGCGACGACGCCCTTCAGTCTCATGGAGTACCCCCCCTTCGGTCGACCTCTGCGTTCACTGCCGTCACTTGATCGCTGCGCCCGTGATGCCCGAGATGAACTTGTCGAGGAACAGGTTGTAGACGATCGCGACCGGCACGCCGACGAGGAGCGCCCCCGCCATCAGCGAGCCCCAGAAGTAGATGTCGCCCCGGATCAGCTCGGTCGCCACACCGAGCGGCACGGGCTTTTGGTCCGAGATCGAGACGAACGCGAGCGAGTAGAGGAAGTCCTGCATCGAGAGCGTGAACGAGAAGATGATCGCGGTGATGATCCCGGGCCAGCTCACGGGCAGCACCACGCGGCAGAGCGCGCCGAGCTGGCCGCAGCCGTCGACCATGGCCGCCTCCTCGATCTCGAACGGGACGGTCTTGAAGAATCCCATGAGGAGCCACGTGCAGAATGGGATCGTGAAGGTCGGATAGACGACGACCAGCGACCACCAGGAGTCCTGCAGGTCGAGCGTGCTCACGACGCGCGCGAGCGGGATGAAGAGGATGATGGGCGGCACCAGATACGTCATGAAGATGCCGATCCCGAGGTTCTCGGCGAACGGGAGGCGCAAGCGGGCGAGCGCGTACCCCGCCGGGACGGACGTGAGGATCGTGATGGCCGAGACCCAGAAGGAGATCGCCATCGTGTTGATGATCCAGTCCCTGTAGAACGTGTTGTTGAAGAGGAAGTCGAAGTTCTTCCACGTCGGTGGCAGGCGGAACCAGAAGGGCGCCGCGCCCACGAGGTAGAGGTCCGGGTCCTGCTTGATCGCCGTGATCGCCATCCAGAAGACCGGGAACACCGCGAGGACCAGGAACGGCGCCAGCCCGAGGTAGATGAGGGCGTGGCGGCGGATCTCCTTCGAGCGCTGCGAGCGGGGGTGGCCGGCGCCGGCCGCGATCAATACTGCCTCCGCCGCAGCGTGCGAAGCAGCAGGATCATCGCCGGCAGCAGCAGCGGAAAGAGGAAGAGCGAGATGGCGGCGCCTCGCCCGAGCGCCCCGGCGCGGATCCCCGTGTTGTACGCCAGCGTCGGGAGGATCTCCGTCGCGCCGTCGGGGCCGCCGTTCGTCAGGAGATAGACGATGCTCAGGTCGGAGAGCGTGAACACGGTATCGAACGCGCTGCCGATGAAGAGGATCGGCGCGATCATCGGCACGATCACCAGGCGGAAGCGCTGCATGAAGGTCGTGCCGTCGACCTTGGCGGCGTCGATGATCTCCGGGGGCACGGACGTGAGCCCGGCCAGCAGGACGATGGCGCTGAAGGGAAAGCTGCGCCACACGTTGACGAACATCACCGAGAAGAGCGCCAGGCCCGGCTGGCCGAGCCACACCGGCCAGTCGGGGCTCCCGTAGGCGCCGATCAGCTGGAGCCGGCTGAGCGCCCAGTTGATGACGCTGAACTGCGAGTCGAACATCCACTTCCAGCCGAGGACGCTCACCGCGATGGGCAGCGTGAACGGGATGACGAGGAGCGCGCGGACGACCTTGCGGCCCTTGAACGGCCGCAGCAGCAGGAACGCGAGGGTGGTCCCGAGCAGTCCCTTCATGACACCGGCGCCGACCGTGAAGACGAGCGTGTTCCGGACCGCGGTGTAGAACGTCGCGTTCTCGAGCGCCGCCTTGAAGTTCTCGAAGCCCACGAACCGCGCAACCGGCGCGCCGACGGAGGCGTCGCTCATAGAGAGATAGAGCGAGAAGGCGAACGGCACGCCGACCAGCAGCGACACGTACAGCACGGCCGGGGCGAGCAGCGTGTAGCCGAAGAGGTACCGGCGGGCGGTGGGGGTGCGCCACCATGGCTGCACCCCCACGCGCCCGCTCACTGGCACGGAGAGCGACGTTCCGGGCGAGCGGCCGTCGCCCCCGGCCAGCTGGGTCACCGGCTCCTATCCCTTGTGCTTGGCGTAGATGCGCCGGATCTCGCCGACACCCCACTTCATCGTGTCTTCGATGTCCGCCCCGCGGGCGACGCGCGTGAACATGTCGGGGATGATGAAGGTCGTCAGCACTTCCTGGGCGGCGGGCGTCATCGGGCCCGGGTGGCCGAAGAACGCGTTGATCTTCTCCTGGTCCTGCAGCGTGCTGAGCTTCGCGTCCTTGCCCAGGTAGGGCATCGGCTTCTTGTACTGCTCCTTGAGGAACGGCATGTTGTACCCGAGGCTCGCTTCCATCGCCTCCTTCTGGTTGTCGGCGATGTGCTGGATGAATTCCTTGGCCGCCGGAATGTTCTTCGAGAACTTCCAGATCGCCCAGACGTTCGGCTCGCCGACGTTCCACTTGAGCCCCGCCGGCCCGGCGACCTCGGGGATGCAAAACGTGTCGGCGAAGACCTTGGGGTTCGTGATCCGCGTCGAGTGGAACGCCGAGATCGCGTCGTGGATCCAGGAGCCGACGCCGGAGGCGAGGAACCGATTGTCGGAGGCGTCGTCCCAGGAGAAGACTTCGGGTGTCATGCCCTCGTCGTAGAGGGCCTTGGCGAACCGCAGCGACTCGCGCATCTCCTTCCCGTCGAGCGCGATGTTCTGTCCGGACGGGTCGGTCTCCTTGACCCCGAAACAGTACATGAGCGCGCGCCAGTTGTGGTTCGCGTCGTTGCAGTGCGAGAACTGCATCCCCGTCGGGTGGCCCTTCGGCTTGAGCTGCCTCGCCGCGTTCCGCAGGTCGTCCCACGTCTTGGGCTCGCCCATCCCGACCGAGGCGAACAGGTCCTTGCGGTAGAGCACCGGGATCGAGATGAAGAAGTCGGGGATCGCGAACCAGGTCCCGCCGACCTGCCCCGCGCTCTTGGACGATTCGAGCCAGCCGCCGTACTTCTTCCCGAGGTTGTCCGCGACGTCGGAGAGGTCGATGAGGTTCCGGTAGTACTGGCCCGTCAGGATCTGGCCGACGAAGTAGATCAGGTCGTGGCCCGCGCCCGCCGCGAACTCGGCCGCGTAGCGCGCCGGCAGCTCGAGATGCGGGATGTGGTCGACCCGCACCTTGACGCCGGTCTTCTCGCCCCACTTCTTGGCGAAATCATCGAACCAGACGTCGTAGGCGGGGACGTAGTGGCTCCACTTCAGCATGCGGAGGCTGGTGCCCTTGATCTGAGCCGGCGCCTGCCGAGCATCCAACATCGTCAGGAGCGAAGCGCCCGCGACCCCCGCCCCGGCGACCTTCAGGAAGTCGCGGCGGCCGACGGTGCGTGGGTCGACATGGGCCGGTCGTGGGTCAGTCATGCGTGTACCCCCTTCGTTGTCGGACACTTGGAAGGACATGGTTGAGAACCTCCCTGCCCGAGGAGCCGTCGCCTGAACGTCGCAAAAGGATAAGTTGTTTATACGTTTGCGCCTCGCCTTGTCAAGGACGAATTCCTGTCAAGACAGCCCGCGAGAGGGCGGGTGCTATCCTCGGCGCATGCGCCGAGGGCTCCGCCCCCTGCTCGCGCTCGCGCTCGCCATCGCCCTGCTGGGCGCGTTCGCCGCCGGGCTGGCGGCGGTTCTCGACACGCCACGCGCCCGACCCGGGGCCCCGCGCGCCGAGCGCCTCTTCGTCGCCCTGTGCTCGGAATGCCACGGCGCCGACGGCCGGGGCTCGTGGCGCGCGGCGCTCTTCCTGATCCGCCCGGGCGACCTCACGGAGCCGTCGCGGACGGGGCGCGAGAGCGATCAGTACCTCGCCGACGTCATCCGTCACGGGGGTGCGCCCCTGGGCCGGCCGGGGATGCCCGCCTTCGGCGCGGCGCTCAAGGACGAGGACATCCGCGAGCTCGTGACGTACCTGCGCCAGCTCGCCCGCGCGCCGGGACAGAGCCCGTGAGCGCGACGCGCGAATCGAGGCGCGCCCCGGGTGTCCCGGGGCGTGTGCGAGCGTCGGGGGGCTTGGGGGCCCGTCGCGGCCCCCCATGAACTCAGTCGCGTTTCTCGAGGCGGAGGAGGACGAGCCGGTCGCCGTCCAGGCGGACGGCGAGACGCACGCGGTCACCCGGCTTCGGGTGCGCGGCGTCGAGCAGGGCTGGCTCGGCGAAGACCGCCATGAGCTCCATCGCGCCCATGCCGAGCCCCGCGACGGGCTCGTGGTTGACCAGGATCAGGTTGGACGCCGGACGCGCGACGACCGTGCCGGGCACCTCGTAGGCGGCGGGGCGGACGATCGTGCCCCAGATGCCGGCGGCGAACGCCGCCAGCAGCGCGACGAACAGGACGGCGACGACCGCGCGCGCGGCGCGCGGCGTCGGCGGGAGGGCGGCGCCTAGTACCCGACGCGCTCCACTTCGTCGGTTCGGGGCGTCGGCCTCAAGTCGTCGCCGGTCAGCACCCACCGGCCGCCGCAACCTTCCTCGCCCACGGCCGCCGCACTCCGGTGCGCGGTGCCGAACGTGAGCACCAGCAGCATCGTCCCGGCCACGACGCCGAGGCCGCAGAGGAACACCTTGCCCGGGATGTAGGCGACGTTCGCGAGGCCCGCGCCGACGTCGTAGGCCGGGGAGCTGGCGCCGTCGCGCTCGCTCGTCTTGACCGCATCCTGCATGGCGGCGGGCTGCTGCGCGGCCGCGAAGGGCGCGAGAGGTCCGCCGAGCACGAGCGAGAGCACCACCGCGAGCGAAATGGAACGGGTGAGCAGTTTCATCACGTCCCTCCTGGTCTCCCACACTCCTCGGGCGAAAAAAGTATATCGCAGGGCGCCGGGACGCACCTAACTCCGTGGAAAGGGCTATAATCAGTCACTATTTCTGTCCCGGGAGGCCGTCCGCCATGAAGCTCGTCCGCTTCTCCACGAATGGGCAGTCGCCGCGCCTTGGCGCGCTCCAGGGCGACCGCATCGCCGACCTGCAAGCATCGCTCGCCGCGACGCTGACGCGACGCGGGGTCGTGCGGGCCAGCGAGATCGCCGCCGCGCTCGTGCCGCAGAGCACGCGCGCCTTCCTCGAGGGCGGCGCGGCCTCGCACGACGCGGTCGCGGGCCTGGCCGAGTGGGTCACGGTCCCCGCCGCGAACGCGCGGCTCCACGCGCCGATCGCCGATCCAGGTAAGTTCATCTGCATCGGCCTCAACTACCGCGACCATGCGGCCGAGGCGAACCAGCCCATTCCCAAGGAGCCGCCCATCTTCGCCAAGTGGGCGAACGCGATCCTCGACCCGGGCGAGCCCATCCTGCGCCCGCGCGGCTCGCAGCAGCTCGACTGGGAGGTCGAGCTCGGCGTCGTCGTCGGCCGGACGGCGCGCTACGTCCCGAAGGAGCAGGCGCTCGACTACGTGTGGGGCTACACGATCATCAACGACGTCAGCGCGCGCGACTTCCAGTTCATCGGCAGCCAGTGGATGGCGGGGAAGATCCCGGAGACCTTCGCCCCGGTGGGGCCGTACATCGCCGACACGAGCGAGATCCGCGACCCGCACGCGCTCGACCTCAAGCTCTGGGTGAACGGCAAGCCGATGCAGAGTGGCAGCACGAAGACGTTCATCTTCGACGTGCGCTACCTCGTGAGCTACCTCTCCGGCCTCATGACGCTCTCGCCCGGCGACCTGATCGCGACGGGGACGCCGCCCGGCGTGGGCTTCGCGCGCAAGCCGCCGGTGTTCCTGCAGCCGGGCGACACCTGCCGCCTCGAGATCACTGGCCTCGGCCGCCTCGAGAATCCGGTGAAGGACGCCTGAGCGCCGGCATGCTCGAGGTGATCGCGCCGCTGGTCATCACGAACACGACGAAGATCGTGGTGCTGTCGCTCGACGGCCTCGCCGGTCTCCCCCGCCCCGAGACCGGCCGGTCCGAGCTCGAGACCGCTCGCCTGCCGAACCTCTCGGCGCTCGCCGCCGAGTCGGCGTGCGGCCTCATCCGCCACGTCGCCCCCGGGATCACGCCCGGCAGCGGCCCCGGGCACCTCGGTCTGTTCGGGTACGACCCGCTCCGTTACCAGGTGGGGCGCGGCGTCCTCGAGGCCCTCGGCATCGAGTTCGACCTGCGGGCGGGCGACGTCGCCGCGCGCGGCAACTTCTGCACCGTGGACGGCGCGGGACGGATCAGCGACCGGCGCGCGGGGCGCATCCCGACCGAGGTCTGCGTGAAGCTCACCGAGCGCCTGCGGGGCATCCGGCTGCCGGGCGTCGAGGTCTTCGTCGAGCCGGTCAAGGAGCACCGCTTCGTCCTGGTCCTGCGCGGCCGCGGCAAGGGCGGCGCGCTCTCGGGGCGCCTCTCGGAGACCGACCCGCAGCAGCTCGGCAAGCCGCCGCTACCCGTCAAGCCGCTCGCGCCGAAGGCGAAGGGGATGGCCCAGCGCGTGAACGCCTTCGTCGCCGCAGCGAAGGCGCGCCTGGCCGACGCGGCGCCCGCCAACATGGTGCTCCTGCGCGGCTTCGACCAGCTCCCGAGGCTCCCGCGCTTTCCCGAGACCTTCGGTCTCCGGCCGGCGGCGATCGCCGCGTACCCGATGTATCGCGGTCTCGCGAAGCTCGTCGGCATGGAGGTCCTCAAGACGGGCGGGACGTTCGCCGAGGAAGTCGCGACGCTCCGGGAGCACCGGGACGCCTACGACTTCTTCTTCCTGCACTACAAGGACACCGACAAGGCCGGCGAGGACGGTGACTTCGACGCGAAGGTCGCCGCGCTGGAGCGCCTCGACGGCTTCATCCCCGAGCTCCGGGCGCTCGCGCCCGACGTCTTCGTGGTGACGGGCGACCACGCGACCCCCTCGGTGCTGGCCGCCCACGGTTGGCAGCCGGTGCCCGTCCTCCTCTGGAGCCGTTACTGCGGCGCCGATCCCGTGAGCCAGTTCACCGAGCGGGCGTGCGCGGCGGGGTCCCTCGGCGTCTTTCCCTCGCACCACCTGATGCCGCTCGTCCTGGCCAACGCGCTGCGGCTGAGCAAGTTCGGGGCCTGATGGAAGAGACAGAGGCCGGGCGCCTGGGCGAGACCATCAAGGAGCTGCTCGGCGGCGGCCACGACGAGCGGCTGGCGAACGTCCTCGACGAGGCGCATCCCGCCGACGTCTCGCGTGTCATCCGCGAGCTCCCCGTCGAGGACCAGGTGCGCGTGTTCCGGCTGCTCTCCCCGCAGAACGCCGGCGCGGTGCTCTCGGAGCTCGACGACCCCATCCTCCGCGAGCTCGTGGGCTCGCTCGACGAGGCGGAGGTGTCGCGCGCCCTCGACCGGATGCCCAGCGACGAGGTCGTGAACGTCGTCGAGGAGCTCCCGAAGGAGCAGGCCGAGGGAATCCTCGACCTCATGGAGGAGGAGAAGGCCGAGGAGGTCCAGGAGCTCCTCGAGTACCGCGAGGGCACCGCGGGCCGTCTCATGTCGCCCGACTTCGTCGCCGTGCCCGAGCACGCGTCGGTCGCCCAGGCGCTCGAGCACATCCGCAAGGCCGCCACGGGCGACGCGGCGTTCTACGTCTACGTCGTGGACGACCACGACCATCTGGTGGGCTTCGTGCCCCTGCACCGCCTGCTCGCCGCCGACCCGCTGACGCCCATCAGCGCGCTCCGCACCCAGGAGGTCGAGAGCGTGTCCGTGGACACCGACCAGGAGGAGGTCGCGCGCCTCGTCCAGCGCTACAACCTGATCCAGGTCCCGGTGGTGGATCCAAACCGCCGGCTGCTCGGTACGATCGGCGTGGACGACGTGATCGACGTCATGCGCGAGGAGGCGACCGAGGACATCCAGCGCCTCGGCGGCGTCGGGGGCGACGAGACCGTGCTCGACCAGCCGGAGGCCGTCTTCAAGAAGCGCCTCGTCTGGCGGCTGATCAATCTCTTCACCGCCGTGCTGGCCGCGTCGGTCATCGGCCTCTTCGAGTCGTCCATCCAC
>WNGC01002849.1_pt1 | contig 19144 bp, 14 predicted proteins | sample 5400051 | NCBI WGS metagenome assembly WNGC01 (sample SAMN13153368, study PRJNA577476) | soil metagenome | isolation source: 20 cm soil or saprolite under grassland replicate 2 | place: USA:California | collected 2016-06-15
TCCGGCACGAGTGGCGCGATCCGTTCCACGGCGCCGAGGACCTCGAGCACAAGCTGATCCGCTCGGTGGGGGACGCCAACTGGCGGTTCCAGGAGGACTACCTGCGGATCCTGCGGGCGCTGCGATTCAGCGCGCGGTTCGAGTTCCGGATCCAGCCGCGAACCCTGGAGGCCGCGAAGGCGAACGTGCAGGGCCTGGCGCAGCTCTCGGCCGAGCGCGTGCGCGACGAGTGGTTCAAGGGGATTCGGACGGCCGCCCGCGTCTCGAAGCTGCTGACGCTGTGGATCGACACAGGAGCGGCGCGGATATGGCTGCCGGAAATCCGGGATGCGGGAGGCGGGATGCGGGAGGCGGGGAAGGCCGTCGACAAGCTGCCGCGCGACCCGGTGCTGATCACGGCATTTCTCGCCTCCGATGCTGCGTCGCTGCTCACGCGACTCAAGTCCTCCAACAAAGATATCGAGCGCGGCAGGGCCATCGGCCAGTGGCGCGACAAGTATCCGGATCCGAAGCACCTTCCCGAAGTCCGCCGCTGGCTTTCCCAGGTGGGGGAGTACGCCGACGACCTGCTCGCCCTGCTCCCAGCGTATCCCGCATCCCGCATCCCGCATCCCGTCTCCACCCTCCCGAAAGTTGTGGCGTCCATTCGAGCCGCCAAGGACCCTCTCAGCGTGAAGGACCTCGCGGTGAAGGGCGACGATCTCCTCGCCGCCGGCGTGCGTCCCGGGCCGGAGGTGGGGGAGACCCTCGAGCGCCTGCTGGCGGAAGTGCTCGAGGATCCGACCCGCAACACGCGCGATTACCTGCTCTCCCGTGTCTAGCGCCTTCGCGTATGCCCTGGTAGCCGCGCTCGGCAACGTGGTGGGAGGGCTCGCCGTGACACGGCGCGCGACGCGCGAGCTCGCGCTGATCGAGCACTTCGTCGCGTTCGGCGCGGGGTTTATGCTCGCCGTGGCCCTGGTGGAGCTCTTGCCCGAGGCGTTCGCCCGCTCGGGCGCTGCGGCGCCGGCGCTGGTCCTCGCGGGATACCTGGCCGTGCACTTCACTCAGCACACGCTGACGCCGCACTTCCACTTCGGTGAGGAGACGCATGCGGTCAACCGGGTGGCGGGCACGTCGGCGCTCGTAGGCCTGCTGTTGCACACGTTTTTCGACGGCGTCGCCATTGCCAGCGCGTTTCTCGTGCGCCCGGCGCTCGGTCTCATGGTGTTCATCGCCATCTTCCTGCACAAGCTCCCGGAGGGTGTGACGGTGTCGAGCCTGATGATGGCGGGCGGCCGGTCGCGCGGGTCGGCGATCGGGGCCGCGGCGATGCTCGGCGCCGCGACGCTGGCGGGCGTGGCCCTCACGGACCAGATCGCGTTCCTGGTGCACCATGGGCTGGCGTTGTCCGCCGGCGTCACGATTTATGTGGCGGCGTCGAATCTCGTCCCGGAGTTTCAGGGAAAGCGGGGGTGGAAGCTGCCTGCCGCGTTTTTCGCGGGAGCGGCGGTGTTCTACTTTACGAAGCATATCTTGGAGATCGTGTCGTGATGCGGGATGCGGGATGCGAGATGCGGGATGCGTCACGATCCCTTTCGACTGAGTTTGCGGATGAGGCCGATCGTCATGGCCATGACGCGGTTGCACAGGTCGATGACTGCGGGGACCTCATCGATGGGCAAGAGGTCAAGTCTCGCAAGCACGGCGAGGTGGCTGTACAGTTCGGTGTTAGAACCCAGCGCGATCTTCAGGCCACGGAGGAATTGCGGGGTTGTACCAAGGGAATAGCCCTCCGCGATGTTATCGGGTACGGAGAGCGCTGCCCGTCGGATCTGATCGATGAGGGCAAAATGCTTGTTCAGTTGAGGGCTGAGGGTCAGCAAGTAGGCTTGGTAGGCGAGGTCTTGGGCAACCCGCCAGGTATCGAGACGCTCGAGCTTGCTCACCTCTCCGAACGTAACTTTGGCCGGCGCCGGCGACACAACCGCATTGTTGCAGTCGCGTGCGATTTTCACGCATCCCGCATCTCGCATCCCGCATCCCGATCGTGACGGAGCCCACCCTGTTCCAAAATTCCTCCGAGCCACTGGCGGCTCGGATGAGGCCGAAGGCACTAGAGGATTTTCTCGGCCAGGAGCACCTCCTCGGATCAGGCAAGGCGCTGGGCGAGCTGATCCGTCGCGGCGACGTCGGATCGTGCATCTTCTGGGGGCCGCCTGGCTCTGGCAAGACCACGCTCGCGCGGCTCATCGCCAACTACACCGACCGCCACTTCGAGCCGTTCTCCGCGGTGACCGAGGGAGTGGGGCGGGTGCGAGAAATCATCAAGCAGGCAGAAGAGCGGCTCCAATACGAGGGTCGCGGCACGATCCTCTTCTGCGACGAGATCCATCGGTTCAACCGGGCGCAGCAGGACGCGTTCCTGCCCTGCGTGGAAAACGGGATCATCACTCTGATCGGCGCGACCACCGAGAACCCGAGCTTCGAGCTGACGGCGCCGCTGCTGTCGCGGTGTCGCGTGTTCGTACTCGAGCCCCTGAGGCCCGCCGATATCGCCACGATCCTGCGGCGCGCCCTCGAGCAGACGGGATGCGAGATGCGGGATGCGGGATGCGTCAGTCCCGAGGGTGTGGACCTGCTGGTGGCGCACGCCCAAGGGGACGCCAGGCGGGCGTTGAACACTCTGGAGGCCCTGCTGCAACACATCCACGCATCTCGCATCCCGCATCCCGCCTCCCGCGATGTCGTTCTCGCCGTTCTCGAAAAGCCGCTCCCGAGCTACGACAAGTCCGGCGAGCAGCATTTCAACGTCATCTCCGCCCTGCACAAGGCCGTGCGCGGGTCGGACGTGGAGGGCTCGCTCTACTGGTTGGCGCGCATGCTCGCAGGCGGCGAGGATCCGCTCTATATCGCACGACGGCTGGTCCGCATCGCCGCGGAGGACGTGGGCCTGGCCGACCCGCGGGCCCTGGCGCTGGCGCTGGCCGCGAAGGACGCCTACCACTTCCTGGGATCGCCGGAGGGTGAGCTGGCGCTCGCCGAGGCCGTGGTCTATCTCGCGACCGCACCGAAATCGAACCGCGTCTACGCGGCGTTCGGGCAAGCCATGGAGGCCGCCGCGGAGCATCCCGCCGACGCGGTGCCGCTCCACATTCGCAATGCGCCGACGAAACTCCTGGAGGAGCTGGGGTATGGTGCGGGGTACAAGTACGCGCACGCGTTCGAGCAGGCGTACGCTCCCCAGGAATATCTGCCGGAGGCGTTGCGGGGGGCGATCTGGTATCAGCCCACCGACTCAGGGTTCGAGAAAACCATCGGAGAGCGGATGGAGTTCTGGAAGCAATTGAAGGAAAAGGCGCTACGGGATGCTGGAAGCGGGATGCGGGAAGGGTAAATGCACCAGCGCATCTCGCATCTCGCATCCCGCATCTCGGTAGCAGCCGTGACGTGCCTCTCCTGCGCCACCCTCGGCCGCTTGTCGTTCACCGAGCCGAACGTCGCACTGCAGGAGATCGCCGTCACCGGGATCGGCCTCACGGGCGGCACCTTCGATCTCGTATTCGACGTCTACAACCCCAACGACTACCGCATCCGCTCCACCCGGCTGGAGGTCGGCATCGATCTGGAAGGCACGCATTTCGGTGACGCGCTGCTCGACCGGCCGCTTGACCTGTCGCCTACGAATCATAGCCGCGTGGTCGTTCCCGTGCGGTTCGAATGGGCGGGCCTCGGGGCAGGGGCGAAGGCGCTGCTTACCAAGCGGGCGGTCGCGTACGGCATCACCGGGCGGGTGCTGGTGGACACGCCGCTGGGGGAGAAGCGGGTCGCGCTACAGGGCAGCGGCAATGTGCCGCTCAAGGCCCTCGTGAGATAGGGTGCGGGAGCAAAAGACGCGGAGCGCGGCTCCCGCGCACAGGCCGGCCGCTGCCGCCGTCCACTGAAAGACTGGGGTGGCGATGAGCGACGTGAGAACGGGCGCCCCAAGCAAGCCAACTGCCAGCGCGGCTCCGGCCCAGAGGGCGTCGCCGCGCGTGCGTATCCAGAAGCCGGAGGGCAAGAACAGCCCGCCCACCCAGAGCGCGCACAGTACGGCCTTGAGCGCCGCGGGCAACGACTCGGGGTACAGCAGCAGCCCCCAGCCGCTCCCGACGGTCAATCCCAGCCTCGAACTGGCGCGGCCGTTGAGCACCATGTGATACTCGCCCCGCCGGCCCGTGACCGTGACGTCGAGCGCATCACCCGTGCCGAGTCCATGCATGCCGTCGACGAGGCGGATGTCCGGCTGGTCCATCCGCCAGGCCGCCGCACGCGTCCGGAACCGGAACACGAGGTCGTCGCGGTCGGGCCCGAGCAGGATGATCTCGCGCTGCCGCTCGTCGTAGATCGAGAACAGAGATGCCAACCCGGTGGTGCGGGGTCCGGCGACGGCGCGCACGTGCAGCGAAAATCCCTCCGCCGCGCCGAGCAGCTCCCGCACCCGCGCGCTGGGGGGCATGGGACCGGGAGCGACGTGGAGAGTGCCGATGCTCGCGTTCCTTACCCGGCCCCGGTACCACTTGAGGTGTGCGAGATTCGGCGTCCATTGACCGTAGTAGAGGGAATCGGGAAAAACGGGAGCGAGGAGCAGGCCGGTGACGCAGCACAGGGCAGCGGCCGCCAGGGCGGCGCTGCGTGACAGGGCTGAGGCCCATCGGGACGAAGGCTGGAGCCAGGCGGGTGCGGTGCGCAGCAGCAGCGCACCGAGCGTGGCGCCCAGGGTATTTGAGAGCACGTCACCGATGCTGGAATCACGGCCGGGGATGTAGAGCTGTGCGAATTCGATGCACGCCGACAGCAGCGCGGCGACGAGGACGGTGTTTGTGAGGCGTCGGGCGTTCGCGGCGAGGGCGACGCCGAAGGGGACGAACAGCAGAACGTTGACCAGCACGTCGGCCACGCCGTGCACGCCGCACACGACGCACTTGAGCAATGGTGGGGACTCCGCATCGTGCGCCGGCCACAGGGTGGCAGCCAGGATGACCGCGAGGGTGAACGCCAGGAGCCGGGTGCGCCACGAGGGAACCCGCATGGGTGCCAAACTTAGCACGGCGGGATGCGTGCGGCGGCGACCAATGACCGGGCTCTCTCCGCTCTCGGGTGCGCCCGTCTAGATTGAAGCTGGGAACGTTGGCAAGGAGGGGGGGCAGATCCGACAACTCATCGACATCCAGCCGCCGCTGGAGCGGGCGTTTCTCGCGTCGGCGCCCCGAGAAAGGGGTCGGCGGACGCGGTACAGGTGGACGAGCATCTGGATGAGCTCCGCCGGCTCGCCGACACGGCCGGCGCTCAGGTGGTCGGCCGGACCTACCAGCGACTCGAGGCGCCCACGCCCAACCTGTATCTCGGGCAGGGGAAAGTGGAGGAGCTGAAGGGGATTCTCCAGGAGGCGGGCTCGACGCTGGTGCTGTTTGACGAGCCGCTGTCGCCCGCGCAGGGGACCAATCTCGAGCAGGCGTTGGCGGTGCGGGTGATGGACCGCACCGAGGTGATTCTTGACATCTTCGCCACGCGGGCGCGCACCGCTGAAGCGAAGATGCAGGTGGAGCTGGCCCAGCTCGAGTATCTGCTGCCGCGCCTCACGCGGATGTGGACCCACCTGTCGCGCATCCGGGGCGGCATCGGGCTCCGCGGGCCGGGCGAGACGCAGCTCGAGACCGACCGGCGCGTGATCCGCCGCAAGATCTCCGTCCTGAAGCAGCGCCTCGAGGACGTGGCCGACCATCGTGCCAACCAGCGCCAGGGCCGCCGCGATCTCCCGAGCGCCGCGCTGGTCGGCTACACCAACGCCGGCAAATCGAGTCTACTGCGAGCCCTATCGGGCGACGACATCTTCGTCGAGGATCGGCTGTTCGCGACGCTCGATACCCTCACGCGCGAGGTCGACGTCGGAGGCGGGTATCGTTTCCGGCTCACCGACACGGTGGGGTTCATCCGCAAGCTGCCGCATCATCTCGTGGCCTCGTTCCGAGCGACGCTCGAGGAAGCGCGACAGGCGGACCTGCTGCTGCACGTGATCGACGCGTCGCAGCCGGCATGGGAGGAGCAGGTGGAGGTCGTAGAAACGGTGTTGGACGAGATGGGGCTGCACGAAATGCGGAACGGGGAAGTCGGAGTGCGGAATGCCAGCACGAGTCCCGAGCGCAAACGTACGATCTACATCTTCAACAAGGCGGATCTCCTTCCCGATCCGGACGCCTTCCTTGACCAGGCACGGGACCGGTATCCGCACTCGATCGTCGCGTCGTCACTTCCGCATTCCGCATTTCGCACTCCGCATGCGGGAGGAGTGGAGGGATTGCGGAGCGCGTTGCGAACCTCCGCCCAAGCACTCCGTCCGGTAGCTCGGATCCGAATTCCGGTGGGGAATGGGAAGCTGCTGGCCGCGCTGCACCGCGACTCAGAAGTGTTGAGCGAAGCACAGATGGACGGCGTGGTGGAGGTGACGGCGCGGGTGCAGGCGTGGCTGCTGGGCAAGCTTCGCAGGGAGGGAATCGCGGTCGAAATCGGGTCGTGAGTCGCGCGGGGCCTCAGGGGGCGGGCACGATGCGCCACACGTTGCCATACCATGTGGTGATGTAGAGTTCTCCTCTCGCGTCTTCCCCGAACGATGTGAGAGCGAGCAGGGAGCCGAACTGCGGATAGTCGCGCTGATCTTGAACGACGCCGTTCACGTACCGAAAGCTACGGACCCATCCCCCGCAGTAGTCGCCGTAGAAGTAGTGACCTGCGAGGATGGGAAGGCGCGTTCCGCGATACACGTATCCACCAGTGATCGAGCATCCATTCGCGTCGTTCACGCCGTGCGAGTACTCGAGAACGGGAGGCACCAACCCAGCTGTGTTGCAGCCGGTCGGAGGATTGAAGCAGTGGTTACCCTCCAGGACGTTCCACCCATAATTCTGACCCCCGCCACTGGCCGCGAATTGAACGTTGACCTCTTCCCAGAGGTCCTGTCCGACGTCCGCGATGTAGAAGTCGCCGGTGGAACGATCGAACGAAAACCGCCAGGGATTACGGAGTCCGTACGCCCAGATTTCCGGCTTCGCCGGCGGGAGGCCGACAAACGGGTTGCTGGCCGGGACCACGTACGGCGAGGCTCCGTTGATGTCGATCCGCAGAATTTTGGCCAGCAGCGCGGTGGTATTCTGCCCGTTGCCCGAGGGATCCCCGTCGCTCCCGCCGTCGCCCACTCCGATGTACAAGTATCCGTCCGGACCGAACCTGACGAGGCCGCCGTTGTGATTGGTAAACGTTGGATGGCTCACTGACAGAATCGTCTGGGCGGAGCCGGGATTGGCGATGTCAGGGTCCGTCGATACCGTGTAGCGGACGATCTGAATGTTGTCGGCGAGATCGGTATAGTCGATGACGAACTGGCCGTTATTAGCGTAGTTGGGATGGAAGGCTACGCTGAGTAGGCCTTGTTCGAAACCGCGAGTCGAGATCAGGCTGCTGACGTCAAGGAACGGCGTGGTCAGCAACGTGCCGTTCCGGATGACGCGAATCCGGCCAGTCTGCTCGACGACGAAGAGGCGAGAGGTGTCCCCGGCCGACTGCGTCACGTACAGCGGTTGAGTCAGGCCGCTCGCAACGAGCTGGAGCGCCGGAGTTGCGGACACGACGATCGCGGCTGGGCCTCCCGTCCCGCCGAAGCTCGCGACGACCGTGGTGGCACCCGGGCTCACGGCAGTGACTTGGGCCGTCCGATCCCCCGTGCCGACCACCGTAGCGATGCCGGGATTGAGAGTTGCCCACACGACGGGCTGTGTGACGCTTGTTACAGTAGCGCCGTTGGCATCCCGGATGCTGGCGGTCAGCACGGCGCTGCCCTCGATCGGCAACGTGTCAGCCACCGGTGCCACCGTCACGACGAACGATCCCACCGTCACGTTGATCGGGACGTTGCCCACGAGGGGCGAGAGCACGAACGAAATGACGGGATTGGTGCCGGGCTGGACGGTCACCGTCACCGATCCCCGATGTGTCTCGGTGCCCCCGGCGTCGAAGGCGTGCATCGTGATGGTCCGGTTAGAGCCCGCCGGGATGGTGATGGTACTCGAGGCGACGCCACCGGCAATGGGGATATTGAACACCAGAGGCGTCGTGATGTCCGGCGCGGTCACCTCGAGCACCAGGCTCGCCACCGCGGCGGCGGACAGGTCGGCCCGCACGAGGAGGGTAGTTTCACGATGAGCGCCTGAGGGCTGGGTCGAGTCGTACGGGACACACGAGCCGAATATCAGTAGACACGCCGCCCCGCGGCCCATGCGCCTGATGGCGATTGACATCGAGGTGGGCACCAGGTCGCTCGGCGCTACGGGGCGACGGTGATCGTGGCGGAGCCGGCAACCCCGTTGAACGTCGCGACTATCGTGGTTTGCCCCACGGCCACCGCGGTCACGAGTTCAGAACCGGAAAGAGTGGTGCTAACGGTGGCGATCCCCGGGTCTTGCGTGGCCCAGCTCGTCGGCCCCACGGCGTGTCCCTGTGCATCCAGGACGGTGTGCCCCTCTGCATCCAGGATGGTAGCAGTCAGCTCGACGGTTGGAGCCGATGAGAGCAAGAGAGTCGTCGTGAGAGGGTTGAGGGTGACCGCAAAACTGCCCAGGGTCGCGTGGATGTCAACGCTGCCATTCAGCGGATTCAACGTGATGGAGATCGCCGGATTGGTCCCCGCCTGGACGGTGACCGTCGTGGCTCCGCCGTGCGTTTGAACACCAGTGGTGGCACAATATCTGGCGCCGATATCTTGACCACGACGATGGCGACCGCGGTCCCGGTCACGTTGGCTGTCATGATGAGCCTGGCGTCACCGCTGCCCGGCGGTCTTGTGCCGTCAGATGCCGAACAAGCGGCCAGCAGCAGGACCGGGACAAGGGCCGCCAGGGCGGCGCCACGTCGGGCAGTGAACATAGCGGAGAGCCTCCAGCCATCGGTTCGCGCGCGTCGCGCGGTCAACATCGATCGGACTGCGTGATCTCCGTCACGGGCAAGTTCTGCGCCTCGCTCACGGCGCCCTACGGCACTCCCGGTGATGGAGGCAAGCGGCGAGTCGTAATGCGTTGTCGCACAAGATACTAGTTGGAACCCGCCCCACCCGCCGTTGCGCCGTACCCATGGATTCCGTGCCGCGTCGAGCGCGTTGCCTAAGTGAAACGATTGTCTATCACCCGGGAACACCGTGCGACTCGTGCGAGGTCGCTCCGGCGGCGCAGATCGTGGCGAGATCATGCTTGCCGTTCGGCAGGCGCGGCAGGTCGTCACGCACCTCGAAGCGCGCCGGCTGCATGTAGCGCGGCAACTCGATCCCACAATGTCGCTCGAGAAGCTTCATGGACCCGCCCGTCGCCAGCACGACGTGCGCGACGATGCGCTGGCCGCGTAACTCGTCCTCTTCACCCACTACCAGGCAGTCCACAACCTCGCCCGAGGCATGGATCACTTTCGCAACCTCGTCTGGACTCACGCGGTACCCCAGCGTCTTGATCATCCGATCACGGCGGCCGTCGTAGTACAAGAAGCCCTCGTCGTCCTGTCGTGCGAGATCACCCGTGAATACGAGCCGCGCCGTGTCCGGTGCCCCCGCGACCTGGTGCGGGTTCGGCCCAAACACGCGTGCCGTGGCCGCCGCATCGTTCCAGTACCCCAGCGTCACCGTCGGCCCGCAGTGCACCAGCTCTCCCACTTCGCCCGGGGCGCATGGGCTGAGGTCATCTCGCAGTACCATCACGCTCGCGCCGGGGATGGCGCGCCCGATGGAGTCCGGCCGACGGTCGACTTCTTCCGGGGGGAGGTACGTGCAGCGGAGCGCTTCGGTCAAGCCGTACATCAAGAACAGCTGGGCTTGTGGTTGAGCCTGACGCAGTGCCCGGACGGCGGCAACCGGCAAGCGTCCTCCGGCGTTCGTCACGATCCGCAGGTCCGGGAGGGGGGCTAGCTGGAACGCGGGCACGCCCAGGAGTTGGAGCCACAACGGCGGCACTGCGGCAAGGACAGTCACTCGCTGTGTCCGCAACTCCGCCACGAGACGGCTGGCGAGCGGCGAGCGTTCGACGACGAGCGCGGCGCCGGTACCCACTGTGCACAAGACCTGGCTCATACCGTACACGAACCCGAACGGGAGGATTCCCGCGATGCGATCGGTACGCGTGATTCCCAGATAGCTCGTGACCGCCTGCACGCTGGCCCGGAGATTCGCGTGGCTGACGACGACGCCCTTTGGCTGGCCGGTTGAGCCCGACGTGTAGATGATCTGCGCCGGGTCGGTGGCAGCGCGAGGGACCGGCGCAAATTCTGCGGCGTCCCCGATTTCTTCGACACGCAGCACTCGCTGGCTGGCGTGGAGCGGTGGCGCTTGGCCCGGGGGCACCGCCGCGGACGTGACAAGAAGGGCCGCTCCCGAATCTCCCACCATCTGCGCCATTTGTCGGGGTCGCAGGGCTTGATTCAGGAACACGGCGATCCCGCCCGCGGCCAGGATGCCGAAGAATCCCGCTACGGCGTCCACACCGTTCTCGAGCAGGATCGCGACGCGATCATTGGGTCGAAGCCCGGCCGCGAGCAGCGCCTGAGCGATGGCCGCGGCGCGGTCGCGCAATGCGGCGTAGCTGGTCTCGCGGCCGTGCTCGATCACGGCCGCGGACGGCCCTCCCGCAATGGCGGTAGACCACAGCAGGCTCGCGACGTTGGCGTCGACGGAGCTCGGCATTGCCATCCGGTGGGAGCATCGCTCGTGCCCAGGGGACGATGCGGCGGCGACCGTGGCGAGCAGCGGGAGGCGCGCTCGTTCGCCCGGCGACGTCCCAGAAGTGCAACAGCGGGTTGCTGCGCGTCGTGACATGCCGAACGCATGCTCGTCACCCAGCGCTGAGCGTATGTTGTTGCTGCGTTGCGGGTTAGGGACGCCAGCCGGCATCGGTACGGCGGCCGGCGGTAGGCGCCATCCTTGCAAGCGGGAGGTGCTCGGATGACTACAGACACCAGAAAGTGAATGACGCGCTCGAGTTGACCCTCGACCCGGCCGCGACCACGACGGCTATCTGCGAGCGGTTGCGCGACCAGCTAGGGACCCAGCTGCAGCGGCGCGGCCTGGTGGTCGCGATGAGCGGCGGCGTGGACAGTTCCGTCTGCACCGCCTTGGCGGTGCGGGCGGTCGGTCCCAGCCGCGTGTATGGACTGCTCATGCCCGAGCGTGAATCGGACGCCAACAGCTTGACCTTGGGGCGCAGCTGGGCCGAGGCGCTCGGCATCGAGTTCGCCGTCGAGGACATCGGATCGATTCTGGACGCGCTCGGCTGTTACTGGCGGCGCAACGAAGCCATCCGGCGCGTCGTGCCTGAGTTCGACGACGGCTGGCGGTGCAAGCTCGTCTTACCGGGCAGTCCCATGGATGCGGGGCGGCTCAACGTCCCCTATATCGAGGTTGAGTTTCCGGACGGCAGCCTGCGACGCACACGGCTGCCCGCAGCGGAGTATCGGCAGATCGTCGCGGCGACCAGCTTCAAGCAACGCACGCGAAAGGTCCTCGAATACTACCACGCCGATCGCCTGCATTACGCGGTCCTGGGCACGCCCAACCGCCTCGAGTACGACCAAGGGTTCTTCGTGAAGGGCGGAGACGGTCTGGCCGATGTGAAGCCGATCGCCCACTTGTACAAGACGCAGGTCTACGCCCTGGCGGAGTACTTAGACGTCCCGGCGACGATCTGCCAGCGGATCCCGACGACCGACACGTACTCGCTGCCGCAGACCCAGGAGGAGTTCTACTTTGCACTTCCGACCCAGACACTCGACCTGGTGCTGTTTGCGCACAACCAGGGACGGGAGTCTGGTCCCGTCGCGGCCGAGCTCGGCCGGGACGTCGCTGCGGTGACTCGTGCCTTTGCGGATATCGACCGCAAACGGGCGTCGACTCGTTATTTGCATCTGCCACCGTTACTGGCAGGCCCCGTCCCGGAAGTTCACTCTCCCATCGCATCGGAGACGGACTGATGTGCGGGATCGCAGGCATCGCTCGGCGGGAGCCGCGTGGCGTGGCGGTCGAAACGCTCGACCGTATGGCTGCGGCGCTTCGGCACCGGGGGCCGGATGGGTCCGGGTGCTACGCCGGCCCGCGCGTCGGGCTCGCTCACGTCCGACTGAGCATCATCGATGTACAAGGCGGCGCCCAGCCCCTCGGCAACGAGGATGGCAGCGTCCTCATCGTGTACAACGGCGAGATCTACAATTACCTCGAGCTGCGGGTCGACCTGGAGCGGCGTGGTCACCGCTTCCGCACGCGGAGCGACACCGAAGTGGTGGTTCATGCTTACGAGGAGTGGGGGCCGCCGATGTTGGAGCGCCTCAACGGTCAATTCGCTTTCGCAATCTACGATCGTTCGAGCGAAACCGTGTGTCTCGCGCGTGATCGGTTCGGTGTACGCCCACTGTTCTACAGCGAGCAGCATGGCGACTTGCTGTTCGCGTCCGAGGTGAAGGCGTTGTTTGCGAGTGGGGAGGTGCCGGCGACGCCGGACCTGCAGGGACTCGACGAGGTCTTCACCTTCTGGGCGGCCCGGCCGCCGCGCACGGTGTTTGATGGGGTGCGGTCCCTGGAGCCGGGCTGCTTCGCGGTGTGGCGGGAAGGTCGCCTGCGCGTGAAGCGCTACTACACACTCGACTACCCCGAAGAGCACGAGGAATCGTCCGACGCCCTCGGACAGCTGGACGACTTGCTCCAGAGCGCGGTCCAGCTCCGGCTTCGCGCGGACGTCCCCGTGGGCGGCTACTTGAGCGGCGGCCTCGACTCGAGCATCACCTGCTCCCTCGCCAGTGCGATGTCCCCGCACCAGCTGCGCACCTTCTCGGTGAGCTTCGAGGATCCGCAGCTCGATGAGCGGAACTTCCAGCTGCTCGTTACGCGCGCGGTGAACAGCCGCCACGCCGTGCAGACGATCGGCCCGGCCGACGTGGCAAGGGTGTTCCCGGACGTGGTGCGTCATACCGAGACGCCGCTGGTGCGGACGGCCCCGGCGCCGCTGTTCCGGTTGTCCCGTCTGACCCGTGAGCACGGTATCAAGGTCGTGTTGACGGGGGAGGGCTCCGACGAGTTGTTCCTTGGCTATGACCTCTTCAAGGAGACGGCGGTCCGACAATTTTGTCTGCGACAGCCCGCCTCCCATCGGCGCCCGCGGCTGCTCGACCGGCTGTATCCCTATCTCGATCCGCGGGGGCGTCGCGGCGCGTTCTGGCGCCGGTTCTTCCTGGACGCCGGGGAGCCGGGCGACCCGTTGTTCTCTCATCTCCCGCGGTTCACCCTGACGGCGCATATCAAGGAGTTTTACTCGGCGGACGTCCGCGCGGCGCTGGCTGGCGTCGACCCGCTCGAGGCGCTCCGTGCGAGCCTGCCGCCCGCGTTCCCGACGTGGTCGTTGCTCAACCGCGCGGCGTACCTCGAGATGGTGACCCTCTTGTCGCCGTACTTGCTGAGCTCCCAGGGAGACCGCGTATCGCTGGCGCATGCCGTGGAGGGGCGGTTTCCGTTTCTCGACCACCGGCTGGTCGAGTTCGCGGGACGGCTTCCCACCCGCAGCAAGCTGCGGGGGTTGCGCGAGAAGGACATCTTGCGGCGCTGGGCACGCACCGTCGTCCCGCCGGCGGTTGCGGAGCGGGCGAAGCAGCCCTACCGCGCACCCGACATTCCGGCCTTCTTCACACCCGAGCTCGTGTGGTACGCCCAGGATTTGCTCGACGAGCGCGGTCTGGCGCGCACCGGCTTGTTCGACCCCCGGGCCGTGGCCGGGCTTCTGCGCCGCTGCCGAGCGGGGACGGCGGTAGGGTTCCGTGAGAACCAGGCTTTCGTGTCCATACTTTCCACCCAGTTGTGGTATCACCAGTTCATTCAGGCGAGCGGGCCGCCCGCGCCCGTGAGGGCGGTGGAGCGCGTCGGCGTGCCGGGTTGATGCCGATTCAGGAGGCAGCAAGTCGCATGGATCAACAGACCGTTCTCGCGCGCACGCGCGGCTATGTGGAGGAGGCTTTCCTGTACATGCGGCCGGGCTTGGTCCTGAGCGACCGCGACAGTCTCTTTGCCAAAGGGGTCATCGACTCGATGGGGGTGCTGGAGCTCATCGGGTTCGTGGAACAGGAGTTCGGCTTCGAGGTGGGCGATGAGGACATCAACGAGGAGAATCTCGGGACGCTCGCTGACATCGCTCGCTACGTGACCTCCCGCAGCGGAAACGGAGCGCCTTCGCCGGGTTCAACCCTTCAGCAGGGACAGTGCCAACCAACAACCGACCCCGATCCAGCCGAACAGGCTGAGCACACGAAGACTCCCATAGTGGTCCAAGAATTTGCGCTTGAGGAGCCCAAAGAAAATCTCTTGGCAGAGCAGTAAGACGAGGAGTAACTGCGTCACTTTCGAGCGGCGCGCGAGTTGATCTTGAAATCGTGGATACGCTCTCGCCGCGTTCGCAAAGAAAGCGCTGAGTCGCGCCACTTGGGGAGCCACGTCTGGTCCGGCGGTAAGGCCAAGAGTTGCGATCACCCCCCCGGTGCGTGCATCCCGAACCGTCATGCGGTTCCCATCGCGGCCCACGTCCTGTGGGCCGGATCGCGTGTCCAGCTCCACATTCCAGTCCTCGGCATGATGCCAGTACGAGACTCGCGGGGGGTGGATACGCCGCGAGGAATCCACCCGGCGATCTTCGAGCGACCACACGACAATGGACCACGAATCGTCTGCAGGTTGTTCGACGACGACGGCGGGCGCCGGCCTGGGCGCCCCCGCGATGACCTGCCATCCCGCAAACGGCGACCAACTGCCTTGAAATTGTCGAATCGTGGTACCTCGGGAGCTCAGGATAAATGTCCTAAGCTGCAGCGGGGACTGTCTGGCTTCTAGGACGTAAGATCCAGCGATTCCATCCCTTCTCAAGGTCACATCAGGTGACGTGGTCCACGTGGTGGTGGTCCGGAGCGGGGCACCCCCGGACACATGATCGACAATGAGCCATGTCTCCGGCTTCAAGTGTACCACCTGTCGACGCGCGACGTATCGCCCCGGTCCGGTTCGCTCCAGGTCGATCACTCCGAGGCGATCGGACCAGCCGTGCGAGAGCACGCTCGTACGTCTGGCGCTGAGCGGACTCTCGTCCACGAGATGCGGGGCGTTACCGCTTTGCCACGATGTTGCTTCGGCCCGCCCGGCCGTCTCGTAGGGCCAGTACCCCACGGTTGTCCACCAGGGACGCCCACCACTCCAAACCAGCACACTCATCTCGTCGGCGCTCTTGTGTGCATGTCCGGGAAAATACGACCAGGTCACCACGGTCTGGCGGGACTCGCGTTGACGGACCCTGGGTTCCAACCCATCCCACCAGATTGCGTGGCCGGCAATCGGGTAGAAGTTGAGAGATCTCGCCGGCGTCCAGATCGACTGAAGGCGCAGGGGCTCGGCATGCCCCAGCGAATCGAAGACGGTTGTGTGCGGGCCAAGGTCATCGCTGGCCCCGTCGGTGTCGCCGAACGTGGGCAACGACCCATCACGGCGCCGCAGTGCAGCAAAGACGTCCTTCGCGCGCTCGTACTTCCGCCGCCAATCGTCCGGTATTGGCTGATGCAGCAGAGTGAGGGAACGGCAAATCATGCCAATCAATTCCAGGCCCCACCTCTGGTAGCCCGCGGAGTGTTCGAGCACGACTCCTTCGTCATCGACGAAGAACGCCATCTGGTCGCGCAGCCTGCCGAGCGCCAGGTCCTTGTATCGATCCACCTCGGGCATCATTGGAAAGGCCACGCTGACTTGAAGTAGCGCCGCATTCTGCATGATGCCGTGGTTCGTGGCGAAGGTGAAATGGTGCGGTTCAGCGAGCAAGGCCGCAGTGCGGTTCACCTGCTCCAGGATTTCTCTTGCGAGCTGGGGCTGATAGGTCGGGTGATGTCGATACAAGCGCCACAGTTCGATGAGCACGCCAATTCGCGCGGCAGCAGCATGGTCGTTCCACATCAGACCGGTAGGGAGCCACGCCCGGCGTTCGTACCGTCCCCACGCGATGATCATATCCCGCGCGGTCAGGAGGAATTCCTCCCGATCAGTGACGACGTAAGCGTCAAGGAGAATTCTAGGTACCACCAGGCTGGCTACGGGCAATCGCCAGGCAGGTGGCACCCCAGCAAGATCGCGAGAATCGAAGGGTACGCTAACCCGCGCAACCGGGTATCCCGGCAAGTCCACGATGCCGTCAAGCAGCTTCTCGGCGACCGGAATGAGTTGCCGTTCATCCGGGCTCAAGGTCACGAGGCGGAATTGCTCCAGTTCGCTCAGAACCGAATCAGGCGGGGACTGGCGGGCTTCGTGGATGAGTTGGTCGGTGATTGCGCGGGGCCGGATATGATAGTGCGTGATGACCGGAGCCCAAATGGAGCAAACAACCAGTCCGGGAACCAGGAGGTACGTGACCTTCGCGAGCCGGGAGAAAGCTGTGGTGTTGTTCATCAGTCTGGGTGGCCGGAGCGGCAGGTCGGGTCTCGGAACCCCGTACGGGTCAGATCGTTCCGGTTACGGAGTGTCGCAAGGGCGGGGCGAGGCGGTTGGCGAGGGACAGACTCGCCGGGTGGATCGCGGCCCGGCGGTCGACTTCGCAACGCCGCTGTGCCCCAGCCCGACGCTCGATGGCTACGTCACTGGCGGCGTGAGCCCGTCTCTCCCCGCGACGGCGGTCCGATGCGATGCGGCGTTCGACGGCGAACCCGCCGCCCGAGGCGTGGCCCCGCCACCCTCGCGTGATCGGTGTCGCCTTCGCCCGCTCCCGGTGCTCTTCCGCAAGCGCCGGCTCACCGAAGTCGGGCACGAGCACCTTGAGCAGCCGCCGTAGCTCGTCCTCCGGACGGGACTCCCGCCCGGCGGCGACCAAACACTCCACCGAGGTCGCCACGCTCGCGGGCAAGTGATTGTTCGTGGCGCGCAGGACTTTGGGATGCGCCGTGGGAAGAACCTCTTCATGTCGGAAGAACGGCTGCTCGAACAGGCGCTCGCCGGGGCGGATCCCGGTGTACCGGATCTCGATATCACGCCCCACTTCAAGGCCCGAGAGGCGGACCAGGTCGGAAGCCAGGTCCACGATCCTGATGGGCTCCCCCATGTCGAGCACGAAGACTTCTCCGCCACGGCCCAGGGCACTCGCCTGCAGCACGAGTTGGACGGCCTCGGGGATGGTCATGAAGTAACGACGCATCTCCGGATGGGTGATCGTGAGTGGCCCGCCGGCGCGGATTTGCCCGAGGAAAATCGGCACCACACTGCAGCGGCTGCCCAACACGTTGCCGAACCGCACGGAGACGAAGTTTCGGTCGACGCGCATGGCGGCTTCTTGCACCACCATTTCGGCCACCCGTTTCGTAGCCCCCATGACGCTTGTGGGACGGACGGCCTTGTCGGTCGAGATCAAGACGAAGTGTTGAGTGTCGTACTCCGCGGCGCAGCGGACCACGTTCGCCGTCCCCATGACGTTGTTCGTGACCGCATCGGCGACGTTTGCTTCCATCAACGGCACGTGCTTGTGTGCCGCGGCATGGAATACCGCGTGGGGGCGGAGACGCCCGACGATGCTGCGCATGCGCCGCATATCCCGGACGTCCGCGATCGCCGCGCTGAGCTGGAGCGAAGGATGAGCCGCCCGGAGCTCGCTCAGGATGTCGAAGATCTCGTTTTCGCCGTTGCCGAGGAGCGCCAGATGCGACGGCCCGAGCTGTGCCAGTTGCCGCGCCAGCTCGCTGCCGATCGATCCGCCCGCTCCCGTCACGAGTATGGGGACGCCGGCGACGATGCTCCGTACAGGCCCGAGGTCGGTGCAGACCGGCTCGCGGCGGAGGAGATCCTGGATCTCGACCTTGCGGAGGTGGGACAGGCTGACGCGCCCGGAGAGGATCTCGAACAGGGCGGGTACCGTGCGCGTCGGGACGTGCGCTTCCAGGGCGGCCCGTACCACACGGCGGACCACCCGCCCGGGAGCGGTGGGCATCGCGATCAGGATCTCGTCGATCAAGTGCTCGACGATGATCGGCCCGATCTGAGACAGGGGTCCCAGCACGGGGAGATCGTTCAATCGGTGGTTCTGTTTGCGCGGGTCGTCGTCGACGAACCCCACGGCCGTGAGGTTGAGCTGCGGGTTGGTTTGCAGCTCCCGAAGAATCATTTCGCCGGCGGCTCCGGCGCCGACGATCAAGACGCGGCGGCCATTACTCGCTCGGCCGAGCTGCTGGAGCGTACCGAGACCTCGCATCAGCAGGCGGGGAGCGGCGACGGCCGTGACGGTGAGGAACGAATCGAGGATCACGACCGAGATTGGCACGGGTAGCGGCGTGAGGCTGATGGCCGGCAGCGCGAACAGGCCGAGAGCGGCGCACGCCGCGGCGGAAAGGGCGGTCGCCTCGACGATCTTCGACAGGTCGGGGACGCTGGCATGACGCCACAGCCTGCCGTAAAGGCCAAACGGCAGGAAGATCCCGAGCTTGATCACCACGGACACCCCGGCATACACGACCGCGGCATACCGGTCTGCCGGTGCCCAGGCGAGCCCCTCGAACCGGATGGTATAGGCGACAAGGGGGGCCACGCCGAGCAGCAGGAGGTCGGAAAGAAAGAGGTAGCGGTTCCGGAGGGTCGCCATTCGTGGGAGTCCGCTTTCCTGTGGGCCGCAGAGCGGCGGTTCGACGCTCGAGCGGTGCAAGTAGCTTGCCCGCCCGCTTACAAGCCTGCGGCGTCCTATCGACTGTCGCCGCACCGACGCTGGCGTCGCATCGGTGGAACGATTGCTGGCCGATGGTGACAGTTTCGTGCGTGTCAGCCGAGTCAACTGCGGTGGCCAACCGCATGAAGGGGCCGGGATTAGGCACGTTCGCGAGAGGGTACGATCGGTGCGTAGGGCTGAGCGGGCGCCTCCGGCGCGCCGTCGGGAGCGCCGTGCGGCACAGACAGTACCCTATCCGGGGCGAATTTGCGGTCCAACTTCGGAGGCGTCGCGACCATCTCGCGCTTCGTGCAGTCGTTGTCAGCCGCAGCTCGCAGCGTGCTGTCCGGGAGCATGAAGGCGTGGCTCAAGGATGCCCGGGTGCAGTATGTGCGGGTGTGGCATTCGTTTGG
>WNGC01005079.1_pt1 | contig 19131 bp, 17 predicted proteins | sample 5400051 | NCBI WGS metagenome assembly WNGC01 (sample SAMN13153368, study PRJNA577476) | soil metagenome | isolation source: 20 cm soil or saprolite under grassland replicate 2 | place: USA:California | collected 2016-06-15
GAGCGGCCGATTTCCGGGTCGGCGCCCGCGCCCAGTCCCTTGGTGATGTTGCAGCCGATCTGCAGCGCGGTCTTCACCTTGGCGTGCTTGAGAGCCTGCGAGTCGGTGTTGATACACATGAACTCCACGCCGTCGATACCGGCCGTGACCATGTGGGCCACGGCGTTGCCGCCGCCACCACCTACGCCGATCACCTTGATGACGGCGCTCTGGCTGTATGCGTCCATCAGTTCAAACATGGCTATCGCTCCTTACACAAATACAAACGGTTGGTTGGGAGTCGTTTCATCGCTCTGTCAGCTTCAAAAGTTGCCCTGGAACCAGGAGCGCATGCGCTCGAACACCGATTTGGCGTTCCCGCCCAGGGAGTGCCCGCGATGTGCGGGCCGAACGTTGTCACGCGCGTAGAGCAGCAGCCCCACGCCGGTGGAGAAAATCGGGTTGCGCACCACGTCGGAAAGACCCTGCACGGCCTGCGGGACCCCTAAGCGCACCGGCACGTGGAACACTTCCTCGGCGAGCTCGATCGCGCCTTCCATCTTGGCGCTGCCGCCGGTGAGCACGATGCCGGCGGCGATCACTTCCTCGAAGCCGCTGCGCCGCAGCTCCTCGCGCACCAGGCCAAAGAGCTCCTCGTAGCGCGGCTCGACGATCTCGGCGAGCGTCTGGCGCGCCAGGCGGCGGGCGGGGCGCTCGCCGACGCTCGGCACCTCGATGCTCTCGTCGGGGTTGGCGAGCTGCGAGAGCGCGCAGGCGTAGCGGATCTTGATGTCCTCGGCGTACTGGGTCGGCGTGCGCATCGAGACCGCGATGTCGTTGGTCACCTGGTCGCCGGCGATCGGAATGACCGCCGTATGGCGGATCGCCCCATTGGCGAACACCGCCAGATCCGTGGTGCCGCCGCCGATGTCGACCAGGCACACGCCGAGCTCCTTCTCGTCCTCGGTGAGGACCGCGAAGCTCGAGGCGAGCTGCTCGAGCACCACGTCGTCGACTTCCAGCCCGCAGCGCTGGATGCACTTCTCGATGTGCCTCGAGGCGCACGCCCGACATGCCGATCGGGTCGCGGATGCCCTCCTGGCCGTCGACCAGGAACTCCTGCGGCAGCACGTGCAGGATCTTCTGGTCCGCGGGAATGGCCACGGCCTTGGCGGCATCGATCACGTGCTCGACGTCGCCGTGCGTGACCTCCTTGTCGCGCACGCCCACCACGCCGTGGGAGTTCAGGCTCCGTACGTGGCTGCCGGCGATGCCGGCGAACACCGAGTGGATCTCGCACCCGGCCATGAGCTCGGCTTCCTCCACCGCCCGCTGGATGGACTGCACCGTGGACTCGATGTTGACCACCACGCCCTTCTTCAGTCCGCGCGAGGGTTGCGAGCCCAGGCCCAGCAGCTCGATCGAGCCGTCGAGCCCCACCTCTCCCACCAGCGCCACCACCTTGGAGGTGCCGATGTCGAGCCCGACGATCAGATTTCTCTCGGCACGCTTAAGCATCGTGGCCACCGTCGCGGCCGGCGGCGCGGGCGGCAGCGCCGCGCCAGCCGATGGCAAAGCCGTTTGTGTAACGCATATCCACGTAGGCGATGTCCTCGGCGCGCTGGGTGACGAGCTTCAGCGCGGTGTTCATGAATTTCTCGAAGCGCTCGTCCACCTGGCGCCTTCCGAGGCGCACGGTGACGCCGTTGGCCAGATCGAATTCCCAGGCGCCGCGTGCATCCAGGCGCATCGCCGTGAGGCGCAGGCCCGCCTGCGACAGGCGCCCCTCCGCGGCCAGATAGCGCTGCGCCACGAGCGACTCCTTGCCCTCGGGGCCGGTGAGCTGCGCGAGCTCCGGCGGAATGTGGCGCTGGTCGGAGTCGAACAGCTCGCCACGGGTGTTGATGAGCCCCTTCTCGCCCCAGCGCGCCGCGGCGGTCTGCTCGATGACCAGCACGTTCAGGCCCCGGGGCCAGGCGCGCTGCACGCTCACCGCATCCACCCACGGCAGCGTGTGGATGGCGCGGCGCACCGCGGCGAGGTCCACCGACAGCAGGCCCGCGCCGTGCACCTTCTCCTTCACGACCCGCTCGACGTCCACCGGCGCCACGCGCTGGAAGCGCCCCTCCACCGCCACCGTCTCGATGGGTTGATCGAATGCCCACGACACCGCGCACCCCGCCGCCGCCATCCCCGCCAGCGCGAGCACCCACAGCCCGAGGGAGCGCCAGTTGGTCGCGGGTAGCCGCGGGCGCGCTTCCGAGGGTCTGCGACGGTTCTTGGGGCGGCCTAACATGCGCTACACCGGGGACCTGGGACTTGGGGCGGGCCGGCGGGTGAAGCTGGTCTCGAGCACGCGCCACACGAGCTCCTCGAAATCGACCTCGATGGCGCGCGCCGCCATCGGCACCAGGCTGTGGCTGGTCATGCCCGGAACGGTGTTGATCTCCAGCAGCAGCGGCCTTCCGGCGGCATCCATCATGAAGTCCGCCCGTCCCCAGCCCGAGGCGCCGGCCGCCTCGAATGCGGCGAGCGCCAGACTCGCGAGGTGCTCCTCGGCGCTCCTCGAGAGGCCGGACGGGCAGAAGTAGCGCGTGTCGTCGCGGAAGTACTTGGCCTCGTAGTCGTAGAAGGTCCGCGGCGTCTCGATGCGGATCGAGGGGAGCGCGCGCTCCTGCAGGATCGCCACGGTGTACTCAGGTCCCGCGATCCACGCCTCCGCAAACACCAGCGTCTCGAGCCGCGCGGCGAGCGCATAGGCGGCGGGCAGATCCGCGGCGCGCTCGACCTTGCTCATGCCGACGCTCGAGCCCTGGGTGGCGGGCTTCACGATCAGCGGCAGCTTGAGGCGCTCGAGCGCCGCCTCGAAATCCTGCGCCCCGCAGAGCACCACGAAGTCCGCGGTCGCAACCCCCACCGCCCGCGCCAGGCGCTTGGTGCGCAGCTTGTCCATGCCGATGGCCGAGCCCATCACCCCGCTCCCGGTATAGGGGACGCCCAGGTATTCGAGCGCGCCCTGCAGCGTGCCGTCCTCCCCTCCCGGACCGTGCAGCGCGATCCACACGCGCTCGAAGCCCCGGGCGATGAGATCCGAGAGCGGCGCATCGCGCGGATCGAAGGCGTGCGCGTCCACGCCGCGGCGCTTGAGCGCCTCCAGCACCGCGTTGCCCGAGAGGAGCGAGATCTCGCGCTCGCTGGAGTCGCCGCCGAACAGCACCGCCACGCGGCCGAACTCCCCCGCCGCGGTGGCGCGGCGCAGCTGGCGCGGTTCGTAGCTCAGGCGCATGGCTTACGGCACTCCCACGATCCGTACCTCGGGCTGCAGCGCGACCCCGTGCACGCGCTCGACCGTGTCGCGCACGTGCGCGATCAGGCGCTCCAGGTCCGCGGCGCTCGCCTGGCCGTGATTGATGATGAAATTCGCATGCTTCTGCGACACCGAGGCATCGCCGATGCGAAATCCCTTCAGCCCCGCGCCCTCGATGAGGCGCGCGGCGTGATCGCCCGGCGGGTTGGTGAACACCGAGCCGCAGCTCCACTCCCCGATCGGCTGCGACGCGCGGCGTTGCTCGAGGAGCGCCCGCACCTCGCCCTCGTGCGCGCCCGGACGGCGCTCGAAGCGCAAGCTCGCGGCGATGAACCATTCCTCGGGCGCGGGCGCGATGACCTGGCGGTAGCTGACGCGGTACTCGCCGGATGCGCGCTGGTGCGTCTCGCCGCCGCGGTCGATGGTTTCCACGCTGAGCACGTGGCGCCAGGTTTCCCCGCCAAAGGCGCCGGCGTTCATCGCCAGGGCGCCGCCGAGGGTTCCGGGAATGCCGGCGAAGAATTCCGCAGGCCCGAGTCCCCACTTGATGCACTGCCGGGCGATGCGTGCACAGGCGACGCCGGCCTCAACCTGCACCGTGGTGTCGTCGACGCGCGTCAGGGCATCGAGGCCGTGCGTGCTGATGACGATCCCCTTGAGGCCCCCGTCACGCACCAGCAGGTTGCTGCCCAGGCCGATGAAGTGGATCGGCACCGCGGCGGGCAGCGTGCGCAGGAACACCGCCAGCTCGGCGCGGTCGCGCGGATTGAAGAACACCTCCGCCGGTCCTCCCACATGCCAGGAGGTGTGGCGGCTCAGGGGCTCATCGCGCTGCACGCGCACCAGGAATTCCGGGGCCACGGCGAGCGTCACGACGAGCTCCCCGGCGGCAGCAGGGCCGCGAGCGCCCCGGGAAGCGCGTGCGCCACGGCGCTGATGTTGCCCGCGCCCATGGCGAGGATGACGTCGCCATCGCGGATCACGTCCTTGAGCGAGCCGGCGAGCTCCTCGACCTTCTCGACGAACAACGGCTCGAGCTGTCCGCGGCTGCGCACCGCGCGGCAGATGGCGCGGCCGTCGGCGCCGGGGATCGCGGTCTCGCCCGCGGCGTAGACCTCGGTCACGCACAGGGCGTCGGCGCCCGAGAGCGCCTTGCCGATGTGCTGCAGCCGCCGGTCGATGCCCTGGAAGGCGGTGAGCGCGCGCAGGATCGCCTCATCGGCGATGTCGAGCTCGGTGGCGACCGCGATCGCCGCGAGCGCGTTACGCACGTTGTGCACGCCGGCAAGATTCACCGTCACGGCGAGCGGCGCCGCTGCGGCTCGCCTGACGTCGAAATGCGTCTGCAACCCCGCGGGGCGCAGGTTCTCGCCCCGCACGTCCGCCCCCGACTCGAGGCCGTAGGAGAGGATCGGGCGCCCGACTTCCTGCAGGATGCTGCGCAGGTGCTCGTCGTCCGCGCACAGCACCGCCAGGCCGTAGAACGGCAGGTTGTGCAGGAAGTCGACGAAGCTCTGCTTGAGGAGCCCGAAGTCCCCGCCGTGGGTGCTCAGGTGATCGGTGTCGATGTTGGTGACGATCGCAATCAGCGGCTGCAGGTGCGTGAACGAGGCGTCGCTCTCATCGGCCTCGGCGACCAGGTAGCGCCCGGCGCCCAGGCGCGCGTTGCTGGCGGCGCTCTTGAGGCGCCCGCCGATGACGTAGGTCGGGTCCTCGCCGCCTTCGGAGAGGATGCTGGCGATGAGGCTGGTGGTGGTGGTCTTGCCGTGCGTGCCGGCGACCGCGATCGAATAGCGGAAGCGCATGAGCTCGGCGAGCATCTCGGCGCGCGCCACCACCGGGATGCGCGCCGCGAGCGCCGCCCGCAGCTCAGGGTTGTCGCGCGCCACCGCGGCCGAGGCGACCACCACATCGGCGCCGGCGATGTTGGCGGCCGCGTGACCGATGCTGACGCGTGCGCCGAGCCCCGCGAGCCATTGCGTCACGGTGCTGGTGCGCAGGTCCGAGCCCTGGACCCGGTAGCCGAGATTCAGCAGCACCTCGGCGATGCCGCTCATGCCGCTGCCGCCGATGCCGACGAAGTGGATGGTGTTGATACGGCGCATGCGGTCGCGCCGGTCGGGCGTGACGCGACGCTCGACGCTCACGCGCTCGGGCAACGTGCGCCGCTCCCCGCTCATGCAGCCCTCCGCGCCAGCTCCAGGCACGAGGCGGCGAGCTCATCCGCGGCGCGCGGCTTGGCGAGCAGGCGTGCCCGCTCGGCCATGGCGAGCAGCTTGCCGCGGCCGGCGCACAGGCGCTGCAGCTCGGCGGCGAGGCGCTCGGCGGTGAGCTCGCGGTCGGGTATCACCACCGCGGCGCCCTCGCGCACCAGGTACTGCGCGTTGTACGCCTGATGATCGTCCACGCTTCCCGGGAAGGGCACGAGGATCGCGGCCACGCCCACCGCGGCGAGCTCGGAGACGGTGAGCGCGCCGGCGCGGCAGATCACCAGGTCCGCCCAGCCGTACGCCTCGCTCATGTCCTCGATGAACGGACGCACATCCGCGCGCACCCCCGCCTGGACATAGCTGGCGCGCCCGGCGTCGAGCCAGCGCTCGCCGGCCTGATGACGCACGTCGAAGACGAGTGAGCCCGCCACGCGCTTCAGCGCAAAGGGCACGACGGCATTGAGCCGCGTGGCACCCTGGCTGCCGCCGATCACCAGGATCCGCACCGGACCTGAGCGCCCGGCGAAGCGCTGCGCGGGCGGCGGCACGGCGCTGATATCGGCCCGCACCGGGTTGCCGATGAGGCGCGCCTGCACGCCCTGTCCGAAGCTGCCCGGAAAGGCTTCCAGCACCTGGCGCGCCAGGTGCGCCAGAACGCGGTTGGTGAAGCCGGCGACGGCGTTCTGCTCATGAATGAGCAGCGGCCGGCGCGTGAGCCAGGCGGCAAGCCCGCCGGGACCGGTCACGAAGCCTCCCAGACCGACCACGACCAGCGGTCGGTGGCGCCGCATGACGCGCAGCGCCTGGACGAGGGCCACACCTAAGCGAAAGGGCGCGGCCAGCCAGGTGAGCAGGCCCTTGCCGCGCAACCCGCCGACCGACAGCCGCTCGATCGGAATGCCCTCGGCCGGAATGACGCGCGACTCGAGTCCCCGCGCCGTGCCGAGCCAGATGACCGGCAGGGACTGCTCGCGCAGCAGGCGCGCCAGCGCCAGCGCCGGGAAGACGTGTCCACCGGTGCCGCCGGCCATGATGAGGATCGGCCGGCTCATGAGGCGCCTCGCACGGTGGCCGAGCCGCGTTGCTCGCGCAGCGCCTCGTGATACACGCGCAATACCAGTCCCACCCACGCGAGCCCCACGACCAGGCTCGAGCGGCCGTAGCTCATCAGCGGCAGCGTCAGGCCCTTGGTCGGCAACACGCCCATGTTGACGCCGACGTTGATGAAGGCCTGGATGCCGACCCACAGGCCAAAGCCCGCCGCCAGGAGGCTCGGGAACTTCAGGCCCGCCTGCGAGGCGAGTCGCGCGATGTAGAAGCTGCGCCAGATGAGAGCCAGGAACAGGGACAGCGTCAGTGTCACCCCGAGCAGCCCCAGCTCCTCGGCCAGCACCGCGAACAGGAAGTCGGTGTGCGCTTCCGGCAGATAGAACAGCTTCTGCACGCTGTCGCCCAGTCCCACGCCCAACCACTGGCCGCGGCCGATGGCGATCAGCGACTGCGTCAGCTGGAAGCCGCTGTTGAAGGGGTCCGCCCACGGATCGAGAAACGCGGTCAGGCGGCGCAGCCGATAGCTGGCGCTGACCGCGAGCACCGCAAAGCCCCCGGCGGCGATCGCGGTCGTGGCGATCACGTAGCGCAGCCGCGCGCCGGCCAGGAACAACAGCGCAAAGCCGGTGGCGAACAGCACGGTGGCGGCGCCGAAGTCCGGCTCGAGCAGCAGCAGGGCGCTCACACCGCACAGCAGCCCCAGCGGCTTGAGAGCTCCGGCGAGGGACTCGCGCAGCTGCGTCTCGCGGCGCACGGCGTAGCTGGCGAGGTACACCAGCACCAGCACGCGCGAGAGCTCCGAGACCTGGAAGTTGACCCCGGCGAGGTGCAGCCAGCGCCGGCTCCCGTTGACCGCGTGCCCGAGCCCGGGAATGAGCACCAGAGCCAACAGGCCGATCGCGAGCGCCAGCAGCGCCACGCCGGCGCGCTCGAGGAGCGCCGTGGGGACCGAGAACATGAGCGCGCCACAGCACGCGCCGATGAGCGTCAGCAGCAGCTGGCGCTCGAGGTAGTAGAACGGCTGCCCGGTGTCCTGGCTGGCGATCGACACCGAGGCGGAGGTCACCATCACGAGCCCCAGCAGCACGATGCCGAGCACGAGCGCCAGGGTCACCGCATCGAGGTGCACGCCGCCGCTCCTGGCGCTGGAGCGCGCGAATCCCAGCAGCGCGGCATGGGTGGGCGCGCTCATGCCGCGAGCTCCTGCACCGCCTGCGTGAACACCGCGCCGCGATGGCCGTAGTCGCGGAACATGTCCAGGCTCGCGCACGCCGGCGACAGCAGCACGGTGTCGCCGGGAAGCGCGGCGCGCGCGGCCGAGCGCACCGCTTCGGGGAGCGTCGCGCAGGTCTCGAGCGTGCACACGCCCGCGAGTGCGCGCGCGATCAGCGCGGCGTCGCGGCCAATGAGCACCGCATGGCGCACCTTGCCGCGAAAGGCCGCCGCCAGAGGTGCGAAGTCCTGGTTCTTGCCCTCGCCACCGGCGATCATCACCAGCGGCCCCGCCATGCCGGCGACCGCGGCGAGCGTGGCGCCGACGTTGGTCCCCTTGGAGTCGTTGATGTAGGTGACGCCGTGCACGTCGGCCACCCATTGCGAGCGGTGCGGGAGCCCGGCGAATGCGGCGAGCTCCGCCAGCATCGCTGGCTGCGGGAGCGAGAGCGCCTCGCCGAGGGCGAGCGCGGCGAGCGCGTTGGCGGCATTGTGAAGCCCCCTGATCTTCATGGCCGACACCGGCATGAGGGGCGCACCAAGGCGTGTCAGCCACCATTCGCGCTCGTGCATGGCCACCGCGTAGTCGGCGCCGATGGCGGCGCGCAGCGAAAAGCCCAGGGTGCGCGAGGCCGCGCGCGGCATGGCCATCACCAGCGGATCATCGAGATTGATCACCGCGGTGTCGCAGCGGGCGAAAATACGCGCCTTGGCGGCGGCATAGCTCGCCACGCTCGCGTAGCGGTCGAGGTGATCGGGGCTGACGTTCAGGACCGTCGCGGCGCGGCAGTACAGTGTGGCCGTGGTCTCGAGCTGAAAGCTCGACAGCTCCAGCACGTACAGCTCGGTGCCCTGGGTGAGCAGATCGAGCGCCGGCTCGCCCAGGTTGCCGCCGGCGCGCACGCGCACCCCGGCGCGCTGCGCCATGCGCGCCACCAGTGTGGTGACGGTGCTCTTGCCGTTGGTGCCGGTGATGCCGACCACCGGTGCATCGACCGCGCGCGCGAACAGCTCGATGTCGCCCACGATCGTGAGCCCGCGCCGGCGCGCCTCGGCGAAGAACGGCTCGGCGAGCGACACCCCGGGGGATGCGACCACGCACACCGCGCCCTCGAGGAGCCCCGCATCGAGCCCGCCGCTGCGCACCGTGATGAGCGCATCGAGCGCGCGCAGGGCGGGAAGCTGCGGGGGCGCCGTGCGTGTATCGGTCACCGCGAGGCGCCAGCCGCGCAGCCGCAGATGCCGCGCGCACGACAGCCCGGTGGCGCCCAAGCCCACGATCACGGCGTACGGTGCGTTGGTGGTGTCGGCGCTCATCGCAGTTTCAGCGTCGCAAGACCTGCGAGCACCAGCAGCAGCGAGATGATCCAGAAACGCACGATCACCTTCGGCTCCGGCCAGCCCTTGAGCTCGAAGTGGTGGTGGATGGGCGCCATCCTGAAGATGCGCTTGCCGGTGAGCTTGAAGGAGGCGACCTGCAGGATCACGGAAGCGGTCTCGAGCACGAACACCCCGCTCATCACCAGCACGACCAGCTCCTGGCGCACGATCACCGCCAGCACCCCGATGGCCGCTCCGATCGCCAGTGCCCCGACGTCCCCCATGAACACCTGGGCCGGATAGGAGTTGAACCACAGGAACCCGAGGCCCGCCCCCGCGAGCGAGGCGCAGAAGATCAACAGCTCGCCCGCGCCGCGGATGTCGGGAATCTGCAGGTAGTGGGCGAACACCGCATTGCCGCTGGCGTAGGCGAAGATCCCGAGCGCCGAGCTCACCAGCGCCGCCGGCATGATCGCCAGCCCGTCGAGCCCGTCGGTGAGATTCACGGCGTTGCTCATGCCGACGATCATCAGATAGGAGAGCACGATGAAGCCGAAGGCCGAGAGCGGCGCGTGAAAGGTCTTGAAGAACGGCAGAAACAGCGTGGTCTCCGCCGGCTCGGTGGCGGTGTAGTAGAGCGTCGCGGCGGTGGCGAGCCCGGCCACCGATTGCCAGAAATACTTCCAGCGCGGCACCAGGCCCCTGGGGTTGCGCACCATGAGCTTCAGGTAGTCGTCGTAGAAGCCGATGAGGCCGAAGGCGAAGGTGACGCCGAGCACCGTCCAGACGAGGCGATTCGACAGCTCGGCCCACAACAGCGTGCTGGCGAGCGTAGTCACGAGGATCAGCGTGCCACCCATGGTCGGGGTGCCGGCCTTCAGCAGGTGAGTGGGCGGGCCGTCGTCGCGCACCACCTGCCCGATCTGACCGCGCACCAGGTGCCTGATCAGCGACGGACCGACGAGCAGCGACAGGCCGAGCGCCGAGGCGGTGGCGAGGATCGCGCGGAACGTCAGGTACGCGAACACATGCGCACCCGGGATGCGGGCGGGGAGCTGCTGTGTGATCCAGTAGAGCATTCAATGTCCGCCCGTGGCAGAGGGGTCGGCGGTGAGCGCATCCACCACGCGCTCCAGGCGGTTCATGCGCGAGCCCTTGATGAGGAGGCGCACCTGCGGCCCCGCCCGGCCGAGCTCCGCGCTGAGCGCGGCGGTGAGCGCGGCGGCGTCGGCAAACCAGTGCGCGCCCGCACCGAAGCTGTCGACCGCGCGCGCCGCGAGCGCACCGGTTGCATACAGGCGCTCGACGCCGTGTGCGCGCGCGAATTCGCCGATCTCGCTGTGCGCACTTTCCGCGAACTCGCCGAGCTCCGCCATGTCGCCCAGCACCAGCCACCTGCGGCCCGCGAGCGAGCCGAGCACCTCGATGGCGGCCCGCACCGAGCTGGGATTGGCGTTGTAGGAGTCGTCGATGAGCCAGGCGCCGCTCGCGCCCTGCTTGAACTGCAGCCGCCCGGGAACCGCGCGCACCGCGGCCAGACCCGCCGCGATGTGCTCGAGGCTGGCGCCGGCGCTGGCCGCGGCGGCGGCGGCGGCGAGCGCGTTGGCGACGTTGTGGGCGCCGCCCACCGCGAGTTGAATCGCGGCGCTGCCGGAGGGGGCGGTGAGCCGGAAGTGGGTGCGGAACCCCGCGGAGCCCACCGCGGTGTGCAGCTCGCTCGCGCTGAAGTCCGCCGGCTCGCGCACCCCGAAGCTGACCACGCGCGCCGGGGTGAGCGCGCGCCACAGGCCCGCGAACTCGTCGTCCGCATTGATGACGGCGGTGGCCTCGGCGGTGAGGCCGGCGACCATTTCGCCCTCGGCGCGCGCCACCGCTTCGAGGCTGCCGAAGCCCTCGAGGTGCTCGGCTCCGGCATTGGTGATCATGCCGATGGTGGGGCGCGCGATGGCGACCAGGGCGGCGACTTCGCCGGAGCGATTGGCGCCCATTTCCACCACCGCAAAGCGATGCGTGGGCGTGAGGCGCAGCAGCGTCAGCGGCACGCCGATGTGGTTGTTGAGATTGCCGCGGGTGGCCAGACAGCTGCCGGCCTCCCCGAGGATCGCGGCCGTCATTTCCTTGGCGGTGGTCTTGCCGTTGCTGCCCGCCACGCCCACCAGTGGGCCGCGAAAATGCGCGCGCCAGGCCCGCGCGGCGCGCTCGAGCGCCGCCTGGGTATCGGGCACGATGATCTGCGCCAGCTTCACCGGCCGCTCGGCATCGACCAGCGCGCCGGCGGCCCCAAGGGCGAGCGCCGCGCCGAGGAAGTCGTGGCCGTCGAACCTCGGCCCCTTGAGCGCTATGAACAGCTGTTGGGCGGTGAGCGTGCGCGAGTCGCTCACCACGTCGGTGTACGCGGCGTCGGCCCCGGACAGCCGCCCGCCGCAGGCGCGCGCAAACTCCGCCAGCGTGCGTTTCATGCCGGCAGCCTCGCGAGCTCGGCGCTGACCACCGCCTGGTCGCGGAACGCGCGCCGCACGCCGCCGTGGATCTGATACTCCTCGTGCCCCTTGCCGGCGATCAGCACCACGTCCTCGGGGCCCGAGCGCTGCAGGGCCATGCGGATGGCGAGCCCGCGGTCGTGCTCGATCACGAGCGGCGCGCGCTGCGGCACACCGGCGACGATGTCCGCGACGATCCGCGCCGCGTCTTCGCCGCGCGGGTTGTCGTCGGTCACGATGAGGTCGTCGGCGAGCTCGGCCGCGACCTTGCCCATGAGCGGGCGCTTGCCGGCGTCGCGCTCGCCGCCACAGCCGAACACCACCCGCAGCTGTCCGCGGCAGTGCAGGCGCGCCGCGCGCAGCGCGTTGGCGAGCGCATCGGGGGTATGGGCGTAGTCCACGATGGCGAGCGGCGTGCGCCCGCGCCCGCCGAACATCTCCATGCGCCCGCTCGCCGCCCGGCTCGCCGACAGCGCGCGCGCCGCCTCGTCGAGCGGGATGTTCCAGGCGAGCAGCACCGCCAGCACCGTGAGCGCGTTGTCGACGTTGAACTCGCCCATCAGGCGCAGCGGCAGCGGCCGTGGAGCCCTCCTCGGCCAGACGCGCCCCGAACGGATCATCGACATTGATGACCCGGTGGGCGAGCCCGGGTAAGGCGAGGAGGCGCGCCTTGGCCGCGCCATAGGCCTCCATGGTGCCGTGATAGTCGAGATGATCGCGGGTCAGGTTGGTGAAGGCGGCGGTGTTGAAGCGCACGCCGTTGACGCGCCCCTGGTCGAGGGCGTGCGAGGACACCTCCATGCTCACGCATTCGGCGCCGAGGGAGCGCAGCGCTGCGAGCTGGCGGTGAATGCTCACCGCATCCGAAGTGGTGTGCAGCGTGGGAGTGAGCTGTGCGGGCATGCCTACGCCGAGCGTGCCGATATACGCGCACCGGCGGCGGCAATGCTGCAGCGCCTGCGCCAGCAGCCACGCACAGGTGGTCTTGCCGTTGGTGCCGGTGATGCCCGCGACCGTGAGCTGCTGTGAGGGCGCGCCGAAGAAGCGGTCGGCGATGAGGCCGGCGCGCTCGCCAAGCTTCGGCACCGCGGCGACGAACGTGCCGGCGGGCAGTTGCGGGGCCGCCTCCCCGGTCTCGCCGTCGCGCTCGTAGAGCACCGCGCGTGCGCCGCGCGCCACGGCGTCGGCGGCGAATTCGAGCCCGTGGTGGGTGCGTCCCCGGCAGGCGAGAAACAGCGCGCCGGGAAGCACGGCGCGGCTGTCGAGCGTCACATCGCTCACCAGCACCTGCGCGGGCGCGGCGGCAAAGCCGGCGGTGAGCTGCGCAAGCGAGCGCGTCGTCACCGTGCCCGTGTGCGTGCCTTCGCTCATGGCAGCGCCGCCGTGCGCGTATCGAGGGCGGGGCTGGCCGGCAGTTCCTCGGGCGCCTTGACGGGCTGGTCGGGCGCCACGGCGAGCAAGCGCAGCGCCCCGCCGATCACCCTGGAGAACACGGGAGCTGCGACCTGTCCGCCCATGTGCAGTCCCGCGCCCGGCTCGTCGATGACCACCACCGCGGCGAGGCGTGGCTCGCTCGCCGGAGCCACCCCGCCGAACACCGCCATGTAGCGATCGGTCGAATAGCCGCCGGCGGTGGCTTTCCACGCGGTGCCGGTCTTGCCCGATACGCGGTAGCCCGGGATGGCCGCGAGCTTGCCGGTGCCTTCTGCGGCCACCACCGACTCGAGCATGCCGACCAGCTCGCGGCACACCTGGGCCCCGAGCGCCCGCTCGCCGGGCGCCGCTCCCTCGACGCGCAGGAAAGATACCGGGCGGGCGATGCCGAACGCGCCGATGGTTGCGTAGGCGTGCGCCAGCTGCAGCGGCGTGACCGAGAGCCCGTAGCCATGGGACATGGTGACGATGCCGATGGGACGCCACTGCGAGTAGACGGGCAAGAGGCCCGCCGACTCCCCCGGATAGCCGCTGGTGCTGACCTGGCCGAAACCCAGATGGTTCAGCGTGCCCCAGATCTCCTCCGGCGGCAGCGTGAGGGCGATGTGCGCCATGCCGACGTTGGAGCTCTTGGCGAGCACGGTGGCGATGTCGATCGCGCCGTAGTTGTGCTCGTCCTCGAAGATCTTCACGCCGACCTTGAAGAAGCCCGGCGAGGTGTCGATGAGGCTGCGGTTGTCGTATTTGCCCGAGGCGAGCCCCGCGGCCACGAAGAACGGCTTGATGGATGAGCCGGGCTCGAAGATATCGGTGGCCGCGCGGTTGCGATAGACGCCGCTCTGGATCTGGTCGCGGTCGTTGGGGTTGTAGGCCGGCTGGTTCACCATCGCGAGCACCTCGCCGCTGGTGACGTCGAGCACCACCGCGGAGCCCGCGCGCGCGCGCTGGTCGCGGATCGCCGCCTTGAGCTCACGGTACGCAAGGTACTGGATGCGCAGGTCGATCGACAGCACCAGGTCGCGCCCCGGACGCGCCGGCTTGATGCTCTCCACGTTCTGGACGATGCGTCCGTAGCGGTCCTGGATGACACGCTTCGCGCCATCCTCGCCGGCGAGCCAGTGATCGAAGGCGAGCTCCAGGCCCTCCTGCCCGGCATCATCGACGTTGGTGAACCCGAGCAGGTGCCCGGTCACCTCGCCGGTGGGGTAATAGCGGCGGTACTCGCGCGAGGTGTACACGCCCGGGATCCCGAGCGCCTTGATCTGCTCGGCTTCCGCGGGCTGGCGGTGGCGCGCGAGGTACAGGAACTCGCGCTCGAGATTGCTGGTGACCCGGCGCGCGAGCTCCTGGCGGTCGAGCTTCAGCGCGGCGGCGAGTCGCGGAATTTGCTCGGTGGCGAGCGCCAGCTCGCGCGGATTCACCCACACCGAGTCCACGGGCGTGCTGACCGCGAGCGGCTCGCCGTAGCGGTCGGTGATGGTGCCGCGGTGCGCGGCGATCTCCAGCACGCGCGAGAAACGCGCATCGCCCTCGCGGGCGAGAAAGCCGTGATCGACGAGTTGCAGATTCACCGCGCGCCATGCGAGCGCCAGCGCGCTGATCGCCAGCAGCCCCTGCAACAGGAGCGAGCGCCAGCGGAACGAGGCAGGCGCTGCGTCGCGTGCGCTGCGGCTCTTCATGGGGCGACGATCTCGATCTGCTTCGGGGGCGGCATCGCCATGCGCAGCTTCGCGCTCGCGACGCGCTCGACGAAGGCATGAGTGGACCAGGCGCTCTGCTCGAGCTGCAGCTGGCCCCATTCGATTTCCAGGTTGTCGCGGCGCGCGTTCAGAGCCTCCAGCTCCACGAACATCTGCCGTGCGCGGTGCTTGCAGTAGATGGCGCCGGCCGCCGAGCCGAGCGCCGCCAGCCACAGCAGCGGCACGGCGATGATGAGCGCCGCACGTGCGTTCACGCGAGTCGCTCCGCCACGCGCAGCAGCGCGCTGCGGGCGCGGGGGTTCCTCTGCAGCTCCGCCGATGCCGGTCGGCTCTTGCGGCCGATGAGCTTCAGGCGCGGCTGCGCGCCGGGGGGCACGAGGGGCAGATCCTTCAGGGCCGGGTCGATCTGCGACTCGCGCTGCATGAAGCGCTTGACCACTCGATCCTCGAGGGAGTGGAAGCTGATGACCGCGAGCCGCCCGCCGGGGGCGAGGGCCCCGAGCGCGCCGGCGAGGCCACGCTCGAGCTGCCCGAGCTCGTCGTTGATGAACATGCGCAGCGCCTGGAACGTGCGGGTCGCCGGATGCTTGCCGGGCTCGCGCGTGCGCACGGCGGCCCCGATGAGGGCGGCGAGCTCGCCGGTGCGGGTGAGCGCATGAGCGCGCCGCGCCGCGACGATGGCCTGCGCCACGCGCCGCGCGAAACGCTCCTCTCCGAAGGTGGCGATCACCTGGCGCATCTCGTCAAGGCTCGCACGAGCGAGCCACGCAGAAACGGGTTCGCCGCGCGTCGGGTCCATGCGCATGTCGAGCGGGCCGTCAGCGCGGAAGCTGAACCCGCGCTGCGGATCATCGAGCTGCGGCGAGGACACGCCGAGGTCGAAGAGCACACCGCGGCAAGCACGATCGTGCGCGTGTGCCGGCACGAGCGTGCCGAGGTCGGCAAACGACGCGTGCACGAGCGTAAGCCGCATTTCGTCGGCAAAACGCTGCCGGCCGGCCGCGATGGCCTGCGGATCGCGGTCGAGCGCGAGCACGCGGCCTTCTCGACCCAGGGCCTGGAGGAGTAGTGACGTATGACCGCCACGCCCGAACGTCGCATCGACATAGTAACCGCCCGCTTCCACGGCGAGCCCTGCGAGCGCCTCGGCGGCGAGCACCGGTGTGTGCTCATCCACCTGCGAAGCGGAACGGCCCCGCCCCCTTGAGTGCGCTTGCCACGGGCTGCGCCAACCAGTCGAAACCCTTACAGCGACAGTGACTCGAGCTCGGAAGGCAGATCGCCCGGGGCGGCCTCGGTGTTCAGCCACAGGTCGCGCCGCTCGTTCCAGCGCGCCTCATCCCACAGCTCGAACCGATTGCCCTGACCGATCAGCATTCCATGGCGCCCGAGCTTCGCGAACTCGCGCAGCTCGGGTGGCAGCAGGAGCCTCCCGTGCCCGTCAAGAGGCAGATCCGTCGCATAGCCGACCATCAGCCGCTGCAGCCGGCGCGCGGTCGCGTTCAGCGTCGGCAGGCTCATCAGCTTGCGTTCGGTCACTTCCCATTCGGGCAGCGGATAGATGAGGAGGCACTGATCCTTGTCGACGGTGACGACCAGCTTTCCCTGGGCGAGTTCGCTGATCTGCTCGCGGTAGCGGTTGGGCATGACCATCCGCCCCTTGTCATCCAGGGTGATCTTCGTTGCGCCGCGAAACATGACCCGTCAGGGCGAGAGCCGCCCATTTCCCCCCACTTTCTCCCACTGGGCGCCACTATGGAATCGGGGGCGAACTATGTCAATTCAAAATAGTGAGAAATTCGTCGCATTCACAAAGACTTATGTGGAAGCACTTATGTCAGGAACCACAGTGTCGCAAAGTCGCGAAGCGCATTCAAAATATGGGTGCTGGATGGAAGTCAGCCCGCCCAGATCCGCGCCCGCGCGCAGCTTCCCGCCGATGCCCCGTGTGACATAACTCGCAACCCCCACCCGACGCTCCATCTAGAATCGCGACCGACAACACGCGCAAGGACGAGGTTCTTGAACAGCGAGAGCGCCGCACTTGCGGCATCGAATAAGCGCTTCGGCGCAGGGCACGGTCGGCTGGTTCTCCTGTTCTTCGTCTCGGGTATCGCGGCGTTGATCTACCAGGTGTGCTGGCAGCGGCTGCTGTTCGAGGCGTTCGGCGTGGATATCGAGTCAGTCACGATCATCGTGTCGACTTTCATGCTGGGTCTGGGCCTCGGAGCCCTCGCCGGCGGCCAGCTCGCCGACCGCTACCCAGGCCGGCAGCTGGCGCTGTTCGCACTCATCGAGTTCGCCATAGCCGTCTTCGGGCTCTTGAGTCCCTGGCTGATTCGCGCGATCGGTGCGGCGGCCGTGAAGGGCTCGCTCGGCACGATCGCCGCTGTCAACTTCCTGTTACTGCTGTCTCCGACCGTGCTGATGGGCGCAACGCTGCCGATTCTCGTGACGCATGTCGTGCGCCAGTTCCGCAACATCGGCGTGTCGATCGGCCTGCTGTACTTCGCCAACACCCTCGGTGCGGCCTGCGGCGCGGCGCTCACCGGGATGCTGGTGCTCTACTACCTGGGGCTGGCATCCACCATCTATGTCGCGGTGGCGCTCAATATCATCGTCAGCGTCGGCGTCTCGTGGGGACTGCCCGGGCGCGATGTTTAGCTTCCCCTGGTGGTTATCGCTAGCCATCGGCTTTCTCAGCCTGAGCGAGGAGATCCTCTGGGTCCGGGTGGTCGGCTTCGCATTCCAGACCCTGCCGTTCGCCTTCTCGTTCGTGCTGGCATGTTATCTGGTGGGTATCGCGCTCGGCGCTGCCTTCGGCAAGAGACTGTGCGCGCGTACGCAGAATCTCTACGGCGCCGCCGCGGTAGTGTTGGGCATCGCCGCCCTCGCCGATGCCTGGACGCCTCGGGCGATCAGCGATTTTCTACTGCCGAGCAATTCATACCGCCTGGGAGTCTTCGCCGTCGCCATCATCGTCACGGCGGCCCTCAAGAGCATCCTCTTTCCGATCGCGCATCACCTCGGTTCGTTCGCCGAGGGACCGCGCGTGGGCCGCTCGGTCTCGCGCATCTATTTCGGCAATATCATCGGCGCCACGCTCGGGCCGCTGGTGACCGGTTTCCTGGCCCTCGATCATCTGAACGTCGACGAGTGCTTCGTGCTCGCCGGGATCACTTGTCTGCTGATCTGTGTCGCCTGCGCCCTCAAGAGCGGCAGGTGGCAGTTCATCGGCGTGCCGCTCGCGGCCGCGCTACTGTTGAGCGGTTTCGCGGTGCGCGTCGCCCGCCCGGGTCCGGGTTCGCTGCGGATGCTGGCGGTGGGCGGCACTGAATCCCTGACACACTTCTCCGCCAACCGCCACGGGGTGATTCACACCATTCTTACCAATGTCGGTGACTTCGTGTTCGGCGGCAACGTCTACGACGGCATCGCCGCGGTGAACCTCGAGGTCAACGCGAACCGCCTAGACCGCGTGTACCTGCTGGCTCTGCTGCGCCCGGATGCGAAACGCGTGCTCACGGTGGGACTGTCCGGCGGTGCCTGGGTGCGGGCCCTGCAGGGATTTCCCGGCGTCGCAAGCATCGACGTGGTGGAGATCAATCCGGCTTACGTCGATCTGATCCGCTCCTATCCACAGCTTGCACCGCTGCTCGATGATCCGCGAATACACATCCACATCGATGACGGCCGCCGCTGGCTCAAGCGCAACCCCGAGACGCGCTACGACCTCATCGTGCAGAACACCACCTACCATTGGCGCGCCAATGCCGGCAACCTGCTATCGCGCGAGTACCTCACCGAGGTGAAGAAGCATCTGAATCCCGGCGGCGTCGTCACCACCAACACGACCGGTTCGTTCGACGTGCTGGCCACCGCCCGTGCGGTGTTTCCGTACGCCTATCGCTATGCCAACTTCGCCTACGCATCAGATCACCCCCTGACGCCCGATGTCGCGCTGCTCGCGCAGGTACGGCGGCCGGACGGCACGCCGCTCGAGTCGGCAGCCGCGCCGACCGGCAGCGTCGTCGCACTGCTCGCGCAGGCGCGCCTGCAACCCGCCGATACCTTCATCGCACAGCGCCACGCGCAAGCGCTGGTGATCAGCGATGACAACCTAGTGTCGGAATACCGTCACGGCAGGCGTTTCGGCCCCGGGTTTCTGCAGGCACTGCTGCCGGGGGAGCCGCCGCACTTCGAGCTGGACGACCCCTGAGGCCTTGGGTAGCGATCCGCGCCGGCTTAGGCCTCGAACGCATGCTGGATCCACTCGATGCGCGGCGCGGCGCCGTGCGGATCCCCCACCACGATGACGTCGAAGCGCACCGGCAGCTGCGCCAGCTCCGCACGCTGCTGCAGGAGCGCTCTCGCGGCGCGTGTGATGCGCTGCTGTTTGCGCCGGTCGACGCTCGCCGCCGCGCCGCCGTAGGCGCTGC
>WNGC01000765.1_pt1 | contig 19103 bp, 17 predicted proteins | sample 5400051 | NCBI WGS metagenome assembly WNGC01 (sample SAMN13153368, study PRJNA577476) | soil metagenome | isolation source: 20 cm soil or saprolite under grassland replicate 2 | place: USA:California | collected 2016-06-15
CGGCGGAAGCTCGCCGCATCCGCCAGGAAGGCCGGCTCTTTCCGATCGGCCTTGCCACGTACGCGGTCGGCATTGCACTCGCGTTTGTCGCGCCGATCGCGAGCCTCGCGGTCTACGGCCTCACCGCGCTGTTCTATGCGCTGCCGCAATTGCCGCTTCCGACGCGGGCGAGGAGTCACTAAACGCCGCGTGACACGTCGGAGACCCGACTGTGGCGAAGACGTGTAATCGCGCTCACCGTCGCCGGTGTTCTGGGCGTGTTCGCCGTCCTCCCTCATCCATTCGAGCACCTGGCGCAGTTCTTCGGAACCGGTGTCCTCATCGCCATCGCCGCCATCGCGGGCGCAGAGTTCGCGCCGCGCGTCGGTCTGGTGACGGCGATCATCGACGCTGCGCTCACCGGTCAGGCGTTCCTCACTCGGGCGCGCTCGGTTGTCGCGCTCGCGATCGGACTCGGAGTCGTCACGGCGCTCGCAGTCGTCGCGCTCGACGTCGTCGTCTTCGCGCCGCTGGTGCCGGAGACGAAGGCGCTACCCGCACGGCCGCTCTGGACGGGTGCGCTCGCCGCCCTGTACGGCGGGCTTGCCGAGGAGACCCTCTGGCGGTACGGCGCGATGTCGTTCCTCGTTTGGCTGTTCACGAAATTCGTCCGCGGGCGCACTGCGTATTGGACGGCGATCGTCGGCGCGTCGGTGGTGTTCGGCCTCGCGCATCTTCCGGCGACCGATGCACTCGTGCCACTGACCGCGTTGGTCGTGACGCGAACGATGATCCTCGTCGGCCTCGCGGGGGTCGCGTTCGGATGGCTCTACTGGCGCCGCGGGCTCGAGGCGGCGATGATCGCGCACGGCATCGCCACGCTGATCGTGCATGTGACGGTGCCCGCGATCGGCGTTTGACCCGGACTGATGCGCGTGAGCATCGACGCATTCATTTCACGTACTGCGGTGGAAAGTTGCCGGAGTCGGGCTGCCGCACCACAGATCCGGTAGCGTCGACCAGGAACGACCAGGTGTGCTCCAACTGTCCTGAATCGGGCTCCGCCGCGTAGTGAAACAGGCGTGCGTCCCAGGCTTCGATGAACTTCACGACGTACGTCGAGCCGCTTGTCTCCACCTCTGTGCGGCATGTACCAGGCACGACGATGCCTGGAGGGGCCCCACCACCCTGAATGTTGCAGGCCTCGGAGGCGACCGTCTTTGGGAATGACGCGAAGCCCCCGGGCGATTCCTGTACCGCGCGTATTGCGTCTTCAGCGCCTCGGCTGACCGGCGGGTTCGAAGGGAGCGGCGATCCGTTCGCGCCGGCGGTCCCCAGCGCCTGCGCGAATGCCGGGTCAAGCACGACGCTTGCGAGGGGATTCCCGCCAGTCCGGATCTCGAAGGGACTGCGCTGCGGATCCTGCCCGCTTCGAGCGGCGATGTTCGGATCGAAGCTCACGATCTCCCCGAACCAGCGCCCACCTGCCGAACCGTCGAACTTGAGCAGAAACACCGCGCTCCCGTCGACACGTGGCACGATCAACTCGCGCCGACCAGTGAAGCGGACGTTCTGCGCGTAGGTCGCGAGCAGCTCATGCGGCCCACGTCCGAGATCCCTCCAAAGCTCAACCTGCGCATCGCCGTTCTGCAGAGGAATCTGGACGATGAGATCTTGCGAGCGCGGGCGGAATACGACGTCGGGAAGGCCGCTCGTCGCCGTTCCCAACGGCGACGCGATGACAGTGCCGAACGTTGCCTGGTCGCGTGTTTCGAGGAGCGGGCAGCGCGCAGTGGTAAGGCCGACGCCCTTGCAGTCATTGTCGTAGGCGAGCACGACGGACCGCCCATACGGATCGGCCGCAGCGATGGTCGCCCCCGCTGGTACGGCGACCTTCGTCAGCCGGCCGGCACGGTAGGTGACGAACATGTTCTTGCCACCGTAGTAACCGCTGCCAGTGACGAGGTCGCGCTGCCGATCCCACGCATAGACCTCAGCCACGAGGCCATCGCCGCCGCTCTGCTCGAGCGCGGTCAGCTCGGTGACGTTCCGAGACGGCATGTCGATGGCGAACCAGCTCGTGTGAATCGTCGTGCCGGTGTTGCCCTGGCCGCCACGCCCGACAGGCGTCCGTGTCTCGGCGAGGAGTCCGGTGCCGTCGCTCGACCAGTGCACCGCCGAGGGGAACTCGGCCCCGGCCGTCAGCAAGGCCGGTCCCACTCCCGCACTCAGGTCGAGCGCATCGATGACGTGAAGTTCCCATTGACCGCTACCGCCCGGTGATCGATTCAGCCAGATCGCCGCATCGTGGCCGTTCGGGCTGACGGCGACCTGCGGGAGCGCGTTCGTGATCGTGAAAGGAGCGGTCTCCGTTGGCTCGCTTCGGACGAGCAGGGTATTCGCCGAGGTCGAGATGAGCCCGAAGCCGGCGCTCGGGGAAGCGCCCGCGAGCGCGAGGGGACCCGGCACGCCGCCCGTGCCCGTCTGAGACTCGTTCGGCGTTGCGTGGTGCGCGCGCCAGTCGGCTAATCCAAGACCAGCCGCGACCGCGACGACGACCATCAACACGGTCACCGGCAGGGTCGTCGCGCCAAACCGGAAGGCCCGATGCAGCCGGCGGGCACGAGGAGACTGCCGGCGAACGGCGACGATGCGTCGCGTGCTGGCCTCCGCGGCAAGCACCGCGCGGATCTGTCCTTCGAGATCGTCGGCGCGGTTCATGCGTCACCTCCGAGTGTTCGCCGAAGCTTGGCGAGGATCCGGCCGAGACGCGATCGCACCGTGCCAGCGGGGATCTCGAGCAGGGCCGCGGTTTCGTCGAGCGTGAGTCCGCGCCAGTAGTGGAGGACCACGAGCGCCCGGCTCTGTCGGTCGAGCCCGCGAAGAGCGGCTCGCAGGTCGATGAGCTCGGGCGAGGTGATCGGCTCACCCGTGAGTGCCACGGACTCGAGCCGCACCTCGCGTCGCCGTAGCTCCCATCGCTTGTGATCGAGGAAGCGCCGGAGGAGGATCGTTCGCGCCCACGCCGAGACAGCCGCGGGCTCTTGGAGCTGGCGGAGCCGCTCATGCACCCTGCTGAGCGTGTCGCCGACCAGGACGTCGGCCTCGGCCGAACCGGATGTCAGGGCGCTCGCGAACGGAAGCAGCTCAGCGGCGAGGCGATCAATGAGGCGACCGACCGCGTCCTGATCTCCGGCCAGAGCGGCTTCGATCAATGGATCGCGGCCACCAGCCGGCAAAGAGTCCCGCATCCTCATCTCCTAGACGCCGCCCGAGGCTGGTTAGTTCGCATCGTCTCGCTTCCGGCTGCCTTCTCTCATGACTTGTGGCTGCCTGGCCGGCGACCAAGCGCGCACACGGAGGCGGAATGGTTTTCAGAATCATCCGTCTCTATGGTCGGATGTGGCACATGCAGCGAGGCCAACGGTGGACATGATCGAGGCCGTTCGTCAGTTCTCGTTGCGGCTAGGGCGTGATCCGGTAGCACGCCGCGACGAAGCGTTCGGCGCTCTATTCGAAGCGCAGTTCGATCGCATATACGCCTTCGCGCGCTTCCGCACCGCGGACGAGGCGGCCGCCGAAGACATCGCCGCCGAGGTCTTCGCGCGCGCGTGGTCCAAGCTGCGCGATCCCGCAGACGTAGATGCCGCCACGGCGTGGTTGTTCACGACCGCGCGCCGGCTCGTGGTGGATCACTATCGGCGTCCCTCTGCAGAAGCCGTGGGATCGATGGCCGAATCCGCCCACCCGTCGAGCTCATCGCCGGAGGACGCGGCACTCTCGAGCGAGCGCCTCGCGGTGCTCGCTCGATGCATGTCCGGTCTCACCGACCGCGAGCGCGAGATCATCGGGCTGCGCTTCGTCGCGCGACTTCGCAATCGCGAGATTGGCTCGCTGGTCCGGACGAGTGAAGGCAACGTCGCAAAGATCCTGCATCGCGCCCTCCGCAAGCTGCGCGAGCGTCTGACTGCGGAGGGCTACGCGGCCAGTAACGGCCCGGAGGAATGATCAATTGACCGATGTGAACAGCAGCACCCTTGACGTCGCGCTGGACAACGTGATCGAGCGAATCTTGCGAGGCGACCGAGTCGACAAGGCTGAAGTCGATGAGGGTGAGCTAGAGGCAATCCGCTTCGTGGCCAACGCGGTGCCCGAGTTTCTGCCTGCACCGGGGACGCGCGAGCGCGCGCTGCGCTCGGTTCGGGAGCGACTGGCCGTGAGATCCAAGGCCCGAGCTTGGTGGCGGCTCGGTCCGATCACGCTGCCTGCACCGCGTTTTCGTGCCGTCCCCGTCGGGGTTGTGCTCCTCATCGCGGTGCTCGTCGGGGGCGCCTATGCGATCCCCGTTTTGCTGCCACAGGTGTTCGGCCTGAATGACCCTTCCGCTGTTGAGATCCTGCAAAGCGGGCGCGCCCAGGAGCTGCATCTGACCCGGACGGCTGCGGGGATCACCATCACGGCAGATCGGGCGTACGCCGATGCCCACAGAGTCGTGGTGCAGTTCACCGTCCAGAACCCTCCCGACGATCCGGGACAGCCTTCGAACTTTGGACAGAAGGTCAAATCCCCGCTCACTACAGGTGGGAGCGTGACGCTCACCGACAGCACGGGACACGTATACCGGCACATCCGGGGCGTCGAGAGCCCGCTGATCAGGGGGGCGAGCTGGAACGGGGAGCCACTCGTCGGTGTGTACAGCTTCGATTCATCGCAGATCCCCGCAGACGCCGAAACCGTTTCGTTCCAGCTGACGATCGCCGAGCTCCGCGGAGTTCCGGGCTCGGCGGGCGCCCTGCACGTCCCCGGCCCCTGGACCTTCGCGTTCGCAATTCCGGTCTCGCGATAGCGATCCGGGACCGCCAGGTGAGAAAAAACTAGGCGGCGCCCTCAGGGATGGGCTGGCTGCCTCCTGCCAGACGCCACGTGGCGAGGCGCACGCCCGCGAGGATGACGACACCGCCGACGAGCTGGAGCGGCTGCGGCCGGTCGCCAAGGAGAGCCACCGCCATCGCGAGTGTCAGGACCGGCACGAGGTAGGACGTCATCGCGGCGACCCCCGCGCCGACCCGGCGCACGACCCAGTAGAAGACGATGAAGCTGGCGACGGAACCCGCGAGGGCGAGATACAGGACGTTCAGCCACACCGCGATGGTCCAGGACGGGACATCGGCGTAACCGTTCTCGAGGAAACCGAGCGGGATGAGGAGCGCGGCCCCGACCGGCGCGGCGATCGTCACGATGGCGAGCGGCGAACGGGTCCGGAGCGCGATCGTCCCGAGCACCGTGTAGACCGCCCAGCAAACTGCGCCGAGAAGCATGAGGACATCGCCGACAAGGCGGCGGGTTGAGACCTCATCGCCGGTTTGCGCCGAGAGGATGACGACCGCGGCACCGATCGACGCGAGCGCGAAGCCGACGAGCTTCGTCGCAGTGATGCGTTCGCCGACGAACGACGCCGCGAGGGCCGTGAGGACGGGAATGGTCGTCGGGACGATGAGGGCGCCATCCGATGCGGGAGCCATCGTCAGGCCGACAAAGACCAACGCGTTGTACGCGAAGTAACCGAAGACTCCCGCGAGGACCACCGGCCAGAGACTCCCTCGGCCCAGATCGGTTCGCGCGGCGATCGCGATCGCGGCAAGAACGACCGCGGCGATGATGAAGCGCGCGGCGGAGATCTCGAGCGGCGGCGCGCTCGCGAGAGCGAGCTTGCCGGTGATCCACGAACCACTCCACGCCATCGCAACGCCGAAGGCGGCGAGCGGCGTCAGCAGCGATCGGGGCATGCGCGAACCATACGTGGCACGATGCCGCCGTGCTGCGTGTGCTCATCACCGGCATCACCGGTTTCGCGGGCAGTCATCTCGCCGAGCACCTCGTATCGCGCGGCGACGAGGTGCACGGCCTCGCGCACGAGCGCGCGCCCTTCGCAAATCTCGCGGCGGTCGAGGGTCGCGTGCGTATCCATGAAGGTGACATCACGCGGCTCGAGGACGTGGAGGGCGCGCTCGCGGGGTCGCGCGCGGACGCCATCGTGCATCTTGCCGGCATGGCTGTTCCCACCCTCGCGTCGTCCGATCCGGTCGCGGCCGTGCGCGTCAACGTCCTCGGCACAGCCGCCGTGCTCACCGCGCTCGAGCGGCATCCGAACACGCGACTCGTGCTGGCCTCCAGCGCCGACGTGTACGGTGCGCCCGACCGCATTCCGGTCGACGAGAACGCGCCGGTCCGGCCGGCCAACGTGTACTCGGCCACGAAGGTCGCGGCCGAAGCGCTCGCACGCGAGCTCGGGGCGCGTCATGGCGTGCCGGTCGTCATCCTGCGTCCGGCGAACCAGAACGGCCCGCGGCAACACCCCGGGCTCGCGGCTTCAGCGTTCGCGAAGCAGATCGCCGAGGCCGAAGCGGGCCTGACCGAGCCGGTCATAAAGCACGGTCGCCTCGACGCCGAGCGCGATTTCCTGGACGTCCGCGACATGGCGCGCGCCTATGCCGCCGCCCTCGACATCGACGAAAGCGGGACCTTCAACGTCGGGACGGGCCGCGCGGTCGCGATCGCCGAGATCCTCCAGACACTCATCGCGCTCGCCCGGATCCCGGTCCGGGCGGAGCTCGACCCATCGCGGGTTCGCGGCGGCGAACCCACGCGGATCGCCCTCGATGCCTCCCGTTTTCGCCAAAAGACCGGTTGGTCGCCCCGCATCGCGCTTGCCGACTCGCTCCGCGATACGCTCGATCACTGGCGTTCGTCCGTCCGGCAGGGAGCACGAGTGTGAACATCGTCTTTGGTACCGACGGCTGGCGCGCTCGCATCGCCGACGAATACACGTTCGACGCGGTGCGGGTCTGCGCGCAATCGGTCGCGGAGTGGGTGGTCAAGAACGGCGGCGCCGATCGCGGCATCGTGATCGGTTTCGATCGGCGCTTCGCCTCCGAGCATTTCGCGGCCGCCGCGGCCGAGGTCGTCGCGGCTCACGACGTGAACGTGCATCTCGCGACCGCGGCGGCGCCGACGCAGTCGTTCTCGTGGGCCACGATGCGCAAGAAGGCGAAGGCCGGGATCGTGATCACCGCGAGCCACAACCCGTGGACCGACAACGGTTTCAAGGTGAAGGCGGAGACCGGAGCGGCGGGCGGGCCGGCGATGCTGAAGGAGCTCGAGGCGATCATCCGCCCGCTCGAGGCGCATCCCGAGACCGTGCGCCGCATGCCCTTCGACGACGCGAAGAGGAAGGGGCGCATCGATGAGTTCGATCCGGCTCCCGACTACCTCGCGCACGTCGCCGAGCTCTTCGACCTCGAGGCGTTCCGCGCGGCGGGATACACGGTCGTGTGCGAGACCCTGTTCGGCAGCGCGAGCGGCTACTTTCCGAGGCTCATCGGCGGCGGAAAGACGAAGGTCGTCGAGCTCCACGCGGAGCGCAATCCGTACTTCGGCGGCGTGAATCCCGAGCCGATCCCGCCGAACATCGACGAGTTCCTCAAGCGGATCCCCGCCGAGCGAGCCAACGTCGGACTCGCGGTCGACGGCGACGCCGATCGCGCCGGCCTCGCGGACGAGAAAGGCACATTCGTCACGACGCTGACGCTCTACGCACTCCTCATGTGGTACCTGTGCGAGGTCCGCGGCCTGCGCCAGCCGGTCGTCAAGACCGTGAACATGACCTCGATGGTCGATCGGCTGGGCGAGCGCTACGGCGTGAAGGTCTACGAGGTCCCGGTCGGGTTCAAGTACATCGGACCGAAGATGCAGGAGACCGGCGCGATGATGGGCGGCGAGGAGTCCGGCGGGTTCGGCTTCGCGATGCACCTTCCCGAGCGCGACGGCATCGTGGCTGACCTCTTCTTCCTCGACTTCATGCTGAAGACCAAGAAGAAGCCGTCCGAGCTCATCGCGGAGCTCATGAAGATGGCGGGTCCCTCCTTCTATCTGCGGCGTGACCTGCACTTCAGCGCCGCCGAATACCCCGCCGTGAAGGAGCGGACCATGCGAAGCCTCCGCGAGGTCGCTCCGGAAAAGCTCGCGGGCCACGCCGTCGCACGGATCGTGCATCTCGACACGAACGACGGAACGAAGTTCTTTCTCGACGACGGCTCCTGGCTCCTCATCCGCCTTTCCGGCACCGAGCCGCTCGTGCGCGTCTACGCGGAGACAAAAGAAGAACGCGAGCTCGCGCCGCTGCTCGACGCGGGCGTGCAGATCGTGAAGGGGGCGTAGCCATGGCGATAGCAGAAGACCGCGACACGTCGGTCATCGAGAGCGTCGAACGGATCCGGGCGGCCGATCCCGGCGACATGCTCGGCCGAATCAAGGATCTGCCCAAGCAGGTCCGCGACGCGTGGGCGATCGCCAGCAAGGCGACGATCCCACCTGCCTACAGCGACGTGCGCAGCATCGTCGTCGCCGGAATGGGCGGCTCCGCGATCGGAGGCGACCTCGCTGCGGCCCTGCTCGCAGACGAGCTCAAGGTCCCGATGACCGTGCACCGCGACTACGGCCTGCCGGCGTACGTCGGCCGCGACTCGCTCGTCATCGTGTCGAGCTACTCGGGGAACACCGAGGAAACGCTCTCGAGCTTCGAAGAGGCGCGGAAGCGGGGGGCGAAGGTGCTGGCGCTGACCACTGGGGGGAAGATCGCCGAGCTCGCGCGAGCGTCGAACTATCCGGTCGTGACCTTCAGCTACAAGGCGCAGCCTCGCGCGGCCCTCGGATACTCCCTCGGCCTGGTGCTCGGTGTGCTCAGCAAGCTCGGCTTCGCGCGGGATCTCTCCGACGACATCGAGGCGGCGCTCTCGGATCTGGCGAAGCTCGAGGAGCGTGTGCACGAGGGCGCACGCACGAACGACGCGAAGAAGATGGCGCTCGAGCTCCAGGGGCGAATCCCCTTCGCGTACGGCGCCGGCGTGATGGGCGTGATGGCGCGCCGCGTCAAGGGGCAGTGGAACGAGAACGCGAAGAACTGGTCGGCCTTCGACGTCATGAGCGAGCTCAACCACAACGCGGTCGTCGGCTTCGAGCACCCGCCGATCGCTGCGGAAGCGCTCACGGTGCTGCTCCTGCGAAGCGACCGCGACAACCCGCGGCACAAGCTGCGCTTCGAAATCACCCGCGAGCTGCTCGATCGCGCACGGATCCCACACAAGACGCTCCAGTTCGCGGGGCGGAACATGCTCTCCGAGGTCCTGCAGATGGTCTACTTCAGCGACTACGTGTCCTTTTATGTGGCGTTGCTAAATGGCGCGGACCCGACCCCGGTGAAGTCGATCGACTACCTGAAGGACCGCCTAGCCAAAGGTTGAGCGTGCAGCATCCGCTGAGGGAATCCGAGCGGGACTCGGGCCAGTTCCGTTTCACGTTCTGCCCTCGTGACGGGACGCGGCTCATGCCCACACGGATCGACGGCCGCGACCGGCCCACGTGCCCGGTCTGCGGCTTCGCCGAGTTCATGTTTGTGCAGATCGGCGCGAACACGATCGTCGAGCGCGACGGCGGTGTGCTCCTCGTCCGTCTGAACTACGGCCCGCGCGATGGGCGCTGGGCGTTACCAGGCGGTCTTGTCGAGAACGACGAAACGATCGAGGAGGCGGCGCGCCGCGAGACGACGGAGGAAACGGGCTTCGAGGTCTCCCTCGATGGTCTTCTTTCTACCTGGATGCGTCCGGGATTCCCGATCCTCGTCGTGATCTACCGGGCTCACATCACGTCGGGAACGCTGCGCGTCGCGCCCGATGAAGCGTCCGAGGCCGCCTTCTTTCCGAAGGACAAGCTCCCGCCGCTCGAGGAGCTGGCGTGGCCGTCGACTGCGCACGGCCTCGACGCGTGGCGGGCTTACGAACCGAGTCGTGCCTAATCGGCTGCGGCCGATTCATCCAAATGCGCTAGACCGAGCATCGGACCGGTAGCACTTCGGCGACCGGGCGGGCGCCGCCTGTCTGCTGCGCATCCGCGACCGGCATCCTCCCGTATGGGCGGATGGCGAGCCAGATGAGGATCTTCGGGTGGAGGGAAGCGGGACCGGTCGGCCGGTTCTCCATCGCGCTGGCTGCCATCCTTTTTGTCACCGCTCTCGTGGTCGCGGGCGTCAGCTCCTTCCTGCTCGACCGATACGTCCAGGACGAGACCTCCCGCTTCACGACGGATGCCGTCGTCTCCCATTTCGGTCCGGTCTTCAAAGAGGACGTCTTCAAGCGTCCCCTCGCCGACGACGAGCGCGAGCTGCTCGAGACGATCGTGGCCTTCCATTTCTCGATCTACAACGTCGTCTCCACCCAGTTCTTCGACACAAACGCGACGATCGTCTTCTCGTACGACGACACCGAGATCGGCCGCAGGCTCGATCCCGCGTCAAACGAGGGTCTGGCGGCCGCGCTCGCGGGTCACACGTACGCGGAGCGTGCGGACGTCGTGGCCGACACCCGGTACGCGAGCCCCTCGACCGCGGGAGCGACGTACAGTCCGCTGCCCGCCGCGAGTCCGAGCAGCGAGCATCAGCACGACGTCGCGGCCGGAGCCCCGACGCCGGCGCTGGTGCATGCGCTCGAGATGTGGGTGCCGGTCCGGGAAGGCGACCAGCTCATCGGCGCGGCGGTGGTGTGGCGCGACCTCTCGTCGATCGACCGCGCGCTCCGTCAGATGCAGATGTCGACCTCGACGATCATCGCGCTGGCAGCGCTGGTCCTCTGGCTCGTGCTTCGAGGGGTCTACGTGCGGTCGTCGCGCCAGATCATGTCGCAGACCCAGGCGCTCGGGGTCGCCCTCGCCGAGACGGAGCGCACATATGACGCGACGCTCCAGGCCCTCTCGAATGCGCTCGACGTCCGCGACAGCGAGACGGAAGGCCACTCGCGCCGGGTCGTCGAGTACATGGAGCTCATCATCGCCCAGCTCCCCGTCGCTCCCGGCCATCTCGCGACGCTACGCCGGGGTGCGCTCCTCCACGACATCGGCAAGATCGGCGTGCCGGACAACGTGCTGCGCAAGCCGGCTGCGCTCAGCGACGCCGAGTGGGTCGCCATGAAGCGTCACCCCGAGCACGGCGCGCGGATCATCTCGCAGATCCCCTTTCTCGAGGACGTCTCGCGTATCGTCCGTCACCACCACGAACGGTGGGACGGCAAGGGCTACCCGGATGGCATCGCCGGCGCAGAAATCCCGTTCGGCGCGCGGATCTTCGCGGTTGCCGACAGCTTCGATGCGATGACGAGCGACCGCCCGTACCGCCGCGCGATGTTGGTCGACGACGCTCGCGACGAGGTCGCGCGTTGCCGCGGCACGCAGTTCGATCCGGATGTAGCCGACGCCTTCTCGCGGGTGCCGCTCGACCACCTCAAGGCGATAGCCGACGACGCCCCGCACACGCATCCGCGGGCGCAGGCGGTCTAGCCGGTCGCCAGGGGCTGGCGCCAGGCGAAGATCACCGCGGCGAGGCCGAGGGCCGTGAGCACGGCGGCTGTCGGGAAGACGAGGAATACGTCCACCGACGCGATGAAGCTACCGATCGCCGGTCCGATGACGAACCCGAGGTTCGCGGGCAGGTACGCGAAGGTCATCACGCGACCCCTCGTCGCATCGGTCGCCGACCCGGACAGCATCGTGAACGACACGCTGAAGAGTGCGGCGGCGAGACCGTTCACAACGGTCCACGCGATGGTGAATGGGAGAAGGTCGCGCGTGAAGAACGGCAGCGACCAGAGGGCCGCGAGCACCGCGCATCCGGCGAAGAGTGTTTGGTGTTTGCCGTAACGGTCGGCAACGGCGCCGATCGCCGGCGACGCGATGAAAATGCCAAGGCCACCGGCGCCGAGGACGATGCCCACCGCCGTCGCCGGGTCCGGGCCGGTGTACAGGCGCGCGACGACCAGGGGAACGTAGATGAACGCCAACATCCAGCCGGCGAACAGCAGGAAGAGCGCGGGGAAGAGCGCGCGAAGTCGCGGCGACCGAACGATGAGAAGGATCCCGTCGCCGGCCATCCGTAGAAGCGATCCGCCTGTGGCTCTCGGCACAAACCGATCGCGATAACCGAATGCGAGCATCAGCACGACCCCGACCATGATCGCGGCGTCCGCCGCCATCAGGGCGGGGAAGCCAAACCGGTCAACGACCGGACCGCCGACGAGTGGGCCGACAAAGCCGCCGAGTGGATTGGCTCCGTTCACGATCCCGAACGCGAATGCGATGCGGCCGGGAGGTGTCTGCTCGGCGAGCGTCGCGAGGATGAGACCGGTGTTCCCGAGGCCGAGCGATTGAATCGCCCGCGAGAGCGCGAAGACCCACACGTTTGGCGCCAGCGCGGTGAGCGAGAGCGCTACGAACGCCGCCACGAACGAGCGGATGATGAGCGGCTTGCGTCCGTACCGGTCGGCGAGGGCTCCCCAGAACGGCAGGAACGGCAGCCCCGCGAAGTTGGAGAAGGATGTGATCGCACCAACCCAAAAGGCAACGGCGGCGGCCTCGATGCCCAGATGCGGGAGGTACAGCGGAGTGAACGCAGAGACCTGGCCGTACGCTGCGACCTCGAAAAATCCGGCGATGGTGAAGAGGATCGTCATGCGGACCCAGCCGGAAATTGGCCGCATTTTCACTCCCGTTTCGAAGGATACGAGGCAGGTCTAAACTCGGCACGTCCGCCGGTAGCGAATTGAATTGGGAGTGTGGAGGACGTCATGTACTCGAGCCTCATCTCCAAAATCGAGAAGGCGAAGCGCTACGCCGAAGAGCCCGAACGGATCAGCTTCCGGAGCTTCGAGGTCGCGTTCCGCGGTGAAAACGGCACGCACGCCGTCTCGCTCAGGGGCGATGACTGGAACTGCGAGTGCGAACACTTCCATACGAGCGGTCTCTGCGCGCATGTCATGACGCTTCAGCGTGTCTTCGCGTCGCACCTCACGGACAACGCCCGCTTCACACAGGAGCACGTGCCGGCGTAGCTCTCATCGCAGGGGAGGCGGGGGCAGGGGCCCCCGGCGCAAAGCGCCCTGCAACCCCTCTTCGGACGCGGCGTTAGCCGCGTCCTGGGGGCCAATTGAATACGCGGGTCTTCCAGCGAAGCCGGTGAGATTCCGGCAGGGTCGCGCCACCGTGAAGGGCAAACGCCTCAACTCGGGTCGCCTGGAGGTCACCGCTCTCGGCATCCACGCCTTCGCAAGAAAGGGGTGCGCCAGATGCGCTCACGAGTCGTCGTCCTCCTCGCGGTCGTCCTCCTCACGCTCGCCTCCTGCGGTGGTGCCGTCTCCGTTTCCCCCTCGCCCAGAGTCGCCGCCTCGCCGTTCCCGGCGACGCTCAGCGACTTCCAGAACCGCTCGGTCACAGTCCCTTCGCGTCCCGAGCGACTCGTATCCATCGGTCCGTCGATCACGGCGTTCCTCTTCGCGCTCGGTGCGGGCCCGCGCGTCGTCGGCGTCGACGACTTCTCCGACGAGCCGGCCGAGGCCGCGACGAGAGAGCATGTCGGCGGCATCAAGGTGAACTTCGAGAAAGTGGTCGCGCTGAAACCCGATCTGGTCTTCAGCGTGAAGTTCTCTGACGGCACCATCGAAAAGCTCCAAGCCGCTTCACTGAACGTGCTCGTCGTCGATCCGCAGAGCGTCTCCGACGTCGCGAAGACCGCGACGTTGCTCGGCAAAGCGGTCGGCGCCGATGGCGAGGCGCTCGCGCGCTCGATCCAGCAGCGGGTCGACGCCGTCAGGGCGAAGACGGCGAACGTCGCCAACCGACCGCGGGTCTATCACGAGATCGACGCGTCGGACCCGGCGAAGATCTTCACCGTCGGGCCAGGGTCATACATCAACGATCTCATCGAGATCGCCGGCGGCGCGAACATCGCCGCGCGTGCGGCGTCGGCCTACCCGCAGCTCTCCGCCGAGGAGATCTTGAAGACCGACCCCGAGATCATCGTCCTCGCGGCGGACGCGTATTCCCCCAAGCCCACCGACGTCGCGGCGCGACAAGGCTGGTCGATCATCGCCGCGGTGAAGAACAACCGAATCCTCACGATCGACCCGAACCTCATCAACCGGCCCGGACCTCGCGTTGGCGAGGCGGCGGAGGCATACGCGAAGCTCGTTCATCCGGAGCTCTTCCGGTAATGCGAACCGTTGGGATCCTGGTTGTCCTTGCGGTCGCGCTCGTGGCGAGCGCTGCCGCGGGGATCCTCGTCGGCGCGGTCGCGATCGCGCCGGGCGACGTCGTCGCGGCGCTCTTCGGCTCGAACGACACGAGCGGCACGATCATTCGCGAGCTGCGGCTTCCGCGCGTGCTCGGCGCCGCGCTCGTCGGAGGATCGCTCGCGACCGCGGGCGCGCTGCTGCAGGGGCTTCTGCGCAACCCGCTCGCCGACCCGTTCGTCACCGGCACATCGGCGGGCGCGACACTCGCGGCCGTCGTCGCGATCGTTCTCGGCCTCGCCGCGCCCTTCGTGCCGCTCGCGGCGTTCGCGGGCGCCCTCGTCACGGTCACGCTCGTCTGGCGACTCGCGCGTCTCGGCGGAGGCACGACGGTGCTGACCGTCCTCCTCGCGGGCGTCGTGCTCACATCGTTCGCCGGCGCGGTCGTCACGTTCCTTCTCGTATCGAGCGATCGTCTCGCGCTGCAGCTTCGAGCCGTCCTGGGGTGGCTGCAGGGCGGCGTGTCGGTGATCAGCTGGCCCGAGCTTGGCGTGGCCGCGCTCGTCGTGGCTTTGGGACTCGGGTTCGCACTCGTTCTTGCGCATCGCGTCGACGCGTACGCGTTCGGTGAAGAGACCGCCGCCACCCTCGGTGTCGATCCAGATAGGACGACGACCGCGGTGCTCGGCGCGACCGCGCTCCTTTCGGGAGCAGCCGTGGCTCTCGCCGGCCTTGTCGGCTTCGTCGGCTTGGTGATTCCGCACGCGCTCCGGTTCGCGATCGGCGCGACGCACCGCCGTCTTGTTCCCGCGAGCTTCCTCGCCGGCGCAACGGCACTCGTTCTCGCTGATCTCGGGGCGCGAACTGTCATCGCGCCGGCCGAGCTGCCCGTCGGCGCCATCACCGGTCTCATCGGCGCGCCGTTCTTCCTCGCGCTTCTGGTGCGCTCGCGGCGGATCGTCGTGTGACGAGCCTCGAGGCGGCCGTGGCCACTGCGGCTTATGGCGCGCGCGTCGTGCTGCGCGAGTGTTCGTTCGCGCTCGGTTCGGGCGAGGTCGTCGCGATCGTGGGACCGAACGGTGCGGGCAAATCGACGCTGCTGCGAGTGCTGGCGGGCCTGCTTCGACCCACCGCCGGTCGCGTCTTCCTCGACGGTCACGATCTGGCGGCGCTCTCACGATCTGAGGTCGCGCGCCGAATCGCTGTCGTTCCGCAGATCTTCGACACGCTTTTCCCGTTCACCGTGCGCGAGGTCGTCGCGCTTGGGCGGACGGCGCGCTTAGGCGCGTTCGGCCGCGCCTCTGCCGATGACGTCGCCGCGGTCGATCGCGCAATCGGCGAGCTCGAGCTCGAAACGCTTGCGGAGCGCCGCATCGACCGGCTCTCAGGTGGCGAGCGGCAGCGTGCGGTCCTCGCCATGGCGCTCGCGCAGGAGACCGCGGTGCTTCTTCTCGACGAGCCGACGGTCCATCTTGATCCGGGGCACCAGCTCGCGACGCTCGAGCTCCTCCGCGAGCTGGCGCGGCGCCGTCAGCTTGCGGTCTGCGCCGTGCTCCACGACCTGAATCTGGCATCGACGTTCGCGTCGCGCATCGTCGCGCTCGCCGACGGGCGCATCGTCCGCGAGGGCACGCCGCTCGACGTCCTAGACGCGGAGCTGGTCCGGGCGGTCTTCGGCGATGGACTCGAGGTCGTCCCCCGCGACGGTCATCCCGGAGTCCTTCCCCGCGTGTCGCACACGGTGAGCCGGCTCTAGAAGGGCCGGTCGGGGAGCGCGTCGAAGAACGCGGGCCAATCGCCGGGACCCGCCGTTGAAGTCGACCGCACCACCCCTGTGCGCGCGTCGATGAAGGCGACGCTCCAGCGGATCGGCGCGGGCGACGGGCATGCCCCCCGGCCGCCGCAGATGCCGCTCGTCATGCCGAGGTCTCCCGCCACGGCGACGACCCATATCGGAGCCTGTGGCTCCGCGCCGAGCGGCCCCGGACCCGGCCCCTGGAAGGGACCGACGATCGATTTGAGATCGCTCCACCGGACCAATTTCGCCTCGGTGCGATCGATCCGCGTGATCGGCCCCGGCTTCGCACTCTGCGCACCGGTGAGCTGATTGGTCGCGGTCGCGATGGCGGCATCCTTCGTCACGGTTGCGCGTGGCGCCGCGGCCGGCGCGGCGAGCTGCAGCGTCGCGAGCACGCGTTCGGCATCGCCCAGCGTTGTGCTGTCGAATGGGAGCGCATGTACGACCAGCATGGTCTCGTTGTCCCTCGGTACGATCCACACGCGCGAGATTTGCTGGCCGAGCGGAGGCGGCCCGATGTTCTGCTCGTCGGTAAGAACGACGGCCTCATTGCCCGCGAGCGTCGTCGACGATCGCGCGGAGACCGCTGTGGTCATGCCGCCAGCAAACGCGCGGTCGACCCAGTCGCCGAGCGCAGCATGCTGGTCGTTGGACCACAGCTCGAACGTGAGGCGCATCCGCGCGGGCGCCTGCGGCATGACTTCGTGCGTGTACGACCCGTAGACGTCCGGCTCGTAGTTCGTCACGACCGCCGCGCCGAAGCGAACGTAAGTCGACGAGACGAACCATTCTCGCGGGACCGCGACGCTCCAACCGCCTTGGCTCTTCACGAGGGCGCTCGCCCCCTGTGCCGTGACGGTGTAGTCGACCGGCACCACCGGCGTCGGGTATGGACTCGTCGGGGGAGTCCACGCGGGCGGCAGCGTCCCGTACTCATGCAGGTCGTCGAAGCCATCGCCGATCCACCACGTGCCGGTCGTGATCGTCATCGCGAGCTCATGCCCGTCGGTCGCATCCAGCGCGTAGAGGCCCAGCGGATAGGTGTCCGGGGCGCCGACCGGCGGGTTCCAGTTCGGCGGCCGCCGGACCTCGCCGGCTAACCCAACCAGCCAGACCGGCGCGCTCGTGTCAGCGGCGCCGAAGCTGATGAACCTCGTCTTGTTCCGTTCGAGCTCGGCCCACAGCACAAGCTTCGCCTCGATCTTCGTCACGCCGCGCACGTCCGGTCGCGAGCGCACGAGCTGGATGACTTGATCGCGCGTCAGCTTGACGGGCGGATCCGCGGCCAGGTCGGCGCACGGCGCAACGCTCAACGAGCCGCCGCTGAAGGACGCGAGCCAGCGTCCGTTCGGGGCGAACGCGACGTCTCCTGCCGATCCGCCCGTCGTGCGCGCGACTTCGTCCACGCGCATGACGTCCCACCCGAGAAGTGCCGAGGAGCTCGTGCGGAAGAGCGCGCGACGCCCGTCCGGCGACCACCCCGCGAGCGTGCCGGCGATATCCGTCTTCAGCACCGTGGCTGACGCTTTTGCCTCGGCGAAGAGCGTGACGCGATCGCCGTAGTCGAGGATCAGCCTGTTACCGGCCGGCGCGAATGAGTACGCGAGCGGCGCGGCCAGAGGCGACACGCGACCGTCCTTCGATGTTCCGAAGAAGATCTCGGCGATCTTCGCGTTCTCCCGGCGTTCGATCACGAACCGTGAGCCATCGGCGCTGAACCGCGCCAGGTACGGTTTCGTCGGGGCGTACGACGAGCCAACGACCGCGCGCAGCTCTTCTGTTCCGTCACGCCACGTGCGAAGCTCGCTGCCGCGGAAGAACACGAGCGCCTCGCCATCCCAGGCGTAGGCCGCGCTGGTGTTGTCGATCTGACCGACTTGCGTCCCCGAGCGTGCGTCGACGATCCGCAACGTGCCGGGTCGATCGGGTCGCTCGAAGGCGAGGAGCCCAGCCGGCGACCAGCGCGGGCCCCGACCCGGACCGATGTCGTGAGCCATCCAGCCAGGTCCATAGAAAAGGGTGATTCGCTCCAGCGCTTCGCCTGAAGGAGCGCTCGTTGCCGCGAGCGCGCTCGAGTCAGCCGACCACGCGAAATCTGCGAAACGACCCGTGAGCACCGTCGAGGCGTCGCACTGGACGGGAAGCGCGAGCGCGCCGTTCGAGCTCGCGGCAGGCGGCGGCGCGAAGGGCTCGAACGAGGGCTCGGGTGTCTGGCGGACAGCGTTCAGGCCGCGGCCGGCGGCGAGCCCGACCACGATCACCAGGGCGCCGACAAGAAGGACGGAGGACAGGCGCGCGACCAGCCGCATACCTCTTCTAAGACGCGCGAGGAACCCGAAAGTTTCCCGGTTTTCCCAACGGTTGACGCGTGAGAGGCGCAGCCCTAGTCGGCGCTCACCTCGACCGGTGCGCTCCAGCCCCAATCCCACGTCGCGAGCTCGTGGATCAGCTCGTGGTTCGTGAGGTCGAGATAGATCGGCGTCACGCTGATCTTCCGGTCGCGTAGCGCGGCGACGTCGGTGCCGGGCTCCGCATCTCCGGCGACCGCGGGGCCGCCGACCCAGTAGTAGGGCTCGCCATAAGGGTCGAGCCGCTCGACGAGCTGGTCGCGATAGTTCCGCTTGCCGAGACGCGTGACCTCCACTCCGGTGATCCGTTCGCGCGGCAGCGCCGGCACGTTCACGTTGAGGAGCGCGTCAGACGAGAAGCCCTTCGCGAGGATGTTCTTCGCGAGGAGCGCGGCGAATGACGCGGCTGGTCCGAAGTCGATGTTCGCGCCGAACGCGCCGATCGAGATCGCGATTGACGGCACGTTCGAAAGCAGACCCTCCATCGCCGCGGCGACCGTTCCCGAATAGGTGATGTCGTCTCCCATGTTGGATCCGCGATTTATCCCGGAGACGACGAGATCAGGTTTGTGCGGAAGGAAGCCGAGCACCGCGAGTCGTACACAGTCCGTCGGGGATCCATCGCTCATGTGTGCCGGCTGCCCGGTGCGAAGCTGAGTCGCCTTCACGCGCAGTGGTCGGTACAGGGTGATGCTGTGGCTCGCACCGCTCCAGTTGCGCTCCGGAACGATGATGTCGACGTCTCCGACCGCCATGAGCGCGTCGGCGAGCGGTCCGAGCGCATCCGACTCAATACCGTCGTCGTTCGTGATGAGGATGTGTTTGCGCGCGCCGGTCAATTTCCCCGCGAAGCGAGACGAGCCTCGCGCGCCA
>WNGC01003054.1_pt1 | contig 19102 bp, 15 predicted proteins | sample 5400051 | NCBI WGS metagenome assembly WNGC01 (sample SAMN13153368, study PRJNA577476) | soil metagenome | isolation source: 20 cm soil or saprolite under grassland replicate 2 | place: USA:California | collected 2016-06-15
CCGTCGGGATGCGGGTAGTCCGTCGCCCACATAATCTTGTTGGCGCCGATATAATCGGCCAGCACGCGCAGACTCCCCTCGACGGGTTCGAACGAGATCCAGCAATTGCGCTGGAACAGTTCGCTCGGCCGCGTCTTGAGGCCAGAGTCGTTGAATCCTTGGTCATCGTAGTGACGGTCCATGCGGTCGAGCCACGGCGCGATCCAGCCGCCGCCGGATTCGAGAAAACCGATCCGCAATTTCGGATGTCGCTCGCAAACGCCGCCCCAGATCACCGCGAGACAGGCGAGCATCATCTCCATCGTGTGGGTGATGATGTGCCGCGCGCCGCGGCCTTCGAAGCGGTCGATGCCGACCTGCGGCATGCCGCCGCCCGCGCCCTCGTGAAACCCGATCGCAAAATCGAGATCCTCGGCCGCCGCCCAGAACGGCTCGTACATCGGCGCGTCGACCATCTTGTCGCTGTACGGGTTGGGACGGATAAAGCCGCCCTTGAACCCGAGCTCCTTCTTGGCAAAGCGCATCTCGGCGATTGCCAGATCGACCGATTGCAACGGCAGCATCGCAATCCCGAACAGTCGGTCGGGATAGGGTTTGCAGTAATCGGCGAGCCAGCGGTTGTAGGCGCGGCAGGTCGCGGCCGCGAGTTCGGGATCGTGGATCGCGCCGGAGAACAGCCCGAGCGTCGGATACAGGAACACCGCGTCGATGCCGTCCGCATCCATGTCGGGCATGCGGGCATGCGGGTCGAAACCGCCCTTGCGGCCTTCCTTGTACTCCATCGTATTACTGGCGACGACACCCTGGCGCGCGCCGACCCCGCCGGCGCCGCCGAGCCCGGCCTGCGCGCTGCCGAGGATTTGCTCCTCGATGACGAGGCGCTCCTTGCCGTCCTTGTCCTTGATCAGCCGCGGCGCCCGGTTGCGGAAGCGGGGCTCCATGTAATTGTCCCACAGATCGAGCGGCTCGAGCACATGCCCGTCGGCATCGACGACATTGTAGGCGCGACCCATCAGCGTGTTCCTCCCGAGAGTAGGTAACGCGAAGGGACGCAATGGATACGCAAGGGCACGCGACGGCATTTCAGCCGCTGCGCCGACTTCGCGTCCTTCGCGTACCCTTCGCGTCCTTTGCGTTCGCTATCGATCAGTTCAGGCCGTAGAAGCCCATCGCGCCGCCGGCCATGACCTGGTGCTTGGTCGCGTCGGACAGCCCTTCGAGCCGCTGTCTGACCATGGCGGGCGCGCCGGGGAAGAAGCCGTCCGGGTGCGGGTAGTCGGTCGCCCACATGATCTTATGCGGCCCGACATAGTCGGCGAGCACCTTGAGGCTGCCCTCGACCGGCTCGAACGAAATCCAGCAATTGCGCTGGAACAATTCGCTTGGCCGTATCGTCAGCCCCGAGTCATTGAAGCCCTGATCGTCGAAATGGCGGTCCATGCGGTCGAGCCACGGCGCGATCCAGCCGCCGCCGGACTCCAGAAAGCCGATGCGGATCTTCGGGTGCTTCTCGCAGACGCCGCCCCAGATCACCGCCAGGCAGGCCAGCATCATCTCCATCGTATGGGTGATGATGTGCCGCGCCCCGCGCCCTGCGAAGCGGTCGATGCCGACTTGCGGCATCCCCGCCGCGGCGCCTTCGTGGAAGCCGATCGAGAAATCGAGATCCTCGGCCGCCGCCCAGAACGGCTCGTAATCGGGGTGATTGATCATCTTGTTGTTGTAGGGGTTCGGGCGGATAAAGCCGCCCTTGAAGCCGAGCTCCTTTTTGGCAAAGCGCATCTCGGCGATCGCCAGTTCGACTTCCTGCATCGGCAGCATCGCGACACCGAACAGCCGGTCGGGGTAGGGCTTGCAGTAATCCGCGAGCCAGCGGTTGTAGGCGCGGCACACCGCGGCGGCGAGCTGCGGGTCGTGGATCGCGCCGGAGAACAGGCCCAGGCTCGGATAGAGAAAGGCCGCGTCGATCCCGTCTGCGTCCATGTCGGGGATGCGCTTGTGCGGGTCGAAGCCGCCGGGCTTGCCGTCCTGGTATTCCATCGCATCGGCCGCGACGACGCCCTGCCGCGCCCCGACCCCGCCGATGCCGCCGATGCCGCGCTGGTTGTTGCCGACGACATGCTCGTCCATGACGAGGCACTGCTTGCCGTTCTCGCCGGTGACGATGCGGGGCGCCCGGTCGCGGAACCCGGGGTCGATGTATTTGTCCCAGAGATCGAGCGGCTCGAGGATGTGACCGTCGGCGTCGACGACATTGTAGGCGCGGCTCATCTCAATTCCTCCGGAGCGGGATTTCGAAGCTGCGGCATCCTAGCGCAGCGGCCGCTTTGGCGGAAGCTGAATGTCGTTCAGGATTCCGAACGCGCACCAAAAAAGTCTACGACGGTTCCCTCGCCCGTGATGCTGACGATCTGGCTGCGGTCAGCCCGAGCACTGACCGAAGCAGAACCCACACGATCAGCGGGCATCGGTTCTAGGTGCTTTAATAACGACGGCTGCCCCAACCGCCCCAACGCCGGCCGCCACCGCTGCCCTCCCAATAACCGCCGCCCCGGACGAGCCTGACGACGAGCAGCAACAGGATAGCGCCTATCGTGGCGTCGGCGATTGCCGCGATGATTCCGACACCGAGGTGAACGCCGAGCCGAGGCAGCAGCCAGTCCCCAATGAAGGCACCGATGATCCCAACGACGAGATCGCCAACGATTCCAAATCCGGTTCCGCGCACGATTTGACCGGCCAACCAGCCGGCAACCACGCCGACGAACAGGATCACAACGAGACTTTCACCCGACATATTCATGCCCTCAGGAGGTTCAGATGTACTGTAAATCCATCCGAAATCATTTCTGACCGCTGGAAAGATCATAATAAATATAGGGCATATTGCCCCGACCGTGTGTTTTATATTGGTAATTATTTGTGTCTACGTCGTGCGGACAGTCTTGTTTGCTCCCAATGGGACCAAGGCCAAGGCGCTGAGCGCCGTGCGAAATGACGCTTGTGCCCGAGCCTGAGGGGTGCGCATCTAAGTTGATGAAAGCGCTCCGCGTGCTCGTCGTCGAGGACGACGCCTTAATCGCCATGCTGCTGACGGAAATGCTCGCAGGCATGGGGCACAACGTTTGTGCAACACCGGCCACCGAGGCCGAGGCGGTGATCGCTGCCACTCGCTACGGCCCGGACCTGATGATCGTGGATGCCGGGTTGGGTCGGGGAAGCGGCGTTTCCGCTGTCGAGGAAATACTCCGAGCGGGGCCGCTCGCACACGTGTTCATCAGCGGCGATGCTGGAAGGCTGCGGGTGCGCAAGCCGGATGCAGTGGTTGTCCGCAAACCGTTCCGCGAAGCCGAACTCGTCAGAGCCATTCATTCAGCCCTCGCTGCTGCCTCCACCCCACCGCAAGCCTGAGCGGTTACGCGGCTCGCGGGACCGTCACTGAAACAGTCGTGCCGGGGGAGGCTGCGGATGTCGTGACCCGCCCGCCAAGCTGCCGGGTCAATGCCTCGACGATGCTCGTCCCGAGGCCGATCCTTACAGGTGCGTCGGGCAAGTGCGTGCTGATCCCCACTCCGTTATCCGACACCGACAGACGCCATGCGCTTGCGGTTGACTCAAAACCCACGACGATGTTGCCCTTGGCCCCACCTGGAAAGGCGTGCTTCAGCGCATTTATCGTAAGCTCGGTGGCAATCAGGCCCATGCTGACGGCCTGCTCGGATGTCGTAGACCCCTCGCCAGCCTCGACCCTGATGGAGACCGGTTGCTCGTCTAATATCATTGATACGGCCAAGCTCTCGCAGAGGTTTGTCAAATATGACTTCGCCTCGATCTCCGCCCCGAACGGCGTCGGATGCAGTTGTTCCTGTACCGCCGCTACCGACATGACCCGTTCATGTGCGGCGTGCAGGTGTTGGCGCGTTTCTTCTGATTGAACCGTGTGCGCTTTCAGCAGCAGAATGCTCGCGATAATTTGCAGACTGTTGTTGATCCGATGATTCATCTCGCGCAGCAGAAGGTCTTTCTGCCGCAGCAATTCGTCCTTCTCGCGTTCCAGAGCACGACGCTCGGTGACATCTTCGATCGCCACCAGCAGGCTCGTGCTGCCGTTGCCCTCGTAGAATACCTTTCTCGCGTTTAGCAGCATCGTGCGCTGCCCGAGCGTCGGGAAGTCGTGTTCGACCTCGAACCCCTCGATTGTGGCGTGATCCGGGATGATCTTCCCGAGACGCTCGCGCAAGGAGGCAATGTTCCATTGGCCATTGCCCAACTCAAAGAGAGAACGGCCCTCGGCTTCCTGCTTGGTCACCTGGAAAAGTCTATAAAAGGATCGGCTCGCGATGAGAACGCACATTGCCTCATCGAGCACGATCAGCGGTTCGCGAACGGTATCGACGATAGCTTCTTCCAGGGAACGGCGCTGCTTGGCTCCGGTCATCGGGTCTTCCTCGACTATCGCAGACCCATCAATCTAAGCCGCCCGAGGAACATGAGCAACGAAGCCGCCAGACCAGGATTCTCGCTTCAATTCCACCGAGGGGCGCGAGGCGATTTGCGCGGCTGCCAGCAGCGGTCGTCATCTCCGGCACGATATGGGGGTTGACAACCTTGTGAACGGCCAAGGCATCAAGCTTGACCGCATCACGAGCATTACCCCAAACAAAGAGCCGAGCCACGGCGTCCGCAATCGCACCTTCCCGCCGAAAACGCGGCGATACACACGACGCAGGATGCCGTAATCATGTTGGGCGGCGAGCCGCCGCTTCGCGCAACCGCTTGGTCATTCCTTTACGATCTCCCGCACGGTATCCTTCATGCCGCCAACGGCATTCTGGATCTTGCCGGCGGTCCGCTCAGCCTTGCCGTCAGACTGCAACTTGGCATCGCCGACGAGCTTGCCGATCGTTTCCTTGACCGAGCCTTTGATCCCTTTCGCGGCTCCCGCGATCCGATCCTTATCCATGACCACTTACTCCTGTTTTATCGGGCTGACTGCATGAACGACGCGGGCCGGCCATCCCGGAGGGACCGCCGGTCGCGCCATACCGGAATGCCGGTCCATAGGGCGCGTGGCTACCAGCCGCGACGCCCGCGATCGTAGTCATAGCCGAGGCGATCGTTGTCATACCTACTTCGATCGTAGTCATACCGGTGGCGATGATCGCCGTCCCAGGCCGGTAGGGCCGATACGCCCGACAGGCACCGGGCGTTGTAGTGGTTGAGCATCTGCCCATAGTGCGGTGACTGCACCTGATAGGCTTCCATCACGCGCTGATACATGAAGCCGCAATTTTCTTGGGCCGATACGGATGTGGAGCCCACTGCCGCGAATAGAGCGGCAGCCACTATTGCCATTGTGGGCTGTTTTATTGACATGGAGGCAGTATCCTCTTTTCTGATTGCTTGGTGTATATATAGGAGGGATCTATCCAGTTTGTTGATATAGTTTGTAATTATTTATATCCCAACGCGAGGCAGATTTAGCCCGGCTTCTCCCGACCATACCGGATCGTCTATTCGGAATGGCCGTGACCCAGGTCTATGTCCGCAGTCCGACGCGCTACGCCGGCAGCAGACCCCCTTACGATCGAATAGGAGCCGCAAGCCGGCTTTTCTCGAACACCCGCTGCATGGCAGTGAGGTTGTTCGGCAGCGGTGTGATTTCGCCGCGCTCGAACGCCGCGACTGTTCGCAATGAGTGCGGGAGAGGTGTTGGCAGCGTCTAGTTCAGGCCGTAGAAGCCCATCGCGCCGCCGGCGAGGACGCCCTTCTGCGTCGCGGGCGAGGTGCCCTTCAGCCGCTCGCGCACCATGTCGGGCGCGCCGGGGAAGAAACCGTCGCGATGCGGGTAGTCGGTTGCCCACATGATCTTGTTGGGGCCGACATAATCGGCGAGCACATTGAGGCTGCCCTCGACCGGCTCGAACGAGATCCAGCAATTGCGCCGGAACAGCTCGCTCGGCCGCGTCTTGAGGCCGGAATCGTTGAACCCCTGATCGTCGAAATGCCGATCCATGCGGTCGAGCCACGGCGCGATCCAGCCGCCGCCCGATTCCAGGAACCCGATGCGGATTTTCGGGTATTTCTCGCACACGCCGCCCCAGATCACCGCGAGACAGGCCAGCATCATCTCCATTGTGTGGCTGATGATGTGCTGCGCGCCGCGCCCATCGAAGCGATCGATGCCGACCGTCGGCATGCCGCTGGACCCGCCTTCATGGAAGCCGATCGCCATGTCGAGATCCTCGGCCGCCGCCCAGAACGGCTCGTACATCGGATCGTTGACCATCTTGTTGCCGTGATACGGGTTCGGCCGCAGGAAGCACGCCTTGAAGCCGAGCTCCTTGCGGGCAAACCGCACCTCCTCGATCGCGTGCTCGACCGATTGCATCGGCAGCATCGCGACGCCGAACAGCCGATCGGGGTAGGGCTTGCAGTAATCGGCGAGCCAGCGGTTGTAGGCGCGGCACAGCGCGCCCGCCAGCGCAGGATCGTGCACGGCGCCGGCGAAAAGACCCATGCTCGGATAGAGAAAGGCGGCATCGATCCCGTCCAGATCCATGTCGGGGATGCGCTTGTGCGGATCGAAGCCGCCCGGGCGGCCCTCATTGTATTTCATCTCCGCCGCCTTGACCGCGCCCTGCCGCGCGCCGACGCCGCCGATGCCGCCCATCCCCTGCTGACTGCCGAGCAGCTGACCCTCGACATCGAGCTTTTCCTTGCCGGTCTTCGGATCGACGACGAGGCGCGGCGCGCGGTCGCGATACTGGGGATCCATGTAATTGTCCCAGAGATCGAGCGGCTCCAGGATGTGACCATCGGCGTCGATGACGTTATAGACGCGGCTCATCAGCTTTCCTCCGCGGATGAAAATCCGGTGTTGCGGCATCGTAACGCAGCCGTGTTTTGGGCGCGAGACTGAATGTCGTTCGGAATCCCGAATGGCCGGCATGCCAGCTCTGCGCGCACATTTCCCTAGCCGCCGGTTTCGCCTGTGTTTAGGTTGCGCCGCGACAATAATCGCCGGCGGCCCGCTAAATACCGGTGTCCTGCACGGCAAGGGAGAGGAAGCCGATGGCAGTATCCGCACAAGCGCAGCCCGCATCCGCCCAGACCATTGAGGCTTATGTCGGCGCGCAGCTGGACAACGCCCGCATGGGGCCGACCCACTGGCGCGTGCTGGCGCTGGTAGCCGGCGGCTACTTCTTCGACGTGATCGATTTCACGATCTTCGGCGCTTTGGTCCCCGACATCATCAAGAGCGGCTTCGCCACCGCCTACCAGGTCAGCTGGATCGGCTTTGCGACATTGATCGGGCTCGGCATCGGCACGCTCGGTCAGGGGGAGTTCACCGACCGGTTTGGCCGCAAGGCGGTCTACCAGTTCAACCTGCTGCTGTTCGGGCTGGCGACGATCGCGGCTGCCCTGCCGGCGATGCCCTCGATCGGTTTCGATCCGGGCTTCTGGTGGGTGCTGGTGTTCCGCTTCCTCGCCGGCATCGGGCTCGGCGCCGAGCAGCCGCTGTGCTTCTCCTACACCGCCGAATACGCGCCAAAGAACATCCGCGGCCGCATCATTGCGCTGATGCAGTTCATCGGCGGCGCCTGGCCGTGGCCGGTCGGGCTTCTGCTGACGATCTATTTCCGCGACACGATCGGCTGGCGCGGCATCTGGATCATCATCGGCATTGGCGCGCTGGTGATCTTCGTGTTGCGCTTTTCACTACCGGAATCGCCGCGTTGGCTGGCGACCCATGGCCAGGGCCGGCGCGCGCTCGACCTGTTGCAGCGCATGGGGCTGCGCACCGTGCCGATCGAGACGCTGCGCATCGATGCGGCAAGCGACACGAAGAGCGACCCGATCGGGATCGTGTTCCGCAATTACCCACGCCGGGTCATCGCCGGCATGATCTGCTTCTACGCGTTTTTCAGCATCGCCATCGGCCTCGGCACCTGGCTGCCGAACATGCTGGCCGAGCGCGGGCTCGGGATCGCCAAATCGCTGAACTCGATCTTCTGGATGACGCTGGCTTTCCCGTGCGCCAGCGCCTTCATGATGTACGCGCTGGAGCGCTTCGGCCGCAAACCGACGGCGGTCGTCGCCTTCATCCTGACCGGGGTGTTCGCCATCCTGTTCGGCAACGCGGTGGACGAGACGATGGTGCTGGCGATCGGCTTCTGCATGATCTTCTTCACCCAGCTGTCCGGCAACGCGTCACAGATCTTCATCTCCGAGGTGTTTCCGACCAACGCGCGCGCCACGGGCTTCGGTTTGGCGCAGGCAGCCGGCCGGGCCGGCGCGGCCATCGCGATCCTGGCGATCCCGCTGATCCAGAATGTGTGGAGCACCACCGCCGTGTTCGCCGCAATCGCGGTCATCGTGGCGATCGCGGCCGTCGCGGTGACCCAGGTCGGGCCCGAAGCGCGCGGCCTCGCGCTCGACGAGGTCGCGCCCCCCACGGCCTGACCATTGCGGGGGTGCGGCAGCGGGTCTGAATTCGCTCGCCGCGCCCTTGCCAGGCGGGCCGGTTTCACTATATATCCCGACAAAAGTCCCATAGGTCCGCATGGGTAAAAAGCCCGGGCGGACCGCTTCACGGAGTGGGCCCCGCGGCCCACTTTTTATTTGTGTCGCCCTTTGTCTCGCAGGATAGGACCGGATTGCCGATCGATACCAGCCGGATCGCCGAAATCATTGAGCCCTCGCTCGACGCGATGGGCTATCGGGTCGTGCGCGTCGCCGTGCTCGGCGCCGGGCGGATGACGTTGCAGATCATGGCCGAGCGCCGCGACGAGGCGGCAATGACGGTCGAGGATTGCGCCGATATCAGCCGCTCCGTCTCGGCATTGCTCGACGTCACCGACCCGATCGCCGGCGCCTATACGCTGGAAGTCAGTTCGCCCGGCATCGACCGCCCGCTGGTTCGTCCGGAGGATTACGACCGCTTTGCCGGGTTCGAAGCAAAGATCGAGCTGTCGCAGCCGGTCTCCGGCCGGAAGCGCTTTCGCGGCCGGCTGCTCGGCCGCGCCGGCGATCATGTCCGGCTGATCGCCGAAACCGGCGGACGATCTCATCGCGCATGCCCAGGGCAAACCGGGCATCACCATCCCGACTCATTGATTCACGGGAAATACCAATGGAAACGACTGCCACTTACTCGCGCCCCGAGCTCCTCCAAGTCGCCGACACCGTTGCCCGCGACAAAGGCATCGACAAGGACGAGGTACTGGACGCGATGGAGCAGGCCATCCAAAAGGCCGGGCGCTCTAAATACGGCCTGGAATACGACATCCGCGCCGAGATCGACCGCCGAAACGGCGAGATCCGCCTGCTGCGTTTCCGCGAGGTCGTCGACACGGTCGAGAACGAGGCGACGCAGATGCCGCTCGTCGCGGCGCAGCGGCTGAACGCCGAGGCCGAGATCGGCGATTTCATCACCGACCCGCTGCCGCCCATTGATTTCGGACGCATTGCGGCGCAGACCGCGAAGCAGGTCATTGTGCAAAAGGTGCGCGATGCCGAGCGCAAGCGGCAATACAACGAGTTCAAGGACCGTATCGGCGAGATCGTCAACGGCCTCGTCAAGCGGGTCGAGTTCGGCAACATCGTCGTCGATCTCGGGCGCGCCGAGGCGATGCTGCGCCGCGACGAGCTCCTGCCGCGCGAGAGCTTCCGTCAGGGCGAGCGGGTGCGCGCCTATATCTACGACGTGCGCGAGGAGACGCGCGGGCCCCAGATTTTCCTGTCGCGTACCCATCCGCAATTCATGGCCAAATTGTTCGCGCAGGAAGTGCCGGAGATCTATGACGGCATCATCGAGATCAAGTCGGTGGCGCGCGATCCCGGCAGCCGCGCCAAGATCGCCGTCATCTCGCGCGACAGCGGCATCGACCCGGTCGGCGCCTGCGTCGGCATGCGCGGCAGCCGCGTTCAGGCGGTCGTCGGCGAATTGCAGGGCGAAAAGATCGATATCATCCCCTGGTCGCAAGACCCCGCCACCTTCGTGGTGAACGGGCTGGCCCCCGCCGAGGTCAGCAAGGTCGTCATGGACGAGGAGCAGCGGCGCATCGAGGTCGTCGTCCCGGACGATCAGCTCTCGCTCGCGATCGGCCGCCGCGGCCAGAACGTCCGGCTCGCCTCGCAGCTGACGGGCTGGGACATCGACATCCTGACCGAAGCGGAGGAGTCCGAGCGGCGCACCGAGGAGTTCCGCACCCGCAGCCAGCTCTTTATCGACGCCCTCGATATCGACGAGGTCATCGCCCATCTGCTGGTGACCGAGGGCTTCGGCTCGCTCGAAGAGGTGGCGTTCGTGCCGGTCGACGAACTTGCCGGCATCGAAGGCTTCGACACCGACATCGCGAGCGAGCTGCAGGAGCGGGCGCGGCAAGCCCTCGAGCGGCGCGACAGCGAATATGAGGAGCGCTACAAATCACTTGGGGTCAGCGACGAGCTTGTCGCGCTCGAAGGCCTGACTCCGGGCATGCTCGTCACGCTCGGCGAGGGCGGCATCAAGACGCTCGACGATTTTGCCGATCTGGCGGGCGACGAGCTCCTGGAGATGCTCTCGGCCTCCGATAAGGGCGGCGCCAAGCTCGAGCTCGAGGAGGCCAATGCGCTGATCATGAAGGCCCGCGCCCACTGGTTCGAGGGAGACGAGGCCGCCTCTACCGCGGCCGCGCCGGCTGCCGGGGAACCCGTTCCGGCCGGGAGGGAGTAGACCGACGGTCGGCACGGCGACGGACATACCCGCCATCGGCGACGCTTCCGAGCCATCGCAGTCGCCGCAGCGGCGCTGCATCGTAACCGGCGAGAGCAAGGATCGCGGCCAATTGCTGAGGTTTGTCGTGGGTCCGGATGGCGCGCTGGTCCCGGATGTGGCGGGGCGGTTGCCGGGACGGGGTTTGTGGTTGACGCCGCGCCGGGATATAATGGAGCGGGCGCTGACCAAGCGGATCTTTGCACGCGCCGCGCGGCAGCCTGTAGTGGCGCCACCGCGGCTTGCGGACCGGGTCGAGGCCTTGCTGGCGCGGCGCTGCTGCGACGCGCTCGGTCTTGCCCGCCGCGCCGGCCTCGCGGTGGCAGGGTTTGATCGGGTCGGCGAGGCGGCGCGCCGGGGTAGAGCGGCGCTATTGTTGTTCGCGGTCGATGGCGCCGATGGCGGTCGCCGCAAGCGCGCCGCGATGGCCGGCGATTTGCCGGCCGCGAGTGTTTTGACCGCGGCGGAATTGGGCGGCGCGTTCGGTCACGAACGGATCGTCCACGCGGCGGTTGGCGGCGGAACATTGTGCGATCGGCTGCGCATCGATCTGGCGCGGCTCGCCGGGTTTCGCGCCGAAGCGGCGATCGATTGGGATTTGGGCGATTTGGGTTTGGCGCCGGCACAGCCGGCATTGCAGGGTGGTAAAAGCAAAGCGCATGACTGAAGCGAACGAGCAAGAGCAAAAACGGCCCCTGACGCTGCGCTCCGGCGGCACGCTCGGCCTGCGGCGGCCGATCGAGACGGGCCAGGTGCGCCAGAGCTTCTCGCATGGCCGCTCGAAGCAGGTCACGGTCGAGGTTCGCAAAAAGCGCGTCATCGCGCCGGGCACAGCGCCGGAACCGAGCCGGACCGAAGCGACGCCGACGGTCGCGCGGGCCCAGCCCGCGCCGGCCGCTCCGGAAACGGCAGAGCCCGCCGGGCGCCGCCTCGGCGCCGCGCCGCGCACGCTGACGGCCGAAGAAACTGCAACGCGGGTGCGCGCGCTGCAGGATGCGCGCAAGGCCGACGAAGAGACGCGCAAGCGCGACGCGCTGCTCGAACAAGACCGGCGCCGGGAAGAGGAGGAGCGCGCCGCCGAGGATGCTCAGCGTCGTGTCGAGGAAGAACTGCGCCAGCGAACCGAAGCGGAAGAGGCAAAGAAGCGCGGCGAAGAGGAGACGAAAAAGCGCGCCGACGAAGAAGAGGCACGCCGCCGCGAGGACGAGTCGCGCCGGGAAGTCGCCGAGCGCGCCGGAAAGGCCGCCGCCGCGAAAGTCGCCGCGCTCGCCGCCGCCGGCAAGGTCGCCGTCCCGGCCGAAGAGGAAGACGAAACTCCGGCTGCCGCACGCCCCGGCCGCCGCCCGGAGGCTCGCAGGCCCACCACCCCGGTGCGGCGTGACGAGCACCGCCGCCGTACCGGCAAGCTGACCGTCACCCGCGCTCTCGACGAGGACGCCGGCGAGCGCATGCGCAGCCTCGCCTCGGTGCGCCGCGCCCGCGAGCGCGAGCGGATGCGCATGCATCAGGAGGAGCCGCTCAAGATCGTGCGCGACGTTACGATCCCGGAGACGATCACGATCCAGGAACTGGCCAACCGCATGGCCGAGCGCAGCGCCGATGTCATCAAGGCGCTGATGCGCATGGGCGTCATGGCGACAATCAACCAGGTCATCGACGCCGACACTGCCGAGCTCGTCGTCAGCGAGTTCGGGCACCGCGCGCACCGCGTCGCCGAATCCGATGTCGAGATCGGGCTGCGCGGCGAGGCCGATGAGGAGGAACTGCTGGTGGCGCGTGCCCCGGTCGTCACGATCATGGGCCACGTCGACCACGGCAAGACGTCACTGCTCGATGCGCTGCGCGAGACCGATGTTGCGGCCGGCGAGGCGGGCGGCATCACACAGCACATCGGCGCCTACACCGTCACGCTGAAGGGCGGCAAACAGATCACCTTTATCGACACGCCGGGCCACCAGGCCTTTACCGCGATGCGCGCCCGCGGCGCCAATGTCACCGATATTGTCGTCTTGGTCGTCGCCGCCGATGACGGCATCATGGAGCAGACGGTCGAGGCGATCCGGCACGCCAAGGCGGCCGAGGCGCCGATCATCGTCGCGATCAACAAGATCGATCGTGCCGACGCTAAACCCGAGCGCGTGCGCCAGGAATTGCTGCAACACGAGCTCGTCGTCGAGGAGCTCGGCGGCGAGGTGCTCGACGTCGAGGTCTCGGCCCTCAAAAAGACCAATCTCGACCGGCTCGAGGAAGCGATCCTGCTGCAATCCGAACTGCTCGACCTGAAGGCCAACCCGAACCGCCCCGCCGAGGGCGTCGTCCTCGAAGCCAAGGTCGAACGCGGCCGCGGCCCGGTGGCCACCGTGTTGATCCAGCGCGGCACGTTGCACATCGGCGACATCTTCGTCTCCGGCAGCGAGTGGGGTCGGGTTCGCGCTCTGATCGACGAGCGCGGCGAGAGCCAGCGCGAGGCAGGACCCTCGACCCCGATCGAGGTATTGGGGCTTAACGGCATTCCGCTTGCCGGCGACGATTTCGTCGTGATCGAGAGCGAGAGCCGCGCCCGCGAAGTCACCGACTTCCGCCAGCGCCGCCGGCGCGACGCGGCCGCCGTGGCCGGTGCGCGCGGCACCCTCGAGCAGATGTTCTCGCAGATCACCTCGGGCGTCGCGAAGGAGCTGCCGGTCGTCGTCAAATCCGACGTACAGGGCTCGCTCGAAGCGATCGTCGGCTCGCTCGAAAAGCTGTCGACCGACGAGGTCGCAATGCGGGTATTGCACTCGGCGGTCGGTGGGATCAACGAGAGCGACGTGATCCTCGCCAAGGCGACGAACGCCGTCATCATCGGCTTCAATGTGCGCGCCAACCCACAGGCCCGCGATCTGGCGCAGCGCGATGGAGTCGAGATCCGTTATTACTCGATCATCTACGATGTCATCGATGACATGCGCAACGGGCTGTCGGGCATGCTGTCGCCGACCTTGCGCGAGCGCTTCCTCGGTAATGCCGCGATCCGCGAGGTGTTCAACATCACCCGCGTCGGCAAGGTCGCCGGTTGCATGGTTACCGATGGGGTGGTTCGGCGCGGCGCCAAAGTGCGGTTGTTGCGCGACAATGTCGTGATCCACGAGGGCGCGCTAAAGACGCTAAAGCGCTTCAAGGACGAGGTGCGCGAAGTCCGTGAGGGCTACGAATGCGGCATGGCCTTCGAGAATTACGAGAACATTCAGGTCGGCGACGTCATCGAGTGCTTCGAGGTCGAAGAAGTCGCCCGCGCCCTCTAAGCCGTCGCTTTGATTTTGGCGGCCGATCTCACTTAACTGGTCGTCCCGGCGAGAGCCGGGACACACCGCTTAGCCGTTCGTGCTCTGAGAGCGGGTCCCGGCTGTCGCCGGGACGACGGCATTGGAATTTCGAAGGTTGATTGGTGCCCAGGAGACGCGATCACGATCAGCTCGGGGGCGCGCGCCCGCTCAGTCAGCGGCAATTGCGGGTCGGAGAGGAATTGCGCCACCGCCTGGCCGAGCTGCTGCGGCCGGGCGAATTGCGCGACCCGGCCCTGCACGACGCCACTGTCACGGTCACCGAAGTTCGCCTCAGCCCCGATCTGCGCAACGCAACGGCTTTTGTGATGCCGCTCGGCGGCGCCAATGCGGAAGAGATCATCGCGGCATTGCGGCGCAGCGCGCCCTTTCTGAAGGGCCGGCTGGCGCGCCTCATCGAATTGCGCCATATGCCGAACCTCGCCTTTGCGCTCGACAACGCATTCGATAGCGCGGCGCGCATCTCGGCCCTGCTGGCAAGACCGGAGGTCGAGCGCGATCTCCACCCTGATGCCGAGGACAATGGCGAGGACCATGACGGCGCCGGCTGATCCGGGGCTGCACGGCTGGCTCGTCATCGACAAGCCCGAAGGCATCACGTCGGCCCGAGTGGTCGCACAAATCAAGCGAGCCACCGGTGTAAAGACAGGTCATGCCGGCACGCTCGACCCGCTCGCCACCGGGGTTCTGCCGTTAGCGCTCGGCGAAGCGACCAAGACGGTGCGGTTTGCCGCCGCCGGGCACAAACGCTATCGGTTCACCGTCCGCTGGGGGATCGCCCGCGATACCGACGACCGCGAAGGCGCGGTAACGGCGGAATCGCCAATCCGCCCCGACCAAGCAGCGATCACGGCGATATTGCCGCGCTTCACCGGCATGGTTCTCCAACGGCCGCCCGCCTTCTCCGCGATCAAGATCGGCGGGCGCCGCGCCTATGCGCTGGCCCGGGCCGGCCACCCGCCCGAGATGCTTGAGCGCTCGATCGAGATCGCGGCGCTACGCATGACCCGGGTGCTCGATCCCGACCATGCCGAGTTCGAGGCGGTCGTCGGCGAAGGCACCTATATCCGCTCCCTCGCGCGCGATCTGGCCGCTGCGCTCGGCACGCTCGGGCATGTCGTCGAGCTGCGCCGGCTCGCGGTCGGCAGCTTCACCGAAAAACAAGCGATTTCGCTGGATTCGGCTCTGGCGCTTGGGCATAGTCTCGCCGCTTCCGGGCATCTGCTGCCGATCGAGACCGTGCTGGACGACATCCCGGCTCTGGCCTTGACGGCAAGCGAGGCGGCCCGATTGCGCCAGGGACAACCGGTCACGCCGCAAGACGAAGGCGAGCGGGAGCGGCTGGCGCGGATCGACGATGGCGCGATCGTCGGGGCCCGGCTCGACCGGCTCCTCATTGCGCTGGCGCGGATCGAGGACGGCCGCCTCCGGCCCGTGCGTGTCATCAATCGTTGAAGGGACCATCGATGTCGATCACTCCCGAGCGCAAACAGGCGCTCATCGGCGAATATGCCGTCAAATCGGACGACACCGGCTCGCCCGAGGTGCAGGTCGCGATCCTCTCGGAACGGATCCGCAATCTGACCGACCATCTCGCCGGGCATAAAAAGGACTTCCACTCGCGCCGTGGCCTCTTGGTCATGGTCGGCCAGCGCCGGCGCCTCCTCGATTACCTCAAGCGGGCCGATGCCAATCGGTACGAAGGATTGATCGGGCGGCTCGGATTGCGCCGTTGATTCGCCCGCGGCTGCGGCCGCAGCGCTCTTCCGCTCCTCCGGCCGCCTTTGCGGATTGCCGGTGAAGGGCCATATCCCTGGTGCTGGCACGCCGCCGATTGCGACAATAGGGCGCGGCTCGCTACGTGTGGCGCGCGGAGGATTTGCCTCCTGCGGTGCCGCCTGTCCGTTTGGAAAGGAATGATGACGGATGTTTCAAGTCTTTCGTAAAGAACTCAACTGGGGCGGACGCCGTCTCGTGCTCGAGACCGGCAAGATTGCCCGGCAGGCCGATGGCGCGGTGCTCGCGACCTATGGCGAAACAACAGTTCTGTGCACCGCGGTGGCGGCAAAATCGGCCAAGGCCGGCCAGGATTTCTTCCCGCTGACCGTCAACTACCAGGAAAAGACCTTCGCCGCCGGCAAGATCCCCGGCGGCTTTTTCAAGCGCGAGGGCCGGCCGTCGGAAAAGGAAACGCTGACCTCGCGGCTGATCGACCGGCCGATCCGGCCGCTCTTCGTGCCGGGTTTCCGCAACGAGACGCAGGTCGTCTGCACGGTATTGAGCCACGATCTGGAGAACGATCCGGACGTCGTGGCGCTGATCGGCAGCTCGGCGGCGCTGACCATTTCCGGGATCCCGTTCATGGGGCCGATCGCCGGCTGCCGGGTCGGCTATATCGATGGCCAATATGTGCTGAACCCGACGTTGGACCGGCTGCCGAGCTCACAGCTCGACCTGCTTGTCGCCGGCACCGGCGAGGGCGTGCTGATGGTCGAGTCCGAGGCGAAGGAGCTGTCGGAAGAGGTTATGCTCGGCGCGGTGACCTTCGGGCACAAGAACTTCCAGCCGGTTATTCAGGCAATAATCGAGCTCGCCGAGACCTGCGCCAAGGATCCCTGGAATCTCGCCGAGCCGCCGGCGAACAAGGCCACGATCGAAGGCCGCTTGCGCGACGCCATCGGACCGCAGGTCGAAGCCGCCTACCGCGAGCGCAACAAGCAGGAGCGCAGCAATCGGCTTGACGCGGCAAAGCTCACGGCGGCCGCTCTTTTCGAGAATGAAGACGAGCGCGCCTTGGCGTTGAAATTGTTCAAGGACCTCGAGAAGGAGATCGTGCGCGGCGCGATCCTACGCGGCGAGCAGCGCATCGACGGGCGCGACAGCAAAACGGTGCGGCCGATCGATTGCCAGGTCGGCCTGCTGCCGCGGGCGCATGGCTCGGCCTTGTTCACCCGCGGCGAGACGCAGGCGATCGTCGTCGCCACCCTGGGCACCGGCCAGGACGAGCAGATCATCGACGCGCTTGAAGGCGAGTATCGCGAAAACTTCATGCTGCATTACAACTTCCCACCCTACTCCACTGGCGAAGCAGGGCGCATGGGCTCGCCGGGGCGGCGCGAGGTCGGTCACGGCAAGCTCGCCTGGCGCTCGATACGGCCGCTGCTGCCGCCAAAGGAAAGCTTCCCCTACACGATCCGCGTCGTTTCGGAAGTCACTGAATCAAATGGTTCTTCCTCGATGGCGTCGGTGTGCGGCAGCTCGCTGGCATTGATGGATGCGGGGGTGCCGTTGGCGCGCCCGGTCGCCGGCATTGCGATGGGGCTGATCAAGGAGCCGCAGGCCTTTGCCGTATTGTCCGACATCCTCGGCGACGAGGACCATCTCGGCGACATGGATTTCAAGGTCGCCGGCACCGAGCGCGGCGTCACCGCATTGCAGATGGATATCAAGATCACCTCGATCACCGAGGAGATCATGCGCATCGCCCTCGAACAGGCGCGCGAGGGTCGCAGCCACATCCTCGGCGAGATGTCGAAGGCGTTGACCGGCGCGCGCGAGGAAGTCAGCGAAAACGCCCCGCGCATCACGACGATCTCGATCCCCAAGGACAAGATCCGCGAGGTCATCGGGTCGGGCGGCAAGGTCATCCGCGAGATCGTCGAGACGACCGGCGCCAAAATCGATATCGACGATGACGGCACGATCAAGATAGCCGCAGTCGATGCCGACGCCTCGAAAGCCGCGATCGACTGGATCCGCGGCATCGTCGCCGAACCCGAACTCGGCGTCATTTACACGGGCAAGGTCGTCAAGACCGTCGATTTCGGCGCCTTTGTGAACTTCCTCGGTTCGCGCGACGGCCTCGTCCATATCAGCGAGCTGGCGCCGCAGCGGGTCGGCAAGGTCGCCGATGTCGTCAAGGTCGGCGATCAGGTCAAGGTCAAGGTTCTCGGCTTCGACGACCGCGGCAAGGTCAAGCTCAGCATGCGGCAGGTCAACCAGCAGACCGGCGAGGATCTCGGCGACCGGCGTCAGCGCGAGCAGCCGGCGCAGGAGCAGGCAGCGCTCTGACGCCACATTTGCGACCGAGGCGCGGCGCCGTGACGCCCTGCCCGCCGCTTGCTCCCGTGATCGGCCATCGCGGCGCTGCCGCGCGGGCGCCCGAGAACACCCTTGCCGGCCTGCGCCGCGCCAAGGACCTCGGCTGCAGCTGGGTCGAGTTCGATGTGCGGCTCACCGGCGACGGCGCGCTCGTCCTGTGTCATGACGCGCGGCTCGACCGGACGACGACCGGACAGGGCCGCGTCTCGGCCCACCGCCTTTCCGCCATTCGCTGCTTTGATGCCGGTGCTTGGTTTGCGCCGGAATTTGCCGGAGGGGCGGTACCGACGCTCGAAGAAGCGCTGCTTCTCGCGGCGGAGCTGGGCCTCTCGGTCAATATCGAGATCAAGGCCGATCGCGGCCAGGGCCGCTCGGCCGCCGCGGCCGTCGCCGCCACCCTCGCCCGGCTCGGGAGCCGTGTTCCACCCGTATTGGTCTCCAGCTTCCTGCGCCCGGCCTTGGCTACATTGCGCGACCTGGCTCCAGCCGTTCCGCGCGGCATCCTGTTCCGGGTCGTGCCGGGGCGATGGCGGACGATCGCGGCGCGGCTCGGCTGCGCGACGATCAATACCGATCATCGCCGCCTCAGCCGGTGGCTTGCCGCCGAAATCCGCGATGCCGGGTATCCGCTGTTGGTCTATACGGTCAACGACCCGCAACGCGCCCGCACGCTTTTCGAATGGGGGGTCACTTCCGTTTTCTCCGACGTCCCCGATATAATTCTGCCGGTTAGCAGCGTGGAGCCGCCGCTCCGGCATAGTGCTGCGGGCGCGACTTCTTCTCTCGGAATGCGGCAAGGGGCAAACTGGTGAAGCCGCTCAAACCGCTGATCATTTCCGGGCGCGAGGTCTTGCCGCTCGTCGAGGGCGGCAAAGGCATCTCGATCTCGAACGGCGAGAGTTCCGGGGCATGGGCCGCCTCG
>WNGC01001735.1_pt1 | contig 19092 bp, 14 predicted proteins | sample 5400051 | NCBI WGS metagenome assembly WNGC01 (sample SAMN13153368, study PRJNA577476) | soil metagenome | isolation source: 20 cm soil or saprolite under grassland replicate 2 | place: USA:California | collected 2016-06-15
AGCAGGCGCTGTTTAGGCTGTTTGCTCTGGACCGCTACCGGAACCCCTGAGTTAGGCTATACAAGCCCAAGCCTCGCAAACCCGCTCCTGACGCGGCTTCCACCTAGTTCCCTTACTGTAATTCGTAAACTGAGGCTAGAGAAATTGTTTCTGGGGAATACCTCACCGTTCGGAATTGCCGGAAGGCCGCGGCGACTCGGCCGAATCGCCCATCTCTTTGCGATGGCTCTTCACTTCGCGCAACGCATAGATCGGTTTGTTCTGCGATTCGTAGTAGGTCCGCGCAATGATCTCGCCGAGCAAGCCCATGGAGAAGAACTGCACGCCGCTGATGAACAGCGCCACCGACAGCATCATTAGCGGCCCGTGTTCCGCCATAATGGCCTTGTGCAGATAAAATTTTTCGTAGGCCAGAAAGCACGCGAGCAGGGAACCCAGCCCCGCGCCGGCCACGCCCAGCAACCCGAAAAACTGGAGCGGCCGCGTCGAATAATCCAATAAAAACTTGATGATAATTAAATCCAGGAATACGCGGATGGTGCGCCCGATCCCGTAATGGGACCGCCCGCTTTTCCGCTCAAGGTTTTCGATGGGTACTTCCGCGATTCTTGCGCCCGTCGAACTTGCCAGCGCCGGAATGAACCGGTGCAGCTCGCCGTAGAGCTGAATTTCCTGAATGATCTCCCGGCGGTAGGCCTTGAACGTGGTTCCAAAATCGTGCAGCTCGATTCCCGATAGCTTTGCCATCATCCAGTTGGCGGCGCGGCTGGGAAGCTGCCGCATCAACCAGTGATCCCGCCGGTTGTGACGCCAGCCACTCACCAGGTCGAAGCCTTCTTCTATTTTTTCCAGAAAGCGGGGAATCTCTCCGGGGTCGTGCTGCAGATCGCCGTCCATGGAGATGATGACTTCGCCTCGCGCGAAATCAAAACCGGCCTTCAACGCCGGAGTCTGTCCGAAATTCCGCCGCAGTCGCACCAGGTTCACGCGCCGGTCGTGCTCATAGATTTCAGCGAGCACCTTGAACGAGTCGTCCTTGCTGCCGTCATCCACAAACACCAATTCGTAAGACTCGCCGATCCCGTCCATCACCTCCGTAAGCTTCATGTAAAGGGGTGGGATGTTTTCCTGTTCGTTGTAGAACGGAACGACGATGGAATACTGGATGGGCGAATCGCTTGCCATTCTTTCTCGCGAAGTCCTTTTCTAAGCTTCCTGGGTTACAAAGCCATAGTCTATCAGGCGAATCCCCAGCGATGCGACAAGATTACGGATCCCGGTGTCTGTCAGGATTTGTAGTTCGGTCTGCCGCGAATCCTGCAGCCGCGTGTGCGTTTTCTGCAGCGCCGCATCCGTGTAGCCAGGGTGGCACATCAGCTCGGTCGTGCCTTCCGGCAGGCTCTTCACGAATTGTGCCACGCCCTCGCGCGTCAGCTCGCCGGTTTGAGCAATCCCACAAAAATAATCGGCCGTGGAAATACCCGCGTGCCCGGCTTGCTCACGCGCATCGCGCGCCAGCAGTTTCAATCCGCGCGCCTGCACTCCTTGTTTCAAGACCACGGCGGCGTGCTGTTTTTTGCCCGAAGAAAGAGCCGCGCGCAGGCTCGATGCTTCCAGCGAAACCCGAATCGCGCCGATGTCATGGCGCTCCGCAAGCTTAAGGGCGATCTCAAACAGCCCGGGCAGCATGTGTACGTGTTTATGCCCGTCGAGGTGCGTCGGTGCGATACCAGCATGGCGGACTTTCTGAATCTGCGCGTCCCACTCACTCTCCACTTCCGCAAGCCTGAGCCCACGCCGTGCCCGCCGCAGAAGCAGGCTCTCCGGTCCGCCCGCGAATTTGCCATCGTCATTTAGAAGGCTGGTGACGGTTTCCCGGTCGGCCACCGGGGGGCCGTCGCTCAAGTTCAAATGCACGCCGACACCCAGCCCGGGCGCCGAACGCGCGGCCTCCACACCTCCTGCAAACGCGGCGCCGTTGGCCAGCAGCGAAGTGCTGGTCACAATCCCGTGATGAAACGCCTCGAGAATCCCGCGGTTTATGCCATCCGTCCATCCCAAGTCATCCGCGTTGACGATCAGATTCTTCACAGCCTGTCCCGCTCCTGCGGGCTCACCTGTCCTGTTGGACAGCTACTCTTTCGTGCTCCCACCCGCATTCGTACCATTGACCCCTTTGACCCTCAACTCTAGCATGGCGTAGTAGAGGCGAAAATGACGGTAAAGCTGCGTGAAGTCAAGCGCATTGGTTCGCGGCACCACGAGAAGCGGCGTGGCCGCCGTATGAATTCCCGTGTACCCGTACGCCTCGAGTGGGACGACGAGTCCGGGAAGCGCATCCGTGTCGAAGGGCATACGCGGGTCGTCAACCCTTACGGCTGCATGGTGGTTCTCGCAGAGTCGCTCGATCTCGAGCACCGCCTGGCCCTCAGCAACCTGGCCACCGATACCAGCAACGCCGCGATCATCGTGTGGAAGGGCAACGAGCGGCCCGACGGTTGGGAATACGGCGTTGAACTTGTGGCCCCGGAAATGGATTTCTGGGGACTCGAGTTGTGAAACCCATTTCCCACGTGAAACCTTCGCCGTACGCGAAACCCGGTTCGATAAGTGGCGTGCACTCCGCCTTGACGACCCGCCAGCCAACCGCCGAGCAGCGGCGCCGCGCCCAGCGCGTTCTCCTGCGCATGCCCGTGCTCGTCCACGTCGCCAAAAACTCCAAGCCTATCGAGGGATTTACTCATACGGTCAGCGCTACCGGCGGCATGATCATTCTTCCCGAAGGCTTTGCCCAGGGCACCAAGTTCACTCTGGAAAATCCAAGAACGCAGCAGCGCGTCGAGGTGAACGTTGCGCGTTCGCCACAGATGAATCAGGAAGGCTCACTCATCCCTGTGGAGTTCCTGTCCCCCGCGCCTCTGTTTTGGAATATCGTTTTCCCCCCCAATATCAACTGACGATCCGAGAAGAGCCGGCATCCTATTGGCCCGGGGCTGGCATTGTCCGGAATGAATGCTCCCTGTCCAATCGGTCAGGGATGCGCCCGGTCCGTACCAGCGGAAGGGACGCCCCAAGGGGCACCCCCCATCAGAATGGATCATTATCAAAACAAAGGAGTTGGGCGGAGACCATTTTGTAAGCTGTTGAGCAGAAAGGGGATGGACGACGGGAGATTTCATTACTTGCGGCTCGGGCGATCGATGAATGCGGGAAGGCAGGGCGGAACGAGCGAACTGGCGGCTGACTATCAAAATATGTTAGCACATAGGTACAGTACTTGTCAAGCTAAAGTTGGGGCGGTCGTTTTTTGGTACTGAGTGGCAGTGTAGGTGAAGAGGGGCGGGGACGGGGCTGTTATGCCCGTGTTTAAGGATAAAGCTGCGACCTTAGGACGGGAAAGAGCACAGCCAATCCTGTGTAAAGCATGTCATGGAACTTGACACAGAAGTGGCTGTGCCACGAAGGCGAAGAGCGGGCGCAGCGGTGCTGCGCCACTACAAGGGAATTGATGGAGGTGAGATGTTTGTTGCGGAGAATGACGGGCAAGAAAAGAGCGGCCCGAAAGCTTCGGGGCCGCCCGGTGTGTTTGGTTTGTTGAGCCGACGAGGGCTAGTTGATGGTGATGTTGACGGTGGGCGAGCCATTGGACGCTGCCGGCGTCGCCGTGATCGCAAACGTGGTTGTGCCGGTTAAAGTGATATTCAGCATGGCGCTCTGCGACGCATTGGTATAGGTATCGCCCAGGTAGTGCGCGCTGATCGAATGTGTTCCCGGCAACAACCCTGAATTCATAATCGTCGCCGTTCCATTTGAAACGGTCACGGGTGTGCCCAGGGTGGTGGTTCCGTCAAAGAGCTGCACCTGTCCGTTCGCGGCCGTCCCGGATGAAGTAACAGTAATAGAGAAATTGATGGTCGTGCCCTGTGGGGCTTTCGTTCCAGGACTCGCTGGCACAGAGATCTTGGTGGTCGTCGTGGCCAGCCCGCCACTCCCGCCACTGCCGTAGCCGCTGCAACCGAGAGTGAAACTCAACACGCACACTAGGCCAAGCCCCAGCGCGGCGCGATAGCGCTTCCGCCCAGGCAGTACGAGCAGGAACATCGCTGCGAGGCCAGTGCTGGCGCTGAGCGTCCACCAGCCCTTGCCTCCGGTCGCAGGAATCGTCCCGGCTGCATAGAGTATGCGCTCTGTCGGTGCCGCCGAAGCCGTTAGCGTCGTCGATGGTGGCGCCACGGCTAGGGTCAGTTGGCCAGTCACGGCTGCTGTACCTGTCACATTGATCGGCAGCGGATTTGGTGAGCAAGTTAAGCCAGCCGGTAATCCCGTCGCCGGACAAGTCACATTGACGTTGCCGGTGAAGCCACCGGTCGGCGTCACCGTGATGGTGGAAGGACCGCTGGCCCCTGCGGTCGCCGTGGCGGCGGTCCCACCGATGGTAAGGCTTCCGCTGCCTGCCACGTTTATGGTGATTGCCGTTGCGGACGAGAGAGCGTAATTCGTGTCGCCGTTGTAGGTCGCGGTGATTGACTTTGTGCCTGTGGTAGCAAAGGACGTTATCAATGCGGCGGCGCCGCCAGCTCCTGCCGACGCCGATGCCGCAAAGGGAGCAACAGCGAGGGGGCTTCCTATTTGCGTGCCGCCACTGAAAAACGTCACCGTTCCGGTCGTACCGACCGCACTATTGCTCGCGGATGTGATGGTCGCAGTCAAAGTAACATTGGTGCCGGTGGTTACTGATGCGGCGCTCGCGGCCAAGGCTGTAGCTGTCACCGCTTTCGACACCGTCAAGACATCCGTCACCGGCGTAGTGACAGGGTTGTAGCTGATGTCTCCGGAGTAGGTCGCCGATAGGTTGTGGGTTCCGCCTGTAAGTTGAATCGGCTGGTCTTCGGCGCTTCCCGCGCTGTTGATCGTAAAGGTTCCAGTGTCGAGAGGGCTTCCGTTGTCCGTGATGGTCACTGTTCCCGTTGCGTCGAAGGCGCAACCAGCTGTCGCAGGAGGCGTCGCGAGAGGCAGGCAGTTCGTGGTAGTGCCCAAACTGTTCAGGATGTCCATCCTCAGAATGTAGGGCGAGCCGTACACAAAAGAAGTTGCATTCGTGCTGACAATGCCCCCGGTGGGGTTGAAAGTGACAATCCCGTATTGGAGGCGGCTGTTTTCTTTGCTAACCGTGACGGAAATGCCGGGAGCTGAGGTGCTTGAAGCAAAGGTGGTGTCGCCGGCGTAACGGGCCGCCAAGAGATAAGGGGTAGGCCCGCTCCCGGGAAGTATGACGTTGTTGATGGTCGCAGCTCCGACTGAGAGTGTCGAGTCACCGATACCACCATTGACCGCAGTGGGGGCAATAAGAGAGACGTCTCCCGTAGGTGTGCCAGCAGAAGTTGAGGTCACCGTGACCTTCGCCGTGACTGGGGTTCCGTGGGTTATCATTACCGGGGATGTTGCGCCATTGACCGTGAGGCTAGTGTTTGTACCGTGGAAATTGCCAACGGCTAGCGGCCATTGCGTAGCCAGGTTGGTAACGTTTACGGAACCCAGCCCAGTCGCCAAGTCGTATCCGGTTGCCGTCGTCCATGCTGGGGTTGTCGGAGAGGCCGTGCTCACTACAACGCCATTGGCGCCCGCCGTCTTACTGCTGCAATTCGTGGAATTTCCCGCGCAGGGGACTGAGTTGTTTCCCTTGGTGATATCGTAGAAAGAGCAGGTCGCCGAACCTGTCAGAGGCGTAGTCGAGGAATTGCAGCTCTGGTTGGCGGTCGCGGCGATTTTATACAGCACGGGGTTGGCGTTGCCTTGACGCCCGTTGCTTTGATTGATCAATGCCATGATGGCGGCGAAAGCGGGGGACGAAGCCGAGGTGCCACCGGCGCCACCAAAACTGAAGCCGTTCGGTCCCGGTAGGCACGAGGGTGGGTGGCCAGCGGGAACGGCATCCGCTTGGCAAACCAGATAGAAACTCAAGCTTTGCGGTCCGTCGCTCGCGAACAAAGAAATATCGGGAATATAGCGATGGTTGTCACCTGCCGCGATCCCGTTCGGCGTGATGCCGCTCTGCCAGGATGGTTTTGTATAAATGGCGCTAGGCCCGCCGCTGCCGCCTACAATGTTGTTGGCGGTTGAACAAACAGTGTTTAGGGTCGCGCTTGTGGCTGTTGCCGCGCAGGAATCATTCCAGGTCATTTCGTGGATATATCCCAGAGCGGATTCTCTACCAACTCCGTTTGTCGAGCTCCAGAAGGTGGATTGTGTTCCCACGTCGTCGAAATCCGTTCCGCCGACGGCGACGTTGAACGGAGTGGAAGCAAACCCGCTCACAGCAAGGCCGAGAGTAGCTCTCGTGGCCGCATTGAAATTGTCGCATCCCGCGGAGCCCGGATCTCCGGAGGCCACCATCACAGTGATGCCCTGCGCAGCGGCTTGCTCCCAAAGCGTGTTGTAGAACTGGTTGCCCGCTGTCCCTAAGCCGGCTTCGCAGTTGCCGAAACTTAAGCTCATCACCGGCGCGATATTATTATCAATGATGTAGACCGACGAGAGGTCGATGCCGAAAGCGGTCAAGGTGTCTTCCGACACCACTAAATCAATCGTCGCCTTCGGGGCCACCATCCCCGCTACTTGCACGTCCAGATCGGCCTCACCCTCATCCCCTAACGGTGGCCCACTGATTCCGGGATCGGGGCCGTTCAGTATGACCGTGGGTCCAGTCGCAGGCGTCAGCCCGAATAGGTTGCGGAAAGCGATCGCGTCGTTCAGGTCAATGTTGGAATCCGCGACGATGGCGATGGTGACCCCAGTCCCGTCAAGATTCGCGGGAATGTTGTAGATCTTTGCGAAGTCTGCCGGACCGACTGCGTAGAAACTGCCTCCGGTTCCCGTGAACTGTGGTACCACGCGTCCGTCAGCCGTGCGCATAAAGGTGCCGGCGGCGTGGCGCATCGACTTTCGTGGAAAATTATGGAGTGTGAGTACGCCAGCGACCACAGGCGTCAACGCCAAGGGGATTTGCGGATCGCTTGCGTTGGCCTGGCGAGATTTGCCGTTCACATTGAATTGATGGATTTCCGTGTGGAAGGCATTCCGCACCTGCCCTACGTTTCCGGAGAACTCGATGGCCGTGCGTCCGGCTCCCATCTTAATTTCCTGGAATCCCTGGCGCGTCAGCCAGTCGGTCACCGTCTGAATGTCCGCGTCCGCCGGCCCGAACTGCTTTCCAAACTGTTCCGGAGTGAGCCATTTATGAAAATTGGATGAGTCCTTGCTCAGTTGCTCGTCCATGAACTTGCCGAGCGCAGCTTGCTGTTCTGGACTGCGCTGCAAGACAAGCATCATCCTTTTCATGGGTGTGGCGTCAGAAACGATTCCCCGATCGAATTCGAGTCGCGCGAGCGGATGCACGTTGCCCTGGAGGCGCACGAGTTGCGTTTCATCAATGGCCTGGGTGATGCGGGCGGGGGTGGCCGCGGCCTGAGCGGCAGGCGCGCTATCGGGCCTGGATTGCGCGGCGGCACGAAACGCCGGGAGCGCCAGAATCAAAGTAAGAAGGAAAAGGGAATTGCGAAGCATCAGAGATTGAAGTTTCATATCCCGTCCACGCTGCAGATTTGAATTCGATTCCCACAAAACGCAACCGGCCTGAAGGCGTGGCCATGCGGACAGAGGAACAACGTCCACAATGGCTACTCGCGGACTGGGGCTTGGACCGGAAACGATTCACCGTTGAACGTTTAAAGGCTATCACAGGCGATTAAAATACTCGCTAGTACGCCGCCGGCGGATTGCGCTCAGAGATACACCCTTAAACTGGGGCATCACCCGCACACCGAGCCCGTGGCCCTTCTGATGCACCCAGGATTCCGCAGGATGCTTTAGCCGATTCTTGGTGAGTGCCGCGCTTCGGGGTGATAGTTCGCGGCGCCCGCCTTCGCAGAAACTATTGCTTTGCTCAAATCCTACCACTTCAGTGCCACTTTTATTCCACGTGAAGCACCGCGGGCCTTCCGGATTTTTGGAATGAATGATGAAAGGGCGCGCTTGCCATTTCCGTTTTTGCATCAAACCAATTTAGTAAACTCAGCGACGGAAACCTCGCCGGCCATAGAAACCAGGTCCCCAGCCCCAGCCGCTATAAAATCCCACGTAACCGGGATAGGCGTAGCAGGGACCGTAGTAACCACATGGATACGGCCCCGGGCCCGGATAGCCTCCGGCAAGGTGGCGTGGCCCCCTGCGCTCCAATCTTCCGCCGTCAATGTCCTGCTGCGTAACGGGCAAGAAGGCTTGCTGGCTTTGCGTGGTGTCAATCCTGACGGGATCGACGAGGCGGAAGCTCAATTGTTCCTCAGGATGGAGAACCGTGGGGCGGCCTCTTGTGAGGAGCACTGCGCCGATGCCTGCAGCCGCACCGGCTCCTGCGCCAATCGCGGCGCCTTCGCCCCAGTCCGCAGCGGAGCCGATCAATGCGCCGAGCCCGGTGGTGGTGGCAACCGTCGCGGCGTCCTGCCCGTGCGAAGTTCCGCCCGAGCCTTTCCACAGCTCGGTAAGAATCGGGACTTGACGGCCATCCACGACGGTCAAGTCGGTGAGCTCGACTCCCAACTCGGAGGTGCCCTTGATGCGGCCGGCTTTGCGCACGTCTTTGACGTGGCCAACGATCATTTGGCCGCGGCGGGCCACGACCCAGCCGTTCACGACGAGCGGGTTTTCCAGCACGGCGGTAAACTGGTCGCCGATCTGGTTGCGGTTACTGGAAAGGTAATCATTGATGCGAATGAGAAGGATTGTTCCGGCAGGTACGGTGAGCGTTCCGGGGACTTGTTGGGCAGGCTGAGCCAGCGGCGCATTTTGAGATCCCTCGGGTGGTGGGTTTTGGCGTGGGCGGTCATGCGAATAGGGTGGCTTATCGGCGTCCTGTGGGGCGTAAGCTGGCTTGGTCTGATCTGGCGTTGGCTGCGGCGGTTGCGCTTGCTGCTGGTCGGGCCGTTGCTCCTGCTGCGGGTCTTGCTGCTCCTGTTGCGCGTAGGCCCCTGCACTGAGGCACAATGCCAGGGCTGCCGCCCCAGTTGCGTGCCAAAATTGTCCAAATCTCTTCGAAATTGTTGGGTGCTCGCTCATGATCTTTGCCTCTCTCGACCTGTGCTTCCCGCGAATCCTCCGGATCTCTCGCGCCCTGCCCGGTTGGATGGCATCCCTTCTACATCGGGATGCCCAAGTTCTTTCAGCTGTACCCAACCTAATAACCCCGCGGCGTCATTTAAGTTGCGCGAGGAGATCCCTCGGTATTGTCATTTTTGCGCCGCTCGAACGCAGCCCAATACTCCTCCCCGATCTTCAGGAGTCCAGCGATTCCCAATTCCCGCCCAGCGCGCCTCGTAAGAGTGAGCCGCTCTGCGCGCAGAAATAACTCGCGGTATTCTGTGTAATTCAGAAGCCCGCCGATGCGCAGCGCCACGGAATTGTCAGTCGACCTAGCCAGCGTCGCATCCGCAATATCAATGACCTGTTGGTATTCCATCGAGAGAGCACTCTCCAATGCGCTCCAACTTAACGATTCCTCACGCCACTTGGATTGGTAGCCACCGCATAGTGAACTACCCGTGCCGATTGCACTCCCTCCAACCGCAGAACAAACCGCATATCCAGCGGCAATTTGTAGGATTTAAGCAAGTGATCGCTTTCCAAGTGCGGAGTAACCGTGCGCTCCAGCAGACTGGATTGGATCGACACAATATGCGCATCGTGCAAGCCCGCCCACAGAGAAACCTCCAGCACGCCGTGCGGCAGGTTCATCCCATCGACGATCCCCGATTGTTCTTCAGGCATGCAACACCGTTTTAGCGAAATCGCGGGCAGAGTATAACCCGCACCCCGGCAAATCGAAACGCATTGTATAATCCTGCCGCTATTCCATCCACTACAGGAGGCATCATGGCCGAGCCAACCTACGAAGAACTCAAAGCAAAAATCGCGGAAATGGAAAAACAAGGAGGCGGACGCCGCACCAGCGCGCTCGAATTTCGTGTCGGCGAAAAAGGGGGCGTCAGCGTGTACGGCCTGGGGCGCTTTCCCGTCACGCTGTACTACGAACAATGGATTCGCCTGCTTGAAGCAACGCCGCAACTTCGTGCCTTTCTCGAGGAGAACAAAGTTGCCGGAAAGCTGAAGCTCAGGGAAAAATAATACTTTTCGGTGCGGCCACCACTGTTTGCCTTGAGTTTGTGGAACGTACCGCGCCTTTCGCTGCCGCTTTTCTTAGCGACATCCGCCCGTTGCGGCTTTATCGACACGTCACGATCCCTTGCGACGCGTATTCCTCCCTCTGAATTTCCCGCATCCCGCCCCCGCCTTTTTATGCTGAAGCCATAGTCTTGAGCTCAGCCATTTTCCTGACTTCGTGCATCTGACTTCCGTCACTTACTTGGACATAGTCGTTTTTCATGGCGAACTTGCGCCTCGAACGCTCTTTCACGGGCTGGTCCATGCCGCGCAAATGGCCCTTCTCGGTATGGACCGTTACACCGAACTATACGTTCGAGGTTTCGTGAAGACTCGTTCCTGGATGGCCATACCGTGGGAAGCTCAGGCCTATCAGTTGGACTCCCGTTTTGCCATGTCTTCGACAGCCATCTTCTCCGTTGAGGACGAAGTAAAATCATGGGTTGAGCAAGGCCGGTTCTAGCCAGGACCGCTTCTCGTCAACCTCAAGTTGGAAATTCAAGCCGAGAAAGAGGAAGGCCCCGGGTGTCTGTGGGGAGGCACCCGGGGCCGGGGGGGAGTGAGGAGGAGTCGAAGGAAGCTCTTTGCAGGGCTTGTACTACTTCGAAGATTGTGCGGCTAGCAGGCAGAGTCTCTGCAGTTCGTCGTACGTGAAAACCACATGCTCGCCTTGGTCACCTTTTTCCAGGTGTCCCAGGCCAGATATACGCGAAAAGCGCCGGATTTCTGCCATGGGGAGTCCCAGGAGCACTGCAGCCCGGTCCTCCTCAACTAGCTCTTGGCGATTCATTCTTATTCGTAAATCCATTCCTTCCGCGGCTTATGGGAGCATGCGGTTGTCCAAACCTTCGGCAAGGTAAGTCCTGTTGTTTCTACACGAAAGCTTTCATCGGGAGGGGTCCTTGCACAATGTGCCTATTTCCTTACACAAACAGTGCACGGATTTAGCACAAATTCAGAGTTGGCAAGAGGGGGAGGTGGCGGAGTGTCGGCTTGAGTTATTTCCACGCCAGGGAAGAAAGGTCCACGTTCCCGCCGGAGAGGACCACGCCGAGCTTCGGAGCGCCTCCGTCGGGACGTTTCGGCAGATTCAACGACGCCACGACGCCCGGCTTCAGGAGCGGGGCAATAGCCACGGCGCTCGAAGGCTCAATGATGATTTTCATGCGCTCCCAGACCAGCCGCGCGGCCGAGATGATCTCCTCCTCGCTGACCAGGAGGATGCGATCCACATGACGCCGCAGGATCGCAAACGTCCGCGGCGACAGCGATGCGCGCAACCCGTCCGCGATGGTGTCGCTGGAGTCCAGCGATTGCAAAGTACCGCTGGTCAGCGAACGGTAGGCATCATCGGCGCGCTCCGGTTCGCAGCCGAACACCCGCACATCCGCGCGAATCCCCTTGGCGCCGAGGCACGTCCCGCTGAGCAATCCCCCGCCACTGACCGGCGCAAACGCAGCATCTAGGTCGCCCATTTCTTCCAGCAGCTCCTTCGCTGCCGTGGCCTGTCCGGCGATGATGCGGTCGTCATCGTAGGGATGCACCAGGTGAGCGCCCGTTTCTCTCTGGACACGGCCGCAAGTTTCTTGGCGCGCTGTCACCGTCGGCTCGCAGAAAACAATTCTTCCGCCGTAGCCCTCGATGGCCTTGGTTTTCACGACGGGCGCATTCCTCGGCATGACGATCCACGCGGGAACTCCACGCCACGCAGCCGCGCATGCCACGGCAGCGCCATGATTGCCACTGGACTGCGTAACAATCCCGCGCGCTACCTCTTTCTCAGTCAGTGAAAGGATTGCATTCGAGGCCCCGCGAATCTTGAATGAGCCGGTCTTCTGCAAGTTTTCGCACTTGAAAAAGAGCTGTGCACCGGTCATGGCGTTCAAGGATGCGGATGTCAGGACCAGCGTGCGGTGGATTCTCGGGGCGATGCGCGCGTGCGCCGCGAGGATGGCCTGCCAACTAGGTGGCTGGTAGCCGGCAGCTTCGACGGATGGGGCGGTATGCATGAGACTCACTCTGGGCCTGGAAACGCTTGCCGGTTCTTCACGTTTAACGCGCCCTCTTGTAATGCGTTTGTCGCCGCTGTTAAAGAGGCATTATGGCATGCCGATTGCGCCTGCGCCCGCGCGGATGATTTAACATTGCGGGCACTCCTGGCCGGTACTGGTACTTCTTGGCCACGCCAAGTTTGATACTTGACCACCCGGCTGGCTCTGCTACGCTAGAAGTCCCCTGCACCGAATTCGCATGAGTCCGCGCCAGATCCTTCGTCGCGCGCAGGGGCACAAAATGAAAGTAGCTGAACGCCGGCAATTGTCCCGCCTCAACCTTCGGACGCCCCTGCGCTTCCGCGCACTGGGCGTGGCTGCGGACAAAACCGAGCATTTTACGGAAGCTCTGAACGTCTCGCGCGGCGGCTTTTTCTTCGCCTCATCGGCTCCCCTGCAGGTTGGCATGCCCATCGAAGCAACCCTCCGCATGCCCGCGGAAGTGACCGGGAATTCCGCCCAGGAGATGCGCTGCACAGCGCGGGTCGTCCATGTCCGCAACGAGCCCTACGGAGATGGCCGCATCGGTTTCGGAGCGGAAATCGAAAAATTCCAAACCATCCCCGCCGTGGACCGCTGGGTGAGCTGAAAGGCAGTTGCCAGTTTTCAGTTTTCGGTAATTAGTTAAAATACGGACAGAGAAGGCTTCGATCGTGGCCGATGCTGGGCTTCCTGTAACTGAGGTATATAGCAGCCCCCACTTGAAAGCGTGGGGGCGTGTCAGCTGAGATCCTTCGCTTCGCAAACCCATGCGGAACGCAAGACGCACGCGTGGCTCAGATGACAAAGTTTTGCCTCAGGCCGGAGGCTAGGGTTTTGCGACTGGCACCGTGAATGTGGTTTTCCCGCTGCCAGCATTCTCAAATCGGTCATATACACGCACTGCAATCGTATGCTCCCCGGGCGCCAAGGACGGCAGGCCGAAGTCGTAGTGCTCGACCAGCGCGTCGCTGATACCCGTGCTTGGAGCTACAAGAACCCAATCGCCACCGTCCAAGCTATACTGCGCTCGCTCTATTGCAGAAGTAGCATCGCGCGCCGTGAGTCCTCGACCACAGGCGGAGTGTTATCGACTTCGAAGCGCTCGCTTTCGCGTTCGGTCTTGAGCGCGAGGGCGGGGGGATTCGAACCTGCATCTGTAGCAACAATCTTTAAGTAGTAAGCCCCATCGGGGAGCGCGGTGGTATCCCACGAATAAAATTTCTGCTCGAGGTTTTCCTTCAATAATTTCCATTCGAGTTCGTGTTCACCGCGAAAGTAAACCGCGTAGCGCATTTCGTCGTCGTTTTCGTCATGCGCGGTCCACACCACGGATTGATAGCCCTTCTGCAGCGTGCCTTGCGGCGGCTGTTCGAACCGCGGAGGTGCGCTGCTCTGGGTGATCACCATGCCGGAAATATTCGGCGCCGGCGGCATCCTGAGCATTACGGTTGTCGGCTGGCCCGATGACATGCCGACAATGCTCTGCGCCCGCACGCCGGGATCCTGCAGTGCGATTCCGTCGATAATTGGCGCCACGTTCCGAGGCAGATACGCCAGGCTGACCCAATCAAAGCCGCCCCCCGGGCGTCCGCCGTGGACGACGGCTTTCCACTGAACGAAGCGCGCGGATGGCACTTCCATGGCATTGCCCGATTTCGTATAAGGGCCGTGCCAGGGGGACCACTCGCGGCCGGGATCTTCCGTATTTCCCGAGCGTACAAAGAATTCCAGCCGTGGCTCATTCGAATTGGCTGAAGACTTGGCGGAGGCAGCCGGCGGAGGACTCCACCACTCGAGGCGGCCCCACTGCGAGAAAAGTTGCGCGTCGAAAGAGCGGGATTCCAACGTGCCTTCGGCTTCGTATTCGGGGCCGACCGAAAAAATCTTTCCAGGATTTGCCGTGCACAGGAAAACTTTGCCGGAGGAATTGCGGGCGATGCCCGTGATTTGCGCGGAGCCGGACTTGGCGAGATGGGCGAAGACGCCGTGTCCATCGACGGCGAGGAGAGCGCCTGCGTTGCCGGTTCCGGCAAGGAGGCGTCCGTCGGAAGCGAGTCCAAGGGCATACACAACATCTTCGCGCGAAGTCCAAAGCTCTTCCGGCGCGCCCTCTGGGCTGATGCGGTAGATGGTGCTGGAGAGAAGAGGAGGAAAGGGAACGAAGGGTTGTTGCTGCGGAGGAGCCTGTCCGGAGCTCACTGCGCCGCTGGGGTTGATGGTGGTCGTGCCTTGTGCGGTGGAGATGACGGCGCTGGGAGCTTGCCCGACGCGTGGCTTCTCACCAATCGCGGAGACGTAGATGGTGCCCTCGGCGGAGACGGCGAGAGAAGTGACTTCACGTCTGGAAGTTTCGTAGAGAACGAAGCCTTCGGTTTTCGGCGCGGCAGAATCCTTGGAGTCCTTTACTGATGTCTTCGAGAAACTCCGGGAGATGCGCAGAATGCGTCCGCTGGGTTCCGTGCCGGCGATGAGGTTGCCTTTTGCGTCGAATGCCAGAACGCGAATGTGAGCTTCGTCGCTGGAGTAGAAGAGCTCGCCCTTGCCGTCGGGCGCGACCGCGAAGACCTGCCCTTTGTCACCGGTGGCGACATAGAGAGTCCCGTCGGGGGAAAAAGCGAGGTCCCAGATGTATTTCGTTTTGGGATCGAAGAACACGGATTTCTCGCCGGAAGCAGAAACCCGGTAAACCTTGCCGTCGGGAGAAGTACCGACGTAAAGAGCGCCTTTAGAGTCAAAGGCGATGGCTTGCGCGGAAAGGTCAGTGGAATCGAAGAAGACAGCAGGTTTGCCGTTCGAATCGAAGCGAAATACTCTCGCCGGCGAGCCCCCGGCAGCGTAGAGCGTGCCCTTGGGATCGAGGCGGACGGACCAAAGATAGGAAACATCCGCGTCGGCAAGTAAGGTGATTTTCGGCGCGAGTTCGAGGCGGCCGTCGCTGCGCACCGCCACGCCATGCGCGGTGCCTTTGAGGAAATCTTCGTAGGTGGACTGGCGCCAGCGGCGGGTGTGCTCGGCGAAGGAGGCCGGGAGGCCGAGGACTGAAAGGAAGTAAAGGACGCTAACGAAGCAAAGGATGCGGAACAAGCCTGCTCGACGTAGCAACATGGGCATTATGGTTTTCACCGGATTTGAAGATTTAGAGAAATGACGCCGGAAACCGGGCCTCCGAGCGGGATGGAAGCCTCACTGGCCAACGATTCGCGCACCACTTGGACGCTGCCCGGAGTGGGGCGTCCGTCGACAACGTTGATTTGCGAGAACGGGATGTTCGGCAGTTCCTTGTCATCCCAGAGTAGCGTGGGGGCCGGAACGAAGAGTCCAACGTAAAGACGGTCGTTCCTCCGCTCGCGATTCAAGAGCGCGATGAGTTGATCGAGGCTTGTCGGCCCGCTGCCGGGACCGGCAAAAGCGAAGCCGCGGGAAGCCCGATTCAGCAGATCGGCGTCGCTGACAAGGAGGCGGAGCATAGTGCCGCGCGCCACCTGTTCCGGGACGCGAACGGTGGTTTCTTCCACGCGGGCAGCGCCGCGATACGGACGTAGCAGCACGCGGACACGAAGAGTCTCGCCGGGCGCAGCTTCGCCTTTTTCGAGCCAAGCGCTCTCAATGATGAATGATTTCCGGCCCGGAACGCTTTCGACTCGGAGGGCGATGCGGTCCACCTTGGCGGGTTCAAAAGTATTGACGAAAAGTCGCGTAAAAACATTTTGCATGGTGGCGGCGATGGGGAGGCCATCGGGAGAAAGAGTATCGCCGGGAGCAAAAGTGTTTTCGATTTGAACCGGCGCGTGACCTTGCAGGCGAATCTCGCCGGAAAGATGCAGCGTGGTGCCCTCGCCGTAGAGCGAATTTTGGGTCAGGCCGTTAAAGGTAGTAATGGCGACGAGAAGCGGGGTGAACTTCGGATGATTGATGAGTTCGAAGTGGAGTTTCTTTTCCCTGACAGCGCCCTTGGAGGAATCGTCCCCGGGGACGAGCAGTGTGAGATCGAGAGGAATCATGGCGGGAGCAGCGCCGAGTTTGCCGGTCACAGCAGTGAGATGATCGCCGGTGATCGTACCGATGGCGCCGCCGACATTGACGATCTTCGTCGAAGCAAGATTGGAGGAAAGCGTGGTGACGACGCGGCTGCGGGCCATGGGAATTGCCACGTTGCCAAGGTTCATAAGAGGGTGGCCACAGAGATAGACCCGGTCGGCCTGCACCGCCGTGACGGTACAAGCGGAATTGATGGAGGCGTCGCCCTGGACCAGAACCATACCAGCCATGTCACCCGGAACGAGATGCGCATCCTCCGGACGCGCTGCCGCTGTGCCGCCTTGCGCTGCGACGAAGCCATAGGCCTGAAGCTGATTCGAGAATTGCTGAATCGCGGCGGGCTGAAAACCAGAGAAAACCAGCGGAGTCTCGATGCGCTCAAGCGAGGAGCCGAACGGCAGGCCGCTGCGCGAGTTGGATTCGGCGGGCAAAGAAAATTGCTGAACATCGGCTTGCGCCGAAGAGCTTTGCAAAGGAGGATTCAGCATATCGGCAATGGGTGTGACGCCGGCGATGGCCTCCTTGGTGAATATTCCAAGTTTCAGGGAGAGCGCGCCAGCCAGTTTGCCATCGAGATAGACGGGGCTGCCGCTCATACCTGCCACCACGCCGGTGTGCTCCACTTTGGGGCCTTTGAGCTGGACAAGGATGATGGCTTGCTTAGGACCGAGAAAATTCTCCAGCACGCCGATGACTTCGAGGTCAAATTTTTCGATTTGGTCGCCTTCGAAGATGGTGTAGGCGTAGCCCTGCATGCCGGGATGGACCTGGCTTAGGGGAAGGAGTTCATTGGACTGCGGACCAGCCGCGAGACGAGCCGGCAGGCACATGGCAGCCGCGAGGGCGAGGAGAGCGCCGAGGAAAGAGCGACGATAGTTCAACAGCTGACACCGATCCATGATCATCGACCACCCATGATACGCGGCGCGTTATCGAGAAGCAATCCAACCCAGCGAGGTTGTCTAGTAGAATGCACTAGCTGGACGTCCTGGAATCGCACCGCATTTTGATTGAACTGAGCAAGATATTCCAAACACCCCGACGATCATCGATAAGACTGCGGTCTTCTTACTCGCGATGGTGCATGGCGAAGATTTTGTCGAGCGAGTCTTTGTACGGGTACACGTGGACCATCCAGCCGAAGATGGCGAGCTGGAAGCGGCCACCGGCCGCGTCGCAAGCCTGCTGCGTGGTGATCGCGCCCCTGAGGCCAAACTTGCTCCAATCGGCGTTGCGGAACTGCCCTTTCTGTGGCATGCAAAGATTGGTATGCAAATGCCACATGGCCATGCTGAGTGGGACGCGCGTGTTGAGCTGCTCTTCGGTCGCGCGTTTGGGCATGGTGTACATGGCGCCAACCAGCTCGTAACCGTCTGAAGTTTTCTTGTAGAGCAGGGAAGTCGGGCGCGCGGGATCGAAAGCGAAGGCTTCCAGGAACCCGTTCCAGTAATTCGTGAAGTGATATTCGGGCTGCGGCAGATTCGGGAGAAAGATTTTGTAACCGTCGTTCAAGGCGGCGTGGTAGTCCTTGTATTTCTCGATGCCGGAGCGGAGCCCGGTGACGACCTCGTTGGCCCGTGCGGCGTCCTCTGGCGTTTGCGGGCGCATCGCCGTCATGTGCATGTGGAGATTGTGCGCGTCCATGTGCCCGGGCGTCATATCGTGAACGGCGTGAACTTCGTTGGCCTTGGCGTCGTCCATATCCATTCCGGAAATTTTGCTGTGGTCCATCGGCTGCGATTCCTTGGACTGCGAGCTGGACGACTCCTGGGCATCCTGCATTGCTACAGCGGGTGTGCGGTGGCCGGGAATGGCGGCCAGAAGGACGCTTACAAGGAATAGTGCGCCGAACAAGATTCCAGCTCTGGTGGCGAGATGAACAAACGTGCTGCGGGCTGACATGACAATTCTCCTCACCCAATCATACGCATCGCGAAGCCGCCACATTTCAGCGCGTGGTACAGGGCGTGCCTCTCGAAAGACTGGCCGGGAGTACAGGAGCCAAGGGACGTCAAGGGAAGCAAAGGAAGTACGGGAAGATGCGGTAGATTTGGCGTGAATTGGCGGGAGCGCGAAACGAAGATAGGCAGCGTGCTAAAATCTTCGCGGTGAAAAAAGAAACCATTCAACCCGCGAAGCACCTGACCGGCGGACTGGACCTGCCGGGCGATAAGTCCGTTTCCCATCGATACGCGATGCTCGCCGCGCTGGCCGAGGGCGCCAGCGAACTGCGGCATTTTTCGGCGGCGGCGGATTGCCGCAGCACCTTGGCGTGCATGAGCGCGCTGGGGGCCGGAGTCAAGACCGACAAAGACACGGTTCGAGTGACCGGCCGCGGGCCCCACGGCTTGAAGAGCAGTTGGCGCGCGCTCGATGCAGAGAATTCCGGAACGACCATGCGGCTGCTCGCCGGAATTTTGGCCGGCCAGCAATTTTCGTCGAAGCTGACGGGAGATGGCTCGCTGCGGAAGCGGCCCATGAAGCGAGTGATCGGGCCGCTGCGGGAAATGGGCGCGGACATTCGCGCGCGCGACGATAATTTTGCCCCGCTGGAAATTCGCGGAGCCCCGCTCAAGGCCATCGAATACAAAATGCCCATGGCCAGCGCGCAGGTAAAATCCGCGGTTTTGCTCGCGGGACTGTTTGCGGATGGCGTGACGTGCGTGACGGAGCCGGCGCGAACCCGGGATCACACCGAGCTGGCCCTCGAGGAATTGGGCGCGGCGATCGCGAAAGACGGGCGAACGATTCGAATTCGCGGACTCGGCGGCGCAAATGACGGCGGCCAGCTGCTCGCCAAATCGCTCGA
>WNGC01003665.1_pt1 | contig 19085 bp, 19 predicted proteins | sample 5400051 | NCBI WGS metagenome assembly WNGC01 (sample SAMN13153368, study PRJNA577476) | soil metagenome | isolation source: 20 cm soil or saprolite under grassland replicate 2 | place: USA:California | collected 2016-06-15
TCGGTGAGCTTGGTCCACGACTTCCCACCGTCGGTCGTCTTGTAGATCCCGCTTCCCTTCCCGACCCCCTGCATGTGACTGCCGCCCCAGCGCAACCGGTGCCAGGCGGCGGCGTAGAGTGCTTCGGGATTCGATGGGTCCATCTCGAGATCCACGAACCCGGTCGTGTCATCGACGAACAAGACCCGGCTCCATGTCTTCCCGCCGTCGGTCGTCTTGTAGATGCCGCGCTCGGGGTTTGTGCCCCAGAGGTGGCCGAGGGCGGCGACGTACACGATATCGGGGTTCGTGGGGTGGATCACCACGCGGCCGATCGAGCGCGAGTCCTTCAAGCCCATGTTGGTCCACTTCGCGCCGCGGTCGGTGGACTTGTAGACGCCGTCGCCCCACCACTGGGAGCGCAGGCTGTTTTTCTCTCCGGTCCCCGCCCATACGACATTCGTATCGGACGGCGCGACGGCCAGGTCCCCGATCGTCTCGACGCCCAGGCCTTCCGAGACGGACTGCCACGTAATCCCGCCGTTGGATGTCTTCCACACGCCGCCGCCGGCGGCGCCGATGTAGAACGTCTTGGGAGACCCGGGCGTGCGGGGCACGGCGAGCGCGGTGACGCGGCCGCTGTACGCGGCGGGCCCGAGGGCGCGGAGCGAAAAGCTCTCGAGGAACCGGGTGAGCGAGTCTTTGGCGGTGGCCGCGGTATCCGTGCGACGCGCGGTGGTGTCGGCGGGAGCCGCGGCCGGCGGCCGTTTCGGCGTCGGCTTCTGTGCAACGAGGGGAGCGGCGCCGAGCAGCAGGGCCGAAGCAAGCGCGAGGATATGGCGACGACAGAGGGGCATGATTGCACGGGGCTGGGGACGGCGAGATTCTACGCCGTCGCGGCGCGGAAGGCCACCAGGCCTGGCACGGTGATCGGGTGCGGGGTACGTTGGCTCGTTCAGCCGGGGAGCTTTGGCATGGCTGTCGCGCGTAGATGCGCGGCTCAAGCCGCGACTCGGCAGTGCCGCTGAAGCGGCGCAGCCCGTTTACGGGCACTGCCGAGTCGCGAGTTGACTCGCGGATTTCGTGGCGGGTGCCGGCCGTCGTGGTCTTCCTGGCCGTCGGTCCGGCGGTCCGAGCGTCCGCCGCCCAGTGCCCCGACGGCTCCGCGCCGCCATGCCGCTCCGCGGTCAGTGCCGTAGCACCGGTCCCGAACAGTGTCGCGGTGCTCTACTTCGACAATCTGTCCGCCGACACCGCAGATGCCTATCTCGCGGAGGGGCTCACCGAGGAGCTCATCGCTCGGCTCGGGCAGCTGCCGCGGCTCGCCGTGAAGTCCCGCGCCGCAGTGCGGCGGTTCCGGCAGAGCGGCGCGGACCCACTGGCCGCCGCGCGCGCGCTCCGCGTCGCGCGATTGGTCACCGGGAGCGTGCGGCGCGCGGGGAATCGACTGCGCGTGACCGTGGAACTGGTGCGCGCGTCCGACGGCGAGCACGTGTGGGGCGACCTGTACGACCGCCGGGATGCCGATCTGCTGGCGGTCGAGGAGGACATCGCGCGCGCCGTCGCCGCGGCGATCGGCGGTCGCCTACTGCCGGCCGAGCGCGCCACGCTGGCGGCGCGGCCGACCGCAAGTCCAGAGGCCTACGATCACTTTCTCCGTGGCAATCATTTTCTCCTGGCGCGCACCGGTGGCTCCATCGCGCGCGCCATCGAGCAGTACGAGGCGGCGACCAGAGTCGATCCCCAGTTCGCCGACGCCTTCGCGCGCACGGCGTTCGGGTACGGGCTGTTTCTCGAGTGGCGCTGGCCCTCCCCTACCGCACCGCCCGACTCGCTCCTCGCCCGGGCGGTCGCCGCCGCCGACCGGGCGCTGGCACTCCAGCCGACCTCCTCCGACGCGTGGGTGGCACGTGGTCAACTCCTCAGCGTTCCCGACCAGAGTTACCGCAGCCCGCTGCGGGAGGACGCGATCCTCCAGGCGTTCGAGCGAGCGATAACCCTCGATCCGCGGAGCGCCGAGGCGTATCATCAATACGGCGGGCGCTTGCTGTTCCGAGGCGAGGATGCTGCCGCGGTCGCCGCATTCCTGCACACCTTGGTCCTCGACCCCGAGCGTCCGCTCACCCTGACGGCACTCGCGTTGGAGCGCGTGGTCGCACGCAGCTACGGCGAGGCCCGCCGCTGGCTGGACAGCGCGCTCACGGTGGATCCGACGTTCGCCATCGGATACGCACATCGGGGCATGCTGGCCCTGCAACTGGGTGACCTGGCGCAGGCCCGCGCCGATGGAGAGATGGCGCTTCGCTTCGCAGCCGGGTACCGGCTGCCCGGGCTCGCGGTCCTCGTCACGGCGGACGCCCGCAGCGGGGACAGCCTCGCAGCCCGCGCCCGGCTGCCGGAGCTGTTGCGAGCCGTCGTCGACTCGCTGCACCCTTCCCCGCGGGATGCGCGCTACGTGGGGCCGGCGCTGCTCGCGACCGGCGGCGAGACTCGGCTACTGGAATTCTTGGAGCGCGTCGAGCCACGTCGCGCGACGCTGTGGTTCGACCTGCGCCTGCCCGAGTACGACGGGGTGCGACCGAATCCGCGCTTCCGGCGGCTGGTAGAGGAATCGCGACCGCTGGGGGCGCCCGAGTGAACCTCGGACCCCGGGGCGATGCCCCGGGGTTCACTCCGCACCATACGTCTCGAGCGCCACCGCGCTCGCAGCGAAGTCCGTAAGGATCGCCCGGTCCCCGGTCACGAGGGGCACTCCCAGCTCTTGGGCCAGCGTCACGAACTCGCAGTCGTAGGCCGAGCAGCTCGATCGGGCCACGAGTTGCAGCACGGCGGGCGAGGGCACAGCGTATTCACCGCCGGCCATCAGCGTCGTCGCCGCATCCATGATGTCGAGCGCGTCGGCCAGCACGAGATGACCACGGCGCAGCGCCACCGCCAGCACGTTCCGCAGTTCGCTGCGCCATAACAGCGGTGCCGCCCACGCAGGGTCCCGCTCGAGGGCGCGGCGCGCGGACGCTGTGTGATCGCCCGGCATGAAGAGGTAGGCGATGACGTTGGTGTCGACGACGATCACCGACGGCCCGCGTCTCGCGCTCGTCGCAGCTCCTCCGCGGTCCAGGGCGGCATCCGGAGGCGTTCACGTACGGCGTCCGCCCGTCCGAGCAGCTCCGCGGCATCCAGGCGGCGGCTGCGGAGCGCCTGCTCCAGGCATACCAGGACCTCGCGATTGATGCTGCGCCGGTGCTCGGCCGCCCGCCGCTTCAGCAGGCGGTACAGCTCAGCGGGAATCCCTTTGATCGTCAGCGTTGGCATGGAACCGTAGTGGAACCGAAATGGAACCACTAGCAACCTATGGCGCGGGTCAGACACGTCAAGGGCCTACCCCAGCAGCTCGAACCCCGCCGTCACGAAGTCCGTGTCGAACGCGAAGGCAGCCGCGAGCCGCTCCTGGCGCATCAGCTCGAAGCTCACGGCGTTGGTGAGCGAGAAGTGTTGGTCGCGGAAGCGCTCGAGCCACTCGGCGAACGCGGCCCGGACGAGCGCAACGGGCACATCGCGCCACTGGTAGAGGGGATCCTCGAGCAGCGCCGAGACCACAGTGCGGGCGGCCGCGGGACCGCGGCGGTGCAACACGTGGCCGTGGAACTCGGCGAGCACCAAGACGGTCCCTACCCAGCGGCCTCCGCTCTCGAGGAAGCGACGGCCGGTCGCCACCGCGCGGGCGTGATACTGGTCGCGGGGATTGGCGAGCGCGAGCAGCGCCCCGGTGTCAATCAGGACCCGGGCGCTCAGGGGTGTGCTCCCCGCCGTACAGGTACGCGTCGTGACGCGCCGCCAGGTCCGACGGCAGCGCGGGGTCGTCGCCCAAGACGCCGACCAACCGATCGAGGGACCAGCCCGGAGCACGCTCGGTCAGCACCTCGTCGGCCAGCCGGCGCAGGCCGCGCCGCAGCAGCTCGGCGCGCGCCAATCCCGTGCGCCCGGCTAGCTCCTCCAGCAGGCTGCGATCGACTTGGTCCAGGTAAACCTGAACCGGCTCGCGGACGCGCCGACCGCGCGGACCCTCAGTCATGGTTCCTCGCGCGTGTCATGATTCTGTCGCATGGATGACATAAATGTGATACATGTATCAATAGAATGCAATAACGTCGGACCAAAAAAAGCCGCGGCGCCGTCGGATCAGGAGGCGGCGCCGCGGTTTCGAGAATGGACAGGCTACTTCAGACCGAACGTGATTCCAGCAGTGATCGGGAAGAAGGTCATCGCCCCCGCCGTCTCCTGCACCCTCAAGTAGCGCGCTTCCACGAAGAACCGCGCCGGGCCGGCGCCGAACGAGCCACCCGCACCGCCACCGTAAGCGAGCTTCGTCTCCGAGGCGTCGCCCAAGGACGTCGCGACCTTCACGTGGTAGGCCGTACCGCTCTGATCTTTGTGACTGGTCCGCCCGTACAGTCCGTCCACGCGGACACCGACCGGCGCCATGGGAATCGCGAAGTCCAGCTGCACCAACGCGTGCCAGCCGCCCTTGTCCATGCTGCCGTAGTCCCCCGTGGGAGCAGCGAGCCCCCCACCGAGACCAAACCGTGTACCCTGCGCGCGGGCTTCCGCAGTCGCCCCAAGCGACGCCAGCCCGAGCATTGCGAGACCCAGCATCAAGCGGCTCATGCTTACCTCCGGGTTTCGGTAAATGTTCGGTGTCACCGGCGCGCCGAGGCGGCGAGGTTCACCATGGGGGTGCCGCTCTACGGCGACCCCTTCTGAGGAGGCTCGGTGAAGACCTGGCGGACGATGTTCAAGACTCGCCTCCTGATGAGCGCGGCCCCCCTTTGGTTTGCAGCCTGCGCGGAGTCAAACGGGTCTGCCGCTGTGCCCGGGTCCACACTGGCCGATCGGTATCCCTGTGATCAGGGGATCGCCGGCGATCCGGCGGTGGTGTGGTCGGAGAATTTCGAGGAGGGTTCGGTAGCCGCCGTGACGGCGCGGTACGACACTCACAACAACGACGCCGGTATGGCGCTGGTCGCCGACCGGCCCGCTGCGAGCTGTGGCGCGGCTGCGGTGCGATTTACTGCCGGAGGCGCGGCCAGCGCGACGGACCTGTACAAGTTGCTCCTGCCCGGGCACGAAGAGTACTTCGTGCGCTGGTACGTCAAGTACCAGCCGGGCGCGCCGTGGCACCACAGCGGCGTCTGGTTCGGTGGCGACGTCAACAACAACCCGTACCCCTACCCGCACGCCGGCGAAAAGCCCAACGGAAACGACCGGGTCTCCTTCGCCGTCGAACCCGTGTGGGGCATCGGCGGTGCCAACCCGCGGTTCGACTTCTACGACTACTGGATGCAGATGCACACCTGTTCGAACTGCGGGGGCTCCTACTGGGGCAATGCGCTCACGAGCCGGACCGCCTTCACGGCCGACGACAACACCTGGGACTGCATCGAGGTGCACGTTAAGCTCAACTCCCACACCGGGTCGGCCGCGAGCGCGGCGCTGGAAGTGTGGAAGAACGATGTCCTCGTTCAGTCGTTCCCTGAGACCGCGGGGGTCGGATACTGGGTGCAGGACCACTTCTGCCCTGCTGGAGCCGACGGCACGCAATGCAGCTACGCAAGCACATCCTCCGGCCCGCTCGACCTCCAGTTCCGAACGACCACGCGGTTGCAGCTGAACTACTTCTGGCCGCAAAACTACGTCACCGACGCGACACCGAGCAGCGTCTGGTTCGATGACATGGTCGTGGCCACGACCCGCATCGCCTGTCTGCGCTGAGCGGCGTCAGCCCGTCGCCACCAGCACCACGATCCCCCACGCCAGAGTCAGCAGCGTCACCGGCACCCCGACCCGCGCATACTCCGCGAACCCGATGCGCACGCCGCGCGCCTCGGCCTTCTCCGCCACGATCAGGTTCGCCATCGAGCCGATGAGCAGCAGGTTCCCGGCGAACGTCGAGCTCATCGCCACCGCGCGCCACAGCAGCTCCGGGTGCGGGAGGTGAGGGACGGTATTGCGCCACAGGATCACGGCCGGGACGTTCGAAATGAGGTTCGAGAGCGTGACCATGACGGCGCTCACCGCCGTCGCGGCCCGCCAGGGCGAGCCGCTCTCGACCAGGTCCAGAGCGCGCCGGTCGATCCATGCGACGGCGCCGGTCTGCTCGAAGCCCCGCATCACGACGAACAGCGACGCGAAGAACAGCAGCAGATCCCAATCCACCCGCTCGATGGCATACGCTGGATCGCGCTGCGCGATCAGCACCATGAGCGCCCCCGCGGCGATGGCGACCAGCGGTAACGACCCCCCTGCGAACCATCCGACGACCGCGACCGCGAACATGGCGAGCCCGCGCGTCACGAGCGGGCGGTCGAGCGCCACCGGCACCGCCTCGAGCCGCTCGCGGAACGGCTCGCGCAGCTCGCGGCGGTACACCCACCGCAGGTAGCCGTAGGTGAGCGCCAGCCCGCCGAGCGCGACGGGCAGCATGTGGACGAGGAATCCGCCGAACGTCGCGCGGCTCCAGATCCCGACGAGCATGTTCTGCGGGTTCCCGGTGACCGACAGCACCGAGCCGACGTTCGCTCCCATGGCGAGCCCGATCAGGTAGGCGTTGGGCCGCACCCGCAGCGGCCCGAGCGCCGCGAGCAGCACGGGCGTCACGACGAGGCAGATCGTGTCGTTGACGAAAAACGCCGACAGGAGGCCACCACCCACCACCACGCCGAGGAGCAGCCGCTCGGGCGTCCCCGCCCGCCGGAGCACCCACTCCGCCGCCCACTCGAAGAACTTCCCCACTTCGAGGTAGCCGACGATGAGCATCATCCCGAGCAGGAAGACCAGGACGTCGAAATCGACGGCGGCGTACGCGTCCGGCAGGGTGAGCACGCCGAACACGACCATCGCGACGGCCCCGACCAGGCTCGCCGCCGGGCGGTTCAAGTGCACGAACGGCAACCGCTGGACGGCGATGAAAACGTAGGTCAGCGTGAAGATGAGGAGGGCGGTGGTCATCAGATTGCGGATTGCGGATTGCGAATTGCGGATTGGAACGGCCGGCGTCCGAGGGCCGTGGCGAATACCCCTGATCGACCCTTCCCCTTCAAATCCGCAATCCGCAATCCGAAATCCGCAATTGTCATATCTCCCAGTTGGAAAACAGCACGCCCCCGGTGGGATGCGGCTCCGGATAGCCCTCGTACGTCATGCGCAGGTCGGTCCAGCGGACGCGGTAGCCGCGCGCCACGAGGCGGCGGAACGCTTCGTCGTAGCGCGTCTGGCAGCGGATCGCCACACGGCGGATACCGAGGCGCGCTGCGGCCGCCTCCGTCGCCGCGATGGCGGCGTCGAACGCGGCCATGTCGCGGGCGGCGAGCTTGAGGACGCGCACCTCGTCCTTGGGCCGCCCCTCCGCCAGCGGCGCCGCGTGCCACAGCACCACGGCGTTCAGGCCGTCGTCCCCGTCGAGCAGCGACGCGTCGCCCAGGCCAAGCTCGGTGGTGAGGAGCAACTCGCGGGTGAAGTCGAATCCGGCGGCGAGCTCGTGCACCAGCCCGCGGGCGGCCGCCACGGCCGCCTCCCCGGCGGCTCCCTTGCGCTGCGACAACAGCGTCGGCGCAGCGTGGCCGCGCGTCGCGATGTCGTTCGTCATCGTGACCGTGAGATACGCCGGGGAAAAGCCGAGCCGGGCGTAGAACCCGATGTTCTCGACGGTGCGCGGCATCGTCTCGAGGCCGAGGGTTACGACCCGCTGCTCGAGCAGCCAGTCGACCGCCGTGCGGACGATCGTTTTCCCCACGCCGCCGCCCTGGCGGTCGGGCCGCACGGCGAGCGGCCCCATCCAGCCTTCGGTCCCGGAGCGGTGCGCGATGTTGAACGCGACGATGTGCCCCGACTCGTCGCGCCACAACAGCGAGCCGGCGCCGGCGTCGAGCAGCGCGTAGCGCCACACCTGCGGATTCAAATAGGGCACGCGCACACCCACGAGGCCGTCGCGCCGGTAGCGGTCGGTGAACGCGTCGGCGAAGACCCGGTTCAGCCCCGCGACGTCCCGCTCGGTCGCGGGCTCCGGCCCGTAGACCTGCTGCTCAGGCAGCCACGCCCGCATCGGCGGCTCCCAGCGTTGCGGTGTCGTCGCGCACGACGCTCGTGCCCTGCGCGACGTCGTAGTCGACTCGGATGACGCGGTCGAGCCCCTCACGCACCTGCTCAATGTGGGTGATGAGCACGACCTGGGGGAAGCGATCGGCCAACCGCCGCAGCAGGCCGACCACGTGCTGGCGGCGGCCCTCGTCCAGCGAACCGAAGATCTCGTCCAGCACGAGCAGCGTGAGCGGCTGCCCCGCCCGCTCGGCGATCATCTGTGAGATCGCGAGGCGCAGCGCCAGGTTCGCCACGTCCTCTTCGCCGCCGGAGATCACAGGTTTCGACACGCCGTCGTCGATGATCGTCACCAGGTAATCGTCGTTCAGATCCACGGCCTCGTAGCGCCCGTCGGTCAGGTCGGCGAGAAAACCGGAGGCGAGCTCGGCGATCTCGGGCCGCAGGGCGGCGTTCAGCTCGGCCCGCAGATCGCCGACCGCGCGGTCCAGCTCGTGATGGAGCCGCAACCGCACCTTGAGCTCGGCGATCTGGCGCTCCTGCGCGGCGCGCTCCGCCGCGCGACGCTGCACCTCCCGGACGCCCGCCTCGGCCGACGTCAGCTCGCCCCGGGTCTCCGCGACGGCGAGCTCCGCTTCCCGCAAGGCCCGGGCCGCCCGGTCGTGGCGTTCCCGCGCCGCCGCGAACCGCTGCTCAGAGAACCGCTCCGCGGCCACGGCGGCCGCGAGCTCGCGGGCGCGGCGCTCGTGCACCGACAACGCCTGCTCCGCCAGCTCGGCCTCCTTGACCAGGATCTCCGCCCGCTTGGCCCGCTCCGCGAGCTTCGCCGCCTCGAGCGCCACCGGCTCGAGCTTCGTGAGCTCGGCCCGCACTGCGTCGTGCCGCCGCCGGTCGTACCCCGTGGGCCGCGCCCGAATCAGGCCGTCCAGCACGCGCGCCCGGGTCTCGAGGCCGCGGCGCTGCGCCACGGCGCGGTCGCGCTCCTCGAGCTGGGCGCGCAGCTCGCCGGCGCGCTCGCTCGCCCGGCGGCTCTCGACCAGCAGCGCGTCGCGCGCCGCCTCCGCGTCCGCCAGCGTCCCGGGCGGCTGCGCCAGCTGCTCGAGCCGTTGCCGGAAATACTTCCCGTCGTCCACGATCGCCTGCATTTGCCGGTCCAGGACGCCCAGCACCTCGGCGTACTCGGCGCCGAGCGGCCGGCGGCACGTCGGGCACGTGCCCTCGGGCCCGAGCCGCTCGATCTTGTCCCGCTGCTCCTTCACCTCATCGTACTGCTTGAGCAGATCGGCGCGGCGCGTGGTCGCATACTCCTTCTCCCGCACCCACGTCGCCCGCTGCTCTTCCGCGGCCTGCTCGGCGACCTCGAGCCGCTCGCCGAGCGCCCCGGCGTCGCGCTCTACGCCGGCGAGCGCTTCCGTTGCCGGCGCCAGCTCCGCGATGCGGCGGTCCAGCGCCACCATGGTGCGCATCAGCTCCGCCAGCTGCCCCTCGTCGGCCCGGCGGGCCGTCTCTTCCTTCTGCAGGTGCTCGAGCTCGGCCTGCTCACGCTTCAGCCGCTCGATCGGCTCGAGCTCGGCGCGCAACCCGTCGAGCTGGTCGCGCGCCTTGAGGGCTTCCGCCATCTCGCGATCGAGCCGCTCGCACTCCTGCTTGGCGACCGTCACCGCCTGCTCGGCCATCCGCCGGTCGCCGTCGAGCGAGTGGACGCGCTTCTCTTTTTCCATCCATTCGCGCCAGCGCGGCTCCTCGCGCGTCTCGGCGTCCTGGGCCCGCCCGCGGCCCGCCTGGGCCTCTCCGGCGGCCCGCCGCGCCTGCTCGAGCCGCGCGGCCGCTGCCGCCGCCTCGCGCTCCAGCGCGGCCTGCTCGGGGAGCCCCGCTTCCCGCCCGTGCAGCTCCGCGGCGAGCGCGTTCTTCTGCTCGCGGATCCGCTCCTGCGCGAGGCTCAGCTGCTCGTAGCGCAGCACGCGCGACAGGAACGCCGCGCGCTCGGGGCGGCTCAGCTGCGCCATCACGGCGAGGTCTTTCTGCCCCGTGAAATAGGTGTTGAAGAACTCGTCGTGCGTCATCCCGAGCCGGCGCTCGAGCTTCGCCGTCACCTCGGTGAGCGAGTTCGCGACCAGCTGCCCGTCCTGGTACAGCTCGGCGGCGTGCAGCCCGCGGACCACTTTGTACTCGTGCGCGCCGACCCCGAACTCCATTTCCACCCGCACGCTCGAGCGCGCCTTGGCGCGCAGGTTGCGGATCGACTCCTTGTCCCCGCGCGCGGCGGCATTGCCGTAGATCGCCCAGGCGATCGCCTCGAGCAGCGTCGTCTTGCCGGAGCCGTTCGGCCCGATGATCCCCGTGATCCCGGGCCCGAATACCAGGTCGGTGTCGGCGTGCTGGCGAAAGTTCAGCAGCCGGAGCCGGTGCAGGCGCATCAGCCCGACCCTCCCCGCCCCTCCGCGCCTTCCCCACCGACCCGCTCGAGATACTCGACGCCCAGCCGCACGAATTCGTCGCGGTCGAGATCCGCGTCGAGCGGCCGGCGGCCCAGGAACTCGCGCAGCGTGTCGGGGAGCAGCTGGCGCCGCCCCGGCGCGCCGACGCCCACCACGCGCTGCGGCTCCGGCCGCCGGACGTCGAGATGAAAGTTGAGCGCGCGGGCCTTGTACTGGCGGATGGCCGCGTGGTCCAGATCGCGCGCGGTCGCCGCCGCCACGTCGTAGACGATCAGGCGCACCACGTGATCGTCGATCGCCGGCTTCGCGCCCGCCACGCGGTGCGCGATCTGCTCGTCCAGCTGCCGGGCGCTCAACCCCGCGCCGTGGATCGGCGGCAGGTCGAGGTGCCGCCGGGCGGCCGCGACCGGGCGGAAGGTCGTGTGCGCTCCCGGCACGTCCACCAGCAGGTACCCCTTGCCGGGCACGTCGCGACTCGCCTCCTCACGCACCTGCACCCAGGCTCGCGGGTTCACATACTCCAGGCTGCCCGCGTACCAGGCGTTCGCCGCCACGTCGTGCAATACGTGGTATCCCCCGAGCGCGACGTAGTCCCACTGCGCGGCGGCGAGGTCGCCGCGGGTGAGCCGGGCGCTTCCGTAGTCGGAGACGCTCCATTCGGGATCGATGATGTCCTCCAGCACGCCGTGCAGCACCAGGATGTTGTGCGCGGCGCCGCGCTCCGGCCGCAGCGCCGGCCGCTCGGCCTGCATCAGCGCCTGGTGCGGGACGGCGAGCACGGCGCAGTCGAGCCGCGGAAACGAGAGGCGCCGGGCCTGGTCCGCGACCACGTGGACCCCGAGCGCCTCGTACAGCTTGAGGATCGTTCCGGTCTCGACCGAGCGCGGCGTGTCGTGATTTCCTGCGATCATGACGATGGGCGCGTCCGCCAGCCCCACCCGCAGGCGGTGCAGCTGCTGGAACAGGAACAGGATCGCCGGATTGGTCGGCCGGACGGAATGGAAGACATCGCCCGCCACCACGATCAGGTCGGGCCGCTGCACCAGCACGTCGTCCACGACACGCCGGAACGCTTCGGCGACGTCCGCCTCCCGCTGATTCCCGCCCCGCGGCGTCTGCCGGTCGTACTGGCGGAAGCCGAGGTGGAGGTCGGCGAGGTGGGCGAGCTTCACGCGATCAGTACGGCTCTTCCGAGATCGGATTGAGCGGCGGCACCGCCTCGCGGGTGGGCGCCGTCGCCGGCGCGACCCGCGCGCCCAGCATCCGGCGGAAATACGCCAGCGCGTCGTCGGGGCGCGCGCGGCGCACCGCCGCGAGCGCGCGGCGCACGTCGTCGGGGCGGCGCTCGGCGATCAGGTCCTTCACCTGGTTCGGCCGGATGCGCCGGTCGAGCCGCGCCAGCTGGCGCACTACGGCTTCCTCGAACGACAGGTCGGCGGCGGGGGGAAAGCGCTCGACGCCGTCCCGCCCGCGCAGCACCGCGGGGCGCGGGAAGCGGACGAAGATCGGCTGGGTGAAGTGGGGGTGGCGCACCATCAGCTCCCCGATCGGCAGCGTGGCGAGCTTGATCTTGACCGCGGGAGTGAGCACGTGGTAGCCCGGCGTGGCGAGCTCGTCCGAGTCCATACGCCCGAACAGCGTCGTCCCCGCGTTCCCCACCACCCGCCGGTGTACCTGGGAGCGGAATTGCTCCGCCGCGAACAGCACCAGACCAAGGTAGCGCCCCCGCTCCGAGATATCGAGCAACATCTTGCGCACGTACGTCTCCGGTCCGTCGCCGGGCGCGTACTTGTTGAGCTCGTCGACGAACACGACGACGGCCTCGACGCCGAGGTCGCGCCGCTCCAGGTGCTCGCGCAGCTTGGAGACCGCGCGCGCGAACACGAGATCCTGGCCGAGCGGATCCACGTTCGCGACGTCCACCACGTACACCGTGCGATCCTCGAACCGCCCCCACGGCAGGTCGCTGGACGGACCGTCGTCGGTGACGAGGCCCTTGCAGCGCGTGGAGATGTTGGAGAGCCGATTCCGCACCTTGCGAATGGTGGCGATGTGATGCGTGCGCCACATATCGCTTCGCCCCGACAGCTCGAGTCCGTCGAAGATCGCCCGGAACAGCGCGTCCAGATCGGCGAACGTCTGCACCCGGTGGCTGCCGCCGAACCCGTCGTCGAACTCCTTGTTGACGACGCGATCGGACAGGAAATCGATGAACGCGTCGGCCTTGGCGTCGATGTCGTCGCGATTCAGCAGGACTTCGGCGAAATCGAGCACCTCCGAGAGCCCCCACACCAGCGGCTCGACGTCCCCCACCAGGTCCGGGTGCGTCCGTAACGTGTTCAAGTTCACCCCGTCGGCCTTGAAGGGCGCGTAGTAGCGCACCCGCTCGAACGGCTGGGGCGTGATGCCGAGGCGCTCGTAGCGCCGCCGGTCCGCGTCGTCGAGCGCCCCCGGGCGATCGAGGAAGCAAAGGTCCGGACCCTTCACGTTGAAGCACAGCGCGGCCACCCGGCCCTTGTGAGCCGGGAAATGCTGGAAGATCGAGGCGAGCAGGAACTCGACGGCGCTCGTCTTGGTGGCGAGCCCCGACACGCCGGAGATGTTCAAGTGCGCGGCTTCGGGGCCGAGCAGGAAGTCGGCGTCCAGGTACACGGGCGCCTCGAGGCCCGCCGCCGTGTAGAGGCCGACGGGAATTCCGCTCGGCTGCGCGCCCGCCAGGTAGGCGTCCATCCGGAGCGCCTGCGCGACGTCGGCGTCGCCCGCGACGTAGACGGCGCCAAGCGGCACGGGTTGCAGCGGCTCCTCGGGCTGCTGGCGCAGCACCGCCGCGGTCCAGAGCCGGATCTCCTGGCGGACGCTGGGACTCTCGGCCGCCCGCGCCGGGTCTCCCTCGGCGCCCACCACGTCGTGCAGCGGCGTCGCCAGGTCCGAGTAGGCGAATCCATCCGTCACCACACCAAACACGACGCGCCCGGACCCCTGATCCCCGACCCCCGACCCCTCGACTCTGACGATCGCCCCGATCCCGATCGTCGTCTCGTTCGCGGTCCAGAAGTGAAACTGGTGGGGCGTGGTCGGCTTGAGCTCGGTGGCGACGACGCGCCCGAGGGGGGCCGGGACCGCTGGCTCGGCTTGGCGAATCACGATCCGGTCCGCGGGAGGCGGGAGCCGCGAGGCGCGATGACGTCGCGCGGGGTGCGAGATCTCAGATACGTCTCCACATCGTGGATAGGATAAAGTAAGCGGTCCCAGCGCGCGTCGGGGGTGGACACGGGTGCCCGCTCGCGCAACAGCGGCCACAGCCGGAGGTACCAGGAGTAGATCGCCCGGCGCGCGCCGCGGCTCCGCGGCTGGAACACGGAGGTGCGGTGTCCCGCGGGCAGGGTGAGCGCCCGCTCGAGCTCGGCACCCTCGAAGTATTGCGCCCCGTGGCTCTTGATCACCCCGAGGGCGCGCGGGTGCGCCGAGAGTGCGGCCGAGTCGGACAGCACGCCGTCCACCACGAGCCACTCGTCCGGGCCGAGTGCGGCCAGGAACCGCTCGGCGAGCTCGCGCTCCTGCGCCGCGCGGGCCCGTTCCAGCTCGCGCCGCGCCGCCTCGATCGCGCGGCCCGGCTGCCCCACGTCCGCCTCCGCGAGCTCCACCACGTCGACTCCGGACGCCGCCAGCGCCCGGCGCAGCGGCTCCGCGAGCGATGCGAGCCGCGTGATGGCGAGCTCGCGCGACGCCTCGCCGGCGGTGCGAAGCCGCCGGTCCGGGCCGCGGCGGCGCACCGCGGCCGCCACGTAGCCGCGCACGATCGGCGTCACGCCGCCGTACCCCACGACGCGCCACTGCTCGATGCCGTCCAGGAAGGCGACCGCCCCGGGCGCCAGGGGGCGGACGTCGGCGACGGAATAGGTCCGGAGCAGGGCATCCTCGACCCCGTCGGCGCCGGTGAACTCCTCGAGATCGCTGCGGCCGGCGCTCGCGTCGGGGACGGCGGACGCGGGCACCGCGCCGGCCGCCAGGATCGCGTCCACCCAGGAAGGAAGGGGGGGCACCGCTACCGGGTCCGCAGCGCCCAGCCGAGGTAGGTCACGGTGAGGTCGTCGGTGAGGACCCGGCGCCCGCTCCCCTCTTCCGCGCGGACGATCCCTTTCATCTCCTGCACCACCATGCCGTTGCGCTGCAGGCCATCCGTGAGCTCGCCCGGGGTGATGAAGCGCGCGAAGTCGTGGAACCCTTCCGGCATGGTGTGGTGCACGTACTCCTCGTCCCAGATCACCTGGAGGAACGCGGCGATGGTGCGGTTGTGGGTGAGGAACCCGAGACCGCCGCCGGGCGCCAGCACCTGCGCGATTCCCGCGAGCGTGCGGTCGCGGTCGTCCACATGCTCGAGAACATCCACAGCGAAAACCAGATCGAAGGGTTCAGGGAAGTTGCAAGACACCACGTCCTCAGCGGTCGACAGACGATAGCCAATAGACAGTCCGGATCGCTTGGCGTGTTCACGGGCCACACCGAGGGATTTCTCGGATGGATCGACCCCTGTCACGACGGCGCCCTCCGCCGCGAGGGCCTCGGCGAGGATCCCGCCGCCACAGCCGATGTCGAGCGCCCGCTTGCCGCCAAACCCCCCGAAGATGCGGCGGAAGTACTCCACCCGCACGGCGTTCAGCTCGTGCAGGCCGGCGAACGGCCCGGCCGCGCTCCACCAGACGTCGGGCGCGGCCTCCACCAGGCGCTCGAACTTGTCAGACTCGGCCAGGCCGCCCACCCGCGGCAACGGATCGCTCATGACGAGACTCGTACCCCGATGACCAGGCCGTCGCGAATCGGCGCCACTGCCGAGACGACCCGGGGATCCGTGGCGGCGAGGCGGTTGAACGCCCGCACGCCCTCCGTCCCGGGCGAATGATCCGCGTCGTCGACCACCGACCCGTGAAAGAACGCATTGTCGCACAGCAGCAGGCCGCCGGGACGCAGCAACCGCACGCTCCAGTCGAAGTACTGTGCCAGCGGCTCTTTGTCGGCGTCGACGAACACTGCGTCGAATCCGGGAGCCAGGGTCGGCAGGACGGCCAGCGCCGCGCCCTCGATGAGCTCCACACGCTCCGCGAGCCCGGCTTCCACGTAGGCGCGCCGGGCCAGGTCGGCGTGGCGGGGATCGCGCTCGATGGTCGTGAGGCGACCGTGGCGCGGCAGCGCGCGGGCCAGCCAGACCCCCGAGTACCCTGCCAGGGCGCCGATTTCGAGCACCCGGCTCGCCCCCACGGCGCGCAGCAGCACGTGCAGCAGCTTCCCTTCGTCGGCGGAGATGAGGATCGGTGGGAGGTCCAGCGCCGCGTGTCGCGCCCTGATGGCAGCCAGGATGGAATCTTCAGGGGCGAACAGCTCGGTGATGTACCGTTCGAGCCGCTCGTCCACGATCAGGCGGTCGCCTCGACGTTCGGGAAGGGCGGGACGTCGAGGAACCATAGCCCCACGAGGCGGGACTGCTTGTCGACCTCGACGAGCAGTCGGTCCGCGACGCGCACGACGGTCGCGGGACGGGTGCGTCCCACGCGGAGGTGGAACACCGATTCCTGCTGATTCTTTTCGACCGTGAGCGCCGTGTCCACCTCGACCGCGGCGACACCCGGTTGGGACGTGCGGCTCGGAAAGGTGACGCTCCCCTCCTTGCTGGGCTCCGGGGTCGGCAGCAGCTCCAGGGTGCGGATGTCATCGGGCCAGGTCACCACATCGACGCCGCGCAGGCACCCCAGGGATTCAGGAGGGCGGATAATATAGGCCGCACTTGCGGGAGGGGCCAGGACGATGAAGCGGCGGGAGTTCTTGGCGGCGGGCGCAGCGACAATTGCGGATTTCGGATTGCGGATTGCGGATTGGCAGCATTCGCCGTCCGGACCGCCCAATCCGCAATCCACAATCCGCAATCCGCAATCGGCTCAGGAGCCCACCCTTGCTCCGGAAGTCTTCGCCCGCCGCATCGAGCGCGCCCAGGCCGAGCTCAAGAACCGCAAGCTCGATTTCCTCATCGCCACGCCAGGCACCAACTACGAGTACTTCACCGGCTACAACCCCGGCCGCAGCGAGCGCCTGATCGCGGTCGTCGTCCCCGGGAGCGGATCAAGCAGCACGGCGCCATTGCGGACGCGCGGGGTTGGCAGGAGCAGGCGAACCCGTACCAGCTGGTCAAGAACGTGGTGCGGGAGCTGAAGCCGCGCGGCAACGGCGTGATCGCGCTCGAGTCCACCACCGGTTACGACGTGTATGTGGCGCTGGCGGACCAGCTGTCCGGCTGGAAGTTCGTGAACGCCGCCCCGGTGACCGAGCGGCTGCGGATCATCAAGGCTCCCGAGGAAGTCGCCCTGATCCGGCGCGCCATCGAAATCACCGAGGCGGCCATTGCCGCGACGTTCACCCAAGTCGCGGTCGGACTGAGCGAGCGCGACGTGGCACAGCTCTTGTCCCGCGAGATGCAGCAGCGGGGCGCACCGGGCGGCGGGCTGGTGCAGTTCGGCCCCTCGAGCGCGCTACCGCACGGCGGCCCGGCGGGCCCCAGGCTCGAGCGGGAATCCGTCGTGCTGATCGACTGTGGCTGTCGCGTCACCGGCTACGAGTCCGACATCACCCGCACGATCTGGTTCGGGGATCACCCGTCCGACGAGTTCACGAAAGTCTTCAATCTGGTGCACGACGCGCAGAGCGCCGCGATCGAGCTCGGGCGGCCGCTGTACACGCCGTGTCAGGAGATGGACCGCGCCGCCCGCAAGGTGATCGCGGACGGCGGGTACGGTCCCTCCTTCACGCACCGCCTGGGGCACGGCCTCGGCATGGACGGCCACGAAGTGCCCTACCTGGTCGAGGGCAACGAAACGCGGCTCGAGCCGGGGATGGTGTTCACGATCGAGCCGGGGATCTATCAGCTCGGGAAGTTCGGCGTCCGGATCGAGGACGATTGCCTGATGACCGACAAGGGCGTCGAGGTGCTCTCGCACCGCCCGGCGAAGCTCTAGTCGGCGAGCTTCGTCGCGAACCCGATGATCCGATCGAGGGCGTTCGCGATGTCCTCCGTCGCCGCCGCGTAGCTCAGCCGCGCCCAGCGATCATCCCCGAACGCGGCGCCCGGGACCAGTGCCACGCCCGTGGACGTGATCAGCCGCGTGCAGAACTCCGTGCCGCTGATCCCGCCGAACGAATCCACCCGGAAGAAGAAGTAGAACGCGCCCAGCGGGTCCACGAACTCGACGCCCGGGAGGTCCCGGCGGAAGCGGCTGACGACGAGCTCGCGCCGCTTGCGGAACTCCGCCACCATGCGCGTGACGTCCTGCTCCACGCGCTCGTCCGCCAGCGCCGCCGCCGCCGCCCACTGCGCCGGGTGGTTCGCACCCGTGGTGGTATGGGACTGCAGCGCGGCCATCGCCTTGGCCACCTTGGGCGGGGCGAGCGCCATGCCGATCCGCCACCCCGTCATCGCATACGCCTTGCTGACCCCGTAGATGATGACCACGCGCTCGAGCAGCTCGTCCGGCAGGTCGAGGAACGACGGCGCCGGACCCGGCCCGTAGTGGATGCGGCGGTAGATCTCGTCGGCGATCACCCACGCCTTGTGATCGCGCGCCCACTGGGCGATCGCCTTGAGCTCGGCGAGCGTGTACACCGACCCGGTGGGGTTGCAGGGCGAGCACAGGATCAACCCCTGCGCGCCCGGCACCACGCGTTGCAGATCGCGCACGCTCAGCTTGAGCCCCCACTCCGGATCGCCCGGCACCAGGATCGGCCGCGCGCGCGTCAGGTGCACGATCTGCGGATACGACACCCACGCCGGCGCGGGGATGGCGACGACGTCGCCGGGACCGAACACGCTGAAGCAGACGTTGAAGAGCGATTGCTTCGAGCCGTTCGAGACGACGATGTGGTCCGCGTTCACCGGACGGCCGCCCGAGAGCAACGATAGCTGCTGCGCCGCGGCCGCCCGCAGCTCCAGGATCCCTTCGTTCGCCGGGTAATGCGTCTTGCCCTCGCGGATCGCGCGCACGCCGGCGTCCGCCGGGATCGGCGGCGTGGGGAAGTCGGGCTCCCCCGCGCCCAGGTCGATCACGTCTTCCCCCGCCGCCTTGCGCCGCTTGGCTTCCTGCGAGATCGCGATGGTGGCGGACGTCTCGAGGTGGTGGAGGTTCGGGGACAAGCCGTAACCCGGCCCGCGGGTGCTGGGGATGGAGGGGGTGGGCATGCTCTGACTCATGGACGGATGACTCCGAACCGTTTCAGGACGGCGATCGTCGAATCGACGGGCAACGCGCTCACCGTGCCACGATAGCCCCGAACCGACACGGCGCGCAACAGCGAGTTGTAGATGGCCTCTTCGGTCGCTTCGATGACCGCCTGGAACAGGGGAGACATCGCGTCGTTGGCCACGACCGCCACCGTGTCGATCAGCCGCACGACCGGCTCCGCTGCCGGACGCTCCGCTCCGGCCGGCGGCCGCGCCGGGCTCGGCGGCCGTCGCGGAGCATCCGGCACCGTCGCCGTCGAAAACGCGATCACATAGTCGCCCGACCCGTTGCTCATGCTGCTCCCCGTCCGGGCCAG
>WNGC01004823.1_pt1 | contig 19074 bp, 18 predicted proteins | sample 5400051 | NCBI WGS metagenome assembly WNGC01 (sample SAMN13153368, study PRJNA577476) | soil metagenome | isolation source: 20 cm soil or saprolite under grassland replicate 2 | place: USA:California | collected 2016-06-15
CAGATGGAGAAGGCGCAGGCCGTGCGTGCCTTCGACCTCGAGCCGGGTCGGCGGGAGTTGCAGATGTACGAAACGATCCTCTCCCCCGAGCGGTTCGGGACGCTGCACCTGTACGGGTACCGCTGGGAGCCCGAGCGCGGCCGCTTCTGGGCCTTCTTCGAGGACGGCGGGCGGACGCTGTTGCACAACTACCTCGACATGCCCCGCTGGACGGCGGCCGCCCGTTGGGCCGCGCGCTTCCATGTGGCAACGCGCGGCCTGCCCGACACGCAGACGCGATTTCTGCCCCGTTACGATGCGGCGCACTACCGGGGCTGCGCCGAGCGCGTCGAGCAGCTCCTGCCCCACCTCGAGGGGGCGGAGCACGACCTCGTGGCGCGAGGCCTCGAGTGCTTCGTGGAGCGCATCGAGTGGCTCAGCGCGTTGCCGCAGTGCGTGCTCCACGGACAGTACTTCGGCAAGAACATCCTGCTGCGCCGCAGCAAGCACGGCCCCAAGGTCGTCGTGATCGACTGGGAGACAGCCGCGCTCGGCCCCGGCACGTTCGACCTCGCGAGCCTCACCGCGGGCAAGTGGACCACGGAGCAGCGCGACGCCATGCGGCGCGCCTACTGCGAGCAGTATGAGGCGGAGACCGGCCGGCGCCTCGAGCAAGCGGAGTTTCGGGAAGAGCTCGCATGCGTGGCCCTGTATCAGGCGCTCGAGTGGCTCGCCTGGTGGGGGCCCCACCGGGCGCTGTCTCGACATTTCGGGAACTTCATGCGAGAGCTCGGTACGCTGCTCGAGGACGACTTCGCGTCGGGCGTGAGCCGGACGGTGGACGTCGCATGACGCTCGGCGCCGCTGGGGACGCTCAGACCGCGCCGTCCCGTTTCGTCGCCGTGTTCGAGCACCCGGAGGTCCGCGGCGAGCTCGAGCGCCTCGCCTGCGGCGAGTGGGGGTGGGGCACGCCTCGCGAAATGCATCTGCAGGCCCTGAAGTGGCATCGCGAGCGCTGTACGTTCGCGCTGGCCATGGAGACGACCAACGGACGGTACGGCGCCATCGCGAAGGTATTCGACGACGACCGCTCGCACGTTCTGCCGGCCATGGAGGCCATCCGCAGTGCGGGTTTCGGGGCGGAGGCCGAGTTCGCGATTCCGCGGCCCCTCGCGTACTTCCCGCAGTGGCGCGTGCTCCTGGAAGAAACCGTGCCGGGGCCGTCGGCCAAGGAGAAGATCGTGCACGGTCGTGCATCCGAGCGCCGGATGGCGGCCGAGCGCTGCGGGCAGTGGCTCGCGCGCTTCCATGCCGCCGGTCCGCGGCTCGGCAAGCCGACGGCCATGGAACGCGAATTCACGCGATTTGCGACGTGGCGCAACCAGATTGCCACCTTCGGAGAGCCGTTCGCCGGCAAGTGTGAGCAGCTGTTCCGGAGCCTGCACGCCGCGACGCCGCGCGACAGCGTGGACGCGCGCGCGGGGCATGGTAGCTACATCCCCGAGCACGTCATCCTGAGCGAGAGCCGCACCGTAACCATCGACCTGGACGAGTGCGACGTAGCGGACCCGAGTCGGGATATCGCCTGGTTCGTCGTGTCCGTCCAACGGTTGGCCCTGACGCAGCTGGGCTCGCTCGAAGCTCTGGACGACGTTGTAAACGGGTTCCTCCGCGCCTACCACGACTCGAGTGAGCCCGGCGCCGCCCGGCACTTGCTGTTCTACCGGATGCTGGAATGCCTCCACCGCGCGCGGCGCGACCTGCTCAAGCGGGTCCCGCCGGTGGCGGCCTGGGCCGAAGTCATGTTGGACGAAGGGTTGCGCCTCGCGCACGCCTGACGCTCAGGCGAGCTGCGCCACATCCTCCGCACGTCCGAGATGCACGTGCGCCACGCGGCGCCCCCGGGCGAGCAGCGCGCGAATGTCACCCCGCGCCTGCGCCCGCTTTAACCGACCGAACGAGATCCCCATCTCGGGGATTTCGGCATCCTCCGCGTCGTCGGCCGTGATGACCAGAAACAGGCCCGTGTTGGGACCACCCTTATGCAGCTGACCCGTGGAGTGCAGATATCGCGGACCGAACCCGAGCGTGGTCGCGCAGCCCCCAAGGGCGCGGGCCCACGCCGCGCGTACGCCTTGCAGCCGGGCCGCGACATCGAGCGTGGGCGGGAGGTAGGCGAGGATGGCGAGATAGTCTCCCGCTCGGAACGCGCGACGCAACGCTTCTGGGGTCAGGGTCGGTAGGGGCGTAGCCAGCTGCGCCCCTTCGGGCTCGGCATGCCCCTGCGCCAGCTCGGCGCGCGCCAGGGCTTTCGCCTGCTCCACGTCTGGCTGGTCGAATGCGTTCACACCGAGACGGGTGCACAGCTCCTCGGTGGTGTACCCCCACGCCAGGAACTCCGCGCCGAGCGCGAGCGGATCGACCGCGAAGTCGCGCACGATCTGGCTGTCGGGACGCGGCACCGTGACCGGGTCATCGACCACCGGGACGACGCCGCGTGCGTCTTTCCCGGTGCTCTCCGCCACGAGCTGCTCGATCCAGTCCGCCAGTCGCGCCACCCGCGCCGGCGGCCGCAGCACCAGCTTGTCCCGCCCCCCCGCGAGCGCCTCCTCGGCGATGCGCGCACCGCGCGCCCGCGCCGCGTCCGCGTCGACGGCAAGCGCCCGCTCGAGCAGGCCGCGCCCGTTCACGCCGAGCAGCGCGGCAGGCAGCATCCCGACCACGGTGAGCGCGGCGTACCGGCCGCCCACGTCGGGGGGATGGGGGAACACCGCGCGGAACCCACGGTCGCGCGCCAGGGTCTCGAGCGGGCTCCCCGGTTCGGTGATCGCCACGAAGCGTCCCGCGTCGGCGCGCGCGGCAAAGTAGTGATAGAACGCAAGCGTCTCGACGGTGCTGCCGGATTTGCTGCAGACGACGAACAGTGCGCCGCGCCGTCTCGGCGAAGCGCACGAGCTCGTCCCATTGCGCGAGCGACGCGCGCGGCGCGGTCCTCCAGGCCAGACGGTCCATACGGCCGCGAAACTTAATGCCCTCGCGGCCGGTGGGGCGCGCCATTAGGTTAGCGCAAGGTCGCTCGTGCCTTCCCTCAACCGGCAGACTCGCGCGCTGGTGGCGGTCGCCGCCGGATCCTTCCTCGCGATCGTGCTGGCCTACCTGCTCGCCCCCGCGCCTCGCAGGGCGTTGGTGGCCGGCGTGTCCTGGACATGGGCAACGGTCTACGCCATCGCGTGTTGCGCCGTCGCCGCACGCCGCCACGCCTCGTCCGATCAACGGCGCGCCTGGCTGTGGATCGGCGCGGGCTGCATCCTGTTCCTGGGGGGCCAGCTCGTCTCGAGCTCCTACGAGCTGATCCGCCACGTGGCGCCACCGTACCCATCGGTCGCGGACGTGGGCTACCTGGGCGTCTACGTCTGCTTCCTCGTGGCCGTGACGAAGCTGGTCGGGGCCGAGCCGCGCCGCCGATTCGACTACGAGCTGCTGATCGACACGGTGCTCGTCACGCTCACGGCTGGTGCGCTCGCGTACGAGTTCCTTCTGAAACCATTGTTTGACGTCGGAGGCAGCGTTCCGTCGCTCCTCACGAGTATTGCCTGGGCGATCGGCGGTATCGGCGTGCTGTGGCTGATCCTGGTGGAGCTGCTGCGCCACACCCGCGTTCCCGTGGCCGCGGCGGGTGTCGTGGTCGCCCTGGGCGTCCTGTGCGTCACGAACGTCGTGTACGCGGCGGCCGCCCTGCGGGGGACCTTTCACCCGGGCGGCGTGCTCGACCTCGGCTGGGACGCAGGCTTCCTGTTGCTCGCCGCAGCGGCGGCCGTGGCGCCCGGCGCGCTGCAGACCGCGGAGGCGGGTGGGCGAGCCATCTCGGGCAACGCGGCGCGCATCGCGGCCCTCGTGATCGGGCTCGGCGGTATCGGCGCGGTCGCGATACGAAACGCGCTGCCCTCCGAGCCCGATACGGGGAGCGCCGTGCTCATCGCGCTCGGCGTCATGATCATCGGCGTACGATTGATCCGTTCCACCCGCGCCGACCGGCGCTACGCCGCGCTGCTCGAGAATGAGGTCGCGAGCCAGACGCGGTCGTTGATGGACTCGCTCGCGGCCACCGCCGCCGCGGAGCGCAATCTGCGGCTCCTCATGAACGCCGTGCCCGATGCGATCGTGGTCGTCGACCGCGACGGGCGCATCCTCGAATCGAACGGGCCCACCCGCATCATGGGCGCGCTCGTCGGGCCGGCGGAACACCGCAACATCTTCGAGTTCCTCGCCGCCGACGCGGCCGGAGTGGTCCGGGTGAAGCTGGCGGCCGCGTTCCGGGGTGAGATCCAACGTTTCGAGGTTCCGTTCTCCCGCGATGACGGAACCCACGGGGTCGCCGCCGCGTTGTACGCCCCGATCCGGGAGGGCAGCGGGATCGCCCGAGTGCTCATTCTCGCGCGCGACATCACCGAGCAGAAACGCAACGAGTCCCAGTCCCAGCAGGCCGAGAAGCTCGCCGCGATGGGACATCTCGTGAGCGGCGTGGCCCACGAAATCAACAACCCGGCGGCGATCATCTCCGGGTTCGCGCAGACGCTGTTGCTGGACGACTTGAAGCCCGAGCACCGCGAGATGCTGCAGATGGTGTACGACGAAGCGACCCGCATCGGACGCATCACCTCCAATCTGCTGGCGTTCGCCCGCGCCGGCGGCAAACAGCGCGCGCTCGTGGACATGAACGACATCGCGCGTCGCACGTTTGCCCTGCGTTCCTACCACCTCTCGACGCTCAACATCGCGGTCTCGCTCGACCTCGACCCGAGCGAGCCGAAGATCTGGGCCGACGCGTCCGAGCTCCAGCAGATGATCCTCAATCTGCTGATCAACGCGGAGCAGGCGCTCGTAACGGTCGAGGGGCCGCGCACGATCGTCGTCGGCACGCGTGCCGACGAGGGCGAGGCGCGACTCGAGATCGCCGACTCCGGTCCCGGTATTCCGGCCGAGATCCGGAGCAAGATCTTCGACCCGTTCTTCACCACCAAACCCGAGGGCGTCGGTACGGGTCTCGGCCTCTCCATCTGCTACGGGATCGCCCGCGAGCACGGCGGCCGCATCTGGGTGGAGTCGGAGCTCGGGCACGGAGCGCGCTTCGGGGTCGCGCTGCCCCGCGACCCGCGCGAGGACTCCCCGCCGGAGCCGACGACGCCGGCGCACACCGCTCCGGCCGGCGGTGCGCTCACCGTGCTCGTCGTGGACGACGAGACCGCGCTCCGCAACGCCCTGCTGCGTTTCCTCGGCCGCCGCGGGATCCAGGGCGAGGGTGTCTCGGACGGCGCCGAGGCGCTGCGCGTGCTGCAGCAGCGCAGGTTCGACGTGATCGTCTCCGACGTGCGCATGCCCGGGATGAGCGGGCGGGAGTTCCTGGAGACGCTGCAGCGGGATCGGCCGGATCTCGTCTCGCGCGTCGTGTTCAGCACGGGCGACACGTTCGCGCCGGACACCGCAGCACTCCTGAAGGAGGCGGGGGTGCCGACGGTGACCAAACCTCGGGGTAAGCCGGAGCTCGAGCCCCGACATCCCGACGCCGCTCGGCGTCGGCGAGAGTGTGAAGCGCAGCGGGACGGCCGTTGCGACGAGCGCGTCGAGCGTGCGGGAATCGACCGTCAGCTCGTAGACGCCCGGCTTGACCCCCATCGCGTAGAAGGCCCCGTCGGTGAAGGTGCTGAAGCGCTGTACCGCGCCGGTGCGAGCGTTGGTCAGCACGAGCGCGGCACCTCCCACACCCTCGGACCGCCCGCCGCTCGCCGGGCGCAGCACACGTCCTTCGATCACGCCGGCCTCGACGATCGGGATGTTGATCCCACGGAACCGATTCGGCCCGGGCGCGACCAGGGCGCTCCCGAACGCCGGCACGAGCAGCGGCGACGGTAGCGACAGGGAATCCACCGCCACCGCCACGGGCTCGAACGGCACGACGTCCCACACGCGAAACGTGCCGTCGGAGTCCGAGATCGCGGACGCCGTGCCCACGCGGACCCGGACGCCGGCCACCCCCGGCTCGCCCGGGTCCGGGAGGTCGTTGCCGTTGTCGTCGCGGAAGATGCGCCCCGAGATGCCCGAGCGCTCGAGCGACGGCCCCGGGGCGGCGGCGAGCCGGCCGGTCGCGCGGTCCCAGAGGAGCGAGCCCTGCACGAATTGTGAGCCGGCCACCGTCCCGCCCGCCGGCGCCGTCAGCGTGGTAAACGAGCGGAGCGCGGACAGGTAGGATGTCAGCGTGAGCGTGAGCACGGCGCCTGGGGCGCCGCGCAGCCACGTCACCCCGGCTTCGACGCGAAAGCCGGAGCCGATGGGTCGCGCGGCGAACAGCGAGTAGCTCGAGAGCCGCGGCACGCCGTCCACTGCGACTTCGCTCCCGCCGCGCAGCCAGATGGGGCCGAGGACCGGGCCGAGTGTCGGCCGCGGGAGCACGAAGGCGTTCACCCCGACGAATGACTGCGTCGGCCCGGAGGCCCCCGGGGACGCAATGCGCTCGACGCGGACGAACGGAAGCAGGCGTACCGCCTCCCCTTGGGTCGAGGCTCCCACACGGACGAAGGTCGTCGTGCCGGTGGCGCTCGTGATGCGGTCGAAGGCGCCGTCGAAAAAGAAGAATCCGGCCCGCCGCACGGGACGGAAGAAGCCGGTCAGGCTCAACCGCGAGCGCTGGCCCGCGACGGTGACCAGCGGCGCCACGGTGGCGTCGGCGAATCTCGTGTAGTCCGCCGTGAGCCGCAGGTCGATCGACGGCTCGTAGTGCACGCCGCCGTGGACCAGCGCCGCCACCACACCGTCCAAGGTGACGGCCCAGGAGTTCCGAGGGCTGGCCGTGAGCGTGACGTAGGGGTGCGACAGGTCGGGAAGCGTGTCGCGCCAGAACCGGTCGAGCCCCGCCTGCACCGTCCAGCGAGCCGTCGCTCCGTAGCGCACGTCCGCATTACCCGTGGCCTCGCACAGCGCCGACCGGCACGAGCCGAGTGACACGCCGTACTCGAAGCGTCCCGCGGGAAGCAGCTCGGTGACCACCCGATAGGTCTGGTTGAACTCCCGAATCTCACCCAGCGGGCCGTACGCGACGAAGTCGACCGGGTTCTCGCCGTACCGCACGGGCAACGGCATCGTGAAACGACCCGACGTTTCCACCGAGTCGAACCCCAGGAGATCGGTCCCGCGATACGCTTCGACCGACCAGCCGCCTCCCGGCTCGAGCTGGCCGCCATAGGGCGCCACCCCGATCACCGACGGCCTGACGTAAGGGGCATTCGAAATCGCGAAGCCGCGGACCGATCGCAGGCGCGGCCCCGTGGACGTCGCATCGCCCAGCCGGACCTGCCGCACCCAATTCCCGGTCGGCCAGACCCCCGTCCAGGACCCGTCGACGCGCACGACGCCGTCGGCCGCCCGCCCCACGCTCGCGCCCGCCAACTCGAGCGAGCCGCCCAAGACGTCCGCGCCGATCGCCGCGGCGTAGCCACTTCCCGCCACGGGATCGCTGCTCGGCGACAGGACGCTGTAGTCGAACACCAGGCCGTCCCAGCGCGGGCGCTCGAACGCGAGAATACGATCGGCGCGGATGGGCGCCTCGCGGGTCCGCAGCAGTACGGTGCGCGCCGCGTCCCGCCGCAGGCGGCGGGCGAGCGGGAGCTCGCTCGGGTCGGCCATGGTCACGGTGAGCTCGATGAAGTCCGTCTCGAACGGCGACCCCAGCAGGTCCCCGAGCCGCTCGGCCCCGATGTAAAGCTCACCTTCGCGGAACAGTTTGAACTCGGGCTCGATCCGCACCCGTTGCTCGCCGTACCGCATGGTGTCGTTGTGTATGTCGACGACCAGCTGCCGTCCCCCGGGGTCGACGGTGGCCTCGAGTCGACCGTCTGGGCTCAGGCGATAGCGAATCTCGGCAAGCTGCAGGAACTGGCCCAGCGGGACGAGCACCTCGGTCCGCACCCGGTACGATTGAACCGTCCGGCTCGCGATGTGCGCGAGGCGCAGCTCCACGAGCACGAGCTCCGGCTGCGTGTCCCGCGCTTGGGCGACGCGCGCCGGCTGCGCGACGGCTGGTGAGGCGCCGGCACCCAGCACGAGACACAGCCCGGCGAGCGTCGTGCGATGGGCCAGTGCCATGGCGTTACAGGTAGACGATCGAAACGATGATCGCGCCCGTGTAGATCCCAGGCTTGGCCGTCGCGGCGGGGCTCACGGTGCCGCCGATCCACAGGTAGAGGTACGGATTGGCCGGCGGCCCGACTCTCCCGGTAGTGCCCGCGACTGGATCGAACGCCGTCGCGCCGGTCACATCATTGATCGCGCGATTCCACCGCGCCGACGTCGGCGTGAAGGAGATCGGCATGGCGCTCCCGGGCAGTGCCTGAACGTTGACGAGTTGGGTGGGGAGCGTGAACGCGATGATCACCTGCGTGTTCTTGGTGCCCTGCACCTGCCATTCGCCCGCGCCCGCCGCGGTCGGGAGCACGGTGGTCGCCACACCCTTGAGTACGGTACCGAAAGCCAGGTTCCGGAGCGACGTGATGGTGATCGCCTGGCCGATGACCTCGGCGTCGATCCCCACCTGTCCCGCGACACCCTGAGGCCGCCCCGTGCGGGGAGCGAGCAACAGGGCGACGAGCACTCCGACACAGCGCAGTGCCCGACTCACGGGATTCGCACCTGGACCGAGTCGCGCGCCACTGTGCTCCGGAGCAGGACTTCCGGCCCGAGATCTTCACGCTCCGTCGTAAGCTTGAGCTTCAGCCAGTACCGACCGGCGGGCAGCGCCCCGATGCGCATGGCGTAGCGGGGCTCCATGGTGTAGTACACCCCGATCGGCGCCTTGAATTCGCCGCGCGTCGCCCCGGTCGCGTCGGCGAGCCATCCTTGCACGGTGCCGATATACGCCGCGTTGCCTTGCTGCTGGAGTCGGCTCCACACCACCAAGGAGTCGCCCGCCAGCGCCGTCCGCAGGCCGGAGATCGCGACACCGGTGCCGACGGTACCCTGGCGGTAGTACACGCCGATGATGGTGCGCACCTCGAGCGTCAAGCCCACTTTCACCGCGGCCGTGTCCGCCACGCCTGTCACGGGCAGCTGCCCACCCTTGGCCGCGACCACGAGCCGCGCCCAGTATTCCCCCGCGGGAAGACCGGGTGGGGGCGAGGCGAGCAGCCGGATGGTCTGGCGCTCGAGCGGCGGGACGGTGAGACGTCGCGGGAAGGCCTGAATCCAGCCCGCCGCGGAACGCATCGTGGAGTCCGGGTGGTCGATGGTCCGCAACACGATCCTGCCGAGCGAGTCCGTGGCCGGATATCCGAACAGCAACGAGATCGAGACCTCGACCGGCTCGGTGTTGGGATTGTACAGCAGGACCGCACCGCTCCGGGAGCGCCCGTCGATGAAGACGGCATGAGGCGCGATGACCACCCCCTGCGCTCCGAGTCGCGTGGCGCACAGCAGGATCGGGATGAAACGCAGGGCACGTCTCATGGCAGGGAGACCATGGTCAGAGTGATGGTCGCCGTGTAGTTACCGGCACGCTGGGTCGGAATGGGCTGCGCGGTGCCGCCGAGAAAGACCGAGCCACGCCCGTTCTGGCTGAACGTGATCACAAACGGCTGCTTGGGATCGAATCCGATCTGGCTCGCGACGCTCTGGGATTGGGAGTACCCGGCATCGCTGCCGCCGAACAGCAGCGGCAGCGTGGCCCCCGCCGGCCCGGTCATCACCACCGGCAGCGTGAACGTGAGCGCCGCCTGGGTGTCGTGCGGCCCCGTCAAGTCGAACTGTCCGGCGTTCGCCGCGCTGGTCCGCGGCACCACCGTCGGCACGCCGGGAAGCACCACTCCGAACACGAGAGAACGCACCCCGGTGACCGAAATGGGGCGCTGGCCGCTGAGCGGGTGAACCATCAGCGCCGTGAGCGCGACTGCGTATGCGAGCAGCTTCATACCTGAGGCCCTCGTCTGTGACAGCGCCGGCAGAGGGATCTGGGAGCCCCCTGCCGGCGCACCGCCAGCAGACTCGCGGACGAACTCCCGGTTAGTACGATACCGTGAGCGTCACCGTGCCAGTGTAGCTGCCGGCCGGCTGGTTCGCGGGCGGCGTCACCGTGGCGCCGAGGAAGAAGAATAGTGCACCGCTGCCGCTCAGCGTCGAGGTGGTCGGTGTAGCCGACGGCGTAATCCCCGAGCCACCCGAGGTCGAGTTGGTCGCGTTCTCATAGCCGAGCCAGCTGCCGATCGGGAGGTTGTTGCCCGCGCTCGTCAGGTTGGCCGGCAGTGTGAACGAGTAGGTCACGGGCGTGCTGGCCTGTCCCGCGACACTGAACTTGCCGGCATTCGAGGCGTCGCTGTATAGAATCGCCTTGGCCACGCCCGGGAAGACGTTGCCGAAGGACAGGTTCTGAGTCCCGGTAACCGTGATCGGCGTCTGGACGGTCGCCGTGGCCGTGATGCTCCCGTTGACGCCCTGACCGCGGGCCGAACCGACCCCGATGAGGAGCAGCGCGAGCCCGGCCAAACAAGCCTTGGAAACGTTGTACATATCCTCTCCCTATGTGTCGTGTGGTACGGCGCTTAGAGCAACCACGGGTAGTCGTCGCACCCGTTGCTGCGACGCAACAAGGCAAGCGCCGTGCCAGGTGTATTGGTTTTAGTCGATCGTCATGTTCTTAGACAGTGGTGACGAGTATGCCGGACGTGCGAGCCGCGCTGGGAGTTCGCCGATGTGCTGCTATCAAGTGTATGATTTTCAGACGAAAAGTGGCCAGATCATCACCATCAGTAATCATCGTAAAGCAATGCAGTAAAAGATATTATAGCATCGGCCGTGGTCGGCACGGTACCTGCCTTATGGGACGTTGAGAATGACACCGTCCCGAGCTTCGGAGCAGAACATGGGCAGTCGCAATCGGTCTCTAATGTCGCGCATCTGGTGGGTAGCCGTTCTCCTCGTTGGAGGCGCGACTCTGCTCCCCGTTGCCGCACAAGCCCAAGCTCGTGGCACGCTGCAAGTGTTCGCGCAGGCGGCCTCAACATCCGGTGCGCCTCAGACGGCTGTCTCGACACTGGCGCGGGTGAGCGTCGCCTACCCGACGGAGCAGCGTTCCAGCGTCGTCCTCACCATCGACTACTCCAGCAACTAACAGCAGGGTCGTCCTTCACTCGATCTCAACCGGCGGCGCGACTCCCTTGGCGCGTCTGTCGGGGACGAGGCGGCGCGGCGCGAGGGAGCGCCGTACCGCCCGGCGGCGCTCGCCGCCGCCACGCCGCACACGGCCCGCCCGGCGCTCGGTCGGCACCGCCGTGTCCGCCGTCCGCCGGTCGTTCGGCGCACGGCGGTCGACGCCGGAGCGGCGGTCGTCCAACTCGCGCCGGTCGTCTCGGATGCGGCGGTCGGGTAGCGGTTCGTAACCCATGACGCCCTCTCGCTGGCGACGGGTGGGGGCAAACCTATCGGCCAGGGAGAGCCACGGCTAGGGCGATGCTAGCTTTGAGCCGCCATGGACCGTGCCTCGGTGCAGGTCCGGGTGCGTTGACGCGGTTAGATTGGGCGGCGCGATGACTCCCCCGATCCCTCCTGCCGACCTGTTGGACGACGTGGTCCGGGCGCTCGCTCCGGCGTTTCGCCTGGACCAGCGGGTGGCCGTCACACCGGAGCGCACCGTGTACCACGCATGGGACCGGCTGCTCAAGCGCTCCGTCGCCTTGCACGTGCACCTCGCGCCCGACTCTCCGGGGCGTGCCTGGTTCCTGCGAGAGACCGAGACGCTGGCGGCGCTCGACCACCCGGCGATTCGCCACGTCTACGCCGCCGGCCAGGTGGGCAGCTTCGCATACCGAACCGCCAACTGGGTCGAGGGAGAGAGCCTGGCCGTGGCACTGCGTCGCGGGCCGCGCGCCATCCCCACGGCGCACGCACTGGTGCGCGACCTGCTCGGCGCGGCTGAGCACGCCCACGCGCGCGGCGTCATTCTGCGCCGCATCGTCCCGCTGACGCTCATGCTCGAGCTGACGGGGCGCGCGGTGATCACCGATCTCCGTTACTCCAACTGGTGTCTCCCGAACGTGCCGCTGGAGGAGCAGGGCGCGGGCGGTGCGTTCGTCGCGCCGGAGGTGCGCGCCGGAAGCCCCGGCGAGCCCGCGAGCGATGTGTACGGCGTGGCCGCCCTCGTGTACTACGTCCTGACGGGCCAGGAGCCGGATCTCGATCCCGCCCGGATCACGCCCCCGCGCCAACTGCGGCCGGCGGTACCCGCCGCGCTGGAGCGGGTGTTGCTGCGCGCCCTTCAGGCCGCGCCGGGCGACCGCTACTACACGGCGACGGAGATGCTCGAGGATTTCGTGAGCGACGCCGGCGTGTTCCAGGAGCCGGCGGCCGCGCCCCAGGTCGCGGAGGCGGGGTTCGAACGCCGGCTGCGCCGCGCCCTCGGCGACGATTACGAGCTCCTCGAGGAGATCGGCGCGGGTGGCTTCGGCCGAGTGTATCGTGCGCGCGACCTGGGGCTCGAGCGGGACGTAGCGATGAAGGTTCTCCACCCGTCCCTGACGACGGACCCGTCGGTGATGGAGCGGTTCCGGCGTGAGGCGCAGCTCGCCGCCCGGCTCCGCCACCCGAGCATCGTGAGCATCTACGACATCCGGAGCCGGGCGGGGCTGCAGTGGTACACGATGGAGCTCGTGCCGGGAACCAACCTGGCGCAGCTCGTTCACAAACAGGGACCGCTCTCGCTGGACCAGACCGTCCGCGTGCTCGACCAGGGCCTGTCGGCGCTCGAGCACGCGCACCCGCTCAGCCTGGTGCACCGCGACTTGAAGCCCGAAAACATGCTGATCGAGCCCGACGGCCGGCTGCGCATCACCGACTTCGGACTGGCCCTCGCCCTGCGCGGCGACGCGCGGTGGGGCGGCGCCACGTCGCGCAGCGGCACGCCGCAGTTCGCCGCGCCCGAGCAGCTGCTCGGCGAGCGGGTGGACCAGCGCGCCGACCTGTATTCGCTCGCCGCCACGGCGTACTTCGCGCTGTTGGGGCGCCCACCGTTCGAGGGACCCACCGCCGAGGCGATTCTGGCGCGCCAAACCACGGAGGACCCGCCGTCGCTGCACGAGGCGCGCAAGGACGTGCCGCGGGAGCTGGAAGATGTGTTACGCAAGGCGCTGGCGAGCGAGCCGGCCGCCCGCTATGCGACCGCCACCGCCTTCCGCGACGCGCTGCGCCGGTCGCGGGGCCTGCGGTTTCGACTGCGGGCGCTGCTCTGGGGAAAGTGATGCCGGGAATTTGACAAAGCATTGCTCGCGCTACAACGTACCGCAATCGACCTTACCGGGAGGGCTCATGCACATGCGGAGTGGAGGATTCGTGCTGCTGTTCGTCACAGCCTGCGGTGGCTCAAGCCCGACCGGCGGCAGCGGCCCTCCTGTCGAGAACGTGACCATGAACGACAATGCCGGCGCCGCGCCCTACGCCTTCTCGCCCGCCCCGCTGACGGTCAAGGTCGGCACGACCGTGAAGTGGACCAACAACGGCAAGACGGCGCATACAGCCACCAGCGACGCGACGCCACAGCCGACCTGGGACAGCGGTACGCTGCTCCCCGCCGGAAGCACGAGTTGTCCGCCGGCGGACCCCTACTGCACGCCGAGCGGCACCCCGCCCGGGACGTTTCAAGTGACGTTCAACACCCCGGGCACCTACCAATACCACTGCGGGTTTCACCAGGCAGAGGGGATGACGGGCACGATCACCGTGACGCCGTAGCCTAGCGCCAGCGGAAGATCTGCAGTGCCACCACGAAGCTCACGACGCCCCATGCCGTGACGATGCCGAGCGGCGCGCCGAGCTCGCCGAGGCGGCTGCCGTCGATCATCACGGCGCGGAGGGCGTCGTTCAGCGCCGTCAGCGGGAGCGCTTTCACAAAGGGTTGCATCGCGTCGGGGAATCGGGCGTAGGAGAAGAACGTGCCCGACAGGATCCACATCGGCAGCATCACGAGGTTCATGAGCCCGGAGACCGCTTCGATGGTGCGGGCGCGGCTCGCCACCAGCATGCCGAGTCCCGCGAACGAGAGGGCGCCGAGCAGCGTGATGAGGGCGACCGCGCCGAACGAGCCCCGGACCCCCACGTGGAACATCCACCAGCCGAAACCCACCAGCGCCGCGACCTCCAGGAACAGGAACACGAGCCGGGACAGGATGAACGCGAGGAGGTAGTGACTCCGGCGCATCGGGGTGGCCATGAAGCGCTTGAGCAGCTTCTTGGTACGGGCCTGCACGACCGAGAATCCCACGCCCCACAGGCCGCTCCCCATGAGATTCATGCCGAGCAGGCCGGGGATGAGGAAGTCGATGTAGCGCGAGCCCGGCTCGGTAACCCGCTGGTCCGCGACGCGCGCCGGATCGGCGCGACCACGGGCGCGCTGCACGACCTGGTCCGCTTCCAGGCGGGCCAGCCGGCTCTCGATCCGGGTCGAATCGTACCGATACACCACGGGATCGCCCGGCACGACGAGCAGCGCCACGCGGCCCGTGCGGAGCTGGAGCCGCGCCTCGCCCGAATCGAGCACGGCCGCCGTGAGCCCGGGGGCGCGGGCCAGCGCGGCCGCCACCGTGCTGTCCCCCGCTCCGCGCAGCACCGCCACCCGCAGCTCGCCCGGCCCCCGGTTCCGAAATGCGATGCCGAGCGCGAACGCCAGCACGATCGGGAAACCGAACACCCAGAAGATCGCTTCCGGCTCGCGATAGAACTCCCGCATGCGCGTGAGGGTCAGCTGGACGAGCGGATGGTCACGCATCGCGCAGCTGCCGGCCGGTGAGCGATACGAAGACGTCCTCCAGCGTGGCATGGTGAGTGGCGAGCAGCGAGAGCTCGGCGCCACGCCGCTCGAGCAGCCCGAGCAGCGCGGGCACGGCGCGATGCACCTCCGCCACCGTGAGCGCGGTGCGATCGACCCCGGAACGCACCGCGCGCACGCCCGGCAACGCGGCCAGCTCCGACGAGCTCGGCGCCCGCAGCGCCCCGTCCGCCAGGGCGAACTCCACGACGTGCTCGGCACCGAGCGAGGCGATCAGAGAGCGGGGCGTCCCGAGCGCGATGACCTTGCCATGGTCCATGATGGCGACCCGGTCGCACAGGCGCTCTGCTTCCTCCATATAGTGCGTGGTGAGGAGGACCGTGCCGCCCGCCGCCCGGAAGCGGCCGATCACGTCCCACAGCTGGCGGCGCGACTGCGGATCGAGGCCTGTCGTGGGCTCGTCCAGGAACAGGAGCTCCGGCCGGGAGACGAGCGCGCATGCCACCGCGAGTCGCTGCTTCTGGCCACCCGAGAGCTTGCCCACCCACGCGGCGCGCTTCTCCTCGAGCCCCACCAGCCCGAGCACCTCCTCCACCGAGTGCGAGGCCCGATAGAAGCTGCGGAACAGGCGGACAGTCTCTTCGACGGTGAGCTTGTCGGCGAGCTGCGTATCTTGCAGCTGAATGCCCAGACGCTCGCGCAGCGCGCGGTTGTTCGTTCCTCCCGTCCATCGCATCCCGAGAATCTCGACCTCACCCCGGTCGGGCGCGGTGAGTCCCTCGAGGATCTCGATCGTGGTCGTCTTCCCCGCCCCGTTCGGCCCCAGCAGACCGAAGCACTCGCGCACGTTGACGGTGAGGTCGAGCCCCGCGACCGCCACGACGTCGGCGTATCGCTTCGTGAGCGCGACACAGCGGATGGGAACGACGGGCGGGGTCACGGCTTGGCAGGCTTTTTCGGCTCCGGTGGCGTCGTGGCATGCTTCATCGCGGCATCGAGCTGCATGTAGATGCTGTTCACAGCATCGGCGAGCGCGCGGATTTTCATGTTGATTCCGCCGCCGCGACCGGCCATCACCGACATCGTGCCGGCGAGGTCGGCGATGGTCCCGACGTTCGCCGTGAGGGCGCGCTGCCGCATCTGGGATGCCGCGTTCGCGATCCTCTCGCTCAGCTGCTGAATGGTGCGCGTTTGGCCCGCCCGGTTCCCCTCGAGCTCGGTGACGAGGTGCTTCAAGTGATCGGCCGTGCGCCGGAACTCATCGATCTCCTCGATGCGCCGGAGCTGGTCGGCGGTGAGCTTGGGGGGTGGCATCGTCCCCTCAATTCGGCCCGCCGAGCGCTTCGCTCAGGACGCGCCCGTCCAGCGGCTCGGCGGGCGTGAGGTCGAGCAGCCGAGCCAGTGTCGGTGCGATGTCCACCGTGCTGACGCGCCGCGCGTACGCGCCGCGCCGGATTCCGGGGCCCAAGAGGATGAGCGGCACATGCGCGTCCAGCTCGGTCGGCTGGCCGTGCATCGCGATGGGCAGGTTCGCGTAGCTCCAAATGCAGTAGGGCTTGAGGGTCACGACCAGCTCCACGCCCCCGTCCGGCGGCAGCTGGTGTATCCAGCGGCGTGACACGGGATCGGCCGTGTCCTTATCGGTGAGGTCCGCGGCGCGGTCCACGTGGGCCACGCCGGCCAGCGCCCGCAGTCGGGTCCCCACGTCCGCGATCACGCTGTCTACATTCACGTCGTGGGCGACCAGCTTGGAGCGGTCGGGAACGAGCAGCATCCCGCTCTCGAACTGGAGCCAGTCGCCGCCGCCGACGCGTTGGTCCAGGGCGGCGTTCGCGCTCTGGATGATCGTGTCGGGAATCACGCGCACCGCGCCCGGATGTCCCAGGGCGCGCGCGCGCTCGGGGTACGGGGTGACGCCGTGGTCCGCCGTGAGCACGACGAGCACGTTGTTTCTGCCGTAGCGCACGAAGAGCTGCTCGAGAAACCGGCCCAGATACCGGTCCAGCCGCACCACCTGATCGTGGATCTCTCGAGAGTCGGGGCCGTACGCGTGACCGACGTAGTCGGTCGTGGACAAGCTGACCGCGAGCAGGTCGGTCGCCCCGCGAGCGCCGAGCTGCAGGGCGCGCACCCCCTCGAGGGCGAACGCGAGCGTGAGCGAGTCCATCGTCGGCGTCGCGATGAACGCCAGCGCCGCTTGCCCGCTATCGGCCGGGAGACGGTGCGGAAACACGATATCCCGCCCCTGGTTCTCGTACGAGGCGCTGTCGGGCTCGGGGTACTCCCGCTCCGAGAGGAACAGCGTCCACTGGGTCCCCGCCGCGCGGAACGGCACGCGCTGCCCGTTGAAGACGCGGACCCACGTCGGCAGGGAATCCGCGTAGTAGCGACTCGTCGTAAAGAAGCCCGCGCTATACCAGTAGACCTGCTCCTTGGCGCGTCCCATGGGCAGGATGGCGCCGCGGTCCTTGCCCGAAATCGAGAGCGCGCGGGCGCCCGGGTCCGCGGCCTTGAGCCAGTCGAACAACGCGGTCCCGCGAAAGCGCGTGGGCGAAGCACCCGGGCCGTTGACGCCGATCAGCGGCGCGCTCGGATCCTGCACACCCACGAGGTTACGGATGATGCCGGTGTGCGCGGGCCAGCGGCCCGACAGGATCGTCGCGTGACCCGGAGCGGTTTCGGTGACCGCGTGGTCCTGGTAGGCATCGCTGAAGGAGGCGCCTCCCTTCAAGAGCGTGGCGAACGCCCCCTTGAGTTGCGGCCGGTAGCGGTCGAGGTAGTCGGGCCGCAACTGGTCGACCGTGATCACGACGACGAGCCGGGGCCGGGTGACGGGCACGTTGCCTGCGCCGAGGCCCGCGAGCAGCAGGGAGAGAGATCGAATCATGTCAGGAAAAGTACACGCGCGAGGTGCCCTATGCCGCGGCCGGTACCGGTTCCCCCCGCGGCACGCGGGCCGCGAGCAGCAGAGCGCACCCGATGATCACGGCACACGCGTAGAACGGGATGCTCGGACCCACCCGCTGGTACGCGATGCCGGCCCAGACCGGACCCGCGACGCTCGCCACGCCGCGGAAGGCCTGCTGCACGCCCATCATCAGGCCGAACTCGTGCCTGTCGGTCCGGTGGCTGACGAGCGCCGACGTCGCAGGGAACAACAATGCGGTCCCGAGCGGCAACAGCACTTGGAACAGGAGAAACATCGGAACCGACGTCGCGAGTGGGAGAAGGGCGTACCCCAGGCCATACAGCGCCGCGCCGAGGCGCATCGTGCGCACCTCGCCGATGCGGTCGTTGATCGGCCCGACGACGAACGCGCGCATCAGCACGCCAACACCACCGAACACTGTGAAGAACCAACCGATGTTGGTCACGTCGATGCCGAAACGCCACGAGAGGTAGAGGGTGAACACGGCCGGTGCGGAGTTGTACGCGAGCATCGCGACCGCGTAGATCCAGATCACCTGGGCCGCGGGTCTGCCGGGGTGGCGGACGATCTCCCACATGGCGGGCAGCACCGGACGCGGCTCGGGCGGCGGCACGTGCCGCCCGCTCTCCGTGGTCGCGTGGGACGGGAGCACGCGGGATTCCGGCAGCCACTTCCACGCGAACGCGATGTTGCACAGGCACAGGGCCGCGGCGACAAGACCGGGCGCAGCCTGCCCTGCACGCGCGGCGAAGGAGCCCACGACCGGGCCGATCACCACACCGAGGCTCGTCGCGGCGGACAGCCAACCCAACGCCTTGGCCCGTTCGTGCGGCGCCATCGTATCCGCGACGTACGCTTGGGCCACGCCGGTGGTGCCGCCACCGAGACCCTGAATGAAGCGTGACACGAACAGCAACCAGAGCGATGCGGCAAATCCGAAGACCGCGTAAGCGATCGCCGACGCCGTCAGGCCCACGAGCAATGCGGGACGGCGCCCGTACCGGTCCGATACACGTCCCCAGACCGGGGAGGCCATCAGCTGCGCGACGGGGAACGAGGCGGTCAAGAACCCGATCGTGGTCGCGTCCGCGTGCAGGCCCTTCGCGTAGAGGGGGAGCAACGGTAGCACCAGCATCAGGCCGATCATGTCCACGAACGCCACGGCCATCAGCACCGACATCCGCTTCATCGTCTCGCTCCCACGCCGAGGACCACCGCACTCAACACCATGAGCATCACCCCGAACCCCGCCGCCACACCGAGCTCCGATACCCGCAGGCTCGACATGATCTCGATCGCGATCGGCCGATTGTCGGGCGTGTAGAGCACGATGGACGTCACAAAGTCGCCGAGCGCCGCGACCAGCGCGAGA
>WNGC01004197.1_pt1 | contig 19062 bp, 15 predicted proteins | sample 5400051 | NCBI WGS metagenome assembly WNGC01 (sample SAMN13153368, study PRJNA577476) | soil metagenome | isolation source: 20 cm soil or saprolite under grassland replicate 2 | place: USA:California | collected 2016-06-15
GCGAAATTTCGTTCACGATTTTGTCGATGACGCTTTCGCTCGCCGCCGTTTTTATTCCGTTGGTGTTTTTGCCGGGATTGCTCGGGCGAATTTTCCAGGAATTTTCGATCACGATCATTGTCGCGATTCTCGCGTCAGGTCTTGTCTCCCTGACTTTGACGCCGTTGATGTGCGCGCGGATTTTGGGTGAACGCAGAGCCGGCCATAAACGCGCGCGCATGGAAAGGTGGACCGGCAATTTTATCAAGCGCGTGATTGACGCCTACAGTCGGGCTCTGGATAGATTTCTCGATCGCGCCTGGCTGACGATTCCGATTCTGCTCGTTTGTATTCTCGGCCTTTGGTTCTTCTTCACTCATTTGCCGTTCACGCTTCTTCCACCGGGGGATAGCGGTTTTGCCCGCGGCGTTTTCATTGCTCAGGAAGGGTCGTCGCCCGAGCAGATGCGGGCTTTTCAAAAACTCGTAAACGAGAAAATCATCGCGGAACAGAGCGTGGCACAATTTTTCACTCTGGCCGGTTCCGGATCACGTAGCGCGTCATCGCAAGGAATCATTTTTTGCATTTTTAAACCGCGCGAGCAGCGTGATCCGATCGAGCAATGTCTTTTGCGAATACAAAAGTCGATCAATACAATTCCTGGCCTGACCGCGGTCATATCGCCCAGTCCAGTGCTGCAAATCAATGTCGGCGCAACCAACCAAACACAGGGCCAGTACGCTTACACAATCAGCGGCATCGTTCCGCAAGATGTCTACGGTGCGGCGAATCAAATGATGACGAAACTCCGCGGGTTCAAAGGATTCGCTTCGGTCCGCTCCGATTATTACAACAACACGCCGAACCTGAAAATTAACATCGATCGGGAGCGCGCTGCCACCTATGGCGTTTCGACTTCCGCGATCCAAAGTTTATTGAAGAACGCCTATTCGCAGAACTACGTCTATTTGATCAAACAGCCGGACGACCAATATCAGGTCATTCTCGAAGTGAAGGACGATGAGCGAGCGCAGCCGCGAGATCTCGATAATTTATATGTGCGGAGCAATACCGGCAGCCCGATTAACCAAAGCGGCGGCGGCACGGGGATCGGCGCTATTACTACCACCACCGGAACCAGTTCGGATCTCGTTCCCCTGCGTGCGGTAACATCCACAAGTCAGGTGGTCGGGCCGCAGGCCGTAAACCATTTCGATCAGTTCACCAGCGTCACGATTAATTTCAATTTGCTGCCGGACGTCGCGATCGGTGATGCGACAAAGTTCATTGAAGATTCGTTCGCCCAAGTGCACAACCAGTATCCGAGCATTCAAGCAACGTTTCAGGGCGAGGCGCTTGTCTTCCGGCAACTTTTCAAAGCGCTGCCCCTGCTTCTGATCGCCGCCATTTTTGTGATGTACGTGATCCTCGGAATTCTTTACGAAAGCTACGTTCATCCGATCACGGTCTTGTTTCCCGCGATCGTGCCCGCCGTAGTCGGCGGACTGTTCACCTTGTGGATTTTTGGGTCGACCTTGTCGCTCTACAGCGTGATCGGCCTTTTTCTTTTGCTCGGCATCGTGAAGAAGAACGGGATCATGGTGGTCGATTTTGCTTTGCAGCGAATCGATGAAGGCTGGGACCTGCGCTCGGCAATTCATGAAGCCAGCGTCGAACGTTTCCGTCCGATCATGATGACAACGCTTGCCGCTCTCATGGGCGCGGTGCCACTCGCACTCGGCTTTGGACAGGATGCTTCTTCTCGGCGTCCACTCGGCCTGGTCATCGTTGGCGGCCTGATTTTTTCGCAACTGATCACGTTATTTGTTACGCCCGTGATCTATCTCTGGTTGGAATGGTTCCAGGAACACGTTCTCGACAAAGTGCCATTCTTACGGAGCGGTCACACCCATCACGAAGGCGCGCCGGCCCCGCCAAAGGAAGGCGAATTCGAGCCAGCTGCTGCGCGCTAAACTGCCGGCGACGCGGCTACCAACGCCGTAGCCTGGGGAACAGCCTGCTACCTGCAAACCCGCGTCAGCTTCGAAGAATTACTTCTCGCGGCTCTTCGGGGCCAGGTCAGCCACAATTTTCTCGAAACGAGGTTCGCCGCGCAGTAGATCCCAGTACGGATGCAGTTTCAAGTTGCCGTAGCTCAAAGTACTTGGGATTTGCAGGGTTGCGGTGATCTGTTTAATGGCAAGATCCTTCTCGCCACACCAGGCGTAAATGACACCCAAATATTTCATCACCTCTGCACCGTCGATGGAATCTTTACTGATGGGCAATAGCTCGACAGCGTGGAGACCTTCGCGAATTGCTTCTTCTTTGCGCCCAAGTCCAGCATCAATCAGCCCCAGCACCGTAAGGCCAGGACCATAGTCCGGTTGCTCGCGTACTGTTTTCTCGACTTCGGCGCGCGCGATAAGGAACGCGGCTCGCGCAGCGGCGGCGTCATCTCGAGCGCGGGCGGCCAACCCTTCACACCACGAGCGTGGAAAATTCAGGTCCACCGACATACCGTTCGCCGGTATCGCAGCCAGAGCTTGGGCAACTGCCACTCGATCACGTTCACAAAGCCCAACATAGAACCACTGGGCCGCCAGATCTGGCGCCTTTGCCGGGTCTTCGGCCAAGGTTTTTCTGATGATTTCATCCAGCGGCTGCGGGTCGGCTTTCCACTCAAGATCGACAAGCGCACGGGTGACCCGGGTATCGACATCGCGGGGAATCAACTTGAGCGCGCGATCCAACGCAGCAGCCATCGCCCCGAACTGCCGGAATTCCTGATAACTGAGCGCGATCTGCTGGAGCATAAAAAAATTGCGCGGATCGAGTTCGAGAGCTCTTTGCAAACTCCGGGCGGATTCGTTCCACAGTCCCTGGCGGCGATCGATGTAGCCCGTCAACTCGAAGATTTGGGAGTTGTTGGGCAAGGCCCGCTCCGCGAGTCCCAGTTCGGTGCGTGCATGATTGTAATCGAGATAACAGCGGTAGAAGAAGTTCGCGCGAGCGAGATGGGTCTCGCCCGCATCACGCCTCAGGCGAATGACAGCTTTTAACGCAGCCTCCGCCAGGGCGAGGCGCTCGGGCGTGTGATCAAGGCCAAAGAAATACAGATAGTCATGTGTGATAGACAATTCGCAGTAGGCTAGATAAAAGTCTGGGTCCCGTGCGATGGCTTGGTCGAGCAACTGAATCGCCTCGCGTAAGCGGTCGTTGATCTGCGGGTTGAGAGCAATGGTTGCGGTGAGTGCGTTCGCCCGGACGTATAGTCCGTATGCGGTGAGATCCTTGGTGGGCCGTTCTGCGATAGCAGCTTTCTCTTTTTCGGAGACATTCGCTCGCAGCTGCGAGATCGTTCGCTGGACGATTTCGCTCTGAATTGCGAACACTTCGCCCAAATCGCGCTGGTAGGTCTCTGCCCACAAACGATTCTGGGTGCGAGCATCAGTTAATTGAGCCGTGATGCGAACCTTGCCATGCGTCTGGCCGACAGTTCCCTCCAACACGTAGGCGACTCCGAGCGTTTCGGCGATCTCGCGCAGGTTGCGCGCTCCGCCAGCGGCATAACTGTTGACGGAAGTGCGGCCAATGACCTTGAGGTCGGCGACTTTGGACAGTGCGCCGAGAATGTCGCCCTGCACGCCGTCGGCCAGAAATGCATTTTCGTTATCGTCGCTAAGGTTTTCAAACGGTAGTACCGCAACACTCTTTTCCGGGAGCAAACTCGCACTGGTTTGTTCCTTCGATGTTGAGGAAGTGATTAGCTGAGGCGCTAATTGACGGGACAAATTCCAAAACCCGAGTCCCAAGGCGATTGCCACCGCAACCAGTAAAGCGACGGTCAAGATGCGATTATTTTTGTGTCTGGGCTCCGAATAGACGTTCGCGTCTTGAAATTGTTCGGACGTTTCGCGCCTGACCGGTGGCGATTTTACGGACTTCTCAGTCCGTGGTGAAGAAGGATTCATGACTTGATTCGAAGGGCGTATGCTTGTTGAATTCTGCAAACTCGGTGTCCATCGGTATTGGACACCACCTCTCCCAAGCAAAATGCGTTCCATCGCCACGGTAGCCGAGCAGCTTGAGGCCCGAGCGGTTGCTGGTTTCAAAAAAGGCGTTAACCCGCAACGCAATTCTTTGCGCTCGGCTCGAAAATAGCTCTTACACGGCTCGAAATTGGGAATTCGCTCCATGCTGAAGCTGCGCGATCGACCTATCCGGCAAAAGATCACCTTGGTGATCATGATGATCGCCAGCGCGGTGCTTCTCCTCGCGTTTGCAGCCCTGTTCTGCTTTCAAGCGTACACCCTGAAACAGCACTCGGCACACGAACTGGCGGTAGTCGGCGAGATTACAGCGCACAACTGTGCTGCGGCAGTCATGTTCAAAGATGAGGATGCTGCCGCCCAAATACTTGGCGGACTTAGAACAATGCCCCAAATCGTTAGTGCACGGCTTCAGCTCGCGGACCAGCAGCAGCTCGCTTTTTTTGGGACACCACGGGACGAAACCCAAATCAAAGCCGCGCGATTGGAATCCGGGTTCCGGATCGACGGCGACCGCATCCTTTTAGCGCAGCCAGTGATGGCCAGCGGTGCACGCGAAGGGACTCTCTACCTTTTGGCCGATCTACACGCGACGACATCGCAGCTTCTGAAACTATATGGCGGGATCTTTGCTCTGGTGCTCGTCGCGTCGCTGCTTGTTGCATTTATTCTCTCAAACCAGTTTCTGCATCTCATTACCACTCCGATTCTTCGACTCGCTGGGACCGCACGGACTATCGCCGATCACAACGACTACTCTGTGCGCGCAGCAAAGGTGTGCGGCGATGAGGTTGGAGTTTTGACCGATGCATTCAATCAAATGCTGGCCCAGATCCAATCTCAAGACACCGCCTTGCGAGAAAATGAGAACAAACTCGCGCAAGCCCAAGCCATTGCGCACCTCGGCTACTGGGAACGCGACCTTATTACCGACCGCCTCATGTGGTCCAGCGAAACCAACCGCGTCTTTGGGCTGTCGCCTGAGGAAGACGTCAACAATTTTGCCCGTTTTCAGGAACTGATCTACCCCGAAGATCGGGACATGGTCATGCAAGCAATAGGGGTGGCGCTTCGAGGCGGCCCGCGCTACGAAGTGGAATATCGCGTCGTCTGGCCCAGCGGGGAAGTGCGGTTTGTCTACAGCCAGGGCGATGTCATTTTGGACGAGGCCGGTCAGCCGCGCCGCATGTTCGGTACCGTGCAAGACGTTACGGAGCGCAAACTGGTGGACGAGGTAAAGCGCGCCAGCAAAGCTAAAAGCGAATTTCTCTCCCGGATGAGCCACGAATTGCGCACGCCGCTGAATGCGATCCTTGGCTTCGGCCAGCTTCTTGAAAGACAAAAGCCGACGGAAGTACAGCGCAAACGCGTCGGCTACATTTTGAGTGCCGGCAAGCATCTTCTCGATCTAATCAACGAGGTCCTCGACATCAGCCGCATCGAAGCGGGAAGGATGCAACTATCGCTCGAACCAGTTTGTGTCGCAGACGCGTTGGAAGAAACGCTGGACTTGATGCGTCCGCTCGCCACTGAGCGCTCCATTCAACTTTCGGCCTCGGCCGATATTGATGCCGGCGTTCACGTTCTCGCCGACCGGCAGCGATTCAAACAAGTGTTGGTAAACTTGCTCAATAATGCGGTGAAATACACGCCTTTCTTTGGCGGGGTCGCCGTCTCTTATCACGTACCTGGGAATGAAAAGGTGCGCGTTCTCGTTAGCGACACTGGTCCCGGTATTCCCGCCGAAAAACTCGCGCGCTTGTTCACGCCGTTCGAACGGTTGGGCGCGGAACAATCCGCTATCGAGGGAACGGGGCTCGGATTGGCGCTGTCGCAACGGCTCATGGATGCGATGGGCGGCTCGATTGGAGTGGAGAGTGCTATGGGCAAAGGCAGCACATTCTGGATTGAACTTCCCCTGGCAAAATCACCCCTGGAACGATTTCCGCGTGACGGGACAGACAATGGCGCCCGGCAGCCGAGCTCAGAGCCGGCTAGTCGAAGTATCCTTTATATTGAAGACAATCTTTCCAATCTGGCGCTGATCGAACAAATGCTTGCGGAGCGGCCGGGCACTGCACTCCTCACCAGCATGCAAGGAAAGGTCGGACTTGATTTGGCCCGCCAGCATACGCCCGATCTCATTTTGCTCGATCTTCACCTTCCCGATCTTCCGGGATGGGATGTTCTCTCGCAGTTAAAGGCCGACTCAACAACGCGCCACATTCCAGTCGTCGTCATTAGTGCCGATGCCACCAAACGGCAGATGAATCGTCTCATGTCCGCTGGCGCTGCCCATTACCTGACCAAGCCCCTGGATGTTAACAAATTTTTCCAAGTCCTCGACGAAACCAACGGCATTGACAGTGCCGAACAGTCACCAGCAGCGGCTATTTCCAACGGAGAGGTGAAGGAGGCTTGCCCGAGCCCATGAGCGCAGCAAATCACTGGCCGGATCACTCGGCCGACCTCGCCAAAATGAAGATTCTCATCATTGACGACGAGCCCGTAAACGTGGCGCTCCTAGAAGAGATTCTGGTCGAGGCGGGCTACTCTCGTTTCGAGTCCGTCCTCGATTCCAGACTCGCCCTCCAAGTCTACAAAACTTTTCAGCCCGATCTGGTTCTGCTCGATTTAATGATGCCGCCTCCCGACGGATTTGCCATTCTCGAAGCGCTCTCTTCTCAATCAGAAGAAAATTTTCTGCCGGTGGTTGTTCTCACTGCTGATACCAATGAGAAAACCAAACGACGGGCGCTCGAGGCGGGCGCCACCGATTTTCTGCTCAAACCGTTCGATCATGTCGAAGTTGCGCTGCGGATTCGTAATCTTCTCAATAGCCGCCGCGCCCATTTGCTTCTCGATAATCAGCGCGCCGCCCTCGAAGACGCCGTTCGCGAGCGCACTGCCGAACTGCGCGCGACGATCGCGGAATTGCAAAAGAGTAACGAGCTGCTTTCTCAAAACGGCTAGCGCCGGCGCGATTCGGGAAAGACCGCGCCGATTGCCATTCGCCTAATGCCGGTTAATACATCGCCATGCGCGCGATGGTGCTCGAAGAAGTCGGACAACCACTCGCACTCCGCGACCTGCCCAAACCCAAACCGGGCCATGGACAATTACTCGTTCGCGTTAATACCTGCGCGGTTTGCCGGACCGATCTTCACATTGTCGATGGCGAACTGCCCAATCCAAAACTTCCGCTGATTCTCGGTCATCAAATTGTCGGCCGGGTCGAACAAATCAACCAAAGCGTGGATGGATTTTCAATTGGCGATCGCATCGGGGTTCCATGGCTTGGCTGGACCGATGGTGAGTGCACTTATTGCCGGTCTGACCGCGAAAATCTTTGCGATCGAGCAAAATTCACCGGTTACACGATTGATGGCGGCTACGCCGAGTTCACTGTAGCTGACGCGCGATATTGTTTTCGTCTCCCAGACGAACTTTTCGGTGTCGACCTGGCCGCCGAAGCGGGCTTGGCGGAGGCGGCTGTTGCGCCGTTGCTTTGTGCCGGAATGCTCGGCTATCGATCGTATTGGAAAACCGGCGATGCCCGCCGGCTCGGCATTTACGGATTTGGCAACGCGGCCTATTTGATTGCGCAAGTCGCCTTGTATCAACAAAAGGAAATCTTCGCTTTCACGCGACCGGGAGATAAAGCCGGACAGGATGCCGCGCGCTCGTTAGGCGCGGTTTGGGCCGGCGGTTCAGATGAAATGCCGCCCGAAAGACTCGGCGCCGCAATTATTTTTGCCCCGGTCGGCGCGCTGGTGCCGGCCGCGCTGCGCGCGCTCGCCAAAGGCGGCGTTGTCGTTTGCGGCGGGATTCATATGAGCGACATCCCTTCATTTCCTTATGTCGATCTATGGAACGAGCGGGTCATCTCCTCGGTCGCGAATCTGACCCGCCGCGACGGCGAAGAATTTCTGAAGATCGCAGCGCGCATCCCAGTGAAAACAAAAGTGAAAACTTTTCCTTTGGAACAAGCCAACACCGCACTGGAAAAGTTCCGCGCCGGTAAACTCGACGCCACCGCTGTGCTCGTGACCTGATTTCTGCTTATATTGGGTGGTGCCAGCGCACGCGCCTGCCGAACAAACCGATTCCGGCGAATTTCAACGCCAGGAAGACGCGTTTCGCGAATGGATCTCGAATGATGGATCGACCCCGTATCCGGCGGCGGCCGGTCGCTATCATCTTTACGTCTCGCTCGCGTGTCCGTGGGCGAGTCGCACGATCATTTTCCGAAAGCTGAAAGGCCTCGAAGACACGATCGGCATGACGATCGTCGATCCTTTTCGCGACGAGAAAGGCTGGGCATTCCGCGACCCGGAACGCAGCCGACCCGGCTCGGCGCTGAACAAACTCGACGAATTCGAATCGACCGATCCGGTGAGCGGCTTCCATTACTTGAGTCAAGCTTACACGGCGACCGATCCGAATTTTAAAGAACGGGTGACTGTTCCGGTGCTTTGGGACAAGAAAACTAGAAAGATCGTGAACAATTGCGAAGACGACATCTGTCCCATCTTCAACAGCGTCTTCAACGAGTTCGCCAAAAACAAAGACATCGATTTTTTCCCGAAGGACATCGAAGCCGAACACATCAAGCTCTCCGAGTTTCTTTACGACAACATCAACAACGGAGTTTACCGGGCCGGTTTCGCCACGCGCCAGCGGACTTACGAAACTTCTTGTAAAAAACTTTTCGACGCGCTCGATGAAATGGAAAAGCGTTTGTCGAAGAGCCGATATCTATTTGGCAACCCAAATGCAATCTTCGGCGCATCATCGATTATCCGAATCTCCAAGGTTATCTGCTTGATCTCTATCAGCACCCGGGAATCGCCGAGACGGTCAGCATCGATCACATCAAGCGTCATTACTACATGACCCACGAGGAAATTAATCCCACCCGAATCGTGCCGCTCGGGCCGATTATTGATCTGACAAAGCCGCACGGCCGGAAGCGCTTAAGTTAGGTGCTGGCCGCGCCGTTCTGACCGGGCGATTTGTCACACGAAAAGTGCGGCGGATATCTACACGCTACTCAGCCAAAGCAATACTTAACGACGTTGAATAATCCATCCTGGGATCTGTCCAACCTTGAAAGGGGTAATAAGGACAAATGAAACATCTAATCATATCAATATTCACCGGTGTAGCGCTCGCATCAACGGCCCTGGCCCAGGCGAAACAAGACGATAACAACACTTCCACGACAACGGTCCATCGGGGCTCTCGCGGGAACTCGCAAGCGCAGGTTGCGCCGGTAAGAACACAGCAGGCGACCAGAACGTCGCCCATCCGGACGCAACGCAGCGTCTCGACGGCGCCGATGAGGACACATACCTACCGCACCGCGCAGCAGTTCAATGGCAACGCGACCGTTCGTTCCGGCACCACGGCGAATACGCGGCTCCGCGAGCGACAGGCAAACACCACCGTTCGTTCTGATACCACAGCGAATGCGCGGGTTCGAGATCGCAATGTGCGGTTCAGCGATCAGGCCCGGGTCCGAAGTAACGTCACGGTCAATCGTGATCGAAGCTTTCGTAACGGGACTTTCTCCGGCAACACCACCACGAACGTCGGTGTCAACCGAAACAGAAATGTGACGGTCACGAACAATTGGCGCGGCAGCCGATTCAGCGGGCAGCAGTATGCTGCGTTTCGAAATTACCACAGGCAATGGCATGATCGGGGTTGGTGGAGCAGCCACTACAACCGCATCATCTTTGTCGGCGGAGGCTGGTATTTCTGGGATGGCGGGTACTGGTATCCGGCGTGGGGTTACGATCGATACGCTTACTATCCGTACGACGGTCCGATTTATGGTTATGGCAATCTGACGCCGGACCAGATCGTGGCCGAAGTGCAAACGCAATTGCAGCGGGACGGTTACTATGCCGGCCCGATCGACGGACAGCTCGGACCGATGACGCGCCAGGCCATCGCAGCCTTCCAGGCTGACCACGGCCTTGCCATTACATCGACAGTTGACGAGCCGACGCTCTCAAGGCTGGGCTTATCGTAAAGTAAACTGTCAGGAATTAAATTGAGCCGCGGGCTGACCTCCAGCCCGCGGTTCTTTTTATCTTTGCAAACTGTCGAGCGCTTGACCGAGACGTTCGACTCCGTTAGCGAATGACGCGGGTTCGCAGCACATTCCTATACGAATGTGGTGCGGCGATTCGAAAAAGCGGCCGGGGACCACGGCCGTCTCGTATTTTTCGAGCAATGACTCGCAAAATTTGTCCACATTGCCGTCGCGCACACGCGGAAAGGAAGTTGTGCCGAATCTTGTCGGCACACCTTCGATGTCATCGCGCTCTCTAAGAAAGCTGTTCAACGTTTCTCGATTGGTCTCCAGCATCGCTTTCGCGCGTCCGGCGATCTTTGGAAGTTGATTTAGCGCCACCACACTGAGTCGCTCCATTACGTTCGGCGCGCTCGCGGCAAAGATGTCGTCCAGTCGCCGAATTTTCTTCGCGACTTCGGCTTCGGCGAGAATCCAGCCGCAACGAAGCCCGCTCAATCCGTAGCCTTTGGTCAGGCTACTCGTCGCCACAAACTCTGGACCAAGCAAAACGGCCGTTGGCGGCGAATTCTCAAACATTGCTTCCAGATAAACCTCGTCCACTAGCACTCGCCCTCCAACATCGCGCGCGAGCTCGCCGATTTTGCGGAGTGTCGCCTCTTCAACCAACTCGCTGCTCGGATTGTGCAAATTCGTCAGCACGATCACGCGTGTCCGCGGGGTGATTTGTTTTTCGAGCTCAACAATGTCGATCTCGAAGTCGTCTTCGAATCTTCTCGGAAAACGTTTGATCTTCGCGCCGAGGTATTCGGCGATCGCGAGCAGGGGCTCGTAAGTTGGTTGCTCGATCAGGACTTCGTTGCCGTGCTCGAGCAACGCTGCCATCGCAAGGTGGTTTGCCATCGACGTGCCACCGGAAATTGTGACGACATTTTCGGGAGCGACATGGCAATGCGCCGCGAGTGCTTCGACCAGCGGGCGATATCCGTAAGCGTTGTCGCCGTGTAATTCTAACTCGTTCAGCTTCACGTCCAATTCCGGGAAAGGCAGATTGAGAATGCCGCTCAACGCGAGATCGTATTTCACTCTCGGGCGTGTCTTCGCCCAATGCATGAACTCTGATTGTCTTTTCATTCAATATTGGGCGTTGGATGTTCGACGTTCGGCGTCTTCTGCGATCTCCAAAATAAATACGCCGGCAAACCGGTCAGCATGATGCCGAGACCGATCAAGCTGTTGTGTGGGTAACGATAAAGCGTGCTGAACGCAACACCGGCGCAGGCGACGATAAAAAACAAGGTTGTGAACGGATGACCCGGGACTCGGAAGGTCCGAGGTGCGAGCCGCACCGGCATTGGACTGGCGTTTACCGGAGGCGCATCGGTCTTGCCGCGGCTTCGAAATATGAAGACAGTCGCAGCCGTTAAGGCAAAGAAAATTACGTCGACCGATATGACGTAGTTCAGGATCTGCTCGTAGCGACCTGACAACGTGATCACGACCGCGAGCGTGCCTTGCAACCCGATCGCGAAAGCGGGAACCCGCGCGCGATTAAGTCTTGCCAGCCTTGCAAAAAATAATCCGTCTTCGGCCATCGCGAAATAAACTCGGGGCGCGGTCAGCATGCTCTGGCTGAGAAAACCGGCGGTCGACAGAGCGATCCCGACCGCAATAATGCGCGCGCCGTTTTCCCCGAGCGCCAGCCGCATGACCGCTGATGCGGGCGTTCTTGTTTCTCCGAGGCCTTGCGCGCCAAGCGCGTGAACACAGACGAAGTTTACCGAAAGGTAAACGGCAATCACCCCCAACACGCCCAGCAATAAACCGCGCGGAAGATTTTTTCGCGGTTCGCGCACCTCTCCGGCCACGAAACACGACGTTTGCCATCCGCCATAAGCAAATTGAACCGGAATGAGGGCCGCGCCGAAAGCAGTCAATGAATTCCAGATTCCCGGTAACGACGATGTCGATCCTCCGCTCGCGACGACTGTCGGAGTTGCGATGGCGGACGCAGGCGCGCCTGTGATGGTCAGTCCGAACCCGACTAGTGCCGCAATCGCGATCAATTTCAGGATCATAAACAGATTTTGCGTCGTGCTTCCCGCGCGGACGCCAAGACAATTGATGATCGTCAGGGCTATGAGGACGATCGTCGCCAGCAACGCTGCGACAGTGTCATTGGCCTCCATTTGCCCAAGCGCGCACACATACTTTGCAAAAGTCACTGCGACTGCGGCCATCCCGCCGCTTTGCGTGACTAGCAGCAATGCCCAGCCGTAAACAAACGCCAGGGCCGGATGAAATGCGTCGCGCAGATAAACATATTGGCCGCCGCTGGTTGAGGTTTGTGACGAGAGTTCCGCGTAAATGAAAGCACCGGCGAGAGCGATCAGTCCGCCGAAAGCCCAGGCAGCGAGGATTAAGATTGTCGACGGCACCTGTCGCGCGACCACGTAAGGATTAATGAAAATCCCTGAGCCGATGATGCCGCCCATCACGATCATCGTGATGTCGAACAAGCCGAGGCGCCGGGCCAGATCCGCTTCCGGCGAACTCGAATCGACGGCAGCCGGTTGCACGCTCACTCGGTCGCAGCCGCGTTGCGTTTCCGGGTCACCATCACCGAAATCATAATGGTGATGGTGAGCGTGATTACGATGAACGCGAGCGAAACAGGAGTTGGGATATCAAAGACATCGCGCAGAATCATCTTCGTTCCAACGAAAGCGAGAACTATGGCCAGCCCGTTTTTTAAGTAGATGAAACGGTCGATCAGCTTTGCGAGTAGAAAGTAAAGCGAACGCAGGCCGAGAATCGCGCAGACGTTCGACGTGTAGACAATAAATGTATCGCGCGTGATTGCGAAGACGGCAGGGATTGAATCGACCGCAAAGACAAGGTCCATCACGTCGATCACGATCAGCGCCAGCGCCAGCGGCGTCAGCATCCACCGATTGTTCACGCGAGCTTTGAAATGTTCGGCATGAAATTCAGGCGTAATCGGAAAAGCCCGGAGACAGCAGCGCATGACCCAGCTTTGACCAAAATCCTGCGGCTTTTGTTTGACGAAAAACATCCGCCACGCGCTGACCAGTAGAAACGCTCCGAAAATGTAGAGAATAAAATCGAAACGATTTACTAATTCGATACCGAGCCAAATCATCAGCCCACGCATGATCAGCGCGCCGACGATTCCCCACACTAAAGCGCGATGCTGTGCCAACGGGGGCACGCGGAAGTAGGCGAAGATCAGAATGAAAACGAAAATGTTATCAACGCTCAGCGAATACTCGATCACGTAGCCGGTCAGAAACTCGAGCGCTTTGTCCGGGCCGCGGATTTTCCAGACCACTAAATTGAACAAGAGGGAGAGAATGATCCAAATCGCGGTGCGCTGAGCGGCTGCCCGCATGCTCAATTCACGGCCGCGATGCTTGAATTGGACAAGGTCGACCGTCAGCGCGACGAAAACGCCGGCATTAAACGCGAGCCAAAACCAAATACTTGTCGCCACCGCGCGTAGAGTTTCACGCTCCGCGCGGGACGGCAATCGGAAACATTCAGCTGCTTGCCACGCTGGACCTTCATCGTAGTTTGTCCGACTCGCATGGACGCGGAGCTCGAGAAACTGGTTGAAGCTGGCAAGCTGCCCTCAAAAGCAGCTGAGAAGCTCGATACGCTCAAGCCGGGGACGTTTTGCCTGCACAAAAGTTGGGGGTTCGGTCGCGTCGCCGAATGGAATCTTCTCCTCAATCAGATCGTGATCGATTTCACCGGCAAAAAAGGGCACCCGATGCAACTGCAATACGCCGCCGAAAATCTGACCGTAATTCCGGCGGAACATTTTCTCGCGCGCAGGGCCGGCGATCTCGCGGCGACCAAAAAACTGGCCAAAGACGATCCGGTTGCGCTGGTTCGAAACATTTTGGAAAGCCTCGATGGAAACGCGACCGCCCAACAGATCAGCGATTGGATGGTCCCGGACATCTTCAATGAAACGGAATGGAAACGCTGGTGGGAGTCGGCCCGAAAGCAATTGAAAGCGAGCGGCACTTTCTCGATTCCAGTGAAAAAGACAGAACCGATCCAAATTCGCGCGGAAGGCATCTCACACGCTGACGAATTGACCGAATCATTCGACCGCGCGCGGCAACCTAAGCAGCAACTCGCCGCGCTCGAACAAATCGTGAAGTTTCATCAGCAATTCAAAGAACCGGAGAAGCAGTTACAGCCCGTGATCGCGGCGGTCGAGAATGTCGCAGCCCGCAATCAGAAATTGCATCCCGAGCTGACGTTCCAGCTTGTGCTCGGTCGCGACGATTTGCTCCAGAGTTTCCCGCAATTAAAGACGACGCACATCGGTCTAACGCTCGAGAAACTGATCGTCGATGAGGAACGCCGGTTGGTATTGATCTTGCCGAAGCTTCCGGCAGCCAGGGAAAAGCGAATTCTGCAGGCGTTGCCGGCCGCGCTGGGCGAGCGCTGGAGTGCACGCGCGTTGCAATTAATGCAGGCAACGCACGGCCGAATGGTCGCTCAAATTCCGCACGTGTTTCGCGACGCGGGACAGCACGCCGAGTTGCAGACAATGCTGAAACGTAGCCTTCGCGAACATTCGGCCACCAGCGAGATGCTCGTCTGGTTATGCGCCGAGCGGAATGATTGGCGCGAATTGATCAATCCAGAATTACTGGCCGCGATCTTGGCCGCGCTCGAGCGCGAGCAGCATTCGGCGGCAGGCCGCGCCAGCAAATTGCAGCGCGTGCTCATGGAAGATCGACAATTATTTCAGGACATGTTTGGAAAGGCGGATGTCGGACTTGCGCGCGACGCGTTGCGGCGACTTCAGTTAAGCCCATTGTTTGACGAATTAACCAAACGCTCGTTGCTCGCTCGAATCGTGAAAGTTTTTCCGGACCTCGAGAGCATGATTGCTGGAGCGCAGCCTCAGGAAAAAACCGCGCTCGTTGTTTCTTGGAGCAGCTTGGAAAAGCGCAAAACCGAATACGAGGACCTGGTGAAGAAGAAGATCCCGGAAAATATTAAAGAAATTTCGCTCGCGCGTTCTTATGGCGATCTGAGCGAGAATTTCGAATACAAAGCGGCCAAACAGATGCAGGCCGTGCTCGCCCGCCAACGAGCCGAGCTCGAACAGGCGCTGCAGAACGCCCGCGGAACGGCGTTTGAAAATCCGGACACATCGCGCGTCTCGATTGGCACCATCGTTACCGTGCGCGACCAAGCTTCAAAAAAACAGGAGACCTACACCATTCTCGGCGCGTGGGACGGCGATCCGGATCGACATATCATTTCCTATCAAACGGCAATCGGTCAGGCACTCCTCGGCCACAAAGCCGGTGAAGTTGTGGCATTGCCAAACGGAGAGTTCGAGATTGTCTCGATCGAGCCAGCGCCGGTGGACAAAGTTGCAGCCGATCCCGCGGTTGCTGAAATCGAGCCGGCTTCGGTGTAGGGGCGGCCGCGTCGGCCGCGACTTTATGGTCTGTCATTCCGAGCGAAGTCGAGGAATCTCTAGATATTTCTGTCGGTCCTTTTAATCCTGTTAATCCTGTCGATTTATTTTGTATAATGACCGCGCTTTCATGAACGCGCGCATCAATCATATCGCGGTCTGGGTCCTGGTCGTTGTTTATTTCCTGATTGGCTGGGGCTGGTACGCCATTTGGGGCGACACTTGGCTCAATCTTCACGCCAAAACCGCGACCGACATCGAGCGAACACATAGCGTCGGCGCCTACGTCCTCGCGTTCGCTGCCTCCATCGTTGTCAATTACACACTCGCGGTCCTTATTGCTCGGACGAACCCAACAAGCGTTTGGTGCGGTCTCAAAGTCGCGCTCGCTTGCTGGTTTGCGTTCGTGTTCATGGAATACGCGACCATTTCGGTGTTCTCCGCTTTTGAAACGAATCCCTGGCCGTTGATTTGTATCGACATGGGCCGGCCCTTAATCGGATTCGCGATCAGCGGCTTCGTCCTCGGCTACTGGCGGCAACGCCGTAGCTTTTAGCGAAGGCTGGTCGGCTGCAAATTGTCATCCCCAGCGAAGTCGAGGGATCTCTAAGTATTTCTGATTAACGGATGCAACGTCACGTTGTCGGCCCTTCCGACATTGTCTTGACGCCTACCCGTAAAACCAACGGCCACACAATTCGCTTTGTTCGTTGCGGGTCACCCCAGGCCTTTTCGAGATCGTTCGCGATTTGATCGATCGGGTTGCGATTCGTCGCAGCGATGAACCGCTGAGTAGACGACCACGACCGCAGATAACCTGTGAGATGTTCCAGATTCCATTCCGCGACGATTTCAAACGCCGGCGTTTCACTGTCGGGAAAAGGGAAGGGTATTTTCCGAAATTGTTCGACCAACAATCGCTCCGGCGGCCAATACGGTCCGACGATTTCGTAGTAATAGCGTCTGATCATCTCCTTAATCGGGCGCTCGGTCCGCAACAGATTGTACGCCGACGCGGCAAACACGCCGTTCTGCTTCAATACACGTCGAACTTCTGGATAGAAACGATCGTGATTCAGCCAATGTAACGCTTGAGCCACCAGCACGAGATCGAAACTGCCGGATCGAAGGTTGCTTTGTTCGGCGGGGGCTACGTGATACTCAACGCGTTTGTGCGGTTCTGCATTCGCGATTTGGGTCTCGCTCGCGTCCGTCGCGATCACGCGGTCAAAAACGGTCGCGAGTTTAATGGCGGCCTGGCCGTTACCCGTCGCGCAATCCCACGCCAGTTGGCGGGTGGGCGCGATCGAACCGAGATACTCAAACATTTCGCGTGGATAGCGCGGTCGAAACTTTCCGTAGTCCGCCGCCTGTTTCGAGAAGTGGTCCTTGAATTCCACTCAGGAACTCTAAGCGAGATTAACTGGATTCCAGAATCCTAATCAAGAGACGAAGCGTTCGGTCCGCTCAACTTCTCAACGGCTCAGCAACTCAACTATTCTTTGGGCGGCTGCGGCATCGTCCTGAGACCAACGCGCGCCAAATACTCGTCGGCCTGCAAAAGATCGGTCCCCGCGCGCTCGATAATTTTTAAAAGATTATCCATCGACGAAACCTCTTCGAGCTGTTCGGTTAGGAACCACTGCAAGAAATTGATCGTGATGTGATCGTTCTCTTTCTTCGCAAGATCGACAAGTGCATTGATCTGTTTGGTCACGTGCACCTCCTGATCGAGCGACAGCTTCACTGCGTCACGCGCGGTCTTGAATTTCGATTTCGGTGCGTCGATCCCCGGGATCACCACGCGTCCGCCAGCATCAACCACATACTTAATGAAGCGCAACGCGTGGCCTTTTTCTTCCTCGGCCTGTTGGAAAAAATGCTGCGACAATTGCGGCAGCGCCTCGGCCGCAAAATGGGCCGCGATCGCGTAATACTGCAGCTCCGCGCTGAACTCGTAGCCTATTTGCTCATTGATAGCGTCGATAACCTTCTGACTCGTAAGCATAGCGACAACCTACGGTAAATCTCGCCGATGCAAAACGATCTGCCTGCCACGCCGTAGCCCGGCGGAGGCGGGCTCGTTAATGGCGTCGACAAGTGATTTTGGATCCGAATTGGCCGAGGTTTCGCTTAGGAAACTGGAACAGCGTCTGACTCGTAATTGATTCCCTTGGTACCCACGCGCTTTCGCGGGCCAAGATTCATCTCGCGCTCACTCGACCTCGTGGCCTCCCGTCCATGTCGATCGACTCCCGTCGGCTCCATTCTGGCGACGTCCCGTTCGGCTCCGCTCAGGGCAGGCTCTACTGATTGATTCGCAAAATTCCCTTTCCTCTCTTGCTGCCCTCGCAAGCTTGACCCTCTGTCTCGAAGAGAGTTGATGGTTGAGAGCAAAAACGTTCGCGGGCGCGAAGTTTGCTCCAGTTCAACGCGAATGAAAAAGAAAACCCGAATTCTTGCTGTGGACGACGAGCCTGTGATTGGGGAGTCGATTGCGTGCCTGTTGGAAGCGCCTAATCGCAAGATTGCGGTCGCAACAAATGGCCAAGATGCGCTCGCAATGGTGGCAAGGGAGAAGTTCGATGTTGTGATTACCGATCACCGAATGCCGCGGTCGGGTGGGCTCGAGCTCGTGCGCAAACTTCGGCAGGGGAAATATAAGGGCAAAATCGTGGTGCTCTCCGGCCACTTGTCTCCCGACAACATCGGCATTTACGAACAACTTGATGTCGACGAGGTGGTCTGCAAGCCGGTGAATGCTGAGGATCTGAACCACATTGTGGGCAATCTGGAAGAGGATCTCGCGTTAGGTTTGTAATGGCGACGTCATACTGATTGATTCGCAAACTCCCGTTTCGCTTTCGCCTTCGCGGAAGGCTACGGCGTGACGGGCACCCGCTGCCCGCGCGGGTTTGACCATCTAGCCGCCGGTTTCCCAACACGGCGTCTTGATTCGCTGATCCCTAAGCTCACCCTTTGGGCGATGTCCATCTCGCACCACTTCCCGCGGGCTCGATTCTCTGCTCGGGCAGGCAACGCCAGAAAGCAAAATGCCCGATGAGGTAAACTCACCGGGCATTTTGTTCTGGCGACGTCCTACTCTCGCACGGCCTATCGCCGTACTACCATCGGGGCTGCAGCGTTTCACTGCCGTGTTCGGAATGGGAACGGGTGGGGCCACTGCGCTACTGTCACCAGACTCCGGAACCGGAGTGGCGGTTCGCCGCTATCGCGGCGAGTTCAAACCGATGTCGAAGTCTGGAGACGATGTCTAACTTTCAAAGAACTGCTGATTCGTTGATATCTACATACAGAGTTTGGGAACACGCACCTTAAGGCTTCGTTTTGTTTTAGATCTTTTGTCTTTCCTGTTTGCCATCCCGCTTGCGTGGGATGGGTTAACAGAAAAGTAAAAGATCAAGCCGAACGGGTTATTAGTACTCCTGAGCTGAACATGTTACCATGCTTACACCCGGAGCCTATCAACGTGGTGGTCTACCACGACCCTTCAG
>WNGC01001257.1_pt1 | contig 19052 bp, 17 predicted proteins | sample 5400051 | NCBI WGS metagenome assembly WNGC01 (sample SAMN13153368, study PRJNA577476) | soil metagenome | isolation source: 20 cm soil or saprolite under grassland replicate 2 | place: USA:California | collected 2016-06-15
CAGGAAGTTGGCCGCCCGCCCGCCGAAGTGCGCCAGGAGGTCCAGCGTGCTCATCACCAGGCCCGCACCGTTGCCGATGACGGCGATGTCCCCGTCCAGTTCCACGTAGGACAGTCCGTGGGACCGGGCCTCACGCTCGAGCGCCGTCAGTTCCTCCGATGGGGGACGGTCCGCGTGCCGGAATGCCGCGTTGTCGTCGAGCACGAGTTTGGCGTCGACGCAGAGCAGGGTCGACCCGACGACGGCCAGCGGGTTGATCTCCGCGAGGTCGGCATCCTCGGCCCAGTAGAGCCGGTACAGTTTGCCGGCGATCCCGGCGAACTCGTCGAGGAGCGGGCCGGCGAACCCCAGCCGCCGGCCGATGGCGCGGGCCTGGAAGGGCGGGCACCCGAGACACGGGTCGATGGGCGCCGTGACGATCTTCTCGGGGGCCGTCCTGGCAACGGCTTCGATCTCGACCCCGCCCGCCGCGGAGGCCACGGCGACCGCGCGCCGCTGGGCACGGTCGGTCACGACGGCCAGGTAGTACTCGGCGCTGATCTCCGCGGCCGGGACGACCAGCACACGCTCCACGCGCTCCCCTTTGATGGTCATGCCCAGGATCGCCCGGGCGCAGGATTCCGCCTCGGCCGGGGTGGCGGCCAGTTTGATGCCGCCGGCCTTCCCGCGGCCGCCCACGAGCACCTGCGCCTTGACGACCACCGGGTAGCGGAGGGTCAGGCCCGCCATCTGCCCGGGCCGCTCGATGACGACCCCTTGCTGAACGGGGAGCCCGTACCTGGCGAAGACCTCTTTGGCCTGGAACTCGTGCAGCTTCATGAGGCCGCGATCTAGAGTTTGAGGAGCGCGACGTTCTCGCGGATGCTCGCAACGGACGCGTCGAAGGCCTTGCGCTCGCCGTCGTCCATGGGCGCGTCGAGGATCCGCTCCACCCCTCCCGCGCCGAGCACCGCCGGGACGCCCACGTAGAGATCGCGCACGCCGTACTGGCCGGTCAGGTAGGCGGAGAGCGGCAGGACACGCTTGCGGTCGAGCAGGATCGCCTCCACCATCTGCGTGATGGCGGCGCCCGGGGCGAAGAAGGCGCTGCCGGTCTTGAGGAGGCTCACGATCTCGGCGCCGCCCTTGCGGGTGCGGTCGACCAGCGCGGCGATCCGGTCCGGGGGCAGGAGCCGGCGGAGCGGGATCCCCCCCACCGCGGCGAGGCTCGCCAGCGGGACCATATGCGTGTCACTGTGCGCCCCGATCACCATCGCGGAGACGTCCTGGACGGAGACGCCGAGGGCCTGGGCGATGAAGGCCCGAAACCGGGTGCTGTCGAGCGCGCCGCTCTGGCCCATCACCCGCTCGGGGGGAAAGCGGCTGATCTTGTGGACCAGGTACACCATGATGTCCAGGGGATTGGTCACCACGATCAGGTGCGCGTTGGGCGACCGCTTCGTCACCTGTTCGGTGACGCCCCGCACGATGCCGGCGTTGGTCGCGAGGAGATCCTCCCGGCTCATTCCGGGCTTCCGGGCGATCCCGGCCACGATCACGACGATGTCCGACTGCTCGGTCTCGTCGTACCCGTTGGTCCCGGTGATCCGGAAGTCGACCCCCTCGATGGGCTCGGCCTCGAGCAGGTCCAGCGCCTTGCCCTGCGGCATGCCTTCGATGACATCGACCAGCACCACGTCGGCGAGCCGGTGCGAGAGCATCCATTGGGCCGCCGAGTGGCCGACGTTCCCGGCTCCCACGATCGTCACCTTTGCCCGCGTTCTCCCCATCCGGCGGCCCTCCAGGGCGTTACCTTGGCTCCACTCCTCGCTTCGATGGGCCTTACATGTTGTCGACGACGGCCGAGGCAAACTCGCTGGTGCGCGCCTCGCGGGCGCCTTCCATGAGGCGCGCCAGATCGTAGGTCACGATCTTCTTCCGGAACGTCGCTTCCATCCCGCGGATGACCAGGCCGGCCGCCTCCCGCCACCCGAGGTGCTCGAGCATCATCACGCCCGACAGGATCAGCGACCCCGGGTTCACCTTGTCCTGGTTGGCGTACTTGGGGGCGGTCCCGTGCGTCGCCTCGAAGACCGCGTGGAAGTCGCTGATGTTCCCCCCGGGGGCCATGCCGATCCCTCCGACCTGGGCGGCGATCGCATCGGAGAGGTAGTCCCCGTTCAGGTTGCCCGTGGCGATGACGTCGAACGAGCGGGGCCGGGTCAGCACATGCTGGAACGTCACATCGGCGATGTAATCCTGGATCAGGATCTTCCCCGGCGGGACCACGCCGCGGTGGTTCTTCTCCACATCGGCCCAGGGGATCGTCTCCGCGGCGAACTCCTCGCGCGCCACCTCGTATCCCCACTGCGCGAAGGCGCCCTCCGTGTACTTCATGATGTTGCCCTTGTGAACGATGGTGACGCTGCGGCGGCCGTGGTCGATCGCGAACCGGATGGCCTTGCGGACCAGCCGCTTGGTGCCGAACGGGCTCATCGGCTTGAGGCCGACCCCGGCGTCCTCGCGGATCTTCCACTTGAACTCCCGTCCCACGTACTCGATCAACCGCTTCGCTTCCGGCGAACCGCTCGCACACTCGTACCCGACGTAGATGTCCTCCGTGTTCTCGCGAAAGACCACGACGTCCACCTGCTCGGGGTGCCGCACGGGGCTGGGGACGCCCTCGAAGTAGCGGACCGGGCGGACGCAGGCGTACAGGTCGAGCTGCTGGCGCAGCGACACGTTGAGGCTCCGAAACCCGCCGCCGACCGGCGTGGTCAGCGGCCCTTTGATCCCGACGATGTAGTGCTCGAACATCTGCAGGGTCTCTTCCGGAAGCCAGGTGCCGAAGCGGGCGTGGGCTTTCTCTCCCGCGAACACCTCGAACCAGACGATCCGCCGCTTCGAGCCGTAGGCTTTCCGGACGGCCGCGTCCAGCACGCGGACGGTGGCCCGCCAGATGTCGGGCCCGGTGCCGTCGCCTTCGATGTAGGGGATGATCGGGGTGTCAGGGACCTGGAGCCTGCCGCCGCGGGCCTCGATCCGTTCGCCCTCCTTGGGCGGGGTCAGCGTTTTCATCGTCGCCATGGTCTACGTCCCCCGGGGCTCCTTCTTCCTGCCGAACATCTTCAGCAGCGCCCGCCACGGATCGAAATAGTCGTCCGCCATCCGTTCCTTGAGCGGGATGATCGCGTTGTCGGTGATGTGGATGTGCTCGGGGCAGACGTCCTCGCAGCACTTCGTGATGTTGCAGAACCCGATCCCGCCCCGGCCCCGCAGCAGGTCGGTCCGGGAGAGGGAATCTTTCGGGTGCATCTCCAGCGCGGCGATCCGCACCATGAATCGCGGGCCCATGTACCGGTCGAGCCCGTCGTGCTCCCGCAGGACGTGGCAGACGTCCTGGCAGAGGAAGCACTCGATGCACTTCCGGAACTCGAAGAGCCGCTCGACATCCTCGGGATACATTCGCCACGGCCCTGGCGCCTTGTCGGGGCCGGGCGTGAACGGCGGGATCTGCTCGTTCATCCGGTAGTTCCAGCGGACGTCCGTCACGAGATCCTTGATGAGGGGAAACACCTTGATCGGCCGCACGACAACCGGGCCGGCGAACTCGTCGACCCGGGTCTTGCACATCAGCCGCGGCCGTCCGTTGACCTCCGCGCTGCAGGATCCGCACTTCGCCGCCTTGCAGTTCCAGCGGCACGCCAGGGTTCCGTCCAGGTGTCCCTGGATGTAGTGGATCCCATCGAGGACGACCATGCCCTCCGTGACGGGCACCTGGTAGGTCACGAGCTGCCCGCCCTTGGCATCGCCCCGGAACACCTGAAATGTCGCGTCCGCCATGCACCTCTCCTGTGCTATGCCTTGACCAGCGCGACGAGCTCCACGGGCATCTGCGGCACCGGGCGCGTCGCCACCCTCATCTGCCCGGCGTCCCTGGACACCACGAGGTTCTTGGCTCCCCAAGAGGGATCGGGATCGGGGAAGTCCAGCCGCCAGTGCGCCCCGCGGCTCTCCTTGCGCTCGATCGCCGACCTGAAGATCGCTTCGCACAGGGTCAGCATGAAGTGGACGTCACCCGCAGCCGCTCCGCGCGCTTCTGCAGCGCCTCGATCTTCGCGAGCCCCTCGGTCAGCTGGGCGCCGGTGCGCGCGATCCCGGCGCAGGTGCCCATCGCCTCCTGGAGCTCTTCGTGGAGCGCAAAGGGGCTCTCCCGTCCGTCGCCTTCAAACGGCCGGAGGAGCAATGCCCGCTCCTCGTCGGCCTGGCGCTCGTCCACCCGCGGCGTCATTCTCAGCCCCTTGACGTACGCCGCCGCGTGCTCACCGGCCCGGCGGCCGAACACGAGGAGGTCCGAGAGCGAGTTGCCTCCCAACCGGTTCGCGCCGTGGAGCCCCGCCGCCACCTCGCCCGCGGCAAACAGCCCCGGAACGCTGCTCGCCCCGGTCCCCGCCTCCACCCGGACGCCGCCCATGACGTAGTGGACCGTCGGCGCCACCTCCATTGGGGTCTTCGTGATGTCGATGTCCGCCAGTGAGAGGAACTGCTCATACATGCTGGGCAGCTTCTTCTTGATGAACTCGGCGCCGCGGTGGGTGATGTCCAGGAACGCCCCGCCGTGCGGGCTTCCCCGCCCGGCCTGCACTTCCTTGTAGATCGACCTGGAGACCACGTCCCGGCTGCTGAGATCCAGCTTCTTCGGATCGTAGCGCTCCATGAACCGCTCGCCCTTGGCGTTCCGGAGGATTCCGCCTTCGCCCCGGACGGCTTCGGTCACCAGGATGCCGCGCACTCCCGGCGGCCAGACCATCCCGGTGGGGTGGAACTGCACCATCTCCATGTCCATCAGTTCGGCCCCAACCTCGTAGGCCATCGCGCACCCATCCCCGGTGCACTCCCACGAATTGCTGGTGACCTTGTACACCTTGCCCCAGCCACCGGTAGCCAGGACCACGGCCTTCGCGCGGAAGAGGAGGAACCGCCCGTCCTCGCGCCGGTAGCCGACGGCCCCCGCGATCCGCTCCGCGTCCTTGAGCAGGCGGGTGAGCGTGACCTCCATGTGCACCGTGATCCCGCTGTGGACCGCCTTGTCCTGGAGCGTGCGGATCAGCTCGAGGCCGGTGCGGTCGCCGACGTGGCAGAGCCGCCGGTAGGTGTGGGCGCCGAAGGGCCGCTGCAGGATCCTTCCGTCCTCGGTCCGGTCGAACAGCCCGCCCCAGCGCTCCAGTTCGTAGACGCGGTCGGGGGCCTCTTTCGCGAAGATCTCCACCATCCGGTAGTCGTTGATCATCTGACCGCCGCGCGAGGTGTCCGCGAAATGGACCTGCCAGTTGTCCTTGGGGTCGACGTTGCCGAGGGCGGCGGCAATGCCGCCCTCGGCCATGACCGTGTGGGCCTTGCCGAGCAGCGACTTGCAGACCAGGGTGACCGACAGCCCGGAGGCGGCCGCGGCGATCGCCGCGCGCAGGCCGGCGCCCCCCGCCCCGATCACCAAGACATCTTGGTCGAACGTTTCGTACCGCCCCGACTCAACCCGCCCCGCCACGATCCGCCTCCGGGGATGCCTAGAGGATCCTGGGGTCCGCGATCGTGCCGGCCATGAGCAGCCGGACATAGACGTCGGCGGCGACCACCGAGAACAGGCTGGCCCACGCCCACCAGGCATGGCGATGGTTGAACGGGTTCACCCACTCCCACAGCCGGAACCGCAGACGGCCGGCCCGGGCGCAGGAGTAGCAGTCGAGGTTGCCGCCCACCATGTGGCGGAACGCGTGGCACCCGAGCGTGTAGCCCGAGAGGAGGACGACGTTCACCAGGAAGATCAGGGAGCCCAGGTGGACGCCGAAACGGCCGCCGGCGAAAAATGTCTTGACGGCATCGATCCACAGGAAGAAGAGCACGACCCCCGCGGCGTACAGGAGATACCGGTGCAGGTTATTGAGGACGAACGGGAAGGCCGTCTCGCCCGCGTACCGGCGCCGGGATTCGCCGATCATGCACGAGATCGGGTCCGCGAAGTAGGACCGGTAGTAGGCCTTGCGGTAATAGTAACAGGTCGCCCGGAACCCCGCGGGGGCCCAGAGGACCCAGAACGCGGGGGAGATGGGGATGCCCCCGATCTTCACCTCGGGCGAGTAGAATGGCGAGAGGTACGCGCCGAACTTCCCGGACCCCACGAGCGCCACCCAGGTTGCGTAGACGATGAACCCCGACAGGATCGTGACGGTTGCGGCGGGCTGGAGCCACCAGGGGATGGACGGGGCGGACGGATGCGTTGCGGCGTGATCGGCCATGGGCTCTACTCGGGACCCACGTCGGGACCCGCGCCTGTATTCCGCCCGGCGAAAGGAGTTTCCTCCCCCGCGGGCCCTGGCGCGGCGCCGAGCGCGGTATACTGAGATCGCCCCGAGAAACCCAGACCGGAGGATCTCGATGAGCACCGACGGACAATATCGGATCGAGCGAGACGCCCTGGGGGACGTCCGGGTCCCGGCCGACGCCTACTATGGATCCCAGACCGTGCGCGCAATCGAAAACTTTCCCATCAGCGGGCTCCGGCTTCCCCGCGCGTTCATCGCGGCCACCGCGACGATCAAGCGGGCGGCCGCGGAGGTCAATGCCGCCCTCGGCCTGCTCGAGGCCAAAGCCGCCCAGGCGATCGCCCGCGCGGCGCAGGAGGTCGCCGACGGAACGTGGGATGCGCAGTTTCCGATCGATGCGTTCCAGATGGGGGCCGGCACCGCGCAGAACATGAACGCGAACGAGGTGATCGCGAACCGCGCAATCGAGCTGCTCGGCGGCCGCCGCGGCGAGTATTCGCTCGTCCACCCCAACGACCACGTCAACATGGCCCAGTCCACGAACGACGTGACGCCCACGGCGATCCGCCTGAGCGCCTTGCTGACGCTCGGGGACCTCCTGTCCGTCCTGGAGAACCTGGTGGAGGCCCTGGGCCAGAAGGCCCACGAGTTCGACGGGATCGTCAAGGCGGGCCGCACCCACCTCCAGGACGCCGTGCCGGTCCGGCTCGGGCAGGAGTTCGGCGCCTACGCCCAGGCGGTCGCCAACGACATCGAGCGCGTCAAGAACGCGCGCGAGCGGCTCCTCTACATCGGGATCGGGGGGACCGCCACCGGCACCGGCCTGAACGCCGACCCGCAGTACCACCCCCGGATGGTGCGGCGCCTCTCGGAGCTGACCGGCCTGCCGCTCCGCAGCTCGGGCAACCTCTTCGAATCGATGCAGAACATGGCGGACGCGCTGGAGTGCTCGGCCGCGCTGCGGACGCTCGCGGCCACGCTCACCCGCATCGCCAACGACCTGCGCCTGATGGCGTCCGGTCCGAACACCGGCCTCGACGAGATCCGCCTCCCGCCGGTGCAGCCGGGGTCCTCGATCATGCCGGGGAAGGTCAATCCCTCGATGGCCGAGATGCTGAACATGGTGTGCTTCCACGTCATGGGCAACGATCTCGCCGTGCTGCTCGCCACCCAGGCCGGCCAGCTCGAGCTCAACGTGATGATGCCGGTCATCGCGCTCAACCTGCTGCAGTCGATCCAGATCCTCACCACCGGGGTCCGGGCGTTCACCGAGCGGTGCGTCCGCGGGATCACCGCCAACGAAGAGCGGTGCCGCTACTGGGTCGAGCACAGCGCCGCGCTCGCGACCGCGCTGAACCCGTACCTCGGCTACAGCGCCGTCGCGGACGTGGTCAAGGAGTTCGTGCGCACCGGCCGGCCGATCCGGCAGATCGTCCTGGACCGGGGGCTCCTCCCCGAAGCCCAGCTCAACGAGATCCTCTCGGTGCGCGCGATGACCGAGCCGGGCATTCCGGGGAAGGGGAAAGCCCGGGCCTAGCGCGAGGAGGGGGGACGATGCACGTGAACATCTCTGATTTGCTGTGGATTTTCTTCATTATCTCGTTCCTGCAGCCGCTGCTCTCGCAGCAGTGGCAGCAGGTGGCGCGCCTCCGGATCTTCCAGGGGCTCGAGCGCGCCCGGGGGACCCGGGTGATCGCGCTGATCCACCGCGAGCAGACGATGAGCCTCCTGGGGTTCCCCATCGTCCGCTACATCGACATCCAGGACTCGGAAGAGGTGCTCAGGGCCATCCGGCTCACCCCGGATGACTACCCCATCGACGTCATCCTGCACACGCCCGGCGGCCTGGTCCTGGCGGCGGAGCAGATCGCCAGGGCGCTCGGCGATCATCGCGGCAAGGTGACGGTGCTCGTCCCGCACTACGCGATGTCGGGGGGCACGCTCATCGCCCTGGCCGCGGATGAGATCATCATGGACCCGCACGCCGTGCTCGGCCCGGTCGACCCTCAGCTCGGGAACCATCCGGCGGTCTCGATCCTCGCGGCCGTGGAGCGCAAGCCCGTGGAGCGTGTCGACGACGAAACGCTGATCCTGGCCAACATCGCCGAGAAGGCCCTCCATCAGGTCCGCGAGGTGGTCGTCGAGCTGGCCTCGCGCCGCCTCCCCGCCGAGGCGGCCGAGGCGCTTGCGAACAGCCTGACCGGGGGATCGTGGACCCATGATTATCCGATTACCGTGGCGGAGGCGCGCACCCTCGGGTTCGCGGTGTCGACCGAAATGCCGAGGTCGATCTACGATCTGATGCAGCTGTACCCGCAGGCGGGACGGCGGCGGCCGTCGGTGGAGTACGTGCCGATGCCCTACCGGACGCCGGCCACACCGCATCCGCACGACCGGGAGCGCAAGTAGCGCCCCGGCCGGGCCGGCCTACCGGTCCGGCTTCCAGGCCACGTCCGGACGGCCGGCGCCCTGGTTGGCCGCGCGGGCGAGCACGAAGAGCAGATCGGAAAGCCGGTTCACGTACTTGAGGACCTCGGGATTGATCGGCTCGCGGGCGGCGAGCCGGACGATCTGCCGCTCGGCCCTCCGGGCGACGGTGCGCGCGTGGTGCAGCGCGGCCGCCGCGGGCGCGCCACCGGGCAGGACAAACTCGCGGAGCGGCGGGAGGCGCGTGTCGAACCGGTCGATATCCTGCTCCAGCCCGGCCACGCGGTCCGCCGTGGCGCGCGGGACGCGCGCCGCGGCAGGGGACGTCCCCCCGGGGGTGGCCAGCTCCGCCCCGAGATCGAACAGGTGGTGCTGCACGCGCTCCAGGACGGCGTCGATCTCCGGGGTGGGACCGGCGGCGCGCGCCACTCCCACCACGGCGTTCAGTTCGTCGACCGTCCCATAGGCGCGAACGCGAAGATCATCCTTCGAGACGCGCTTCCCCCCGAAGAGAGCGGTCTCCCCCGCGTCCCCGGTCCGGGTGTAGATGCGCGTCATCGTGCCCGCCTAGTCGTCGGCGAGCGCCCCCTCACGACGGCGGGGCGGCGCCGCGGCCGCGCCCGCATCCCGGGGGGGAGCCAGGTGGGTGCCGAACCAGGCCATGATGTGCCGGAGCCGCTCGAGCCGGTGTTTCGGCTGCCCGCTGCGCGAGAGATCGTGGCTCTCGCCGGGAAACCGCACGAACAACGTCGGCGTTCCCTGCTTCTTGAGCGCGACGAAGAGCTGCTCCCCCTGTTCGATCGGGCACCGGAGATCGTTCTCGCTGTGGAGGATGAGCAGCGGGGTCCGCATCTGGGGCGCGTAGGTGATCGGCGAGCGGTCCAGGTAGAACTTCGGGGATTCCCATGGATCGCCCGGATACTCCCAGAAGCCCTTCTGGTAGGCGAGGTCGGACGTCCCCCACTGACTGTACGCGTTGCTGATGCTGCGCATCGTCACCGCGGCCTTGAAACGCTGGGTGTGGCCGACCACCCAGTTGGTCATGAATCCCCCGTAACTGCCGCCGGCGACGCCGAGCCGGTCGGGGTCGATCCACTCATACGCGGCCAGCGCGTGATCCACGCCGCGCATGAGGTCCTCGTAGTCTTTGCCGCCCCAATCGTGTCGGGTCGCCGCGGTGAACGTTTGGCCGTACCCCTGGCTCCCGCGGGGGTTCATGTAGATCACCCCGTACCCGGCGGCGGCCAGGAGCTGAAACTCGTGAAAGAAGGCATGTCCGTACGCCGCATGAGGCCCGCCGTGGATCTCGAGCACCGCCGGCACGCGCGCCCCCGGCGATGCTGCCGCAACCTCTGCTTGCCGTTGGCTCCACTTCGGTTTGGAGTCCCCGGAGGGGGCTTGAGCGCCTTGCGCTCCCGGCGGGCGAATCACCCATCCTTCGACCGGCCAGCCGTCCGCGCCGGAGAACTGGAACCGCTTCGGGACGGCCAGGGCGATGCTTCGAAGCAGCGGACCGTTCCAGTCTGTGAGCCGGCGGAGGGTTCCCGCGTCGCGCCCGAGATCTCGGATCGCCACCTCGCCGGGGCTCAAGGGGTCGCTCTCCACACACGCCACCCGCCGGGCGAGGCGGTCGAGCGAGCACCCGATCAGCTCATGATCGCCCGCGGTCTCCGGGCGGACCGACCCGTCGGCGACGGCGACGGACCCGATCTGGGTGCTCGCCCCGTCGGCGTACAGGAAATACAGCCGCCGGCCGTCGGGCGCCCACGTGAGCCCCCCCGAACTGGGGTGGGCGCGCATGTCCGAGATGATGTGATGGCCGGCGCTGCGGTCGAACGCCCGTGTCACGCAGACCGGCTCGCCCGCGGGGAAGGGCACCACCCACACCGCATTGTTGGTCGCGCCCCGGCAGGCGTTATCGTGGCCGACGTAAGCGATCCGGGTCCCGTCGGGTGACCAGGCGGGCATCGCCGCCGGGCCGGCGCCGCGAGTCACCCGGCGCGGCACCCCGCCATCAGCGGCCACCACCCACACGTCGGCGACGTTGGTGAGATCGGCGTCCGGATCGGGGTTGGCCGCGTACGCGATCCATTTGCCGTCGGGCGACCATGCCGGGTTGGTGTGATCGCACTCCTCGTTCGTCAGCTGCCGAGGCTCGCCCCCGCCGGCGGGCAGCACCAGCACCTGCTTCCAGCGCCCGTCCCAGAACCCCTCGCCGTCGAGTTTGTAGCGCAGCCGCGAGATCACGCGGACATCGCTCTCATCCGGCCCGGGCTTGGGCTGGGGCTTTCCGACGACGGCAAGCCATCGCCCGTCGGGTGACCAGGCCAGTTCCGTGGGCGCAAGCGTTCCCGACGTGAGCCGGCGGGCTTCCCCGCCGTCCCGGGCAATGATCCACACCTGCTTCTCCCCGCTTCGGTCCGAGATGAAGGCGATCCAGGCCCCGTCCGGGGACCATCGGGGGGTGGTGTCTTTGCCCGGCACCGAGGTGAGCTGCCATGCCGCCCGGCCGTCGGCCGGCACGATCCAGAGGTGGGTCTGGGTCGCGTTCGCCGCCGCATCCGCGGTGGTCACCGTGCACACCACTTGGGATCCGTCGGGCACCAGCTGGGGGTCGTTGACGATCTTCAATACCAGCAGGTCCTCGATCGTGATCGGCCGCCCCGCGGGGGCGCGCTGGTCACGAGGGCTCGTCACGGTGGCTCCTCCTGTTCCCGAATCTGCACGCGGCCGCGCAGGTGCTCCGAGGGACGTCCGGCTCACGCGGAACGCCCGCCGGGGCGCAAGGATCGCGTCGTCCTGTTCTTCGGCGGCCGCGCGCCTCCCTCTGACCGCCCCCTGCGGGGACGCCAAACCGGAGTGGGACCGACAGCAAGCAGAGGTTGCTCCCTCTGACCGCGGTCAGCGGCCCACGGCGAGCCGTTCCGCCAGCGGCGCCGGGAGCCCCCGCGCCGCCATTTTCTCCTGGGTTGCGGCGACGGGGTAGGCAAGACGCCGCAACGTCACGGTGCGGGGTTTGGTCTCCATCAGGAGATAGCAGGCGCGGGGATCTCCGTCCCGCGGCTGGCCGACGCTTCCGGCGTTGACGATGTACCGGGACGTCCGCGCGAGCCGGACTGACTCCCCCGCCGGCAGGGACCGGGCGCTCAGGGTCCCGTCGGTCTCGAGGACAAAGGCTCCGGGAATGTGGGAGTGCCCCGCGAGGCAGAGGGAGAACGGATACTCGGAGAAGATCGCGAGCGACGTGGGGAGATCAAGGATGTACTCCTCAATAGGATCCCGGGGGCTCCCGTGGACCGCGAGAAACATCCGATCATCGATGCGGTGGGGAAGGGTGCCCAGCCACCGGCGGGTCTCGGCGGTCACCATTCCGATCGTCCACTCGATCGCCGCGTGGGCCAGCGGGGAAAACGCGCTGGTGTCCAGGGCGCCGAGCGCGGCCAGATCGTGGTTGCCCACGAGGGCGGGGCCTCCGAGGCTCTCCACGCGGGATGCGCACTCGTTGGGATCGGGCCCGTAGCCGACGGTGTCACCCAGGCACAGGTAGACGTCGACGCGCTGCCGCCCCGCGTCGGCCAGCACGGTCTCCAGCGCCTCGAGGTTGCCGTGGACATCTGAGAACACCGCGTATCGCACGGAGAGGACGGCGCAGCGCTAGCGCCGGCGCCTGGCCAGTTCGGTAAAGACCTCGTTCGGCCGCGCGTCGAGAAACACCAGGAGGGCCAGGGAGTGGAACCAAAGGTCGGCGGTCTCCTCGACGAGCCGCTCGCGCGTCTCCTTCCGGGCGGCCCGGGTCACCTCGGCCGCCTCTTCCATGATCTTCTCATTGAGGCGGGCCAGCCCGTCCGCGAACAGCCGGGTCGCGTACGAGCCTTCATGCGGATGCGCGCGCCGGTCTGCGAGGACCGCCGCGATCTCGTTCAGCACCCCGGCGGCGCCGTCAACCCTCACAGACGATCCGCTGGGCCGAGCCGGAGCCCCTGGCTCGGCGACCCCGGGCTCGGGTGCTATGGCTGGTTCGCCGTTCCCCGCGACCACCGTGCGGAAAAAGCAAGACCGCCGGCCGGTATGGCACGCCGGCCCTGTCTGCTCGACGCGGAGCAACAGGGCATCGCCGTCGCAGTCGACCTGCATCCCCACCACCCGCTGGGTGTGTCCCGACTCCTCGCCCTTCCGCCAGAGCCGCCCCCGGCTGCGGCTCCAGTACCAGGCCTGCCCGGTCGTCAGGGTCTGCCGCAGCGCCTCGCGGTTCATGTGCGCGACCATCAGCACTTCGCCGGTGCCGGCGTCCTGCGCCACCGCGGTGATCAGCCCGTTTGCGTCATAGCGTATGGTGTCGGTCTCGCCCATCGCCTGCCATCCTCCCCGGACGCCCCAAGGACGCCCTGGACTCGAACCCCCGAACGCTCAGAGACGGATCGGGACGCCGGCCGCCGCCATGTGCGCCTTGGCCTCCGCGATGCTGTGCCGCCGGAAGTGAAACATCGAGGCGGCGAGCACCGCGTCCGCATCGGCCTGCTGGATGACCTCCACGAAATGCCGGGGATGGCCCGCGCCCCCGGAGGCCACGACCGGCACCCCGACCGTCCGGGTGATCGCCCGAATCAGCGCCAGATCGTAGCCGTCTTCGTGCCCGTCCCGATCCATACTGGTGACGAGGAGTTCACCCGCGCCCCGCTCCGCCGCCTCATGCGCCCAGGAGACGGCCTCGCGGCCGGCAGGCGTCCTCCCGCCGTGGATGTAGACTTCCCACCGATCGGCCGAGACCCGGCGCGCGTCGATCGCCACGACGATGCACTGGCTGCCGAATCGCAGGGCCGCCTCGCGGATCAGCTCCGGCCGCTCCACCGCCGCGGTGTTGATGCCCACCTTGTCCGCGCCGGCGTTGAGCATCCGGCGAAGATCCTCGACGGTGCGCAGGCCGCCCCCCACCGTGAACGGGATCGTCAGCGCCTCCGCCGTCCGGCGGACCACGTCTTCCATGATCCCCCGGCGCTCGTGGCTGGCGGTGATGTCCAGGAAGACGATTTCGTCGGCGCCCTCATGATCGTACAGGACGGCGAGCTCGACGGGGTCGCCCGCGTCGCGGAGGTTCACGAAGCTGGTGCCCTTGACGACGCGGCCGGCGGCGACGTCGAGGCAGGGGATCAGGCGGCGGGCGAGCATCGGCCTACGCGGCGGCGGCCAGGAGATCCTCGAGCCGCGTCCGCCCCTCGTACAGAGCCCGGCCGACGACCACCCCCTCGGGCCCGCGCGGTGTGATGCGGCGCAGGCGGAGGACGTCTTCGACCGAGGCGATCCCGCCGGAGGCGATCACCGGCACGTCGACGTCCTGGAGGAACTGCTCGATCGCGGCGACGTTGGGCCCTCCCAGCATGCCGTCCTTGCCGATATCCGTGTAGATGATCCGCCGGGCGCCGGCCCGGACCGCGCGGGCCGCCGCGGCGGCGGCGGATTCCCCGGTGCGGGTGACCCAGCCGTCCACCAGCGCCTCTCCGTCCCGCGCATCGATCGCCACCGCGATGCGGTCGCCGAACCGAAGGCACGCCTCGGTCAGCACGCCCCCGCCGTTGAGCGCGGCGGTCCCCAGGACCACGCGCGCCGCGCCCAGGCTCAGCCACCGCTCGACCGCGGCGAGGTCGCGCATCCCCCCGCCCACCTCCACGGGAATGCGCACCGCCTCGATGATCCGGCGAATGGCCTGCGCGTTGACCGGGACGCCGGCGAATGCGCCGTCGAGGTCGACCACGTGCACCCAGGGCGCCCCAGCGGCCTCCCACCTCCGGGCCGCGGCGGCCGGATCGTCACCGTAGACCCGCTCGCGGTCGGCGGCCCCTTGAATGAGGCGGACGCAGCGGCCGCCCCGCACGTCAACGGCCGGAAGCACCAGCACCGACGGCCCACCGGGCAACGTTGGCGAGCATCCGTATGCCCCCCCCGCCCGATTTCTCCGGATGAAATTGCGTGGCCCAGACATTGCCGCGCCCGACCACGGCGGCGATCTCCCCGCCGTAGACCACGGCGGCCGCGACCAGCGTGGGGTCCGCGGGGATCGCCTGGTACGAGTGGATGAAGTACGTGTACGTGCCGGTCTCAATCCCCGCGAGGAGCGGCGATGGCCGGAGCACCGTGAGCGCGTTCCAGCCCATGTGCGGGATCTTCACCCGGCCGGAGAGGCGGACCACGCGGCCGGGCAGGATGCCGAGCCCCCGGTGGACGCCGTCCTCCTCGCTCTCCTCGAACAGCAGTTGCATCCCAAGACAGATCCCGAGGAACGGCCGCCCGGAGGCGACATAGGCCCGGATGCGGTCCGCGAACCCCGTGGCGCGGAGGCGCGCCATCGCCGGCCCAAACGCGCCGTCGCCGGGGACAACGAGCGCGTCCGCCGCGTCGAGGGCCCCCGGCGCATCGGTGATGCGAACGTCGAGCCCCTGCCGCTCCAACCCCTTCTGGATGCTGCGGAGGTTGCCGGCGCCGTAATCGACCACCGCGATCATGCGAGCGTCCCTTTGGTCGAGGGGATCCCCTGCACCCGGGGGTCCAGCCGCGTCGCCCGGTCCAGCGCGAGCGCGGTGGCTTTGAAGGCCGCCTCGATGATGTGGTGCGCGTTCCGCCCGTGGATGAGCAGGAGGTGCAGCGTGATCCCGGCGTTCATCGCGAAGGCGCGGAAGAACTCCTCGGTGAGGTCGGTGTCGTAGTCGCCCAGCCGCTGGCGGATCACCGGGACGGCGTAGTGCAGGTAGGCCCTCCCGCTCACATCGACGACCGCCAGCACCAACGCCTCGTCCAGCGGCGCGTACTCGGAGGCGTAGCGGACGATCCCGGCCCCCTCCCCGAGAGCGTCCTGCAGCGCCCGCCCCAGGCCGATGCCCACATCCTCCACGGTGTGGTGCGCGTCGACCTCCAGGTCCCCGGTCGCGTTGACGGTCAGATCGAACCGCCCGTGGCGGGCCAGCTGGGCGAGCATGTGGTCGAAAAAGGGCAGCCGCGTGGTGCCCGCAAAGCGGCCGGCGCCGTCCAGGTCCCAGGCCACGTCGATGCTCGTCTCCGTCGTCGCGCGCGCCAGGCGGCCGACGCGGCTCATCCGAGCTCCCCCCGCGCCCGGACCGCCAGAACGTGGGCCGGAAAATCCTCGTACTGCCCCAGCCGCTCCACCACCGGGCGGACCCGGGCCAGCCCTGCGGCGTCGAGGCGCGCCACCGAGGTCGCCTTCAGGTAGCTGAGGACCGTCACACCGGACGCCACCCGCGCGTACCCGCTGGTCGGCAGCGCCGCCGGGACGCCGATCGCGTAGTTGCCCGCGGAAAACGGCGTGTCCTGGCCGAGGAGGACCTCGCCGGCGTTCCGGATCTTTTGCAAAAGCGTATACGGATCACGGGTGGCGATCTGGAGGTGCTCGGGCGCGTAGACATTCGCAAACGCCACGGCCTCCTCGAGGGTGCTGGTCACGAACGCGCCGCCATAGCGGCTCAACGCGGCCTCGGCGAACTCGCGCCGCCGCGCGGGGAGTTGCGCCAGATAGCGCGGGAGCCGCTCCACGACCTCGTCCGCCACCCCCTCCGCGGGCGTCAATAAGATGACCGCGGAATCCGTCCCGTGCTCGGCCTCGTTGAGGAGGTCGAGCGCCAGGCGGTCCGGATCGGCCGACTCGTCGGCGATGATCATCGACTCCGTGGGGCCGAGGAAGGAAAGCAGCCGCACCCCGGAGGCCTGCACAGCCACCTGGGCGGCCGTGATGTAGGGATTGCCGGGTCCGCCGAGCAGCGGCACCCGAGGCAGCGTCGCCGTCCCGAACGCGAGCCCGGCGATGCCCGCCACCCCGTTGCAGCGAAACACCTGCGATACCCCCAGCAGATCGGCGGCCACGAGGACCGCGGGATCGGCGCTGCCGTCTTTGCGCGGCGGGAGGACCACGGCGATCTCCTCGACGCCGGCGACGACCGCCGGGGTCACCAAGGTGATGCACGTGGACGGAAACGCGCCCTTGCCGCTGGGAATGTACACGCCCACGCCCTCCACCGGCGTGAACTTCACGCCGGCCGTGAGGCCGGGTTCCATCTCCTCGACCTGGAGCGCGTGTGGGCGGAGCCACTCGTTGTACCGCCGGGCCCGCTCGATGCTGGTCGCCAGCGCCGTGCGCAGCCCGTCGTCCACCGCGTCGTACGCCCGGCTCACTTCCTGCCGGTCCACCCGGAGGCGGTCTGGAGAGAGGGCGACGCCGTCGTGCCGCTGCGTGTGCTCCACGATCGCCGCATCGCCGCGCCGCCGGACGTCCTCGACGATGCCGTGCACGTGCGATGCGATCTCGGGGTTGAACACGTCCGCCCGCGACCGCTGCAGGATCTCCCGCAGGCGTTCGGGGGCCACCTGGCTCAACCGATGGATCTCCACGCCGCGCCCCCCTCCTATACCGACGACGGGTGCCGCGCTGCGGCCGCGGCCCGCATCCGCTCCACGACCGCCTGCACCGCCTCCGCGCGGGTCCTGAGGCTCATCCGGTTGACGACCAGGCGGGCGGTGGACCGGAACACCTCCGCGACCTCGACCAGGCGGTTCGCCGCCAGCGTGCGGCCCGTCATGACGAGATCGAGGATGCCGTCGGCCAGGCCCACCTGGGGCGCGAGCTCGACCGTGCCGCGCAGCTCGATGATCTCCACCGGCCGCCCCTGGCCCCAGAAGAGGCGCTCGGTCACGCGCGGGTACTTCGTGGCGATCCGGATCGGGCTCAGCGACTCCCACCCCGCGGCCCGCGCCTCGGGGAACGCCACCACCCCCCGGCAGGCGCCGAACCCGAGGTCGACCAGTTCGTAGACGTCGCGCCCCTGCTCCAGCAGGACGTCCTTTCCGGCGATGCCGAGATCGGCGGCCCCGTGCTCGACGTAGGTCAGCAGATCGCCGGGCTTGGCGATCAGGATCTGGACGCCCGGCTCCGTGCAGGGAAGGATGAGGCGGCGGGTCGACCGCCACGCGTCCGCGGTCAGATACCCGGCGGCCTCGAGCGTGCGCATCGAGTCGTCGAGCAGCCGTCCGGACGCCACGGCCACCGTCACGAGGGCCACGGTCGACCTCCGTTCCCCGGGCCCCCGGGGACCAGATCCGCCAGCGCGGTGGTGCGCTCCCGGCCGTCGGCGTCGCGTACCACGGCCCGGCTTCCTGTGACCAGCACCGCCCGGGGAGCGCCGGCCGCGAGCGCCCCCTGCGCCACCTCGTCCCACGAACGTCCGAGGATCTCTACGGTCACGGACATGTCCTGCTGCCGGAGCGAGCGGGCCAGCCGCAGCGCCTCGCCGCGGGCGCCGTCGGCGAAGGCCACCGCCACATCGGGCGCCTCCCCCCCGGCGCCCCCGCCGGCGGACGCGGCCAGCGCTCGGTCGACGCGCACCGCGAACCCCGTCGCGGCGTGCGGCGCCCCGAAGCCTTCGAACAACCGATCATACCGCCCGCCGCCCAGCAGCGGAAAGCCCAACGCGGCAGTGTGCCCTTCGAAGACGATGCCGGTGTAGTAGTCGAAGTCCCGGATGATGCTGAGGTCCACCCTCACCCCGCCCTCCACACCGTACGCCTCGAGGATGCCGATGAGGGTTTCGAGATCGCGGAGCACGCGGCGGCTCTCCACCGTGTCGGCCAGCCGCTGCGCTTCCCGGATGGCATTGGGACCGCGGAGACCCGGCAGCGCCGTCAGGGCTTCGCCGCGCGCCGCCGGCGCCCCGTAGCGATCGAGCACCGCGCGGAGTCCGACGAAGTCCTTCTGGTACAGGAGGGCGCGCGCCTCGAGGGCTCCCTCCTCCGGCAGGCCGAGCCCTTCGAGGATCCCCCGGAGGAAGCCGACGTGGCCCAGGCTGACCGAACACTCCGCCGCGCCCGATGCGGCGAGGGCATCGACCGCGAGGGCGACGATCTCGGCATCGGCCTCGAGCGTGTCCGCCCCGATCAGCTCGCACCCCACCTGGGGGAACTCCCGCAGACGTCCCGAGCCGGTCTCCGAGCCCCGGAACACCTGCCCGGCATAGGCGAGGCGCAGCGGCAGCGGCCGGCCGCGCAGGTGGGTCGTGACCAGCCGGGCCACCGGGGTGGTCATCTCGGGACGAAGCGCGAGCAACTCGCCGCCGCGATCCACCAGCTTGAACAGCCGGTCCCCGGCTTCCGTCCCCTCCCCCCGAACGAGGGTGTCGAAGTATTCGATCGTCGGGGTCACCACCTCCCGGTAGCCCCACCGGCGCATGCAGGACAGGATGCGGCCGGTGATCGCCCGCGCCCGGGCCGACTCATCGGCCAGGAGATCCCGCATCCCGGGAGGAACCTGCTGCCACCGCTCACGCCGCGCCA
>WNGC01000769.1_pt1 | contig 19032 bp, 9 predicted proteins | sample 5400051 | NCBI WGS metagenome assembly WNGC01 (sample SAMN13153368, study PRJNA577476) | soil metagenome | isolation source: 20 cm soil or saprolite under grassland replicate 2 | place: USA:California | collected 2016-06-15
TGGCCCTTCCGATCGCCGAAGCTCTGCCGCGCGTCATCGACTCGCTGATCGAGTCGGGACTGCGCAGCCGCATCCGCGTCATCGCCGCGGGCAGGCTCGTCACTCCGGCGAAAGCCGCGTGGGCGCTGTGCGTCGGCGCCGATTTTGTCAACACCGCGCGCGGCTTCATGTTCTCCCTCGGCTGCATCCAGGCGCTGCGCTGCCACCAGAATACCTGCCCCACCGGCGTGACGACGCACAACCCCCGCCTGCAGCGCGGGCTCGTCGTCGAAGAAAAATACCTGCGCGTCGCTAGCTACGCGATCGGCATGAACAGGGAAATCGACATGATCGCGCACTCCTGCGGCTGTCGCCATGCGCGGGACCTGAAGCGCGAGCACGTTCGCATCGTCCAGACGGCGGGCCACAGCGCGGCGCTCAACATCTTGTATCCCTACCCCGAGCCGAACACCAAGCGCAAGGCCGCTTGATCCGTCGTGCGGCGGTACAATTTCCTTTAGTCGCGGCAGGCGGTGAGCGGAGCACTGCATCGATGTGCTAGATTGCCCCCTTTGTGCTTTTCGTTATGGAGATCATGATGAATCTCAAACGCGGACTTGTCGTCGTATCGCTTCTTACGGTGTCGCTGCCCGTTGTTGCAGCCGACATCAACCAAATTCAGACTCTCACTCAGGACGACTTCCACAAGCTCTCGCAAGACCTCGGCGCCGCGCTGTCGTACAAGCCTCTCACGCCCACCACGCCGCTGGGCATCACGGGGTTTGACTTGGGCCTGGCGGTGACCGCAACCAGCATCAAAAATAGCGACGTGTTGCAAAAGGCCGGCGCCGGAGACCATTCGACGCTGCCTGTTCCGTCGCTTCGCCTGCACAAGGGGCTTCCGCTCGGTGTGGATGTCGGCGCAATGGTCGGCGGGGTTCCTGGAACCAACGTGCGGCTCTATGGAGCGGAGGTGCGTTACGCGTTCGTCGCAGGCGGCGCAGCGACGCCCGCGATCGGCGTCCGCGGCAGCTATACCAAGCTCACCGGCGTGGACCAGCTCGACTTCAATACCAAGGGCCTCGACCTTTCGATCTCGAAAGGCTTCCTGATGTTTACCCCTTATGCCGGCATCGGCAAGGTATGGGTCGCGAGCGCGCCCAAGGATATTCCCAGCTCCACTCCGACGAAGGAATCCTTTTCGCAGAACAAGGTTTTCGTGGGTATCAATATGAATTTCGGACTGACGAACCTCGCTTTCGAGGGCGACCGGACCGGCGAGGCGGTCAGCTACGGCGCGAAGCTGGGGTTCCGTTTCTAGCCGCGGCGGTTGAGAAGGGCACGCGCCCGGTCGATCACATCGCTTGCGGTGATGCCGATCGGGCCGGTGCCCGAGGCGACGAGCGCGTCGGCGGCCGCGCCGTGAAGGTATACGCCGGCGAGGAGCGCCTGAAGCGGCTCGGTCCCCTGCGCGACGAAGGCGGCGATCATGCCGCTCAAGGCATCCCCCATCCCGGCCGAGGCCATGCCCGGATTGCCTGAAGGATTGATCCAGAATTTCCCCTCCGGCGCGGCGATCACGCTGCCGTTGCCTTTCAGCGTGACCCAGCTGCGGTAGCGCCGCGCTGTCGCCCTTGCCGAGGCGACACGGTCCGCCTGCACTTTCGCGGTAGTCACGCCCAGCAGTCGTGCCGCCTCGGCGGGATGAGGCGTCAGGATGGTGGCGGCCTTGCGCTTCGCGAGTGACGCGGCGAGCGCGCGGTTTCCCGCGATCAGGTTGAGCGCGTCGGCGTCGAGGACAATAACAACGGGCAGGGCGAGCGCGGCGGCGAGCAGCCTCCGCGCCGAGTCAGCCTTGCCCATGCCTGGCCCGGCGACCAGGACGTTGACCAAGTCTTTCTCGAGGACCGCAGGGGGCTTTCGCAACATCAGCTCCGGTTGCGTCTCGTCGATGTAAGGGGGGTGCGGAGTCAGCAGTCCGAGATAGACGCGCCCGGCGCCGCACTTGAGAGCGGCGCGGCCGGCGATCACTGCGGCCCCGACCATTCCCGCCGCTCCGCCCAGAACGCCGACGCTGCCGGCCTGTCCCTTGTGGAAGTTTCTACGCCGCGGCGTGATCGCGTGGTCCAGAATGTCCGCATCGAGGAGCATCCCCTCGGGCTCGAGCAGTCCGGCAGGATCGAGTCCGAGCGTCTCCAGTTTCAGCTCGCCGCAATGATCCGGGCCGTCCAGGGTCAGCAGTCCGGGCTTGTGTGCGATGAAGCAGAGCGTGTGATTCGCGCGTACCGCGCTTCCCATCACCGCCCCCGTGTCGGCGTTGATGCCGCTCGGAACGTCGAGAGAAAGGACCGCCGCGCCGAGCGCGTTGAGTTTCCCGACCAGCTTCGCGTGCGCGCCCGCGAGAGCTCGCGTGAGGCCGATGCCGAACAGGCCGTCGACGGCGAGGTCGAAGCGCGTATCTCCAGGGATGTCCTTTTCCAGCCCGCCGCCCGCGGCTTCCCATTTTGCGAGTGCGGCGAGCGCGTCCTGGGACAGCTTGGCGCGCTCTCCGGAAAAAACGACGCTGACGCGAAAGAACCAGCGCTTGAGTTGCGCTGCGACCTCGAAGGCGTCGCCGCCGTTGTTGCCCGGTCCGGCGACGACGAGAATGGACTTTGCGGTATCGCCGCAGAGACTACGGGAGAATTCGGCGGCGGCCAGGCCCGCGCGTTCCATAAGCGTGCCGGACGCGGGGGCCGCGCGCTCTTCCAGCTTGCGTATCGCGCTCGTCGAGTAGATGGGAAACGAGGGCATGGCGCGCCAATGATAGCGCAGCGACTACTTGCCCATGACGATGTCGGGCAGCCAGGTGACGGTCGTCGGAAACGCGGTGATGATGGCGATGCATAGAACGAGGCAGGCGAAGAAGGGCAGCGAGCACTTTGCGATGTAGTTGCTGTCGCGCCCGGTCATGTTCTGCAGGACGAAGAGGTTGAATCCGACCGGCGGCGTGACTTCGGCGATTTCCACCAGCAGCACGATGAAAATGCCGAACCAGACGAGGTCGAAGCCGGCCTTCTGGACCATCGGCAGCACCACCGCCGAGGTGAGCACGATCATCGAGATGCCGTCGAGCGCCGTGCCCAGGATGATGTAGAGGACGGAGAGCACCGTGATCAGCGCATAGGGGCTCAGGCTGAGCGAGGCCACCCATTCGGCCAGCGCGCGAGGAATGCCGGTGAATGCCATGGTCATCGACAGGTAGGACGCGCCCGCCAGGATGAACATGATCATGCAGGACACGCGCGTCGCCCCCATCAGGCTGTCGATGAAGCTCTTCCAGGTGAGTGATCCGCCCCACCAGGCGATGGCGAGCGAGCCGAGCACGCCGTAGGCGGCGCATTCAGTCGCCGTGGCCCAGCCGGTCACCAGCACCCAGACGATGAACAGGATCAGCAAGGTGCAGGGAATAAGGTTGCCCGAGGCCCTGATCTTCTGCGCGAAACTCATGTCGGGGCCCTGCGGCGGCGTCTTGTCCGGGTAGCGAAGCGCCCACCAGACGATGTAGCCGGAAAACAAGGCCATCAGTATGAAGCCCGGGATGAATCCGGCCAGGAAAATGCGGATGATCGAGGCATCGGCAGCGACCGCGTAGACGACCATGGTGATCGAGGGCGGGATCAGGATGCCCAGCGTGCCTGCGGTGGCGAGCGAGCCTAGCGCGATCTTCTCGTCGTAGCCGCGCTTCAAGAGCTCCGGCAGCGCCACCTTGGAGATGGTGGCGCAGGTCGCAGCCGAGGAGCCCGAGACCGAGCCGAAAATGCCGCAGCCGAGGATGGTCGTGTGCATCAAGCGGCCCGGGATCTTGTTCAACCAGGGCGCGAGGCCCTCGAACATTTCCTCGGACAGCTTGGTGCGGAACAGGATCTCTCCCATCCAGATAAACATCGGCAGAGCGGCTAGCGTCCAGGAGGCGCTGGAGCCCCAGAAAGCGGTGAAGAGATTCTTGCCCGGCGGCGTGCCGGTGAAGAAGGCCATGCCGATCCAGCCGACGATGGCGAGCGTCATGGCGATCCACACGCCGCCCGCGAGCAGCAGCATCATGACGATGAGCAGCAGGCCGGCGATTTCGATCAGCTCCACCGCCTACAGGTCCTCGCTGAAATCGCCGCGCGCATGGCGCTCTTCGGCGGCAGTGACATAGGTCGGCCTTTCTCCACGCAGCACCAGCACCAGCTCGTCCACAACGGCGATAAAGAACAGCAGGGCGCCAGCGACGAAGCTTATCTGCGGGATCCACAGGGGAACGACGATCAGGCCGTTGGCCATGTCGTGGAATTGCCAGCTCTCGTAGGCGAAGCGGCAGGCCCAGAAGGCGAGGTAGCCGATGGCGCAAGCGGCGATGGCAAGCGAGACGACTTCGAAGGCGTGCCGCGTGCGCGGGCCGAGGTTTTCCAGGAGCAGCGTGACACGCACGAAATCGCCCCAGCGGAAAGTGTGCGCCATAGCGAGGAAGGCCGAGGCCGCGCAGAACCAGGCCACGAGGTCGTCGCTGCCGCCGGTGCGCAGTCCCAGCTCGCGCATGATCGTGCCGACTATCATCACGGCGAAGATCGCAAAAACAAAAAACGCCGCGAGATAGCCCGCGGCGTCGTAGAGGACGTTGAGGGAGCGGCGCATCACATCTTGCGATAGGCGTCCACCACGGCTTGGCCCTCGGGTCCGGCCTTCTTCAGCCAGTCCTGCAGCATCGTGTCGCCCACTTTCTTCAATCCTGTGGCGAGCTGTGAGCTTGGCTTGTGGATGGCCATGCCGTTCTTGGTCAGCTGGTCGTAGTACCACTGGGTCTTTTCGCTGGACACCTTCCAGCCGCGCGCCTCGGCTTCGGCTGCGGCCCGAAGCAGTGCATCCTGCGTTGGCTTGTCGAGCGCGTCGAACGCCTTCTGGTTGGCGATCACTGCGTTCTTCGGCAGCCAGGCCTGGGTGTCGTAGAAATTCTTGATGTATTCGAAGGTCTTGGTGTCGAAGCCGGTGGAACCGGAGGTCATCATCGAATCGATCACGCCCGTGGCCATCGCCTGCGACAATTCCGCGACCTGCACGGTCACCGGTTGCGCGCCCACGAGCTCTGCGATCCTCGCCGTGGCGGGGCTGTAAGCGCGCCACTTGAGGCCCTTCATGTCGGCGATGCCGTTGATCGGCTTCTTGGAGAAGATCCCTTGCGGCGGCCAGGGGACCACGTACAAGAGCTTGATGCCCTGCGCGGCTAGCAGCTTTTCGAGCGCGGGCCTGGAGGCCTTGTACAGCTTCATCGAGTCGGCGTAGCTGGTAGCAAGGAAGGGAACGCCGTCGACACCGAACAGCGGGTTCTCGTTCTCGAAATTGACCAGGAGGATTTCGCCGGCCTGAGCCTGGGCGCCCTGCACGGCGCGCTTGATCTCGGGCGCCTTGAAAAGGGACGCGTTGGCGTGCACCACGATCTTGAGCTTGCCGCCGGTGGCCTTGTCCACATCGCTGGCGAATTGCACCAGGTTCTCGCTGTGGAAATTGCCCGGTGGGTAGGCGGCGGGGAGGTCCCACTTGGTTTGCGCGATCGCGACGTTGCACGTCAGACCCAGGGCCGCGATCGCAACAGCAAGGGTTCGGGATTTCATGGCGCCTCCTCCGAGATGTGCGGGCCAGTGTGTCAGAGGGGGAAAAGGGCGTCAACCGTGAACGAGCGCGCGCACCTCGCACCTGATCGCCGATCGCCAGAGCCGACGGTCAGGCCGGGGATTCGATGCCGACCCGTTTGATAGATGTGGGCGGACACGCGTGTGCGATACTTCGCGTTCGGCCGGATGGCGATAAGCAAGGTTCTCATTATCCATCGGACGCGATTGATGGGAGAAGCCGGAACGCAGCAGGACCAGCTTGCCGCAGGCTGGAACGTGATCGAGCGCGACCCCCGCTCGGCGGAGGAGATCGCTCGAGCGGCGCTGCGCGGCGATTCTCCGCATATCGAGTTCGTGAGACTTCTCGGCGCCAGCCTTTTTCTGCAGGATCGGTTCCAGGAAGCCATAGACCCGTTCCGCGAGGTGTTCCAGAAGGCCCGCACCGCGGGGGCAGGTTACCACCTCGGCCACTGCTATGTGGCGGTCGGCGATCCCAAGACCGCATCCGCGGTCCTGGAGCAGGTGGTGCGGGAATTTCCGCAGATGGTGCAGGCGCATAATCTGTTGGGGGTTTCGCTGGCGCAGCAATCCAGGCATCGCGAGGCGCTTACCTGTTTCGCCGCGGCGCTCTCACGCGCGCCCCAATATGCCGAGGCGCACAACAACATGGGCAACGCGCTGTCCCAGCTCGGCCGTTACGAAGAGGCGATCTCTCATTTCGAAAAGGCGACAGAGCTCATTCCCGACGATCCCCAGGCCCGCAACAATCTCGGAAATGCGCTTTTCAAGTTGCATCGTAGCGACGAAGCGATCGCGGCTTACCGGAAAGCGATAGACCTCGCCCCGGACTACGCAAAGGCGCACAGCAACCTCGGCGCCGCGCTGGTCGAGCACAACCGCAACGAAGAAGCGGTTGCCTGCTGCCAAAAAGCGTTGGCTATCGATCCCGACCACGCCAACGCCTATATAAACCTGGGCCTCGCCTACCAGGGGCTGTACCGGTTCGATGAGGCGATTGCGTGCTACCAAAAGGCTCTTGCGATAGGGCCCGAATCGGCCGAAGCGCATACGAATATCGGCCTCGCTCAACAGAGACAAAAGCGCCTGGAGGACGCGATCGTTTGCCATCGCAGAGCGATCGCCCTCAATCCAGATTTGGCCCAAGCGCATCTCAATTTGGCATTTACCCTCCAGAGTCTGAAGCGTCATGGGGAGGCGATAGACTGCTTTCAAAGAGTGTTGGCCATCGAGCCCGACCACAAATATGCCATCGGAGGGCTGCTGCAGAGCGAATTGGCGAGTTGCCGGTGGGACGATTTCAGCGCGCGTATCGGCGCTTTGGAAAGACTCATCCGGGAAGGTTCATCGGTGACGGAGCCCTTCGTTTTGCTCGCGGTTTCACAGAACCCGGAGGAGCAAAGGCTGTGCGCCGAGCGCTTCGTGGCCGACAAGGTCCGATGGCGGCCCGAGCCGTTGTGGCTGGGCGAGCAGTACCGGCATCGGAAGATCCGGATCGCTTACTTGTCAGCGGATTTCCGAGAGCATCCCGTTGCGTACTGCATCCAGGAACTTTTCTGGCTTCACGATCGCTCCAGGTTCGAGATATTCGGCGTGTCCTTTGGCGCGGACGACGGGAGCGAGTTGCGATCGAGGCTGCTGAGCAGCTTCGACCGGGCGTTCGACGTTCGAGCGAAGAACGATTCTCAGGTGGCGAGCCTGGTAAGGGAGCTGGAGGCGGACATCGTGATAGATTTGATGGGACACACCTCGGAGTCCAGACCGGGGATCTTTGCCCTTCGCCCGGCGCCGGTTCAAGCGGCTTATCTGGGTTTCGCCGGCACGACCGGGGCGGAATTCATCGACTACCTGATCGCCGACCGGTTCGTGATTCCCGAAGAGGACCGGCGGCACTACCGCGAGCAGGTCGTCTATCTGCCCGATACGTTCATGGTCAACCATTCGAGCAGGGTGATGGCCGAGCCGGTTCCGCAACGCGCGAAGGCCGGCCTTCCGGAACACGGTCTCGTGTTCTGCTGTCTTGGCAACAACTACAAGATCACCCCCGAGGTTTTCGACGTCTGGATGCAGCTGCTCCGGAGGGTCGAAGACAGCGTTCTTTGGCTGTCGCTGGACAATCCCGCCGTCGAGACCAATCTGCGCAAAGAGGCGCAAGGCCGGGGGGTCGATCCGGCCAGATTGATTTTCGCGCCGTTCGTGAAAAGAATCGAAGAACACTACGCCCGCTATCGCCTTGCCGACCTTTATCTGGACACGGCCTACAACGGCCACGTCACGACCACCGACGCGTTGTGGGCGGGGCTTCCCGTGTTGACTCGCGCGGGCAAGTCCTTTGCGGGCCGGGTAGCGGGAAGCCTGCTCCTCGCCGTGGGGCTGCCGGAGCTCGTCACTCATGATCTCGGTGAATACGAGGCGATGGCGCTCAAGCTCGCCCGCGATCGGCGCCTCCTCGAATCGCTGCGGGCGAGGCTCGAGCAAAACAAGCGATTGGCGCCGTTGTTCGATGCCGATCGGTTCCGGCGCCACATCGAGTCGGCCTTTACGACCATGTGGGAGATGCGGCAACGGGGGGAGGAGCCCAGACCGTTCTCTGTCCCGCCGATCGAGTGACCGGGTCATATGGGAAAAGCGGAAAGGCAGAAGAAGCGGCTCGCCACGGGTTGGCAGGCGATCGAGCGCAACGAACCCGGCCCGGCGGAGGAATTTGCCAGGGCCGCGCTGCGGGAGAATCCACGCGACAGCGAGTCCTTGAGTCTCCTGGGCGCAAGCCTGTTCCTGCAACAGCGTTTTCAGGAGGCTATAGCGCCTCTGAGCGATGTGTTTCGAGCAGCGCATACGGAAGGGATCGGCTGTCGCCTCGGCTATTGTCACCTCGCTCTCGGAGACCCCGTGAGCGCCGCGGTCGTTTTGGAAAGGGAAGTAAAGGCGTTTCCGGAGCTCGTCGACGCGTATGACCTCCTCGCCATTTCGCTGATGCAGCAATCTCGTCACGAGGAGGCGTTGACGGTGCTCGCATCGGCGCTCGAGCGCGACCCTCGTTCCGCGGGAACGCACCTCAATTTTGGAAACGCGCTGACGCATCTCCGCCGTCACGAGGAGGCGATTGCGTCCTTCGAGAAGGCGCTGGAGCTCGAGCCCGGTCTTTCGCAAGCGCACAATAACCTTGGACACGCTTTCAAGGAGCTGGGGCGTTTGGACGATGCAATCGCGAGCTACGAGCGGACGCTGCGAATCGCGCCGGACGATTTCGAGGTGCGCAACAACCTGGGCACTGTCTTGGGCGCCTCGGGCCGGAGCGGGGACGCGATCGCCTGCTATCGAGCTGCCCTCGCCGCCAATCCGCACTACGCCCCGGCGCTCAACAATCTCGGGCTCGCCCTTCAGGAACAAGGCCGGCTCGACGAGGCGGCGGCCTACTTGCAAGGCGCGATTTCGCTCAGGCCCGACTATGCCGAGGCGCATGCCGGTCTCGGCATGATTTATCGGGCACAAAAGCGCCTCGACGATGCGATCGCGAGCCTCCAGAAGGCGCTCTCGATCCGACCCGATTTCATCGAGGCGCTCGTCCACCTCGGCGCGGCCTGCCAGGAGCACGGTCGCCTCGATGAGGCCGTCGCACACTTCCAAAGGGCGATTCTTTTGAGGCCGGACTCGGCGGACGCGCACCACAATCTCGGTATTTCCCTTCAGGGGCTTTCGCGTCATGACGAGGCGATCGCCTGCTTTCAGAAGGCTCTGGCGATCGACCCCGGCCACAAGTACACATTGGGAGCACTCGTATGGAGCGAACTGGGGACTTGCCGCTGGGAGCGCTTGGAGTCGCGCATCGAAGACCTGAGAAGCGCAGTCCGGAAAAGGCAGTCGTTGACTGAACCGTTCACGTTTGTTGCCGTTTCGCAGGATCTCGGGGAACAGAGGTTATGCGCGGAGCGTTTTTTCGAAGACAGGATACGAAGCAGCCAACCACAGCCGTGGAAGGAAGCACGATACGAGCATTCCAAGATCCGGATAGCTTACCTGTCCGGAGATTTTCGGGAACACCCGGTCGCGTACTGTATGCGGGAGCTTTTCGGGCTTCACGACCGTTCCAGGTTCGAGACGATCGGCGTGTCCTTTGGCGCGGACGACGGGAGCGAGATGCGCTCGAGGCTCATGAAGAGCTTCGACCGGTTCTTCGATGTTCGGGTGAAGGATGATTTGGAGGTGGCGAGGTTGGTGAGGGAGCAGGAGGCGGACATCGCAATAGACCTGATGGGATACACGAAAGGCGCAAGGTCCGCTGTCTTGGCCTACCGTCCGGCACCCCTACAGGTCAGCTACCTCGGCTACCCGGGGACAACGGGAGCGGAGTTCATTGATTACGTGCTCGCGGATAGATTCGTTCTGCCGCAGGAACATCAGATGCACTATTCGGAGAAAGTCGTTTATCTTCCCGACAGCTATTATGTGTACGATACGAAAAAAAAGACCGCGGGGCGTACGCCAAGCCGTGTGGAGGTCGGGCTGCCGCGGGACGGTTTCGTGTTCTGCTGCTTCAACAACAATTTCAAGATCACGCCGCAGGTTTTCGACGTCTGGATGAGGCTGCTCGGGCAGGTTCAGAAGAGCGTCTTATGGCTGCTGGAGGACAATGCCCGGGTAATGCAGAACCTGCAAAAAGAGGCGCAAATCCGAGGCATTAGCCCGGTCAGATTGATTTTCGCGCCGAGAATCAAAATAGACGAGCATCTGGCTCGGCATCACCTGGCGGATCTTTTTCTCGACACGCTTCCCTACAATGCACATACGACGGCGAGCGACGCCTTGTGGACAGGATTGCCGCTATTGACTTGTGTCGGAAGGACCTTTGCCGGGCGGGTCGCCGGCAGCCTGCTGCAGGCGATGGGATTGCCGGAATTGATCACCCATGGCCTGGAGGAGTACGAGGCGTTGGCTCTCAAGCTTGCGCGGGACGAGCAGTTCTTCAAGGGATTGCGAGCGAGGCTTGAGCGCAACCGGTTGTCGGCGCCGCTTTTCAACACGGACCGGTTCCGGCGCCACATCGAATCGGCGTATGTGACCATGTGGGAGATCCGGCAACGCGGCGACAAGCCCCGCGCGTTCGCAGTCGAACCGCTCGAATGACTCCGGGAGCGACCGCGGGCAAGTGGCAGTTCTGGATCGACCGCGGCGGTACGTTTACCGATATCGTCGCGCTTCGCCCGGACGGCCGCATCCTCGCGCACAAGCTGCTCTCGGAGAATCCCGGCCGCTACCGCGATGCCGCGATCGCCGGAATACGCGAGCTGCTCGCAATATCCTCCGGCGCGGCTATCCCCGGCGAAAAGATCGAGGTGGTGAAGATGGGCACGACCGTCGCCACCAATGCGCTCCTTGAGCGCAAGGGCGAGCGCACCGTGCTGTTCATCACGCGCGGCTTTCGCGACGCGCTGCGCATCGCCTATCAGAACCGGCCCAGAATCTTCGACCGTCACATCGTGCTGCCCGAGCTCCTGTATGCGAAAGTCGTCGAGGTGGAGGAGCGCATCGGCGCCCGGGGCGAAGTACTGGTTCCGCTCGAGGTCGAGCGCACCCGGCGCGATCTCGAGGCGGCGTACCACGAAGGCTATCGCTCGGTCGCGATCGTGCTTATGCACGGTTACCGGCATCGGGAGCACGAGCAGAGAATCGCCGAGCTCGCCCGTGCCCTCGGCTACTCGCAGGTTTCCGTGTCGCACGAGGTGAGCCCGCTGATGAAGCTCGTGTCGCGCGGGGACACCACGGTGGTGGACGCCTACCTGTCTCCCATCCTGCGCCGCTATGTGGACGGGGTTGCGGAGGAGCTGCGCGACGTGCGCCTGATGTTCATGCAGTCGAACGGCGGGCTCACCGACGCGCGCCGCTTTGCCGGCAAGGACAGCATCCTGTCGGGTCCCGCCGGCGGAGTGGTCGGCGCGGTGCGGGCTTCGCTCGCCGCGGGTTTCGACAAGATCATCGCCTTCGACATGGGCGGCACCTCGACCGACGTGTCGCACTTCGCCGGCAGCCAATTGAGCGACCTCGAGCGCGCGTTCGAGACCCAGGTCGCGGGCGTACGCATGCGCGCGCCCATGATGAGCATCCATACCGTTGCGGCGGGCGGCGGTTCGATCCTGCATTTCGACGGGTCGCGTTACCGCGTCGGCCCGGATTCGGCCGGCGCCAATCCGGGTCCGGCGAGCTACCGCGGCGGCGGCCCACTCACCGTGACCGATTGCAACCTCATGCTCGGCAAAATCCAGCCGAAGTTCTTTCCTCCGGTGTTCGGCCCCGGGGGCGACACACCGCTCGACGACGAGGTCGTGCGCGCAAAATTCACGGCTCTTGCCGACGAGATCCGCCGCGCCACGGGCGATACCCGCGCCCCCGAGCAGGTCGCGGAGGGTTTCATAGAAATCGCGGTCGGCAACATGGCCGAGGCGATCAAGAAAATCTCGGTACAGCGCGGCCACGACGTCACCGAGTACGCGCTGTGCTGTTTCGGCGGCGCGGCCGGGCAGCACGCCTGCCTGGTCGCCGACGCGCTCGGTATGACGCGCGTGTTCATCCATCCGCTCGCCGGCGTTCTCTCCGCCTACGGCATGGGGCTCGCCGACACGACGGCGATGCGCGAGCAGGCCGTGGAGGTGAACCTCGAGCCGGACAAACTGGCCGTCCTCGAGGAGGCACTTGAGACCTTGTCCCGGTCGGCACGGGAGGAGCTGATAAGCCAGGGCGTGCCACAGGCACGCCTGAGCGTCGTCCGCCGCGTGCATTTGCGTTACGACGGCACCGATTCGGCGCTGATCGTGAACTTCGGCAGCGTCGCCGAAATGACGCAGTCGTTCGAAGCGGCCTATCGCAAGCGCTACAGCTTTCTGATGCCGGGGCGGGCCCTGATCGCCGAGTCCGTTTCGGTGGAAGTCTTCGGCGCGACGGCAGTGCCGGCTGAACCGGCGGGCAGCGAGGCGCACGGCAAGGGGACGGCCGCTCCGGCGGATTGGGTAAGGCTGCACACCGGCGGCCGCGCGCATCGCACCCCGGTCTTCGTGCGCGAACGGCTGGCGGTCGGAGACGGAATTTCGGGTCCGGCGATCATCGCCGAGAAAAACGCCACCACGGTGGTCGAGCCGGGCTGGCGGGCCGAAGTGATGCGCCGCGACTACCTCGTGCTCGAGCGCGTACAAGCGCGACCGCAGCGCCGCGCGATCGGCACCAGCGTCGACCCCGTCATGCTCGAGGTCTTCAACAATCTCTACATGTCGATCGCCGAGCAGATGGGCCTGAGGCTCGCCAACACGGCCTACTCGGTCAACATCAAGGAGCGGCTCGATTTTTCCTGCGCGGTGTTCGACCGGCAGGGAGCGCTTATCGCCAATGCGCCGCACATGCCGGTGCATCTGGGGTCGATGGGCGAGAGCGTGCGCGCCGTCATCGTGGCAAACCACGGCCGGATAAAAGCCGGCAATGTCTACGTGCTGAACGCCCCCTACAACGGCGGCACGCACCTGCCGGACGTGACCGTCATCACTCCGGTGTTCGACGATGCCGGGCGAGAGATCCTGTTCTACGTGGGCTCGCGCGGGCATCACGCCGACATAGGAGGAATCACGCCCGGATCGATGCCCCCGGGCAGCAAGGTGGTGGAGGAAGAGGGCGTGCTGATCGACAACTTCCTTCTGGTGGAAGAGGGCCGCTTGCGCGAGGCCGAAATCGTCGCTCTGCTCTCCTCGGGTCGCTATCCCGCGCGCAACGTGCAACAAAACCTGGCCGACCTGCGCGCCATGATCGCCGCCAACGAAAAAGGCTCGCAGGAGCTGCGGCGCATGATGGCCCACTTCGGGCTCGAAGTCGTCTACGCCTATATGAGACACGTGCAGGACAACGCCGAGGAAGCGGTGCGGCGGGTAATCGGCGTGCTGAAGGACGGGGATTTCAGCTACGCCATGGACAACGGCGCCGTGATCCGGGTGAAGATCGCCATCCGGCGCGAAACGCGCAGCGCGACGATCGATTTCACTGGCACGTCGCCTCAGCTGCCGGACAATTTCAATGCACCCGCCGCGGTATGCATGGCGGCGGTGCTCTACGTCTTCAGGACGCTGGTCGACGACGAGATCCCGATGAACGCGGGCTGCTTGAAGCCCCTCGAGGTGATCATTCCCGAGGGCTCGATGCTAAAGCCGCGCTATCCAGCCGCGGTGGTGGCCGGTAACGTGGAGACTTCCCAGTGCATCACCGACGCGCTCTACGGGGCGCTCGGCGTGATGGCGGCTTCCTGTGGCACGATGAACAACTTCACTTTCGGCGATGACCGGCATCAGTATTACGAAACCGTCGCCGGAGGCTCCGGCGCCGGAGAGGGATTCGACGGCGCCGACGTGGTGCAGACGCATATGACCAATTCGCGGCTCACCGATCCGGAAGTCCTGGAGTGGCGTTTTCCGGTGCTGCTGGAAAGATTCGAGATCCGCCGCGGTAGCGGCGGCGCCGGGCGCTGGCGCGGAGGGGACGGCGCCATCCGCCGGGTGCGCTTTCTGGAGCCGATGACCGCCGCGATTCTCTCGGGGCACCGCCGCGTCGCACCACATGGAATGGCGGGCGGCTTCTCCGGCAAGACGGGGCGCAACTGGGCGCGTCGCGCCGATGGCAAGGTCGTGGAGTTGCAAGCGTGTGACCAGATCCAGGTGAATTCCGGCGACAGCTTCGTGATCGAGACGCCGGGGGGCGGCGGGTACGGACGCCCGAGCACGTAGCGGGCGATGAACCGCTTCGCCGTCTCGCCGGGGAACCGCTCGCCCTGCGAGCCCCCGACCTGCCTATAATAGGCAGCCAAACAACAGCGGGCGCGGGCTTACCTCAAGAGCACTGAACCCCACATGAATCGTCGATCGATTCTCACCAAGACCGGCAAGGGCCTGATGGAGGCGACCGGAAAGACCAGCAATCTCGCGCGGGAGCTCCGCAACATCCTCAAGGAAATCGACGGCAAAGTCAGCGTTTCCGAGCTGCTGGAGAAATTCGGGAAGATGCCCGAGCCCAGGCTTCTCGAAGCCCTCGTCAGCATGGAAAGAGAGGGCTACGTGCGCGAATTCGTCGGGAAGCAGGATGAGGCGCCGCGGGCCGCGGCCGGACGCGCGCCGATTGCATCGTCCTCCACCGATAGCGGCGAAGACCTCGACTTCACGGCGTTTACTCCTGCAAAGCCTTCGGCCAAGACGAACGAGGACGCAAGACTTCAGGCTCAGGCCCAGGAGATCGCGCGCCAGGCGCAGACGATGCGTGCGCGCGAGGAGGCCGCGGCGAAGGCGAAGACCGACGCAACGGCGCGCGCGAAAGCCGAGGCTGAGCAGAAAGCGAGGCTCTCAACGCCCGCCGACCCCAAGGGCGACCAGGCGAGAGCGCAAGCGGAGGCGCTCGACCAGGCGCGGCGCGAGGCGGAGGAGCGGCAACGCAGGGAGGCCGAAGAGAAGGCGCGGCGCGAGGTCGAAGCGCGGGTCCGGATCGACTCGGAGCAGGCCGTCAAACGCGAGGCCGAGGAGCGCGCCCGCCAGGAGATCCGCGAGAAGGAAAGGCGCGAAAGAGAGGAGAAGGCGAGGCGCGAAACCGAGGTGCGCGCGCGCCTAGAAGCCGAAGAGAAAGTGCGCAGGGACGCTGACGAGCGCGCGAGGCGCGAGGCGGAAGAACGCGCCCGCAAAGAAGTCGAAGAGCAAATGCGCCGCGAGGAAGCGGAACGCCGCAAACGCGAAGACCAGGAGCAGGCCGAGCGCAGGCTCCGCCTCGAAGCCGAAGCGCGCGCCAAAGTCGAAGCCGAAATGCGCGCCAGGCACGAGGCCGAGGAGCGGGCGGGCCGTGAGGAGGAAGAGCGACCGAGACGCGAAGAGGAGCTGCGCCGTCGCATCGAGGAAGAGGCGCGCATGCGCAGGGAAATCGAAGAAGCCGAAGCCCTGGAGCGCTCCTTGCGGGAGCAGGAGGAGAAGGAGCGACGCGAAGCCGAACGGAGGGAGCGCGAGGAAGAGCAGCGCAGGGAAGAAGAGGAACGCGCCCGTCGCGAGGCCGAAGAGGAGGCCCAGCGCGCCGAGGAGGAGGAGCAGCGCGCCAAAGAGGGCGAGAGGCGGGCGCGCGAAGAGGACAAGAAGGCGAAGAAGGTCGCGAAGACCCGCAAGGCGGCGAAGGCGAAGGATAGGGCCGTGGAGGAATCGTGGCGGGGCGATGACGAGGCCGCCCGGAGCCCCGGCGAAACATCGCTTTCCGCGCGGGAAATCTGGGCAAAAAGGAAGCCCGGCAGCCTCGCCAAGCAGTTTGCGATGATGCTGCTCGTGATCCTGATCGTGGCGCTTGCGGCGCTTCCCTTTGTGCCGCTGGAACCCGGTCCGTACGAAAAGGCGGCGCAGGCGTGGCTAGGGCAACCGGTCAAGATCGGCACCGTCAACCTGACGCTGCTGCCGACGCCTCAGCTGAAGTTCGAGAAGGTCGTCATCGGAAAAGAGCATCCGGTGCGTGTGGCGCAGATCAAGGCCATCCCCGTGGTCACCTCCCTGCTCGAGGACCGAATATCGATCAAAAATTTCGAGCTGGAAAACGCGACCTTCCCCAGGGAATTTCTCCCCGTGCTGTTGCAGAACAAGGGCGGGCGCGGATCTCTCGGGGTCCAGCGCATCACGGCCAAGGGGCTGAAGCTCGATATCCCGGAACTGAATCTGCCGGCGCTGGAAGTCGATGCATATCTTTCTTCGGACGGCGCTCTGCAATCGGTTGCGTTTTTCAGCGCAGAACGCAAGCTCTCGGTGAAGCTGCAGCCTCAGGGTGGAAGAGCGGCCATCGAAATTTCCGCGGATAATTTTCCCCTGCCCCTCGGCATGGAGCTCGCATTCAGCGAATTTCTTGCGAAGGGCACGGTGACCAGGAACGAGCTCGCCTTGAGCGAGGCCGAAGCCCGCGCATTCGGCGGACGCCTGCTCGGGAACGCCCGTCTCAGGTGGTCCGACGGCTGGAGCCTCGAAGGAGATCTGGCGGTGCGCCAGATGGATGCGGCCAAAATCGCCGCACCCCTCGTTGCCGGAGGAACGCTCGAGGGCAAAGGGGCGTATTCCATGAAGGCGTTGCTGCCGGAGCGTTTGCTCCTCAATCTGCGGCTCGAGGGGAATTTCACGGTGCAGAAGGGCTCGATCACCAACGTCGACATGACGCGAGTGCTCCAGGGCAGCGGCTCCGGAGGAGGAACGACGCTCTTCTCGGACATGAGCGGCAGCGTATCCGTCGATCCCAATCGAATTCTGGTGCGCCAGATTCGGATGGCCGCAGGCCTCCTGAACAGCGCGGGACAGGTCGAAATGGATCCCCAGAAAAACCTGTCAGGGCGGATGCAGATCGAGCTTCGCGCCCAGAGCGTGCAGGCGCGCGCGACGCTGGCCGTTGCCGGCACCTTGCAGAATCCTCAATTCCGCCGCAGCAACTGAAAAAGCAAGGAGAGGTTCGAGGGGGCCGACTCGGGCTTCCGGTATAATCGCACTTTACCGGCACGCCTCATGTCGTTGATCCTCAAAGTACGCGGCAGCCGCGCCGTTTCCGCGTTCAGGCTCGACAAACTCAACTCCCGCATCGCAGCGATCCATAGATCGGTCAGCGTCACCGTCGCCGAGCACTGGCATTTCGTCGAAGCCGAGCGAGCGTTAGCCGCGCGCGAAACCGAGGTGCTCGAGCGCCTGCTGCAGTACGGCGAGCCGGCGCCGTCGGGCGAGGGCCGCATGCTGCTCAGCGTGCCGCGCTTGGGGACCATTTCGCCGTGGTCGTCCAAGGCAACCGATATCGCGCGCCGATGCGGCCTGGAAGCCGTACGCCGGATCGAGCGGGGCACCGCCTGGTTTTTTTCCGGCGGGCATTCGCTCGATTCCGATTTGCATCGTATCCTCGGACTCATTCACGACCGCATGACTGAAACGGTGCTCGGCTCGCTCGACGAGGCCGATGCGCTGTTTCACCACCACGACCCGAAGCCGCTCGTGGTCGTTGGTGTGCGCGCGCGGGGACGCGCTGCGCTGGAGGACGCGAATACCGCCTTGGGGCTTGCTCTCACACCCGACGAAATCGACTACCTGCTCGCTCACTATCGCGCAATCGGCCGCGACCCGACGGATGCGGAACTGACCATGTTCGCGCAGGCCAATTCCGAGCATTGCCGGCACAAGATCTTCAACGCCTCATGGATCATCGACGGGGATTCTCAGAAGGAAACTCTGTTCGGCATGATCAAGACCACGCACGCGCGAAATCCCGCGGGCACCGTTGTCGCCTACTCCGACAACGCCGCGGTGATCGAGGGGCGGGCTATCGCACGCTTCTTTCCGGGGTCCGGGGGGCGCTACGGATACCGGGACGAGCTCACGCATACGCTGATGAAGTGCGAGACCCACAACCACCCCACGGCGATCTCGCCTTTTCCTGGGGCGGCGACGGGCTCGGGGGGCGAGATCCGCGATGAAGCGGCGACTGGCCGCGGCGCGAAACCCAAGGCGGGATTGTGCGGCTTCTCGGTGTCGCATCTGCGCATTCCGGATTTCGAGCAACCGTGGGAAAGGACCTACGGAAAACCCGAGCGCGTCGCCTCGGCCCTGCAGATCATGCTCGAGGGACCGATAGGCGCGGCCTCGTTCAACAACGAATTCGGCCGTCCCAATCTCGCCGGCTACTTCCGCGCCTTCGAGATGGAAGCGGACGGAACCGTCCGCGGCTTCCACAAGCCGATCATGATCGCGGGCGGCATCGGCAACATCAGTGCGGTGCACGCCCACAAAGGCCCGGTTGCGGCGGGGGCCCTGCTCGTGCAGCTGGGCGGTCCGGCCATGCTGATCGGGATGGGCGGGGGCGCCGCGTCGAGCATGGACACGGGCGCCAATCCCGAGAACCTGGATTTCGATTCGGTACAGCGCGGCAACGCCGAGATACAAAGGCGGGCGCAGGAGGTCATCGACCGCTGCTGGCAGCTCGGCGAGCGCAATCCGCTGCTCTCCATTCACGACGTCGGCGCAGGCGGCCTGTCGAACGCGCTGCCGGAGCTGGTCCACGTCGCCGGGCGCGGTGCCAGGATCGATCTGCGCGCGGTGCCCAACGAAGAGCCCGGCATGACGCCGCGCGAGCTGTGGTGCAACGAGGCCCAGGAGCGTTTCGTCCTTGCCGTCGCCGCCGAGCGTATCGCAGACTTCCGGTCGATCTGCGAACGCGAGCGTTGCCCTTTCGCGGTCGTGGGAGTTGCGACCGATGACGCTCGCCTGGTGGTCGAGGATCCGCAGTTCCGCAACCAGCCGGTCGATATGGAGCTGTCCGTGCTCCTCGGCAAGCCGCCGCGCATGACGCGCGAGGTTCGCCGCCGCCTGCCGCAGCTGAACCCGCTCGCGCTTGGCGAGGT
>WNGC01000771.1_pt1 | contig 19026 bp, 12 predicted proteins | sample 5400051 | NCBI WGS metagenome assembly WNGC01 (sample SAMN13153368, study PRJNA577476) | soil metagenome | isolation source: 20 cm soil or saprolite under grassland replicate 2 | place: USA:California | collected 2016-06-15
CGGCATTATGAAACCATCGCCCGGCCTTTCGAGTGGCGTTTCACGCGACACGATCTCACTCGATTGCTGCGGAGACTGGGCCACCCCGCGGTCAAGGCAGCCTAGAAAATACGTGACCGAATATATGAAACGGCCTACTAAGTCGGCGATGCGGCTGTCCCCCATCTAGGTGGAGGGGTTTCTCGAAGCAGGCACCCGGCACTGGTCAAAAGTCACTTGCGCGCCGGTCATCGTAACTTCGCAATTCATCTCTAACGGAAATACCGCGTGAAGGAATAAAACCCCACCAGAAACACCGTCATCAGCGCGACCACCGAATTCCTTGCCCGGTTCGATTCTTTCTTCTCATCCAGCAGGTCGCCGATCGCCGAACTCAGGAAAAAAACTTGCAGCCCGGTGAGGATGCTCGCCGCAACTTCCACAAGCGCAAACTGGTGAAACAGTGCGACGACGAAAACCGCCCCGCTGATCATCGCCGCCGCGAAGCTCAACAGCGCCGTGAGCACGTGTCGCTTCATCGCACCTTCTCGCCGCTCCGCCGCCGCACTCTGCCCTTCCTCCGATCCACGGGAGCCGCGCGATCTGGCCGGCCATCTTCATCTTGCAGTTCTTGCCCGTACGCGCTCCATCACCTGCTCGCGCAGCGTATTCAGGCTATTCACAATCCGGTCCGCCTCCACGTTGACCAGCGCGTACCGCTCGATTTTCTGATCGCCCGATTGCCACAGAACGCGATGATCCTCGCGCAGGTCCGGAAACTCGTTCAGCTGCACGTGCGCGCCGCGAAGCGCTGCCGCCAGCAAATCGAGCGTCTTCTCAACGTCCGCCGTGAACGTGCGGAACGCCGTCCGTGCCGGAACGGCAGCCGTACGCAGCCAGCCTGCCTCCAGCGCCATCACCGCATGTATGAAACGGTGCGAGCTTGCCAGCAGCGCGTTCAATTGGTTCATCTGCTCCGCCGTTGTCCCCGGCTCCGCGCCCATTCGGTCGATCGATGCTTCCAGGTTGGTGCGCGCCACGCGTGCCTTAAGCCGCGCGCGATCGAGTTCGCGTGCGCTGCTGGTTTCGTCTCGCACAAAGGATTCCGCAAGGACGTGAAAATATCCCCGGTAAGCTTCGAGCGTTTCGGCAATCCTCTCGGAAACCTGAGTTCGTTCCCAAGTCGGCCAGATCCAGTACGCAAGAAGTGCCAGCGCGCCGCCTGCCGCCGTGTTGATTCCGCGCGCCCAGATCAATTCCTTCGGCGAGACTCCGGTGATGGCGATCAGGAGAACGACGAGGGCGCTGATGGCCACCGCGAAAACCCCATAGTTTGCGGGGCCCACCCAGCGCAGTAGGAGCGTGAATACAAAGATCAAAACAATCTGGACCGTGACGGTGTCGGGAAGAAAGCGAAAGAGCGCTGTGGCCAGAAAAAGTCCTGCGATCGTTCCGCCAATCCGCAAAAGGCCGCGGCTGAAGGTAGTCGTAAATTCCGGCTTCAGCACGAGAACGATCGTCATCGGGAGCCAGTAGGAGCGGTGCCAGTAGAAGCCGCGTTCCAAGCCATTGCCGAGAGCGACGAGGGCCGCCAAACGGATGGCGTGCCGGAACACCGCAGATTGCAGGTTGAGGTTTGCGCGCAGCGTAGCCATCAGCCCGCTGAAGCGAAGCCGCCAGGGCTGTTGCGTTTGCTGTTTCACGAACTCCGCTTGGCCGGTGGGCGTGGCATGTGCGGCCAGTTCAAGGGTCGCGCGGAGCTGGCCATTGAGCGCGTCCATTTGGAAACGCGCGTCTTTCGCGGCGGCGGCGAGGAAAGAAGGCGGCAAGTTATCCGTCTCTTGCCGCAACTGGAGCGTGAGAGTTTCACTCGCGGCGACTATTTCTTTGCTCGCTTCGGCAGGTATTCCGGATATCAAGGAGTCGCCGATCGCTTGCAGCGCCTGCGCTGCCTTTTTCAGGTAGTCTCTGAGAATCTGCACGCTGCGGTGCATGGGACTCTCGCGCTGCATGCGAACATGCAATCGCGAGAGCATCAGCAGGCTGAGTCGTACGCGCTCCGCCTGGCTGAGCAAAGCGCGATAACGCACCGCTTCGATGGACGATTCGCGGTCGAGGCCGGAGAGAACTTCTTGCGCTTGCGTGCTTTGGATCGTCGCAGGTGGCGCCGAGATCGCACTCAACGGCTGTTCTGCCGCGCGTGCGAGTTCGACAAAGAATTTTGCGAGCGCTCGCCGTTCCGGTTCATAGCGCCGCACCGGCCAAAGCGCCACCGACAGCGCCGTCTGAAGAAGTCCACCGCCAAGCGCAAGCGCGGAAGAGATTAAAGCTTGACGAGTGGTTAGCGGTTGCGCGGCATAAATCAGCAGCGTGACCAGGCTGATCACTCCAAGGTCGGCGGCCGTGGTGCCAACTGCGACGAACATTCCCGCTGCAAAAGCCCACAGCGTCGCGATGATTACAGCTGCGGCATTATGGCTTTCGGAGAGTGCTCCAAGAAGAACAGCCAGCGAGCACAGCACGCTGGAAGAGAGCATGCGCCTGGCGCGCTGGGCGTATGGATCGCTCCCGTCGGAATAGGCGACGTTGAGTGCGCCGCTGGCGACGACCACGCCGCCGCGCGGCATGTTCAGGGCAAACCCAGCGGCCAGGGGCAGGACCACGCCGACTGAGTTACGCAGGGCCAGGTAGGGAGAGAGCTTTGAGGAATCGAAGCGGGTCAGCACGCGCCAGAACGCCCGCGCGGCGCCTTCGTGCGCAGGAGGCGAAGAGGTGGATGCAGCCTGCGGAAGCAGTTTCGAGGAGGCTTCTTTGGTTTCGATCGGCATCAAGAGAAACCAAATCGCGCACAACGTGCAAATCGGGCGCGCTTCCATTGTATCCAAGGATGATCGTTCCCGTTGGTTGCTAACCGTTGTAACCGGACGCAGGCGATTTTCATCCAACGAAAAGAGGCACTGAGGAGATTCTATGCAGCAACGTCATCTAGGAAAAAACGGTCCGCTTGTTTCCGCAATGGGTCTAGGCTGCATGGGGATGTCGGAATTCTACGGGGCGCGCGACGATGCGGAATCGATTGCCACGATTCATCGTTCCATCGAACTCGGCGTCACGTTTCTTGATACCGCGGACATCTACGGTTACGGTGACAACGAACTCCTCGTCGGTAAAGCCATTCGCGGCCTGCGCGACAAGGTTTTCCTGGCGACGAAATTCGGAATTGTGCGCAGCAAAACGGATCCGACGGTGCGTGGCGTGAACGGGAAACCAGAATATGTCCGCGCGCGCTGCGATGACAGTTTGCAACGCCTGGGCGTGGAAAGAATTGACTTGTATTACCAGCACCGCGTCGATTCAACTGTGCCGATCGAAGAAACGGTGGGTGTGATGGGGGAGCTGGTAAAAGCGGGCAAAGTTCGCTACCTCGGATTGTCCGAGGCTTCCGCCAGCACGATCCGGCGTGCGCACAAAGTGCATCCGATCGCCGCTCTGCAAACTGAGTATTCGCTCTGGAGCCGCGATCCGGAAGATGAAATCCTGGCCACCACGCGCGATCTGGGAATTGCTTTCGTCGCTTATAGCCCGCTTGGCCGCGGCTTTCTCACCGGCCAGATCAAACACTTCGAGGATTTTGCGCCGGACGATTACCGGCGGAATTCGCCGCGCTTCCAGGGCGAAAACTTCCAGAAAAACCTCGATCTTGTTTATCGTGTCGAGGCCATCGCCAAAGAAAAGAAATGCACGCCCGGCCAGCTCGCGCTTGCATGGCTGCTTGCCCAAGGCGAGGACATTATTCCGATCCCCGGGACCAAGCGGCGAAAATACCTGGAAGAAAATGCCGGAGCTTTGAACGTGTCATTGACGAAAGAGGACCTGCCAGGAATCGACGAAGTAGCGCCGCGCGGCGCCGCCGCGGGGTTGCGTTATCCGGAGCAGATGATGAAATCGGTGGGCCGCTGATTATTTTTGGGCCGGGTCGGCAAAATCGGAGTTGGCTTGAGTGCACAGGCTAAAGCTTGTACTACCGTCAGCGGCCGCCGGTGCGCAGCGCCGGCATCGTGAATTTCGGCGTGACTTCCTTGCGTTTCGACCAGTCGTGGTAGGTGTGGCACTCGAAGCAGCGCGATTCCGCATGCTCCGGCCCCGGCGCGTGGCACGTCTTGCAAGTTTCAATTCCAGGTAGCAACACATCACTCGATTCCGTGCTAGTCAACGCTTTGGCGTGGCAGCTCACGCAAGTGAAACCCTCATGCGCCCCGTGATCGAACTTCGCATGCGGCATCCAGCGCAGCGTTGTATTGGCCGGCGCGACGCTTGGCAATTCAGCGGGGATGCTGGAGAGTTTGTCGGTGTTACTCCCCTGCGTGACCGGCAGTTCGATTTTTGCGTGCGACGTTTTTGCAAACGGCACGGGCGTGTGGCACTGCTTGCAGGTTTTTCGCCAGAGCAAATCTTCGGCCTCGGCAGTGCGCTCCGTCACCCACTGCGCGGGAGAGAGGATGCGAACCGACGGAGGCAACGGCTTGCCTGTCAGGTCGCGACTCGGGTCGCGCGGTACGCGCACTTCCGTTGGGTGCGCGGCAATGTGCCCATGGAATGTTTTGACCAGAAATGCGCGTATGACTTCCGGCTTGTCGTGTGGCACGCCTTCGTCGAAACGCTTGTCAAACGTGAGCAAATGGCAACCCGCGCAAGCATTTGCGAATTTCACCGGCGCCATCAACTCTCGGCCAGTGGCCGCACGAGGAGCCCTCAGAGTTTCGGAGTGGAGGGACAAAACTTCGTCGCTATCTCGGTAGCTGACGCCTGCAGCGCGGTACTGCGGATCGGAGTAGGTCAAATCCGCATCGGCAGCGGTCGCGCGGTGACAGTTGCCACACTCGAGCTGAACGGTAGGGCCGTTCGGGCCGCGGCGGATCGGCTTCATGTGGATGGCGTGATTCAGTTTGATGGTGCCGGGATCGCTCGCGGTGGTGCCTGCAACGGAACGCAATGCTGCGAATTCAGGATGGCCGTCTTCGAAACTTCGGATGTGCGATGCATACTGCGTCGCGCTGCGACTTGCCCCTAAGTCACTGTGGCATTTTGCACAAGCTTCATTGCTGGCAGCAGCGATGTTTATGCGCCCACGGTGTTCGGTATGACACGTCGCGCACCCTGGAGTTAGCGTTTGCGCGGCGTGATGGATGGGGCCGTCGTGGCAGTCGAGGCAAGCATTGTCAGCAGCCTTCGCGGAAAATGCGCCGGGTTTTTGCGCGTGACATGCTGCACATTCTTTTTCGAGAACGGCGTGAGCTTTCGACATACGCCCGCTCGAGTACACACGATGGTCTTTGGAAAAACCGTGCCACGCGATCCAAACCAGGGCCAGCAAAGGGAGCAGGAGGGTTAGCCAGAATTTCGCGCGCTTCAGCGGCGACGCCCTCTTGAAATAGTTGAGGTCGATGCGCTGCGCGAGTTTTTTTGTTGTGCGTGTCCGGGCCACTCTTTTTTCTCGGGCTAGTAGCGCAGCGCCACGACGGCGTGAATGGCGCCGAGCAAAATCAGTGCAAGTGAAAGCGGAATGTGCAGCAGCAGCCAGCCATGCAGCCAGTGGTGCAAGCGATCCTGGCGCGTGAGCTGCCGCGCTTCGTCGCAAATGTCCTCGAGGTCAGAAAGCGCGACGTGCGCTGTGGCGGGCAGCAAGGTGCGCAATCCGGAAAACACGGCGCGGGCTTTGGCAGTGTCTGCGAGACGCCGGCCGCGTTGTTTCGGCCGCTCCAGAAACGGGCGCATTTCGTCCAGGTAAAAACGGCGGAGCGGCGCGCTTTCTTCTTCCCGCAACAAAATAATTTCCGGAGCCGCAGCCACGGCGGCGCTCGCACCCGCACTCACGGCAGCTGAGGTGCGCAGCGGAACAGCGGACGCCGCGATGGTTCGCAGCACAGTAAACCCCCCCGCGCGCTGTCCTTCTTCGCCCAAAGTTTTGCTGAGACCCAGGGAACCACAGACAGATTCGACCACGCGATCGGCTTCTTCGCGCAGGAGCGCGCGAACGCTGCCGATTTCGTCGTAAATCGTTTCGAGCGGCACGTCCGAAGTCATCACCGGTGGGATATGGTGCTGCAGCGCCGCGCCGAAGACACCGCTGAACACCGTAATGAGGAGCAGCCACATCAGGACGCGCGTGAGCGTGCCGCCAAAATGAAATCCCCCGTGAAAAAGAATGATTGGCAGGGCGAGAAAGCCGAGCCAGAGATGGCCTCGCATCCAGGCTTGCGCGCGGCCGACCCGCCACGTGGGGACGCGTTTGCGCGCGCCAAGGAGCGCGGCAAAAATCATGAAGCTGAAACCGGCGACGCCGAAAAACAGGCCGATGGTGCTGCCACCACGAGGTCCTTGCGGCGATTCGAATGCATAAAAGACGTACACAACCGCAGAAATCGCGAGGATTGCCAGCGTTGCGAGAGCCCATCCCCGTTGCGTTTTGTCCATTCTCATTTCGCTGAGCCCTGGCCGAGCATTTCGGCGAAAAATGTGCGCGGATCGACGCGGTGCGCGGCGTCGTGCGGACAGGCGTAAACGCAGCTTGGTTCTTTCAAGTGCGTGCAGAGGTCACACGAAGTAGCTTTTTGCTTGATCGCCGGCTTCTTGCGGCCGGCTCGCTCCGGATCGTCAACCATCACTTCGAAAGGATGCAAATTGATGTTGCCATAAGGACAATTCTGGGCGCAGAGGCCGCAGCCGATGCACCAATCTTCGATGATGACTTCGAGGGAATTGCGCCTGCGAATGGAGCCGACCGGGCAGCCGACCATGCAGAGCGGGTCGCGGCACTGGCGGCAGCTCGTGGCCACTAGATATTGGTCGAAGCGCAAGCCATCGCGGATGAGCCGCGTGATGCCGTCGTGAGCGTCGGCGCAAGCATTGACGCAGGCATCGCAGCGCGTGCAGTTTTGCAGATCCAGGATCAGCAGGCTCTGCGCTTCCATCAATCCTTGCGAGAGGAATTGATCGATGGGGAGGTTGTGAACCATTTGCATGCGCTGGTGATTAGCCGCGCGGCGTTCGGCGGCAACGGCCTCGAGACCGGTCCGAACGCTGGGGAAACGCGCGACCATGTCGCGGAAATCATCCCCGGAGATTCGCACGAGTTCGACGTGATCGAGAGCAGTGCAAGTCGCGGTTCGAAAGCCGCCGCCGAGGAGGCCGATTTCGCCAAAGTAGTCGCCACGAGAGAGATACGCGAGAACCATCTCGCCGCCGGGATAATTCTCTGAAATCTTTACGAAACCGATGCGCACGAGATAGAAGCTGTCGGCAGGATCGTCCTGGAGGGCAATCGTCTGGCCCGGCGCAAAGCGCTGCAATGCGACGCTCTCTTTGAGGTGCTCAATAAAATCGAGCGACAGATCCGCGAACATAGGCACGCCACGAAGGTGATTTTCAAGAGCGCGGCGGCGGTAGGTCTGGTCGAGCTGCGCGCGGAAAGTTTTGTTCTTGAGCATGATGTCGAGAACATTGCGCAGCATTTCGAATGCGACCACATCGGATTCCGCGATAACAGTCGCGGAGCGCGGATAAAAATTCATGCAGGTCATCTCGCCGAAGAGATCGCCGGGGCCGAGTTCGGCCACTGGATTGCCATAAGCGAGATCGACGGGGGCGTCGATGGGAATGGTTTTGTCTCGCACTTCTTCCTCGCGCTTGTCTTCTTCACGCGCGACGAGCCTGCTAGTAAGCCGCTTGAAGAAGCCTTTTGCGCCGCCCTGGGTCTTGACGTGGGCGATGGGAGTGGAGATGGAGACTTTGGCTTTTCCCTCGAGAATGTAGAAAGCGGTGGAACCAAATTCTCCTTCGCGGCAGATGACGTCGCCTTTGCGGAAGCGGTGCTTGACGATGGCGCCGCGATTGAGCTCGAGAAATGTGCCGGAGACCCCTTTGAAAACAGGAATCTGCAAGAGATCCTCGGCTTCGAATCCTTGCGCGCCTGGACCGACAGCGATTGCGGTGCCCACGACGCTTTTGTTGGTGAGCGCGCCTGTCGGACAGGAGACCATGCACTCGCCACAGGAGATGCACGTGGAATCGCCCATCGGCGAATTGAGATCGAACGCGATGCCGGCGGAATAGCCTTTGCCCATGCGGCCGAGGACGAAATTGTTCTTGATTTCGTCGCAGCCGCGGATGCAGCGGTCGCAGAGAATACAGGCGTCATGATCGACGGCGATGGCCAGGGAAGAATCGTCTTTGCCGCGGGCGATTGTGCGTTTTGCGAAGCGCGGCTGGGAAGCGCCCGCCGCTTTCGCAAGCGTCTCCAATTCGCAGTCGCCGGAATTCTGCTGGCGCGCGCAAAGGGGCGGGTGATCGGACATCATGAGTTCAAGGAGAATTTTGCGTGCGCCCAAAACTCTTTCAGAATTGGTGACGACTTTCATGCCGGGCTCGACCGGCCGGACGCAGGAGGCGGCGAGGACGCGCGCACCGGTGTCCACCACGCAGAGGCGGCAGACCCCGACGGGGGTCTGATTTTGCAGATGGCAAAGCGTGGGGATGTTGATGCCGTTCATGCGCGCCGCATCAAAGACGCTAGTGCCGGCGGGTACGCGGACGGGCTGGCCATCGAGAGTGATGTCGGTCATTCCGGGAGGTGTGGGCGTGGCTGCCATTTTAAAGTGATCAGTAATCAGTTATCAGATTTCAGTAGGAGAAGAAAATATTCTCTTCTCCGCGCGCTTGGATTCTACTGCTTCGCCATTTCAATTCTCAGACGCATATTCTTTCCTCTTCTGCTTGTGCTTGAGTTTTGTTGCGTTGCCATTTTAGGTTCTCAGCTTTCAGTGCTTAATGTTCAGTAGGTACGTGAAAAACGGGCATGGCTTTGTTTGCTGATCTCCCGGTTGCTGCGTGTTGAGTTTGCTCCATAAACGTTTTCTTCTTCGAACGGAAGACCGAATCCTGACAACGGAAAACTCCTCACGGGCGAATACCAACGCGCTGGGCTTCGCCGGCGCGGACCGCGGGCGTGAAGCAGATGCCACTGGGGCATTGGCCTTGCAAAACGTGCGCGTCCACTTCGGCGCGAAAATGTTTTAGCACGGACTGAATTGGCGCCGGCGCGATCTGGCCGAGGCCGCAGATCGAGGTAAGACTCATGGCCTGCGAGAGTTCGTCGAGAAGCGCGATATCGGCGCGATATTGCGATTCGGGCACGCCGCCCTGCGTCCAGCGCACGAGCATGTCCGCCATTTTTTGCGAACCGACGCGGCAGGGAACACATTTGCCGCAGGATTCGTTGCGATAGAAGCGCACGGCGTTAAGGGCCATGTCCAGCATGCAGGTCGTGTCGTCGCAGACGACGATAGCGCCGGAGCCGAGCATGGAGCCGGCTTCCGCGAGGGCTTTGAAGTCCAGACGGACATCGATCATGGAAGCGGGAAGATAGCCGGACGACGGGCCGGAGGGCGCAAAAGATTTCAACTGACGGCCGCCGCGAACGCCGCCGGCATGATTGAAGATAACGTCGCGCATGGGCACGCCCATAGGGACTTCGAAAATGCCCGGGCGGGCGACGTGGCCGCTGACGCCGACAAATTTCAGGCCACGCGAGCCACCGGCACCTTGTGCGACGAACCAATCGACGCCGCGTGCGAGAATCTGCGGAACGTTGATAAACGTTTCAACGTTGTTGATGACGGTGGGCTTTTGCCAGAGGCCGATCTGGCCGGGAAACGGAGGCTTATTGCGCGGCTCGGCGCGATGGCCTTCGATGGCTTCGATCAGCGCGCTTTCTTCGCCGCAGATGTAGCCGCCGGGGCTGACAAAAACTTCGAGATCAAAGTCGAGGCCGCTGCCGAGGATGTTTTTTCCAAGAAGTCCAGAGCGATAACAGCGGCGAATTTCTTCGCCGAGGATTTCTTCCTGAAGATGATATTCGTGGCGGATATAGAGGATGCCCCGCTTCGCGCCGGTGACGAGGCCCGCGATGATCATACCCTCGATGAGGAGATGGGGCAGGTTGGTCATGATGAAACGGTCCTTGATGGTGCCGGGTTCACTTTCATCGGCGTTACAGACAACGTATTTCACGGGATCGGGCTGTTTGCGAACAAGATCCCACTTCATGCTGGTGGGAAATCCCGCGCCGCCCATGCCTTTCAGTTCGGCGACTTTGAGTTGTGTCAGGACGTCGTCCCAGGCCTTGGAGGGAACGAGCTTGCGCACGGCTCCGTACTTTTCAGTTTCGCCATATGGATCGGCTTTGCAAGTGATGGGTGCCTGCTCGGGACGCGGCTCGTGAATATCGTCGCCGCGCATGGCGCTGCGAGCGATCTGCTCGGCATGCGCGGCGGTGACATCCGTGAGGATGTGATCGTTGACGGAAATTGCGGGAGCGTGATCGCAGCGGCCGAGACAGGAGACGTCGCGAATCTGGACATCTTCGGAGTGCGCATGGGCGAAGCGGCGCTGGAGATCGGCGCGCAACGAGCTAGCGCCGTTGAGATGGCAACTCATGTCGGCGCAGACGCGAATCTCCGCTTTGGGCGGCGGCACCAGATGAAAATGAGGATAGAAACTTGCGACGCTATGAATCTGGTAGAGTGGCGTCTGGTTGCGTTGTGAGAGACCTTCGAGTTCCGCTTTTGGCAGGAAGCCGTGGCGGAGCTGGATGGCCCGAAGGTCGTCGAAGATCACGGCGCCCCGTCTCGCGCCAAAAGCGCCGGGCATGTTTTCCAAGAGATGCGCGGCGCGAAGTGGCGTGCTGAACCTCCTGCATACTACTGAGAGGGGAGTCCGCTGTAAATAGGACGCGTTTGGCTTTTCGCCGCGCGGTGCGAAAAAGACAACGCGGCCCGTTGACTTCAGCGTCGCGCAAACGATATAAGCAAACAGACTCACCGGCACACCGAATGCGCGACGCCTCCAACTCCTGCATGCTTCGCGTTGTCCTATGCGCATTGTTCGTGACGGTCCCGGCGCCGCTTTCGGCACAGAATGAGCCCATCAAGTATATTGGCCCGGGTTCGTGTGCGGCCACGAGCTGTCACGGAAGCGTGAAGCCCATAGCGGGCAGCCGGATTTTGCAGAACGAATACTCGACTTGGATCATCAAGGATAAGCATAGCCGCGCCTACCAGGCTTTGACCGGAGACCTCGGCGAACGCATGACGCACATCCTGAAACTGGGCGCGAAAGCAGAAGAAGCGCCGAAGTGCCTGGCGTGCCACGCGCTGAATCCGGCGCCGGAGCAGCACGGACGCACGTTTGAAATTTCCGAAGGGGTGTCCTGTGAAAACTGCCACGGGCCGGCGTCGGCGTGGCTGGGGCCGCACACGACAAAATCGTGGCCGCATGAGAAGTCGGTGGCGCTGGGAATGCACGACACTCGAGACGTGATTCATCGCACCGGGAAATGCCTGGAATGCCATCTGGGAACGAAAAGCAAATTTGTTGATCACGAGATGATTGCAGCGGGGCATCCGGATTTGTATTTCGAGCTGGATTCGTTTTCGGCCGTGATGCCGCGCCACTGGAAGGTTCCGCGCGAATCGGAACCGGGCAAACCGGTTGAGGATGCTGCGTGGGTTGGAGTGCGCGAATGGAGCACTGGACAAGCGGTGCAGTTGCGGGTGGCGATGGAGCGATTGATATGGCGTGCGAAGAATGAACGCGCCGACAAAAAGGATGTGTGGCCGGAGTATTCGGAGCTTTCCTGTGTCGCCTGTCACCATGCGTTGGGGCCGGCGAAAGACAGTTGGCGGCAGGAACATGGATACATCGGGCGGCGTCCTGGCGATCCCGCATGGAACAGCTCCAGGTACGCGGTGTTGCGGTTGCTAGCGAAGCAAATTGACTCGGCGAACGCGCAGGAACTGGACCGTCAACTGCTTGCTCTTTCCGACGAGATGAGCAAGTTGAATCCGGATCGCAATGCCGTCGCGTCAGCGGCATCGGCCGCGGCGCCACTGGCGCAGCGGATTGCCGAGCGACTGGCGACAATGCAATACGACCAGGCGGTTGCCCTGCGCACGCTGCAGCGTATTTCGGATGACGCGGAAAATATTGCGCTGGCGGACGAGCGCGCAGCGGAACAAGCGGCTATGGCGCTCGATTCTTTGTACATTGCATATAGTAAGGACGCCAAGCCTGCGAACGCCGTCAATGTCCGCGAGGCAATAAACGGTCTCTTCCAGCAGCTCGAGAATCCTTCGGGATACAATGCTGATCAGTTTGCATCTTCTCTTCGTCGAATCCGTACGCTACTTCACTAACCTGCCGCGCTTGCGGTAGAGTCGTGTCCTCATTGGATCTTCCGAGCTATCGATGAATCGATTGGAAACGTGGTTTTGTGGGTCGCCCTGCTGGCGGTATGTAACGCGGCGGCAGCTTCTGCCGTGGATTCTCGAAGGCTCGGAGCTTGGCGAGCACGTGCTGGAGTTGGGTGCGGGGCTGGGTGCGGCGACGGAGGAGCTGCGGTCGCGGGCCGCACGCGTGACTAGTCTTGAGTACGACCACGCGTTTGCGGCGAAGCTCGGTGCCCGCGTTGGTGGGGTAAGTGTGACGGTCATTCAGGGGGATGCCGCGAGGCTGCCTTTTTCGGACGGCACATTTTCTTCGGCTATCGCGATCCTCATGCTTCACCACCTGTGTTCCGGCGAGCTGCAGGATCGCGCTTTTTCGGAAATTTGGCGGGTGCTTCGGCCAGGCGGAGTATTCCTTGCGTTTGAGATTCAGGATGGGTGGCTGCACAGAGTGGGGCACACCCGGAGCACGTTTGTGCCTGTGACGCCGGCATCGGCGTTCGCGAGATTGACGACGGCGGGATTTTCGAAGGTGACCGTCGATTTCCGGCGCGGCGGCTTTCGAATCCGAGCGCTCCGCGCGCGCGAGAGCTGAGCGCTTCACACCCGCGCCGCGTTGACGCGGTGCGGACACGGGCATAGCATCATAAAGTGTGTCGCGCGACCCGCAAGAAATTTCCCCCTGGCCCTTCCGACGGACTCCAGCGATGGTCGCTCGGGCCTCTCCATGACAATCCGCTGGAATATTTCACAAAGATAGCCTGCGAGTACGGCGACATCGCTGGGCTGCGCGTCCTGAATTTCAAGACGATTTTCATCAACCATCCCGACTTGATCGAAGAGGTCCTGGTCACCAACGCGCGCAAGTATTCGAAGGGCAGGGTGCTGCGGGCGAACAGGCATGTGTTTGGTGATGGCTTGCTCACCAGCGAAGGTGATTTCTGGCTGCGGCAGCGGCGGCTGGCGCAACCGGCGTTTCACCGCGTTCGAATCGCTTCGTATGCGGCGACCATGGTGGAGTACACGCAACGGATGCTGGACGGCTGGCGCGGCGGGGAAGAACGCGACGCACATCAAGAGATGATGCGGCTCACGCTGCAGATCGTGGGGAAAACGCTGTTCGATGCCGACGTCGAACGCGACGCGCAGGAGGTGGGGAAATCGCTGGAACTGCTGCTGGAAATCGGCGCCAATTTTCGGCGCGCCATCTTTGTGCCGCATTGGCTGCCCACGCCCGCGAATCTGCGCGTGAAGCGGGAAGTGGCGCAGATCGAAAAGATTCTTTACCGCATCATTGGGGAGCGCCGCGCTTCCGGCCGCGACGCCGGCGATCTACTGTCGATGCTTCTCTCGGCACAGGACGAGGACGGTTCGCGAATGACCGACCGGCAGCTTCGTGATGAGGCCATCACTTTGTTCCTGGCGGGCCACGAGACCACGGCAAGCACGCTTTCCTGGACGTGGTGGCTGCTCGCGCAGAATCCTGCGGTGGAAGCCAAGCTGCATGCGGAATTGGACGCCGTTCTCGGCGATCGTGCCCCTTCGCTCGATGATCTGCCAAGACTCGCTTACACGGGACATGTCATCACGGAATCGCTGCGGCTGTATCCGGCAGCGTGGGGAATGGCGCGGCTGGCCGTCGAGGACCATGAAATTGCGGGCTACCCAGTGAGAAAAGGAATGGGCGTGGCCATGGCGCAATGGGTGGTGCATCGAGACCCGCGATGGTATGACGCTCCGGAGGAATTCCGGCCGGAGCGTTGGGAAGGCGATCTGATGAAACGGCTGTCGCGGTTCGCTTATTTTCCGTTCGGTGGCGGGCCGCGCCAGTGCATCGGGAATGCGTTTGCGCTGATGGAAGCAACGCTGATTCTGGCGACGATCGCGCGGAAGTTTCGAATGCGGCTGGCGGCGAATCATCCGGTGGCGCCGCTGGCGTCGATCACGCTGAGGCCGCGGCATGGAGTGCGCGTCACGCTGGAGTCGCGGGGAAATAATGCGGCGGAAGCTTCATTCAGCAAGCAACAATCTGCTGTCGCGGATTGAATTTTTCCCCTCCCAGGAAAAAACGACAACAAAAAGTTCGGCGCGAACTGGACCAGCTACTTGGTTGCGGCAAGCGGACCGAGTTCAGAGCGCGTCTGCATCACGCGGAGGATGGAATCGCGCGTGACGATGCCCACGATCTGGGGCGCGCCGTCACTGGAGCCGCTCACGACGGGCATCTGATTGACGTCCGCGCTTAGGAGCCGCTCGAGTAGTTTTAGGAGCGGCTCGTCGGGCGATGTCCACAAGATTTTGTCTCGCGGAATCATGGCGGCTTGTACGGAGTTGTGGGCCCACTCGTCGCGCGGAACGGAGTTGAGGGTGTGAACGTTCATCATGCCGACGAGGCGATCGTCGCTAACCACGAGATGGCAGCGGCGGCCGGTGCGGAGCACTTCGGCGCTGTACTCTTCCAGCGTGATGTGCCCGGGGGCCGTGGGCACTTCCTTGCTCATGACGTCGACGGCGCTGAGGCCTGCGAGGGTTTCCCGGATGGCTACCTGAGCAACGCTTTCCTGCGCGGCGTTCAGAATGAACCAGCCGATGAAGGCGGTCCAGAGCCCATCTTGAACAAAACCGTGGAAGGCGCCCCACGCACCCAAAAGAATCATCGCGTAGGCGATCAGCTTTCCGCTGGCGCCCGCGACCCGAGTCGCCTTCTCAAAATTCTTGGTCACTCCCCAGATGATGGCGCGGAAAATTCTTCCTCCGTCCAGTGGAAATCCAGGCAAGAGATTGAAAACGGAGAGGTAGAGATTGGTCCACCCGAGCCATTTGGCCAGCGCTCCGACCGACTGGCTATAAGGGAAGAGAAGCGTCAAGCCAAAGAAGCCGCCGGAGAGCAAGCCGCTGGCCAGTGGTCCGGCAATCGCGATGTTGAATTCCTGAATCGCTTTGGAAGGTTCCCGTTCGATGCGCGCCAGGCCCCCGAAGAGAAAAAGGGTGATGGAAACGACGCGAATCTTGTAATGCTGCGCCACGACGCTGTGCGAGAGTTCGTGGAAGAGAACCGAGGCGAAAAAGAGCAAGCTGGTCAGGACGCCCACAGCCCAATGCTGCGTGTCCGTCCAAAGCGGATGTTCCTGCTTGAACTGCGAGGCGATGATGTAGGTGATGGCGACAAAAATGAAAACCCAAGTCGAGTGGAGATAGATGGGGATTCCGAGAATTCGTCCGATGCGTAAGCCTGATCCGCGAATCATGGTCTCTTTGATTAGCCTAGCACAAGACCATGGATGTTCACTGCGACCAGGGGCTCCCGGTGTGGCGCGTCCCGCGCGACACGACGTGTAACTGTCCCCACAGATTGCCAGGCCGTCTCTTTCCGTAAGTCTTTTATTATCAATACTGTGAATTTGGTCATGACCGTGCGATTCCCCAGAACGCAGGTCGGGAGGCAGTTCATGATTGCCATGTTGCAATTCGCAACTCTCGTCACAACCACGATATTCGCGGCGGCCACTGCGGTCGCGCTCCATTGGCTGTTCCTACGTGCGGCATTTTTGATGATGAAGCCCGCCACGGCCCGAAGAATTCTGGTGAGGACAGAACTGCTGCGCGGGACAACCCAACAGGCCCGGGCTTTCGCTTCGCGACGTTAAAGGCGAGAGCTATTACGAGCGCAGGCCCTTCGCTTCATTCAGGGCGAACTAGGCCTGTGCCACTACTGGGTTTTCCCGGCCCAACGCGGGCGGCGGAGACGGCGGTCACCGCTCCCCCGCAGCGCTGATTTGGCCCGAGGCGAAGAACACAGACTGAAGCCTGTGCTACCGGGCTTTGGGAATGGAAAGAAAGGGTTAAGACCATGCTGGCTTTGAAGTATCTGTTGATGATTCTGGGCGCCGGACTCTTCGGAAGCGCGGGCGCTCTGATGGCTTACGACATTTTTCTCTCCGAACAACTGCGGCGTTTGCTTTCGCGTGGCAAGACGGAGGAATCCGGCGCGGAGGTGGGGGCACTGGCTCGCCGCCCTTTCCGGCCGGTGCGCTGGCGGCTGGCGCTGCAACTCACAGTGGCAGGCGCGCTGGTGCTGTTGATGACGGAAAGCTTTGCGGTGATTCCCGACGGAGCGGCGGGCGTGCGCGTCAGCGAAATCTGGGGCGCGCGCCCCGGCACGCTGTATCCCGGCGTGCACTTGGTTACGCCGCTGGTGGATACCATCGTGATCTACGACACGCGCGAGCAGGTGTATTCGACGCTGGCGACCGAAAATCCGAAGCAAAAAGGTGATGTGCTCACGGTGCAGGCTCGCGAGGGTTTGAACATCGGCTTGGCTGTTTCCGTGCGCTACCGGCTGGAACCAAAGCGTCTCGATTCGATTCACACGCACTTGCCGCAACCGGTCGGCGAACAGGTGGTCGCTCCGGTGGTGGCCACAATTTACCGGCAACTGGCGCCGAACTTCATCACGCGCGAGATTTTCGCCACGCGACGCGAAGAGCTGCGCAGCAAGGCGGCGGAATTGATCACTGCGCGGCTGGCGAGCGACGGGATCGTGGTACGGGAAGTACTGCTCCGCGACTTGCAACTGCCCGCGGAATACGCCAAGGGGCTGGAAGGACTCTTGCTGAAGGAGCAGGAGAACGAGCGGCTCGGAACCGAACAGGAGATCAAGCAAAAAGGAGTGCGGATCGCCGAATTGGAGGCCGAGGCTCAAAAAGCGCGCGACGTGAAGCAAGCCGAAGCGCAGGCTCAAGTGCGCGTGCTGCAGGCGAAGGCTGAATCCGATGCGATGCAATACACACTGCCTCTGAAGCAGAAACAGATTGAACAGACCAAGCTGGAAGCACAAGCGCGCAAGGAATCCACGATACAGAACGCGGAAGCGGCCGCGCAGGCGAAGATCATCGACAGCAAAGCGGAAATCGAGCGGCAGAAAAACCTTGCCGACGCGGAGGCCAACCGCATTCGGGTAACCGCCGATGCCGAGGCCAACCGTATCCGCGTCACGGCCGCGGCCGATTCCGAACGGATGAAATTCGAAGCATCGGTCTTGAAGTCAAATCCCATGCTGATCCAAAAGATCGTCGCCGAGCGGCTCTCGGACAAGCTGCAGATCATGATGGTGCCGATCGACGGGAAGAATTTTTTCGCAAATGACGTGATGCGGTCGGCGTTTTCCGGCGTGACCGGCGGCAGGGATAGTGGATCTTTGGACGAAAATCCGGACGACCCAGCACCGAGGGCGACAGCTGCGGCAGCCGCGCAACACAAGCAGCCACGCCGGCCGTGAGACAGCAGAAGAGATTTGCACAGACTAAAACCTGTGCTACCGGGCTCCGCTAGCCAATACCCCTGTGGGTGGACGGGACGCGAGACTGGAAAAGAGAGACTTTGGCCTTGGTGACCGCAAAGCGGTCAACGAGCACGAAGGCAAGCACCGCCGCGCTTAGCCCTCTTAGCCAGAGATTACTCTTTCCCCGGCGACGCGTTTCGCGCCACCCGGCTAGCGGTCAACAGTCTTGAGAGATGAGCTTCTATTCCTTCGCGACGGGATATTGGGGTCTTGGTGGAAGGCCCTTGTAATTCTTCAGGGCTTCCTTGACGAGTTCGATGGCTTTTTCGAGTTGCGGGTCGTGGCCGGCGACGACGAAGTCGGGCCGCTGCGGAACAACGTAGTCGGGATCCACGCCGTGGTTTTCCACGATCCATTCGCCGCCGTTGTCCGTGGACCAAAACGCAAATTCCGGCGCGGTGACGTTGCCGCCGTCGTGCAAAGGAATCCCGCGGGAGATGCCGACGAGACCGCCCCAGGTGCGCGTGCCGACGATAGGGCCGATTTTCTGCCGATGGAAAAACCAGGGGAAGGCGTCACCACCAGAGCCGGCAAGTTCGTTGACGATCATGACCTTTGGCCCATAAATCGCCGCGGGCGGCCACGGGACATCTTTTCCTTCGCGTGGAGCGAGCGCAGAGAGCAGCTCGCGCTTGAGTTTCTCGGTGTAGAAGTCCGGGATCTGGCCGCCGGAATTGTAACGCTCGTCGACGATGATGCCGTCTTTGTCGAGTTGCGCGGTGAACTGTTTGTCAAACGCGATGATGCCCGGGAAGGACGTGTCCGGCACGTGCATGTAGCCGATGCGGCCGCCGGTGGCTTCCTCGACTTTGCGGCGGTTGGCGTCGGTCCAATCAAGATAACGGACGCCGTTTTCTCCGGTAGTCGGCTTTACGGTGATTTCCCAGGCGCCTTCAGGTGTGGATTTGGAATTGATTTTCAGCGTGACGAGCTTTCCGGCGAGGTCCTGGAAATAAGAATAGACGTCCTGATTCGAATGCGTTTCCTGGCCGTCAACGGCGATCAGGTAGTCGCCCGCCTTCACCTTCAGCCCCGGTTCCGTTAGTGGCGAGCGCGTGGCATCGTTCCAGTTTTCGCCGGGATAGATTTTCGTAATCCGGAAATAGCCGCCGTCTGGCTCGAAATCGGCGCCGAGCATTCCGACGCTGACGTGCGGCTTCGCGGGCTGGTCGCCACCGCCCACATAGGTGTGCGAAGTGCTCAGTTCGGCGATCATTTCGCCGATGATGTAATTCAGATCGCTGCGATGCGCTACCCAGGGGAGAAGCGCTTCATGGCGCTCGCCGATTTTCTTCCAATTGTGGCCCGTCATGTTCGGGTCCCAATAGAAGTCGCGCTCGACGCGCCACGCTTCGTGGAACACTTCGCGCCACTCTTCGCGCGGGTCGATCTTCACCTGCAGTTCACTGAGATTGAGCTTGCCTT
>WNGC01001417.1_pt1 | contig 19010 bp, 18 predicted proteins | sample 5400051 | NCBI WGS metagenome assembly WNGC01 (sample SAMN13153368, study PRJNA577476) | soil metagenome | isolation source: 20 cm soil or saprolite under grassland replicate 2 | place: USA:California | collected 2016-06-15
TGGCCGGGAAACGTGCGCGAGCTCGAACAGGCGGTGCGGCGCATCCTGCTCACCGGCCGTTATGCAGCCGATAAACCCCAGTCGGCTCCGGGCGAAGAGGAGGCGCTGCTCGACAAGCTGCGCACGGGAGAGCTCACGGCCGCGGACCTACTCGCGCAATATTGCGCGCTGCTCTACCGGCGTCTCGGGACGTATGCGGAGGTGGCCAAGCGGACCGGGCTCGATCCGCGCACCTCGCGCAAGTACGTCGAAAGCGGAAGATCCGGAAAGAGCGAGCAAGGAGCCGATGGAACTGAACTCCCATGAACATGGCATGCCGTTCCACCCGGCAACGGAGCACACTCCTTCCCTAGCCAAGAAGTTCTAGACCGGAGTCATTGTTGAGCACGCCGACCGACCCCTGCTCGCTCACCGCGGCGGAACTGCTCGCGCTCTATCGCGCGAAGCGGCTCTCCCCAGTCGAGGCGACGCGCGGGGTGCTCGAGCGCATCGAGCGGCTGAACCCGGTGCTGAACGCCTTCTGCCTCGTCGATGCCGACGCGGCGATCGCGAGCGCAAAAGAGTCGGAAGGGCGCTGGATCAAGGGCGCGCCGATGGGCGCGCTCGACGGCGTCCCGGTCTCGATCAAGGACTTGATCCTCGCCCGCGGCTGGCCGACGCTGCGCGGCTCGAAGACGATCGACCCGAAGGGGCCGTGGGACGACGACGCGCCCGCGGTGGCGCGGCTGCGCGAGGCGGGCGCCGTGCTGCTCGGCAAGACGACGACGCCTGAATTCGGCTGGAAGGGCGTCACCGACAGCCCGCTCACCGGAATCACACGCAATCCCTGGGACCCGCGAAAAACCCCGGGCGGATCCTCGGGCGGCGCTGCCGCGGCGGTGGCCTCCGGGATGGGCCCGCTCGCGGTCGGCACCGACGGCGGCGGCTCGATCCGCATTCCTTGCGCGTTCACGGGTCTCTTCGGCATCAAGCCCGCCTTCGGCCGCGTGCCCGCCTGGCCGCCCTCACCCATGGGAACCGTCGCGCACGTGGGGCCGATCGCCAGGAGCGTGGCCGATGCGGCCCTCATGCTCACGGTGATGTCGCGCCCCGATGCGCGCGATTGGACGGCGCTTCCCTACGACGGGCGCGATTACCGCGAGGGGCTCGAGGACGGCGTGCGAGGACTGCGCATCGCCTACTCGGCGAATCTCGGCTACGCCAGGGTCGACCGCGAGGTCGCGGAGATCGTGGGGAAGGCGGTGCGAACGTTCGACGATCTCGGCGCAAAGGTCGAAGAGCGCGATCCCGGGTTCGAGGATCCGCAGGAAACCTTTTCGCGGCACTGGTTCCCGGGCGCGGCGCTTGTCGTGAGGAGCGTGCCGGCCAAAAAGCGCTCCCTGATCGACAAAGGCCTGCGCGAGATCGCGCGGCGCGGCGAGCGCATCACGGCGCTCGAGCATTTCGAGGCGGCGCAGAAGCGAAACGAGCTCGGCCTTGCGATGAGCCGCTTCCACGAGCGCTACGACCTGCTCGTCACGCCCACGCTTTCAGTTGCGGCGTTCGACGTCGGCAGGGAAGCACCGAAGAACGCGAAGGGATGGGTGAGCTGGACACCGTTCACTTTCCCCTTCAACCTGACACAGCAGCCCGCGGCTTCCATTCCCTGCGGACTGACCCGCACGGGATTGCCCGTAGGCTTGCACATCATCGGACCGAGGTACGCTGAGGCGCGGGTGCTGCGCGCCGCGCGCGCTTTCGAAGCCGTGCACCCGGTCGCCATGCCCGATCTCTCGAAGTTCGCCGGATGATCATCAAATTTGCCCCAGCGATGCTTGCGGCCCTCGCCGCGCTTGCCGCCGGCGAGGCGACTGCGCAGCAATATCCCGCCCGGCCGATCCGATTCCTCGTCGGCTCGCCGCCCGGCTCGGGCAACGACCTGGTCAGCCGGCTCCTTGCGCAGAAACTCGCCGAGCGCTTCGGCCAGCCCGTCATCGTCGAGCAAAAGCCCGGCGGCGCGGGCCTCCTCGCGAACGACGCCCTCGCGAAATCGCCTCCGGACGGCCACACCCTGGTATTGCTCTCCGGGGCGCATCCGGCCACCGCGGCTCTCAACCGGGCGCTTCCCTACGATCCGGTGCGCGACTTCGGCATGGTGGGAATGGTGGTCGCGTATCCGCTGGTGATCTCGGTCGCGCCGAACTCGGAGATCCGGTCGTTCCCGGACCTGATCGCGCGCGCGCGCGATGCACCTGGGAAACTCACGTATTCGATGACCCCGGGAACGCTGGTGCACCTGCTGGGCGAGTGGATCAACATCGAGGCGGGCATCGCGATCCTCGGCGTGCCTTACAAGGGCAGCGCGAACGCCCTGGTGGACGTGCTCGCCGGCCGCGTCGATGCGACCATCGAAACGGGCACGGCCTCCTTCGGGCACATCCGCTCTGGAAAGCTGCGCGCGCTCGCGCTGTCCTCGCCCGCGCGGCATCCGGCGCTGCCCGAGCTGCAGACGATCTCCGAGACGCTTCCCGGCGTGGAAATGAGCTCGTGGCTGGGCCTCGCGGTCCCCGCGGCGACAACTCGCGCGATCATCGAGCGCCTGAACGCCGAAATACGCTCGATTCTCAAGGAGCCGGAGGTGCGGCAGCGCCTCGCCGACCTGAGCGGGGTGCCGGCGCCCTCCAGCCCCGAGGAGATGCGCGCGCTCGTCGAGCGCGAGATCGCGCGTTGGAAGCGCGTCGTCGAGCTGAAGAACATCGAGCGGCAGAACTGATTCGTTTGGAAAACCGACGCGTACCGGCAGATGCTATCTTAGGCGGGTGCACATGACGACCCGGGAGTGCCCGATGATCCCAATTTCGAAACGCTGGCCCGCCGCGGCGCTGTTCGCGGCGCTCTTCAATGCCGGTCCGCTGTGGGCTGCGGCCGCGCTCGAGAACGACTACGTGCTCGTGAGCCGCGACGACGCGCCTTGCGCCCAGGGCTCGACGCCGGGGTGCGCGGAGCGCGTGATCGTGGCGATGGGCGACATCCAGCTGCGCTTCGGCAAGGTGCTGCGCGCGATGCGGCGCGGCGAGGTCGCGGTGTTCAAGGCGGGCGAATCCTACCGCCCCCCGACCGGCGGCGCCTTCTTCGAGGTGGCGATCAAGCCCACCCACCCGCCGGCCAAATCGCCCGCCGAGATCATCCAGCCGGCGAAGAACACGATCGTGTACGAGGGAGAGCGCTTCTTCATCTACGAGGAGCGGCTCGCGCCGGGGGACACGCGCGAGCGCCACAGCCACGGCCAGCGCGTCGAGATCCGCATCAACCAGGGGCCGTTGCTGCGGCAGATCATCGAGGGCAAGGACGCGCCGCAGGAACCGCCCAGCGTCGTGAACTTCCGCGAGCCGATCATCCACAGCGTCACCAACGTCGGCGACATGCCGCTATGGAATTTCATTCTCGAGTTCCGGCCCGCGGGCCGGTGAGTCCACGACCTATTACGGGAGCGATCAAACCGATGGCAGCCAAAAACAGACCCTTCGTCATCGCGCTCGAAGAGCATTATTGGGACGCGGACGTGGCGCGAACCTTCGGGAGCGGCGAGGCGCGCGGCCCTGAGCTGCGCCGGCGGCTGGACGACTTGGGCGCGCTGCGCATCAGGGAGATGGACGAAGCCGGGATCGACGTTCAGGTGATCTCGCACGGTGCCCCTTCGACGCAGCGTCTCGACGCAGCGGCCGCGGTCCCGCTCGCAAAGCGCGCGAACGACCGCTTGCACGAGGCGGTGCGTGCGCACCCGGACCGCTTCGCCGGCTTCGCCGCGCTTCCCACCGCCGACCCGAAAGCGGCGGCGGACGAGCTCGAGCGCACGGTCACCGAGCTGGGCTTCAAGGGTGCGATGGTGCACGGACCGACCAACGGGGTATTCTTCGACGACAGGCGCTTCTGGCCGATCTTCGAGCGCGCCCAGGCGCTCGACGTGCCGCTCTATATCCATCCGTCCTCGCCGGTGCAGGCGGTCGCCGATGCCTACTACAAGGATTATCTGGACAGGTTTCCGCAGCTCCTCACGGCGGCCTGGGGCTACACCGTGGAGACCGCCACGCACGGCATCCGCATGATTCTATCGGGTGCATTCGAGAAATATCCGCGCCTGAAGATCATCCTCGGGCATCTGGGCGAGTCGCTGCCCTTCTCCGCGTGGCGCATCAACATGGCGCTCTCGCGCGGAGCCGACAAGCCCAGCACTTTCCGCGACACCTTCTGCGAACACTTCTGGATCACGACGAGCGGCAACTTCTCCACGCCCGCGCTCATGTGCTGCATCATGGAGATGGGCGTGGACCGGATTCTCTTCTCGGTGGACTACCCCTTCGTTCCGAACCCGCCGGGAACGAAATGGATGGCGGACCTGCCTCTCTCCCTTGAGGACCGCGTCAAGATCCTTTCCGGCAACACCAAGCGGCTTCTTAAGATGTGAAAAAACGCGCGCACGGGCTCGAGTCAGGCGCCCGGCGCGCGTTCTACGGCACGATCGTCAGCGCGTTGGCAGCGACGGCGAATTCCGCGATCTGCAGATCTCCGACCCATGCCACTGCGCTCACGATCGCCTCGGCAGCGCCTGATGGCAGAGCAAGCGACGCAAGAAGGCCGAAGCCAAACGCGAATGCCAGATTGAGTTTCGTCTTCATGCATCCGCAGTGCAGCAAGCGTCATGCCAATTGCGACCTGAGACAGGATTGTCAATCTGAAACAGTGCGTTGGCCCTGTGAGCCCCCTACACGGCAGCTCGAGTGCACGCACCATTGCGGTACAAGAAAAAAGCGCGATGCACCGAAGTGCATCGCGCTTCTCGGTACGGAAAGGAAGGGAGGGTCCTACTTCTTATTGAGTTCCTTCCACGGATCCTTCACCGCGGTGCCCACGGTTTCGATCTCGACGTTGGCGAGCTTGCCGCCGACCCTGCGCACTTCGCGCAGATACTCGTTCTGCACGATGTCGCGGGTAGCCGGGTCGACCGAGATCGGTCCCCGCGGGCTGTTCGGGTCCTTGAAGTTCTTCAGGAGCTCCATGGTGCGGTCCGGGTCGAGCTTGCCTTTCTGCTCCTTGACCGCGTGCATGATCGCGGCCATGCCGTCCCAGCCTCCCACCGCGACGAAGTTCGGCGTCTCGTTTGCGCCGTAGTCGCGCTTCCATGCGGCGACGAAGGCCTGGTTCGCCGGGCGCGTCGCCGCGGCCGAGTAATGGTGCACGGTCAGCACGCCGAGCGCCGCCTCGCCCATGTTCTCGAGCTCCTCGTCGGTGGTGACGTCGCCCGGGCCGATCAGCTTGATGCCCGCCTTGGAGAGCCCCAGATCGCCGAAGGCCTTCAGCACCGCGGTCGCGGTCTTGCCCGCCGGGATGAACACCGCGAGCGCATCGGGCTTCGCGTCCTTCACGCGCTGCATGTAGGGAACGAAATCGGGGTTGGACAGCGGCACGCGCACGGTTCCGGCGACTTCGCCGCCGGATTCCTTGGTCGCCCTGACGATGGCGTCCTCGCAATCGTGCCCGGGGCCGAAGTCGCTCACCAGGGTGTAGACCCTCTTGAATTTTTTCGCCGCCCACTGGCCGAGCGGATAGCAGGACTGCCACAGGGTGAACGAAAGGCGCGCGATGTAGGGCGAGCGCGTCGTGATCACCGCGGTGCCGGCGTTCATGATGACGAAGGGGACCTTGGCCTCGGTCGCGAGCGGCGCGATCGCCATCGCGTTGGGCGTGAAGATCACCCCCGCGAGCAGGTTCACCTTGTCGCGCACGATCAGCTCCTGCGCGAGCTGCTTGGCCTTGTCGGGGTTCGGGCCGGTGTCGTCGCGGATCAGGAACTCGATGTTCACCCCGGGCGGCAGCTCCTTCTGGTGCTCCTTCAGGTACAGGCGCGCGCCGCGCTCCATGTAGGGCCCGAGGTTGCCGTTCAGCCCCGAGTAGCTGGTGATGAAGCCGATCTTGACGGTTTGGGCGAACGCTCCCGCCGCCGCGAGCGCGAGCCCCGACGCCGCGGCGAGCGCGGCCCAATTTCTTGATTTCATCGTCTCCCTCCTCTGTGTATTGTTCGAATCTATTGCCAGGCGCGGTTGTCGACCGTGTTCTCGAAGGTCGCCCCCGACTGCACCAGGCCCCAGCCCAGGGTCCACTGGTAGGTGTGGTCGAAGCGCTCGCGGGTATAGGGCTCGGGCGGCGCGTTGAGGATGCGCGAGATCTTGAGGTCTTCGGCGTCGAGCAGCCCTCCCGCTTCCTCGATGAGGTAGCGCGAATGCTTGCGAGGGTCCTTGTCGATCGCATCGGCGGCGCGCGTCTCCGCTCTGAACATCGCGGCGAGCGTAGCCCCGTCGAGCTCGTCCCCCGCCGCTTCGCTGCGCGTGGAGTGCGACTCCATCAGCACGCGCATGCCGCGTTTCTCGGCGACGCTGATCCAGGGCTCCATCAAGCTTGCCGCGGCGACTTCGCCCCTGGCGAGCGCGTCCAGGCGCTCCTTCATGGTGCCGGCGAACGCCCACGTGATCTGCTCGCGCTTCAGGAACCCCTCGAGCATCTTCAAGGTGGTGAAGTGCGAGCCGTTGAAGGGGCTCACCGCGATCGGCTTCCCCTTGAGCTGCTCGGGCTCGTAGATCCGCGCCTTGGGGTCGCTGACGATCGCGAAAGTGGACATCGCCGAGCCCAGCGCCACGATCTTCGCGGGACGATGCCCCGTCTTGCCGGCCTCGACCGCGCGCTTCATGACGCCCCATTCGCACATGCGAAACTGGTCGCACTGGCCCTGGTCGTAGAGCGCCTCCATGGTGCGCTCGAATATGTTCTCCCGCAGCGCCTGATGGTCGGAGTCGCGCTGCCCCGATCCCGGCGTCTTCAGGACATCGACGGCTAGTCCTTCGTCCCGGAAAAAGCCCTCGTCGCGGGCCACGAGCAGCGGCAGGTCGTGGATCGCGTTCATCATCGAAACTCGCACTTTCTTCAGCGCCTTCGCCATGGCCTCTAGCCTCCTTCTCTCGGGACGCACAGTATATTAGGCCGGGCTGAAAAACACACCTCAGGCCACGCCGGACCGCAAAGCGGGCATCACTTCTCGCACGAACAGATCCAGCGAATGCATCGCCTGATCGGGCCGCAGGTCGCCGAAGGAGAACACGAGCAGCAGATAATTGATTCCCGATTCGCGCACCACTTGGGCGAGCTCCCGAGCGACCGTCCCCGGCGCGCCGGCCACCAGGCGCGTGATCGCAGCCGCCGACGCGGGGTTGACGTTCAGAAGGTCGGGCCTGACGTGCTTGCGCGTGAGATGGGTCAGGTGATCGCTCCAGACCTTGTACGCGGCTCCGCCCGCTCTTTGCGCCTCCGCGTCGCTGCCGGCGACGAACACGTGCTGGGATTTTCCGAGCTTCGGCGCGCGCACGTGCGCGTTGTGGCGCCCGGGATCGTTCCTGTGCCGCGCCCAGACCTCCCGGTATTGCGCGTAGAGCTTGCCGGCCTCCGCGGCGCTCGTGTTGAGCACGGTATGGTAGCCGTGACGGGCCGTGAACTCGATCGAGTTCTTGTCGCTGCTCGGGAACCACAAAGGGGGATAGGGCCGCTGGCGCGGGTGGAGGTAGAGCTCGAGGCCCCGGTAGGAGAAGTATTTCCCCTCGTGATCGAGGACCGGGCTCCCGCAGGCGGCGAAAAAAACCTCGAGCGTCTCGCGGTAGCGCTCGCGCGACTCATCGACGTTCCTCATGAAAAAATAAGAGGACTCGATCGGCGAAACGCCGCGCCCCACGCCGAGCTCCAGGCGCCCGCCGCTCATGTGATCGAGCATGCAGATCTCGTTGTAGAAGCGAAACGGGTTGTACCAGGGCAGGCAGAACGTGAGCGCGCCCAGCCGCAGCCTCTTCGTTCGCTGGATCGCCGCGGAGAGCACGAGCGCGGGCGAGCCGTCGATAGAGAGCGGCGTCCCCTGGTGCTCGGCGATGTGCCAGGCGTAGAAGCCCGCATTGTCCGCGGCTTCGGCGATTTGCAGCTTGTGCTCGAAGATCTCGCCCGGCGGCGCATCCGACCACTCGATCCAGTCGAAAATGCCGAATTCGAGCGGGCTTTCCGGGAATGCGTCCTCAGACACGGCCTCTCCTCATCCATTGACAGCGAATTGAAAGACGGGCGTCAGTTTCCTGCAAGGCGCTTGGTGCAGATTATCCGTGGCCGCTCGCCGAACGGCCTTTGAGGAACCCCGCCATGAAAAGACTCCTTGCCGGATCGATCGCCTCTTTCCTCCTTGCGTCCGCGCGCGCCCAGGCTCCGGAGCCGGCGGTCGAGCCCAACACGCTCGCTACGGCCATTTTCCTGGTGCTGTTCGTGGGCTTCTGCGCCGGTTTCGCCTGGATGGTGTGGCGGAACAAGGACAAGAAGAAGGAGTAGCCGGAACGGAGGAGTGCCGCGATCAAACCTCGATCCCCCGGTAAAGCCACTCCACCTCCCAGAAAGTTTCAGGCGTCCTCTGCGCCAGCAGATGATTGCGCAGATCGCGCGCGCCGCCGCTCGCGTGGATGATGTCGCCGAAGATCCGCGAAGTGATCGTGACGCGCGCGGTGCGTAGATACCGTTCCTGCTCGTAGGCCCGAAGCGCGGTATCGACGTCGTTCCCCGCCTCTTCGAGCTTGCCCGAGAGCACCACCGCGTCCTCGATCGCCATGCAGGCACCTTGGGCAAGGTATTGCAGGGTGGGATGCGCAGCATCGCCTAGCAGCGCGACTTTGCCGCGCGTCCAGCCGGGCCGCGGATCGCGGTCGTGCAATACCCAGTTCTTGTCCTTGCCCACGTAGCCCAGCATCTCCTGCACGTGCGGCGTGGTGCGCGAAAAGACTTCGGCCAGCTCCTCCGGCCCCCCGTAGTCGTGCCGCTCGCCGCGCGCAAACTTGCCGCTCACGACCGTGGCCACGTTGTTCATGACGGTGCCGCCGCGCAGCCGGTATTGCACCAGGTGAAGGTTCGGCCCGATCCAGATCACCATGTCGTCGAAGTGCGACTGGTCCTTCACTTGGTCGACCGGGACGACGCCACGGTAGCTGACGTGCCCAACGGGCTGCGGCGGCCCGTCGCCGATGAGGATCTCGCGCACGCGCGAGCGCAGCCCGTCCGCGCCTATGATCGCCCGCCCTTCGTATTCCGAGCCGTCCGAGAAATTCGCGACCACGCTCTTGCTGCGGTCGGTGAAGCCGGCGAGTTCCTTGGAGGTCTGCAGCGCGATCTCCTCGCGCTTGCGGCAAGCCTCCAGCAGCGCGCCATGGAGGTCGCGGCGATGGACAACGGTGTAAGGAGCCCGGAAATGATTGCGGAACGGCTCGCCGCATGAAATGCGCGTCAGTTCCCTGCCGGAGAGGGCGTCGATAAGGATCAGATTCTTGGTGAACACGGCCTGGGGCTCCAGGTCCTGCATGACGCCCAGCCAGTCGAGCATGCGGTAGGCGTTCGGGCCCTGCTGGATGCCGTAGCCGATCTCGCCGAACTCGGGGGCCTTCTCGAGCACGCGCGAGCGCATCCCGCGGCGCGCGAGCGCGAGCGCCGTCGCCACGCCGCCGATGCCGCCGCCGATGATGAGGACTTCCGGAGGACTCGCGCTCACGGGTCAGGGATTCTACATCCTGAGCGTCGCCTTGCGGCGCGCCGGCCGCGCTACAATGCCTTTCATGAGCTACGAGCACGCGTCCTCTTCGTTTGCCTGGAAGGCTTCGAGCTTCGAGAACCCCGCCGACTACGTGGTCGAGCTGACGAGCGGCGACCGCGGTGAGATGCTTGCGGCGGTCGAGGCCATCGAGCGCAGCGGCCGTCTCTCGCCCGTCCACGCGCTGACGAAGACCGATTTTCGCTTCGACGGGCTGCGCAACAAGCTCGTTCGCGGCTACGCCGACGTACGCTCGGGCAGGGGCTTCGTGGTGCTGCGCGGCCTGCCGTTCGAAGGCCTTTCGCTCGAGCAGTTCACCGCCTGCGCTTGGGGCGTCGGCCTGCATTTCGGACGAGCGCTGTCGCAGAACGCTCAAGGGGAGCTCGTCACGTCGGTGATCGACGCGACCGCCGAGGACGCGACCCCGCGCATGTACCGCAGCAACCTCGAGCTGCGGCCGCACTCGGACATCACCGCGATGATCTCGCTCGCCTGCTGGCAGAAATCGCAATCCGGCGGCGCCTCGATCGTCGTCAGCGGCGTGACCGTGCACGACGCGATCCGCGCGCGCGCCCCGCGGCTCCTCGAACCGCTCTACCGCGGCTACCACTACCACAGGCTCGGCGAGGAGGGTCCGGGCGAAGAACCGGCCACGCCTTATCGCGTGCCGGTGTTCGCGAATCGCAACGGGCAATTGAGCTGTCGATACCAGCGCTCGGGGATCGCTGGCGGCCACCGCGAGTTGGGCGCTCCGCTCGACGGTGGGGACATCGAAGCGCTGAACCTTTTCGACGAGATTGCCGCGGCGCCCGAGAACCGCCTCGCGTTCTTCCTCGAGCGCGGCGACTTGATCGTCATCAACAACTACACCGTGATGCACGCGCGCACCCGCTTCACGAATTTCCCCGAACCCGAGCGGCAGCGGCGCCTGGTGCGGCTGTGGTTCGACGCCGCGGATTTTCGCGACGTGCCGCGCGAGTTCAAGCTGTTCGCGGAAAACGGGATCCCGAAGCAGGAAGGCCGGCGCGCGAGCTTCGATTTTGCGAAGCTCTACCACGACGATCCTGTCGCGACCGGCGGCGTACCCGACCTCAAGGTGAGCGACGGCGAAGCGGCGCAGAACCGCTAAGGGACGTGAAGACTATTCTGCGGTGCTTCGCGTTCGCGGTGGCGCTCGCGCCGCTTGTGTCCGCCGCGCAAAGCTATCCGACCCGGGCCGTTCGCCTGATGGTGCCGTTCCCGCCCGGCGGCGCGACCGACATCATCGGGCGCCTCGTGTCCGCGAAGATGCAGGAGGTATGGGGCCAGCCGGTGGTGGTCGAGAACCGGCCCGGCGCGGGAACGGTGGTCGGGACCGACTACGTCGCCAAGTCCGCTCCCGACGGCACCACCCTCGGCATGGTGGTCACCGCCTACGTCATCAACCCGAGCCTGCGCGCCGACCTGCCCTACAACACGCTGAAGGACCTCGCCGGCGTGACTCAGGTCTCGGTGCAGCACCTGGTCATGGCGGCGCATCCCTCGCTTCCCGCGAACAGCATCCCCGAGCTTATCGCTTTCGCGAAGAAAAATCCGGGCAAGCTCGCGTATGCGACGCCGGGGAGCGGCACCGCGATGCACCTGTCGGTCGAGATGCTGAAGACGAGCGCGGGCATCGACCTCGTGCACGTGCCCTACAAGGGCGGCGCGCCCGCGCAGCAAGACGTCATGGCAGGGCGCGTGCCCATCCTGATGGACGTGCTCTACGCCGTGCAGCCGCTCATCAAGGCCGGCAGGATCAAAGTCCTCGCCCTGCTATCCCCGCAGCGCGCGCCCGAGTCGCCCGAGTATCCCGTCGTCTCGGAATCGGTGCCCGGCGTGAGCGCCCTTTCCCTGGTCGGCATCGTCGCTCCGAATGCCACGCCGCGCGACCTCGTCAACCGCATCAGCGCCGACATCGCGCGCGCGGTGAAGTCCTCCGACCTGACCGAGCGCATGAGGCAGCAGGGCATGGAGCCGATCGGCTCGACGCCGGAGCAGTTCGACTCGCTGATACGCTCGGAGATCGAGAAGTGGGCGAAGGTGGTGAAGCAGTCGGGGGCGAAGGTGGACTAGCGTTCAATCCGGCTTGATCCCGCCGCGCTCGACCACCGCAGTCCACCGCTCGATCTCCGCCTTCATGAAAGCGCCGAATTCTTCCGGCGTGCCCGCCACCACGTCGAAGCCGATCTGCGTCATGCGCTCGCGGATTTCGGGCGAGCGCAGCGCGCGCACGACAGCGTCGTTCAGCTTTCCCACCACGTCGCGCGGAGTCTTCGCCGGCGCCGCGACCGCCTGCCAGGAGGTGACGACCAGGTCCGGGTATCCCGCTTCCACGGCCGAAGGCACGTTGGGCAGCTGCGCGTGGCGCGCCTTAGCCGTCACCACGAGCGCTTTCATCCTGCCGGCCTTGATGTAGCCGGTCACGGCGCCCAGGTTCTGAAACGAGAAATCGACCTGATTGCCCATGATGTCCGTCTGGCACGCGGCGCCGCCCTTGTACGGCACGTGGATCGCGGCGAAATCAGCGCTCTGGCGAAATACCTCGCCGGTGAGATGGTCCGACGAGCCGCTGCCGCTCGAGCAGTAGGAGAGGCGCCCGGGATTTTTCTTCGCAAGCTCGACCAGCTCTCTTGCCGAATCCGCAGACAGCGTCGGCTTCGCAATCAGCACATTCGGCGTGGTCACCGCGAGCGTTATCGGCGCAAAGTCGCGCAGCGGCTGATAGCGCAGGTCCTTGAACAGCGCCGCGTTGATCGAGAACACGCCGATCGAGCCCACCAGGATGGTGTAGCCGTCCGCGTCGGACTTGGCGACGAACTCGGCGGCGATGGCGCCGTTGGCGCCCGGCCGGTTCTCGACCACGGCCGGCTGGCGGAGAAGTTCCTGGAATTTCGAGCCGATCGCGCGGCCGACGATATCCGACGACCCGCCGGCGACGAAGGGGATCATGATCCTGATCGGCTTTGCGGGATAACCTTGAGCCAGCGCCGCGGGCGGCGTGCACACGAGCGCGAGCGCGCCGGCTGCAACGATGAGCCTCATCGCGTATCTCCTCTGCACCGCTACTTGACCAGTCCGATCCTCTTCAATATCTCCGTATCCAGCTTGTACTCCTTCCACAGATCCGCGCGTAGCTTGTCCCCGGCGCGGTAGTCCACATCCGCTCCCCGCGCGTCCATGGTCTTCGCGAACGCCGGGTCGTCGACGACCGCCTTGGCGGCGTCGTGAATCTGCTTCACGATCGGCGCGGGCGTGCCCTTGGGCGCGATGATCAGGTACCAAACGCCGTTCGCCACGTCCCAGCCCGACTCTTTCGATGTCGGCGTGTCGGGAAAGGCCGGGTGGCGCTTTTCCTGGAAGACCGCGAGCACGCGTATGCGCTTGCCGTCGACGAGCGGCTTGACCTCGCCCGGCTGTGCCACCACCGCCTCGATGTGGTTGCCGAGGAGCGCGGGCGAGGATTGCGCCCAGCCGGCGTAAGGCACCGGAATCATCTTCGTGCCTGTCCGGAAGATGAACTCCTCGAGGTTGAGGTGGCTCGCCGTGCCCTCGCCCGGCGTCCCGACGCGCATCTTGCCCGGGTTCGCTTTCGCGTCGGCGACGAAGTCCTGGATGGACTTCCACGGCGCGTCGGCGGTCACCGCCAACAGCGGATAGTAGGCGACCAAGTTGATCACCGGGTCGTACTCGTCCGGCGTCTTGTAGGCGAGCTTCGGGTTCATCTGCGGGGCGATGACGAGCGACGACTGCGGCGTGAGCAGGATCGTGTACCCGTCCGGCTTCGCCTGCACGAGGTCGGAGACACCTACGGCGCCCCCGGCGCCCGGCTTGTTCACGACGGTGATGCCGTGAGGAAACTTGGGCTTCATCCCGTCGGCGACGACGCGCGTGACGATGTCGACGAGGCCCCCGGGGGGAAAGTTCGCGAGAAAGGTCACGTTCCGATCGGGGTATTGTGCCGCGCAGGGCAGGGCGGCGAGCGCGAAAAGCGCAAAGACAACTACGCGAACCATGGGACCTCCTCCAAGCTAAATACGCGATTCCTGGTAGTCGAGGTCTTCCTCGATATGATGCAGCACTTCGTCGCTGATCTGGTTTTCGCGCCACAGCCGGATCAGCTCCTGCCGCTCCGCCTTCACCGCCGCGTCCCGCAGACGCCGCGCGTCGTCGGCGCCCGAGTGCCGCAGCACCAGGCCTTCGGGCACCGAGAGCGTGATTTTCTCGGCGAATTCGGCGCGGATGCGCTCTGCGAGTTCGTTCGGGATGCCGCTTTTCGCGACCACGGCGTCGATGGCGGCGATCGCCGCCTTGCCGAGCGCCATCTGGGCGCGCTGCTGCTCCTCCTGCAGGCTCCAGTCCCGGCCCACCTTGAGCATGCGGATGAGGGGCTTCAGAGTCAGCCCCTGCAGGACGAGGGTCACCGCGATGACGACGAAGGTGAGAAAGATGATCAGGTCGCGCTCGGGGAACGCATTTCCGTCTTGCAGCGTCTGGGGCAGCGCGAGGGCGGCGGCCAGCGACACGATGCCGCGCATCCCGCACCAGCCCATGATGAACACCTCCCCCTCCCGGGGCGGCGCGACCTGCTCGCCGAGCATGGCCCTCGCCACGAGCGGCAGATAGGTGGCCGGGTAGACCCAGGCGAAGCGCACGAAGATCGCGACCGCGCTCACGAAGGTGCCGTAGAAAAAGAGCTCCCCGACCGAGTAGTCGGTGAGCCGCGCGACGATTCCCGAGAGCTGCACGCCGATGAGGATGAAGATCAGGGTATTCAGCAGGAACACGAGCAGATTCCACACCGAGCGCGCGATGATCTCGATGAAGGCGTCCCCGAGATATCGGTGAATGAAAACGAACAGCCGCCCCATCACGACGCCGATCACGACGCCTCCGACGGCTACGCCGACAAACTGAGCGCTCGCCTCCCACAGCGAGAACGCGCCGGTTAGCACCGCCGCCACCGCGAACTTGTAGATGACCAGGCCCGAGGCGTCGTTCACCAGGCTCTCGCCCTCGAGCACGGTCACCACGTTGCGCGGGATGTTGACCCGCGAAAGAATGGCGGTCGCCGCCGCTACGTCGGGCGGCGAGACGATCGCTCCGAGCACGAAAGCCGCGGACCAGGGAATGTCTGGAATGAGGAGCTTGAGGGTCGCGCCGACCGCGAGCGTGGTCGCGATCACGAGCCCAATAGCGAGCAGCCCGATCGGGCGGATGTTCGCCTTGAACTCGTGCCAGGACGTGAGCAAGGCCGCCTGGTAGAGAATCGGCGGCAGTACGAGCACGAGCAGGAACTGCGGGTCGAATTGAAGCTGCGGCAGCCGCGGCACGAAGCCGAGCGCCCCTCCCCCGATCACGAGCGCGATCGGGTAGGGAAATTTGAAGTGCCGCGCCACCCATCCCAGCGCCACTGCGCACATTATCAAGAACAGGACCACTTGCAGCAGGGCCATGGCCGCCTCTCCCCTCACGAGCCGCCATTAAATCATGCCGGACGGCCGCGTACCATGCCAGGAGCATACGCAGCCCGGAAGCGGCAGTTTGACCGCTTCACCCTCGCTTGCTAGCCTAGCGTCCATGGAATTCCCGCGCGTCACCGTCGCGCCCTGAGCGGGCGCGCAGGCGGCAATGCATCCCGGATTGTTCACGCGCACCACCGCCCTCGGACTGGCCGCGCTGCTGATCGCCTCGGTCCTGGGCTACTGGGGCGTCAGCGCTTACCGCAAGGGCCAGCTGCAGAGAGCGGTGACCGCGCTCGTGCAGGACTCCAGCGAGCGGCTGCAAGGGGCGCTCGCCGTCGAAACGGAAGCGGTGCATGACGATACCGCCCCGATGGTGCGGAGGCTCGACGACCAGGCGCAGGAAGTGGACAAGCACGTGATCGAGCTGCGCGGCATAAGCGCTTCGCCCAATCAAGCGCTAGTCGACGCTGCGGAGGAGTACATGCTCACCGTGAGGCAGATCCTGCGCAACCAGGCGGCGAGCCACCGCTATCGCATCCAGGTTTCGGCGAGCGAACAGGCGCTGCGCGATCACATGCGCACGGCGAACCGGCGCTCGGGAAACTGGATCAAGGAGGCGCTGCGCGCCAAAGATCGCATGGAGAAGGAGTATTTCGATTACCGGATCTCGGTCGATGCCTTCGGCCGGCTGCTCGAGTCTTACCCCGCAACCCGGAAGAAGCTGGCGCTGCAGGTCGGCGCGGGCCTGCTCGTCGAGGAGGCCGTCGCCGCCAACGCCCGCAAGCGCGTGCTCGCCACCTCGAAGCGCGTCGCCGACGACGTGGAACGGGTGAGACAGCTCGCCGCCGTGCGCTGAAGATCAACAAGGAAGGACAAGCATGGATTCCTCAGGAAAGGTCGCCATCGTCACAGGCGCGGGCAGCGGCATCGGACGCTCGGTCGCCCTCGCCTTCCTCAAAGACGGCTACCGCGTCGCGCTGGCCGGGCGGCGCAAGGAACGCCTGGAGCAGACCGCGAAGGATTCCGGAGCAGGCGAGCGCGCGCTGGTCGTGCAGACCGACGTCACCGAGCCGAAATCGGTGCAGGCGCTGTTCGCTGCGACAAAAGCGGGGTTCGGGCGCCTGGACGTGCTCTTCAACAACGCCGGGATCGGCACGCCGGGAAGCATCATGCTCGAAGATCTCGCGCTGGAGCAGTGGCAGGCCGTGGTGAATACGAACTTGACCGGCATGTTCCTGTGCACGCAGGAAGCGTTCAGGATCATGAAGAGCCAGACCCCGCGCGGCGGGCGCATCATCAACAACGGTTCGATCTCGGCGCACGCGCCGCGGCCGAACTCCGCGCCCTACACCTCCACCAAGCACGCGGTCACCGGGCTCACGAAGTCGAGCGCTCTCGACGGCAGGAAGTACGACATCGCCTGCGGCCAGATCGACATCGGCAACGCGCGAACGCCGCTCGCCGCGCGAATGGCCGACGGCGTGCCACAGGCGAACGGCGAGATCAGGCCTGAGCCGCTGATGGACGTGGACCACGTCGGCGCCGCGGTGCTGCACATGGCGAACCTGCCGCTCGAGACCAACGTCCAGTTCATGACCATCATGGCGACCAAGATGCCGTTCATAGGCCGCGGCTGAAACGATCCGCAATGAGCCCCACCGACCCGCGCGCGATCACCCTTTCCCCGGGCCTCGTGTCCACTTCGAGCGACGAGGTCGAGCGCGTGCTGAGCGCGCTGATGGCGCGGCGCGAGCCGCTCGCGGCGCTCCTCGCCGGAGGCGCCGACTCGCGGTGGAAGCTGCGCTTGGTCGATCCGATGAGACAGTACATCGTCGTCGAGCCCTTGTCGGGCGGGAGTGCGATCCCGGCGCTGCTCGAGCGCAAACAGGTGACCTTCGTCGCCGAGTTCGGCGGGATGTACATCGAGTTCCCCGCCTCCGATCCGGTCCCCGCCGCCGAGGAGGGGACGCTGGCGATCCGCATGGGCTTCCCCAAGGTCACCGTGAGCCGCCAGCAGCGCGCGCATCCGCGGGCGCCGGCGCCGCTGGATCTGCCCGTGCACTGCGCGATTCCCGCCGGCGCAGGGGTCGCTCTGGAAGGACAGATCATGGACATCAGCGAAGGCGGCCTGGGGCTCCTCGTTCGCGGCGCCTACCTCGTTCCGGCGCCGGGTACGCTCATCCGTGGTTGGCAAATCGAGCGTCCGGGAAAGTGCAGCGTGAGCGTCGACCTCGAGGTGCGGCATTGCCGGCCCCTCGCGCTCGCCGACGGCGCGAGCGCGCAGCGCTGGGGCTGCCAGTTCGTCAATCCTTCCGGTGAAGTGAAAGAGCTGATGCGGCTGTTTGCGAGCGAGTAGAGCGCGCTTCGCGCCGCGGAGGTTTGCATGCGGCCGGGCTTCTGAGACAATTGCGCCTTTTGCGCGCGCCCGCCGGTTTCCCATGAGTGAAAAAACCATCCGCCGCGAAGATGCGCGCCTGCTGACCGGAGGCGGCCGCTACACCGCGGACTGGAACCTGCCCGGGCAGCTCTACGCTTTCTTTCTGCGTTCTGAGCGCGCGCACGCGGAGATCGTCTCGATCGACGCGAAGCCCGCTCGAGCGCGTCCCGGCGTGCACGCCGTGCTGACCGGGGCCGATTACGCGGCTTCGGGATGGAAGTCGCTCCCGGGCGGCGTGAGTTATGAAGGCGTGGGAGGCCAGAAGCAGAAAAAACCCTTCTGGCCCGCGCTTGCCCAGAAGAAGGTGCAGTACGTCGGCCAGCCCGTGGCCCTCGTGGTCGCGGAGAGCGCGGCGCTCGCGCAGGACGCGGCCGAGGAAATCGCCCTCGAGTATCGCGATCTTCCCGCCGCGATCGGTTTCGAGGGGGCGACGCGCCAAGGCGCAGCGCAGCTGCACGAGGACATCCCCGGCAACCTCGCCTTCGAATACGAGACGGGCGACGCCGCCGCGGTGCAGGCCGCGTTCGCCGGGGCGATCCTGAAAACGCGGCTCACGGTGCGCAGCCAGCGTCTCGTCGGCAATCCGATCGAGCCGCGCGCCTTCCTCGCGAGCTTCGATGCGGGCAGCGGCGTCTTCACCGTCTATTCGCCCAGCCAGGGATTGAACGGCATGCGCGGCTTTCTCGCCGCGGCGACCGGCCTTCCCGGAGAGAAGATCCGCGTCGTCACCGAGCTCGTGGGCGGCAGCTTCGGAATCCGCAGTTATTCCTACGCCGAGCACGTCGCGGTGATGCTCGCCGCGCAAAAGCTCGGCCGCCCGGTGAAATGGGTGGCGACGCGGTCGGAGATCTTCCTTTCCGACAACCAGGGGCGCGGGCTCACGCTGACCGGAGAGCTCGCCCTGGCCCGCGACGGCGGGTTCCTCGCGCTGCGTTTCGACGACGGCGCGGACCTCGGCGCTTTCTCAACGCCTTTCGGCCCGCAGATCGGCTCGCGCAACATCACCATCACCATGGGCGGCGTGTACCGGATCGCGGCGATGCACGCGCATACGCGCTGCGCCTATTCGAACGCCGTTCCGGTCTCGGCGTACCGCGGCGCCGGGCGGCCCGACATCGCCTGCGTGATCGAGCGCCTCGTCGATCGCGCTGCGGCCGAGCACGGCTTCGACCCGATCGCGCTGCGGCGGAAGAATTTCATTCCGCCGGAGGCGATGCCCTACAGGACCGCGAACGGCACGACCTACGACTGCGGCGAGTTCGAGAAGGTGATGGACAAGGCATTGGGGCTCGCCGACTGGAAGGGCTTTCCGGCCCGGCGCGAGCGCGCGCAGCGCGAAGGGAAGCTGCGCGGAATCGGCATCGCCACTTTTCTCGAGGCGAGCGCGGCGGGAGTCGCGCCCAAGGACCAGGCGTACGCGCGCTTCGACGCGTCGGGGATGCTGCACGTGAGTTGCGTG
>WNGC01001621.1_pt1 | contig 18989 bp, 13 predicted proteins | sample 5400051 | NCBI WGS metagenome assembly WNGC01 (sample SAMN13153368, study PRJNA577476) | soil metagenome | isolation source: 20 cm soil or saprolite under grassland replicate 2 | place: USA:California | collected 2016-06-15
CCACCGCTGGTTAAAATGCCAATCCGCGGCTTCATTAATCTTTTAGCGAACTCTTCGAATCAAAACGACGAGGAAGACGGCAAGTGCTGTAAAAGCAGAATCAGAGCATTTTTTTTGGATCGGCGAGACGCCCGGCGGCTGCCCATTGGTCGTACAGCTGCCAACCGCGTTGCAACAGCGCTGTGCCTTCTCCGAATCGATTCGTGCTGCCCAGGAGCACGACCATCAAGTGACGCGGATACACGGTTTCCGTGTGCCCCTGGCGAACAACTTCCGATTCACGGTTCGCATACAGAATTACACACTGCCCGGCTCGCGCTGAGGTGCCCGTTTTCACTCCATCGATGCCCATTTTGCCCAAAAGTTCGTTCGTGTTGCGAAGCATGTAATTCAACGGATGACCTGCGCGGTTAAATGAAATCTGGCGTTCCTTTTGTGAGACATAGAAACGGAAACTCGCCTTGTTCATTGCGTAGCGGGTCAGACGCGCCATGTCTTCCGCCGTTGAGTACGGCAGCGGCTTCACCTTCCAATCGATGCCGTGCGGATTCACGAAACGCGTGCGCTCCATCTTCAGCTGTTTGGCGAGCGCATTCATCTGAGTTACGAACGCATCCACCGGCGACATTTTTGATGAAACGTCACTGGGAAGGAGCGAGCCCAACTGCGAGCCGACGTGGTGCGCCAGCGTGTACGCCGCGATGTTGTCCGATTGCACAAGTGCGGCGTACAGAAGATCACGCAACGTGATGGTGTCGCCCGGTTGAAAGCCGATGTTATTTTCGGTTGTGCCAACAAACGCCTGCTGCGGAATCGTAACCACTTGGTTGAGGTCGCCAGATTTTCGCTCCGCCCAATCAAGAACAACGCTTGCTGCCGCGATCTTGGTCAAACTGCCAACTTGCAATTTTTTTCTGGGCTCCTGTTCTTCCAAAATGTATCCCGTTTGCGCATCCGCAATGACGTACGCCTGCGCCGCGGCTGCTGAGCGAACAAAGGCTGCCGTCGCGCAAATGCCTAGCAAAATGATTAGAAATTTTCGTGGAAGATGCATAAACGACCCCGAACGGCAGCACGTTAATCGCCACGTCCTGATTCGCAAACGCTTGCGAACCCGTTGCCTGCTCAGTCACTTTTCTGCGGTATTCGGGCGCGACTAATCAGCAAGCGCATCAGGACATATATAAATACTGCCGAAGGGATGGCGACGAAGAGCGATCCAACAAACGCAGGCCAGAACGTCGGCCAAACCACCCGTGAAAATACATGCCAGTGCACATAGTCGTGCAGTCGAAATTGGCGAAAGTGTACGCGCTGGGCGACTGGACGATTCAGGATCCAGCACCCGAATTGGTACTCGGCAAGATAAAGAGCGGGCATCGCCCAAATCATGACATCGTGCAGCGTCACGGCGATCGCAGCTGCGATTTTGTTGCAACGGCAAACCCACGCTACAGCGATCGACAATAGTGTTTTGAGTGGATATAGCGGCGTGAATCCGAAGAAGATTCCGATAGCCGATCCGAGCGCAATTGAGTGCGGAGTGTCCGCGATCGCCATCAGCGTCATGTGATGCGCCACGAGCCAGCCCTTTAGCCGCGCCAGCGAACCGGGCAATCGCGTTTTGTAAATCGGTTCCTTTATTTCATCTCGCTCGTGCACTCCTCGAAGATAAGCAAAAACGAATACCAGTCTCGAAGCTGTTGTGCGCCTTATTGTGAATTGAAATGGCGGGCAGTTTCGTTGCGCTTGCTGCGATCGACGGCCGCGGCTACAAACAAAACTTCAATGGGTCGACTTGAAGAGGTCCACCGCTACGCAATTCGCGGGGGCAAAGAAGGCAAAGAACGTCTTGACCTGCTCGCTCGTGTAATGCTGCCGACGACACTGCAATTATTGCAGCGCGTCGGCCTGAATCGAGGGATGAAATGCGTGGACGTGGGCTGTGGCGGTGGTCATGTGGCTCTGTTAATGGCAGGCATCGTTGGCCCCGAAGGACGCGTCATTGGTACCGACACAGACGGGGAGATTCTCGCGTTGGCGCGAAACGACGCAGAAGCAGCAAACGTAGCGAACGTGGAATTTCAACACGTAGATGCGTGCGCCTGCTCATGGCACTCAGAGTTCGATCTCGTTTACGCGCGTTTTCTGCTCTCCCACCTGAGCACGCCGGCGAATTGTCTCGCCGCAATGGTCAAAGCATGCCGGCCGGGAGGAACCATCGTGATCGAGGACACGCATTTTTCAGGCAGCTTTTGTTGGCCACCTTGTGCGGCCTACGAACAGTACGTGGAGCTCTATCAGAAAGCAGTAGAGCATGGCGGCGGCGACGCAAACATCGGACCTAAACTGCCAGCGATGTTGCGCAGAGCCCAGATCCAAGCGGTTGAGCTCAACGTGATCCAACCCACTCACATTCACGGCGAAGGCAAATTGATGGCGCCGATCACGATGTCGCGCATATCAGACGTATTGATCGCCGAAGGACTCGCAACCGAAGATGAAGTGCAGCAGATCCTGGCCGGGCTAAATAAGATCGCGCCAGATGACGAAACCGTGGTGAGTTTGCCGAGGATCTTTCAGGTGTGGGGTAAACGCGCCGTCTAAAACAACTCCAGTGTCTCTGCCGGCGTCTTGACGATTTGACTGAGTGCTTTGCGCAAACGCAGCGCGGAGCGCGGCGCATAATCGAGATTATTGTTGTTGAAGATCACATGCACATCGCGCGCTTCGTGTGCGAGCTTCTTACTGCGCTCCGCGACTTCCGCGATTTCCTTGTCGCGGTAATCGTAATCGAAACGCGCAGCCACGGTTTTGCCGGTTATGTAAGCCTTTGCGTTGCGCCCATGCAGCCGCAGATATGCAGTCTTCGGATTCGTTACTTCGTCCACGTCGGACGGCATGACGGTGAAATGATCCGATGCAGGCGCGTCCACGTTGACAAAAATTGCGCGATCTTCGCGCACAAAATCAATTGTCGATTGCAATTGATCGCCGATTGCCCAATTGCGATTTCGAAACTCAATCGCCAGATCGTAATCGCCCAGCATTTCAACTAACGGCTCGAGTTCTTTTAACTGATGTTTTCGCGGAGAAAACGCTGGGGAAAGCTGCAACAGAAATACTCCAAGTTTTCCCGCGTTACGGAGAATCGACATCGGACGAAGAAAACTTTTGAGCATTGCTTCCCGCAAATGCGGTGTCGATTTCACATTCCCTCGCGCATCCGTTTCTGCGCCGCGTTGCAAATCCGGCGGCAACAGCTTTGCCGGTGTGGAGTGAAAGGAAAACAGTTGGTGCAACTTTACATCGAACGTGAACTCATTCGGAGTTGCTGCGCACCACCGTTCCACCATTCGCGGTTCAGGCACGGAATAAAACGTCGAATTTACCTCGACCAAATCGAAGTGCTGTGCGTACCAACCGAGGCGTTCGCCAGCCGGCATCTTCTTCGGATACCAACGCTCGACAAACCCGGGATCCGACCAGCTCGCCGTGCCGACCAGAATTTTTCCGCTCACACATCAACGAAGTCGCCGTAGCCGCCAAAAGCAAACGCGATTCGAAATAAGAGAAAGCGACGCGAGGGCGCGTCCGCACTCCCAAAGCTTCGCGAAACAGAAACGCGATCTGGTAAGGATTTCGCACGAAGTGCTTTGGAGTGCGATGCGTCATCGCATCGCTTTCGATCGTTTACTTGCCACGTGCATGTGTTGAGCGATCCTTCGCACGACATCGTCAGACAGACCGATGTAAAATTTTCCCTCGCTGTTCTGAATGACGTAAACGCGATAAGCCACCGCGGTTTAAGAAGGATTGGTTGCGGGGGCTGGATTTGAACCAGCGACCTTCAGGTTATGAGCCTGACGAGCTACCAGGCTGCTCCACCCCGCGCATTCATTATGTCAACAGAGATGGTGAAATCAAACTGAAAATGATTTTGCGAGACAACCATTCCACAAATCAAGTTTTGGCTCCAGCGGTAGGATTCGAACCTACGACCAATCGGTTAACAGCCGACCGCTCTACCACTGAGCTACGCTGGATCACCCTATTGAAAAACCGCGAGTGGCTATTTTCGCGCACGATTCGCACGAGGCAACTGCCAATCAGTTATTTTGCCGCAGACAAGCGCACCCGACGCCTCAGTTACGAAATTTAAGTACAATGAAAGCGTTATTTTCAGTCATTCTCGCATTCGCTGTTTGCGTTGGCAGCGTTCAGGCTGGGCCTGTTCGCACCGCGCGACACGTGGCGAAGGACACCGCGATTACGGCGAAGAATGTCGCGCATAGCACCGTGAAGGGCACACGAAGAGCCGTTCACACGGTAATCAGTTTCTTCACTCCATAACCGAGGCATTCTTCAAAGTCTGGTCGAGTGTAGTCAAAGCGAACCTATGCTTTGCGCTCTGAGCGTGAGGCGATCGGCAACCTGGAGTACTGCCGATTACAGTCAATTGGTCGACTGATGAATTTTGCGGCGTCATGCGGCTGCCGCTGAACTCGCGAACGATTAGGTACACGCAGTTTCGAACAAAAATTGCTGTAACCTGTCGAAATGAGTTTCTGTCTTTTTCTTTTGGGCGAATGGGCATTCGATCTTTTTTGCGTCTTCGAATAACTTCGGCGCGTACTCGCGTTCTTATCCGGCGCGTTTTCGTAGCGCTTGTGGTGGCAACGATTTTCCTCGGCGGAATTCAGCTGCGACGGTGGGTCGGGGAAAACACGAGACACGTGCGCTATCAGCACGACATCGTGAACGGTTTTTATTGGGGCAACGAGATACTGAAGGAGGCCCGGCAGTTGTCGCCCGACGAAGCGACCGCCAATTCGTGGTCAGGATTCTTCCGCGGCTATCTCGCGCTGTACGACCGCGTGAAGGAGGACGCGTACGAGAACGATTACCACTTGGATTATCCGCCGTTGCGACTGCTGGTCATGGCAATCTGGGCTAAACAAGTACGCAATGGATTGCCAGTGATTGACGACGGACACCCCAAGCTGGTCAATCCACTTTTGAAGATCAATCTGCTGTGCGAACTGCTTTCCGCAGTAGCGATCTTCTGTTTAGTTCACCTGTGCGTGCAGCGATCGCGGCCAACGCGCTCATCCGTGCTGCATGCTTTGCCGCAGCAGCATCGCGCGTGGATTTGCGGTCTCGCCGCGGCGAGCGTCGCATGGCTTGAACCGTCGATGATTCTAGATGCACACGGTTGGCCACAGTGGGACGTATGGATACTGCCTTTTTATCTTTTCGCCGCGATCGCAGCGTTGAAAAATCGGTGGCTTTGGTGCGGTTGCTTGCTTGGCGCTGGCGCAATGCTCAAAGGACAATTATTGTTCGTGGCACCTTTCTTTCTTCTCTGGCCGCTGTGGCAAAGGAAATGGCTTGCCGCGCTGCACATGCTCGCGGGCTTTCTAGCCACGACAGCGCTGATAGTTTCACCCTGGCTTCTTCGCACGCCCGCAGCCTGGATATCAGTTGCTCCTGTCATTCTGGTTAGCCTGTTATTTCTGCTCCGATACAAACTGCCGTATGCAGCCGCGTGGCTCGCCGGAATTCTTGGATGCGCGATATTTGTGATCGGCTCTTTTGCGGGCGGAAGCTTTGCCTGGTTGCAAATCGGCTTTATCTACGGCACCGAGCATTATCCCTATCTTTTCATCAGTTCGTGCTACAACCTTCCCTCGCTCCTCGGCCAGATTGGGTGGTCACTGAAAGATTCGGTTTTGTCTGGCCGTATCGGATCTCTGGAGTTGCATCTCACACTGCAATGGGCGCTGCGTCTGCTTTACCTTGGCGCATTGGCGTTGTGTGCGCGCGGCCTGATGCGACATCAGCGCGCTCGCGATCCGCGGGTCCTGATTGCCATCGCCGCGCCCTGGCTATTGATGTTCGCGCTGCTCGGCCAAATGCATGAGCGCTACCTTATGTGGGGCGCGGTCGTAAGCGCTGTGGCGCTGGGAGTCAGCATAAGGTTGAGCATCGTTCACTTCGTCATCTCGGTCCTAAGCACAGCAATGATCATACATGTGATGCTAATCGATAAGAAACTTGATGCGACTCTACGCACAATAGATCTGCTGCACCTCATTCGACCTTACGCATCAGCTTTAGTGCTGGCATGCGTCGCTGTTTACTTGTGGGATGCGCTTGGACTGCGTATTCCGACTTATCAAGGTGCACCGGCCAAGTCCGCGAGAGCGCCTTCACTCTCTCTCGGACCAGAGCCGGAGGAAGCCTAAGCTGTCAGCGCTGGCGATTGCGTGCGCACGGCTTAGCCAGCTTAGCCCATTCGGCTTCGCACAAAAACGAAGTACAACACAAGCACGACTGCCAAGGCATAAGTCAGCCAACTAATTTCACGACTGCGACCGCTAAATCCTTTGATAATTGCGTAACTGATAAATCCGAGCGCCAGGCCATCGGCAATTGAATGCGACAGTGGAATGCCAATGATGATCAGGAACGCCGGAATTGATTCGGTGAAATCCTTCCATTCAATCTTCGCCACATTTTGCATCATCATCGCCCCGACAATCGTCAGCGCAGGGGCAGTGATTGGCGGATAGGCGCCGATCATCGCAATCAGCGGACTAAAAAACAACGCAACCAAAAACAGCGCGGCGACGACGAGACCGGTTAGTCCTGTTCGCCCGCCTGCTTCCACGCCAGCAGCGCTTTCAATAAAACTAGTGACTGTGCTCGTGCCCAGCGCTGCGCCTGCAACCGTGCCGATCGCATCGGACACCATGGCCTGCTTCGCGCGAGGTAATCTGTTATCGCGCATGAAACCAGCTTGCTCGCACACGCCAATCAAAGTGCCGATGGCATCGAACGTGAGCATGAAAAGAAAAACAAAAACAAACGGAAGCATCGTCGGCGTCAGCGCATGCGCGATGTCCATTTTCAGAAATGTCGGGCCGAGCGATGGCGGAAGCGCAACGAGGCCGTTTGCGAATTCGAAGCGCGTGTTGAGCATGGACTCGCTCACGTCGCGAGCCGAGGAGATACCGGCCGGCATATGCGGCAGCGCAAACTTCAAAACACAGGCCAATGCCGTGGCGGCGATAATTCCCCACAAAATCGAGCCGCGCGCCCGACGCGCATGCAAGATTGCCGTCGTCAACATGCCGACGAAGAACACAATCAAATCAGGCGAGGCAAAATGCGTATTCAGCTTTACGGCCGTGCCCGGGTCTTTGACGATCACACCCGCCTGCTGCAATCCGACGAATGCAATGAAAAGCCCGATGCCTGCCGCAATACCATTCTTCAGGCTCGGGCTGACTGCGTTGAAAATCAGCTCGCGCAATCCGACGAGCGACAAGATTAAAAACAGCACGCCGGAAACGAACACCACGCCGAGCGCAACCTGCCAGCCGTTGGAGAAACCTGCTGCAGCCGCGGCCGGCAGCGCCGAGAAAACGAAGAAGAAATTTTCACCCATCCCCGGCGCCTGCGCGATTGGGTAACGCGCATAGAGCGCCATGATCGCCGTTGCCAGCACGGCGGAAACACACGTGGCCGTGGTTACCGCGCCGAAATCCAGGCCTGTATCGGTGCCAAACATCTTTCCGGAGAGCACGGACGGCTGAACAAAAATGATGTAAGCCATCGTCAGAAAGGTGGTCAGACCAGCAAGCACCTCCGTTCGCACAGTCGTTTTATGCTCGGACAACTTGAACAGCTGCTCCATCATGGGCTTTGGCACAGGGGCGCCATCTTAGCCTGCCGATTTATTCCGCGTCTACTCGCCAGAGCATGAATTGCGCGCGACTGAATTGGGTTTGGGATAAACGGATCCGACGACCGCCGAATCGCCGGCGCGCGGGGCCGTGGCTACAGCGTTTTCATTGCCGCGCGAGTCGTCGGAACAGAAGCGCGCCCAGCACAATAAATAGAACATTCGGGAACCAGACGAGCAACTCCGGGTGCGCATGCGGGTTTCCGCGCAAGGTATCCCCAATGATCACGAACAGAAAATACGTTGTGGCAACAATCAAACCCATGGCGAACCCGATAGAAGTTTCGCGCCGATGCGCGGTAACGCCCAGCGGCACCCCGATGATTGCGAACGCCACACACGCGAATGGAAATGAAAAGCGTTTGTTGATTTCCGTGCGGCTTGCGCTGCGCTCCCGCTGGTTCTCGCTTTTCAATTGGTCGAGCAATTGCTCAATCGATAAAGCGGAACGACTCGGCCGTTTTTTCTCTTTCTCGTAAAGCTCTTCAAGACTGATGGGCAACGTCCCTTCCACCATATTAATTCCGTCCCGGATCTTTCGCAGATTGGCGGGCTCTTTTTCGTCCCGCGCCTGATAACGCGCCTGATAAAGGTGCATGAGAATCTGTTTGTTCGGCAAATCGGCTTCGAGCATCCCCGTACGTGCGAATGTCACCTTTACCGGCAGCGAGTTCTGGTTCAGCTCGAACACAGTGATGTTCTCCAGCTTGTTGCCCTCTTTCTTGCCGACGTAAATCTTGCGCCCGGGAAATTGATCGATCACCTGGTCGCTTCCGAAAAGTGCCATGGGATTGCGAGTCGCCAGATCAAAAATGGTGCTGCGCAATTTTTCTTGTGCAGCCGGCGCAGCCTGCACGTTGAGCCAGGCACAGATCGCCGTACAGACGAGTGCGATACCACCCAGCGGAATGCAGATGCGCGTGATGCTCACGCCGTTTGAGCGCAACGCGATCAGTTCGTTGTCTGCCGAGAGCCGCCCGAACACGAGCAGGATCGCCGTCAACAATCCCCACGGAATCGTGAAAATGAGAGAGAACGGCAGCACGTATGCGATGAACGTGATCAGATATTCCATCGGCACATCGTGATTCACGAGCAACGGAAGAAGTCTCCGGAAAATGTTTCCAACAACGAGAACCAGGCTCAGCACCACGATCGCAAACAAAACGTTCACGATCAGCTCGCGGCTAATGAATCTGTCGATCAGCTTCATCTTCTGGCGCAGATGTTAGCACAAATCACGGACGCTGCGCCGTGGTGGCGCGCGCTCGATTGCAGAGACTCTTTGGAGTGCCGCGCTGTCGCGCCGCTTTTACTACGGCAAGCTTTCGATAATTTGGTAATGTGAAGCAGGATGAGCCGCAAAATGTATGACGTCGCGATCATCGGAGGAGGGCCGGCTGGGAGCACTGCCGCAGCGTTGCTCGCGCGCGGCGGGCGGCGCGTGATTGTTTTCGAGCGCGAAAAATTTCCGCGGTTTCACATCGGCGAATCGCTACTGCCGTTCAGCATGAAGGCGTTTAACCGGCTGGGTCTGCACGACAAATTTTTGCGCGCCGGGTTCATAAAAAAGTACGGGGGCGAAATTATCGGCGCGTGCTCCGACACTGGAACCAAGTTTTACTTCAAGGACGGTTATCGTTCGCAGACCGAGCACGCTTATCAGGTCACACGCGGTGATTTCGATAAGGTGCTGTTGGATCATGCCGCCGAATGCGGTGCGAAAGTGCACCAAGAAACTTCAGTCGACCGAGTCGAGTTCATGAAGGAAGACGTCGAGCTGGCAGTCAGATCCAACGGTTCGTCTCGTTCAATCCGAGCGCGTTATTTGATTGACGCCAGCGGGCGAACGTCGGTTCTGGGCAGGCAATTCAAAATTAAAAAGACTTACGAGCATCTTCAGAAGCTTTCCATCTTCGCGCACTACGACGGCGTCTGGCGCACAGAAGGAATTGACGGCACGCTGACAGTCTTGATCCGTGCCATCGATCGCTGGTTCTGGTTGATTCCGCTCACCTCCGAGCGCACCAGCGTAGGCGTGGTCCTCGACAGCGAAACTTTTCGCAAATCAAAGCTCAAGGCCGAAGACTTTCTTGAAGAGGCGCTCGCCGAGCAGCCAATCATCACCAAACGAATGACAAACGCCCGGCGCGTCTCGCAAGTTTATGTAGAGGCCGATTTTTCCTATCGAAGCGCACGATTGCACGGCGACCGCTGGTTGCTTGCAGGTGACGCGGCCGGTTTTATCGATCCCATTTTCAGCAGCGGCGTTTTTCTCGCCGTGTTCAGCGGCGAACTCGCTGCCGATGCGCTTAACGAAGTGCTCGATTCTCCGCGCAAGACGAAACGGCTTTTCGCGCGCTATGAGAAAGCGGTGAATCGCGCGATGGATGTTTATCTCCGGTTTGTGGACGCATGGTACACGAAGGAGTTTATCGAGGTTTTCCTCGCGCCGCGCAATGTGCTCGGGCTTGCGCCGGCAGTGAACGCAGTGCTTGGCGGAAACGTCGGCAACAGTTTCGCGATTCGCTGGCGGATGTGGGTATTTTATTTTTTGGTTTGGCTGCAACGCCGATACCCGATCTCGCCGAGGCTCACCCTGGTGCCAAGAAAGGACGAAGTAGTTGCGCCGATGGAAACCGTGCGCATGGGGCCATGAGGTCACAGATAGGGGCAATTCACCGAATCGCCCGCGTGTTCTTGCCGCTTACTTGGGCGATTGAGGGCAATCGCCCCTACCTGATTGCCATTTTGGCGATTGGCTTTTTTTGCGTAACAATTTGTACAACTCTTTCATCTCACACATTTTCTAAACCAACATCCGATTGGCAGACCAAAACTGGCCAGCTGATGTACCGAACGCCGAAAACCACCTTGATTGGTGAAGCGCTCGTTCGTTTTTCAAAAACGGGCGATTTCGAATTAACGGTTTCCAAAGGTCCGGGAATAACTGTGCTATCTCTCCGACAGGATACCGACTTTGCAGAGATCAAAGGAGCATTCGCTCGTCAGGGCTGGTCTGGTCCCGTAGCGCAAGCGCCGCCGCAGTTGCGCGGTTGGCTTGGGTTGCGAGACCAATTCATTCGCGCACCAAATCAAAAGAACGTGCGATACGCTGTCGGCAACGAGACGTTTCTATTCCGTTTTTGATTAACACCGGCCTTCAGGCCCGTAATTACGCCAATCTGTGACGAAGCCGTTTTTAACGGCTTATTTGATGCCAGCCCCCAGGCAAGCCGTTGAAACGGCTATTCTCGCGCAGGGTCGCGCTCTCACCGGGCTAAAGCCCGGTGTTCATGACACGGTGGGTGCAGCATTGGCATCTTCTCACTGATTCGTGTTGAATGGTGGCTTGCCCATGCGCATCAGCGACTTCATCGCCCAAACCATCACCCAGCGTCGCGCGCTGGTTTGGTCCGGCGTCGCTGTGCTCACGATCGGTTGCATTGCGACCCTCGTCATATCGTTGCGGCTTGATTCCGAGGTATTCAACGTTTTGCCCGGCAGATTTCCATCGGTGCAAGGCCTCAAGATTTACGATCGAGATTTCGAGCAAACACGGCAGCTGACCTTTGCGCTTCTTTGCAATCCAAAGGATGTCGACAAGTTGGAGGAGTTCGCGCCAGTGTTTGCCGAGCGATTGCGACAGCAACCATGGTGCTCCCGCCTGCTCGCGGGTTCGCCGATGTCCACGGCCGATGGCATCCGCGATTTGCAATCAATCGCGGTGCCGCTGCTTCTCAATCTGGAACCGCGCGCGTTCGACGAGACGATGTCGATCCTGCAACCGGATAAAATTCGCGATCGTCTTCACCGCTTGCGTGAGCAAATCGAGGCGGGCTCGCCACGGCCGGAGTTCGAACTTTCGTTCGATCCGCTCGGTCTGATTGCGCCGGCGCTGAAGCCTTTTGCCGAAAGCGCCATCATTGAACAGGAACAACCGCTGACCTCGCCCGACCGCACCATGCGCATCTTTCTGGTAGTGACGAAGCAAGCCACCGTCAGCGCTTTCGAATGCCAGCGTTTGATGCGACGCGTAAATGAGTTTCGTGCGAGCGCATCAGACGGATGGGATCCCGAATCGCATTCGGGATTGCAAATTCTTGTGACGGGCCGACCGGCTTTTGTGTCGGAGATTTCTCTGAGCATGCGCTACGACGTGGTGGCGACGTTGCTTGGCTCAGTCGTGCTCGTAGGCGCGATTTTTTTCGCAGGTTTTCGCCGATGGCTGCCACTGGTCGGCATGGCGTTTTGCCTTCTGCTCTCCTGCCTCGTAGCACTGACTGCGGGACAGCTCCTTTTTGGGCGACTCAGCATGATCAGCGTGGCGTTCTGCGCCATTCTGGTTGGGCTCGGCGTCGACTTCGCAATCCTCACCATCGGGCGCTATCACCAGGCGCGCGCCGATGGAGAGCCACATCACCAGGCGATCGCCACATCTGTCGCAAAACTTGGACGCGCGGTTTTTTTTGGTGCGCTCACGACGGCAGTGGGATTTCTTGCGTTGGTCTTGAGCGGCGCGATGACTTTTTCGCAGCTGGGTGTTCTCATCGCGATCGGCATCTTCGTAGCCGGCCTGCTTATGTGCTCCATCTTGTTTTTGTTTGTTCGAGAGCAGCAAGATGCTGTTGGCCACGACTGGCTCTTTGAGGTAGTCCGGAAATATGTGCGCTGGGCTGTGCGCAAGCCTGCGCCGATGCTGATTTTTTCGGCTGCGATTTTGTTGCTGCTAACCGCGATTGGTTTTTCCCCGGTGCCCCCGCTCCGTTTCGAGGCCAACACACGTTCGTTACAACCAAAGAACATCCGTGCAAATCAGGCGCTCGAGGAAATCATGCGCAGGATGCCTGTTCGCTGGGAACCGGTTCTGGCGATTGTGCGCGCGACGAATCCGCAGGAACTACATGACTACTGGCAAAAAATTTCTGCACATTGGCGAGCGATCCAGGCGGAGGGCAAAATCAAAGGCTTTTCCACGCCTGCCGCGCTTTGTTCGTCGCCAAGCCGGATGCAAACAAATCGAGAGCGACTGAGCACGATTAATTTTCAAGCGGCGCGCGAAACACTGCAGCAAACGCTCGATGCCGAAGGATTCACCCGCGACGCGTTCCAATCGGCGTTCACGTTGATTGACGATTTACAACATGTTGCTGATCCAAACGTGCCGCTGCCAGACTGGCGGACGCAATTGCCGCAATCATCGAGTTGGTGGTTTTTGGTGGACCGTTACTTTGGCCGGGACCCATTGCTGACAACTGGATTTGTCACGACCGATCAGCCGGTCTCGACCCATGCGCAGAGCAACCAACTGGGACACGATCTCCCGGTCGCTGGTGTTCCGATGATTATCTCAGGCTGGAGCTATGCGCTCGCAGATCTCCAGCCATGGTCGCATCATCAACTGCTGATTATCAGCGCACTCATGGCAATCTTCGACATATCGTTGCTGGCCATCTTGTATCGCGATCTTCGCTTGTGGCTGATCCAGGTCATCACACTCGCGTTCGGAATCGGAGCGATGATCGCTTCAATGAAGCTGCTCCACGCACATCTCAATCTGCTGAACGTGCTCTCGTTTCGCCTGGTGCTTGCGATCGGTGTCGACTACGGAATCTATGTTGTGCTCGTCTGGCAAAAGACGCGTGAAATCGAGCATGATGTTGCAGGTGTAGTGAAACCGGTCTTGCTCGCGGGTTTGACCGCTGTGAGCGGTTTTGGTTCGCTCGCTCTTGCGCGAAACCCAGCGCTCACGGGGCTCGGTATCGCATGCGCCATCGGAATTTTCTGGAGTCTGGTTGCAACAATTTTTTTTGCTTTACCCGCAATGGCCGCCGCTAAACCGAAAAGGTAACCAAGCAATGATGCAAACCCGTGCGCCTGCCTCGAGTACTTTTCGTTTGACGAAACGCCTGCTACACTGAAGAAAATGCGCCTGCGGGGTTTGCTATGGTTGTTGAACGCGATTTCTTCAGTTCTTCCCGCTGCGCTTCTGGGAAGCGCCACGGTGGAGGGACGAGTGGAACTGCCAAAGTCACGTTCCGCCCCGGTTCAGGCGAAACGCTACGAGATCGTCACCAAAGGCGGGGTTCTTTCCACGCAGCCGCCGCTTGCGGTGGTCTATCTGGATGGCGCTTTCCCGCGTCCAGCTTCGTTGCCAACGAAAGAGGTGACGCAAAAAGATTTGACGTTCATTCCAGCGCTACTGCCGATAGAGGCAGGCACGAAGGTTGAATTTCCAAACCTGGATGACACTTATCACAACATTTTTTCCTACTCCCCTGCCAAGCGATTTGACCTTGGCCGTTATCGTACGGAGGAACGCCCGATCCCATCAGTGATTTTCGATAAACCGGGTCTGGTCACCCTCCGCTGCGACATTCACGAGCACATGCGCGGATTGATCCTGGTGTTGAACACACCGTATTTTGTGATGACGGACACTGCTGGCAGGTTCCGATTAGATAAACTTCCGCCAGGTCATTACACGCTGAAGGCATGGATCGACAGCAGGACGACTAAGGAAAAGGCAGTGGATGTGAAGAACGGCCAAACGCTGCATGTTGATTTCCCATGAGCTCCGCCGTTGAAACAAGGGATAAAGGCGTAGCGCGCTTTCGCACTCGATTGTTCACCGCGATGATGATCGTTGTCGCGACGCTGACCGCTCTCGGTTTTTATCTGGCGCAGCGCAAAGTCACCGCTGATGCAGAACGAAACCTGCAGCAGATTTTTCAGAATGAACTTTCGTCCCTGCACAAACTTGAGGAGCTTCGCCACGCTGCTCTGGCGGATCGTTGCAACGCGCTGGCCGCCAAATCCCGGATTCACGCGGCGATCGAAGACAATGCAATCGATCTATTGTACCCAAGCGCAAAGGACGAGCTGCGCGATTTAATGGAAAGCGAGGAACCGCCTCCCGCGCAAGCAGCACAATGGCTTCACGCGAAATTTTACCGTTTCCTCGACGGCGCAGGCGCAGTCATCAAACCGCTGAATCCTTACGAGGTTGGAGAGTTGAATGGCGACACTGAAGCGCAACTTGCTCTGAGCGAATTGCCGGATAAGCAACAAATCGGTTACGTCCTTGAAAATACCCAAGCCGGTGACAGAGCCATCGACGAGGTAATAGCCGTGCCGATTTTTTCGACCGATACGGGCGAAGTGATTTCCGCGCTCGTGATCGGGTTCAAACCCCTTGAGCTCGAGGACAAACACACCGGAATGAAGAGCGGTATCTGGACGAATGGCCATCTGCATCTGCCAGCGCTTCCCACAGCTTCGCAGACCACTCTGAATAAAAGAGTAGTAGATGCACTCGCCAACTCGGATCAGGATGAAAACTACTTTCGCGTCGATGCCGGCGGTGCGCCTCAGCTTTTGTTTTACAAGCGCCTCAATCCCGGTTCGCTGTTTCCACCTGCCTACGAAATTTGCGTTTATCCACTCAGTTACTCTCTGGAAGAATTGCGCCGGCTCCGGTGGCAAGTCAGCGGTGCCGGGGCCTTGCTTTTATTAGGCGGTTTCATTGCAAGCCATCTGATCGCGCTGAGATTCTCAGCACCAGTCAAAAAGCTGGCGCTCGATTCGGAGGAGAATCGCGCAAAACGACGACACGCCGAGGCGGCCCTCGCTTCGACCGCACAGGAATTGGAACGTTCCACCAGATATTCTGCCGATGCTTCACATCAGTTGAAGAGTCCCGTGACTGTTCTTCGGGTCGGTCTCGAATCATTACTCGAACGCGAAGGTTTCAAGCCTGCGATTTATGAGGAACTGTCCGTACTGCTGCACCAGACGCATCGGTTGACCGGTGTAATTGAAGATTTGCTTCTTTTGTCGCGCATGGACGCTGGTCATCTTCAAATCGCGTCAACACCAGTCAACCTTAGCCAGCTCGTCGATGAATGGGTGGACGATCTTGGCGCGCTGCCGGATTCGCCCGACGTGAAGATCGAGAAGGAATTTCCACCCGCGCTGTTTGTGGCCGGCGAAAAACGCTACACATCGCTCGTTGTGCAAAATCTCCTGGAGAACGCGCGAAAGTACAATCGGCCCGGCGGTCGGATCCGCGTGAGCGCATGTGCCAACGGCAGTGGCGTTGTGCTGACTGTCGGAAATACAGGCTGCGTGATTGCACCCGGCGAAAATATTTTCGAGCGGTTTCATCACAGCTCGACGCCTTCGGCTGCGTCGGGCCACGGCATCGGACTGAATTTGGCACGGGAACTGGCCCGGCTCCATGGCGGCGATTTGCGCCTCGTTCGTTCGGAAAACGATTGGACCGAGTTTGAGGTGCGCTTTTCCGCCGCGGACGGTGTTAATGCAGTTGCATGAAGTTGCCTCTTTTCAGCCTGTGCATTTTTGCTTGCACAGCGTGCGCTTTCGACATTGACGATTTTTTCGACCGGCTCGACAACGCGCTGACGGTGTCTCTCTTTCAAGACAATGTTCGTGTGCGATTGAGCGGCACGCTTGATCTTGAATTTTACAACTTCGAACAGCCGGCGCCCGGCCTCATCGATTCAAAAACCGATAATCTTTTCAATCCGCGTCTCACGTTGTTTCTCGACGCGCAACTGGGCTCGCAGATTTATTTCTTCGCGCAGAGCAGAGTCGATCGCGGGTTCGATCCCACCGATCACGGTGCGGACATTCGCTTGGATGAATACGCGCTTCGAATTACACCATGGCAGGACGGGCGTTTTTCTTTGCAGGTCGGCAAATTCGCGACCGTAGTGGGCAATTGGGTGCCGAGGCACTTGTCGTGGGACAACCCGTTTATCAATGCGCCGCTGGTTTACGAAAATGTTACCGCCATTCAGGATAAATATGCTCCGTATTCGCCGTTGGATTTCATCTACCGGCCTTATTACTATGCAAAGTACTCGTTCAACCCTGTCATCTGGGGTCCGAGTTACGCGAGCGGTATTTCTGTCGCCGGCAAGCTGGATCGATTTGATTATGCCGTCGAGATGAAGAATACGTCGCTCTCCTCGCGTCCCGAATCGTGGAATGTTACCGAGAATGGTTTCGAAAATCCGACATTCAGCGGGCGCCTCGGATTTCGTCCCAACGAGGCGTGGAATTTTGGCGTGTCAGCAAGCGAGGGCTCGTATTTTCGGCGCGAAGCCGGACCTACATTGCCGCCCGGGCGCGATATCGACGATTATCGAGAATTTGTTCTTGGACAGGATGCCAGCTTCGCCTGGCATCATCTCCAAGTGTGGGCAGAGTTCTATGAAGCACGCTTTGAAGTACCGCGTGTGGGAAACGCAGATACGTTCGCCTATTACATCGAAGCCAAATATAAATTCACGCCGCAGTTGTTCGGCGCGCTTCGCTGGAATCAACAACTCTTCGGGACCGTCAGTGATGGCTACGGCCATAACGTTCATTGGAGTGAAGACCTCGGCAGAATCGACGTCGCCGTAACTTATCGCTTCACGCCACACGCCCAGTTGAAATTGCAGTATGATTTTCAGCACGAAACTTCCGGCCCAGGAGACAACAATCATTTGTTTGCTGCACAGTTTACCGTCCGGTTTTAACCATCGATTTTGTTTCCATTCCCATGCGCATCCTTGTGGTTGAAGATGACGTTCAGTTAGCGAAGCAAGTTGCATCCGCACTAACTGAGGCAGGGCACGACCCAGTCATTGTTCATAATGGCGAACGAGCTGTGGATAAAGCAAAGGAGACACCGTTCGATTTGATCATGCTCGATATCATTCTGCCAGGAATGGATGGGTTTGACGTCCTGCGGCATTTGCGTTCGCAACACATAACCAACCGCGTGTTGATGCTCACAGCTAGAGGCGAAGTCAAAGACCGTGTCACCGGGCTGCAACTTGGCGCTGACGATTATCTGCCCAAGCCGTTTGTGATGCGCGAACTAGTGGCTCGTGTAAATGCCCTCGGCCGACGCTATCCCGAAGAACCGGTGCTGACCCTTCGCGTTGGCGATCTCACATTGGACGTGGTCAATCACCAGGTGCATCGCGGTTCGCGCCGGATTGAATTGTCGGCGCGCGAGCTGATGCTCCTCAAGGTGCTAATGCGCGAGCCGGGGCGCGTATTCACACGCACCGAACTCTGCGAACGCGTTTGGGAACACGCCCACGAGTATGACACCAAGCTGGTGGAAGTCTTCATCGGCCGACTGCGAAAAAGGATCGGCGATCCACCACTCATTCGCACCGTGCGTTACGTTGGCTACACTATCCAGTCGGCAACTTAGGCGTTCCACTTCCTTACGGAACGGACTCGCCGCAGCGCGTCTAATTCAGCCGATCGGCAGCCTGGTCTGATGCGCGCTCAGAGCGAGGAGCGCCGAGTAACAATCCTGTCACCTTTTCGCCATTGCATGCCGCGATGCACATGCGCGATGATCGATAAAACTAAATGGCTTGATCCAATGAAAACCTCGTCAGTCCGCGCGATAACAGCGGTGATTGCCGCTCTATTTTTAGCTTTATGGCCGACTGCGGCACGCGCAGCCACGGTCACCGTGATGGTTGGTCCCAGTTGTGGTTTCTGCTTCTCGCCTTCAGAAGTGACCATCAACCCAGGGGACACAGTGCGGTGGACCTGGAGTTCGAGTGGTCACAGCACCACGTCAGGTTCCCCCGGTTCACCGAATGGAATCTGGGACTCCGGAATTCTTAACCAGGGAGCCATGTTCACGCATACCTTCAACAGCGTGGGATCATTTCCGTATTACTGCACACCGCACGGGTCCCTTGGTATGGTAGGCACGGTCACGGTGGCAAGCGCATCACCGACACCAACTGCTACACCACCGCCAAGTCCGACACCGGGGGCAGTCCTCGGCAATATCAGCACTCGCAGCTTTGTTCAGACCGGGGACAACGTGATGATTGGTGGGTTTATTGTCCAAGGCTCGGGAACAAAGAGAGTGATCATACGCGCCATTGGCCCTGAGCTCGGTCAGTTTGGCGTTCCCGATCCATTGCAGGATCCCACATTGGAACTGCACGATGGCAGCGGAAATTTAATTGCTTCTAATGACAACTGGCAGACGACGATCATCGGCGGGATTATCACTCAAGACCAGGTGCAGGATATCATGAATAGCGGTCGGGCTCCTGGGGACCAGAGGGAATCTGCGATCATTGGAGACCTGCCCGCGGGTAACTACACCGCCATTGTGCGCGGTGTAAATGGCACCACCGGAGTCGCGCTTGTAGAAGTGTACGATCTTGCCACCGGTACCAGTTCA